>Ga0187848_10003630_pt1 | contig 11169 bp, 9 predicted proteins | sample June2016WEW_4_40_FD_132424 | JGI IMG/M metagenome (GOLD analysis project Ga0187848, IMG submission 132424) | Peatland microbial communities from SPRUCE experiment site at the Marcell Experimental Forest, Minnesota, USA - June2016WEW_4_40 | ecosystem: Environmental > Terrestrial > Soil > Wetlands... | reverse complement strand
GTCCCTCTGCCGGGTCAATCACTGTAGCCAGACGCCTGCTATCCATTGTCGCTTGGCAAATTCTTCAAGCGCAAATAGTTAGCAGTAAATCTCTGCCCTCGTGCGCGGGGAAGATCCGTCCGAGGACGGACACACGAGCAAAAGCCGCAGCTCATAATCGCCCGGCAAGAGGTCTTGATCGGCAATGGTTTTCAAGCGCAGAACGATCGTTCGGGTACTTTGCAACCCAGTTTGGCAAACCTCTCTCAGATTTTCATGGTCGGCGAAGGGTGGCGAAGCTAGTCTGAAGGTGGGGGCCTGGGTTTCCCTTTGTCCGGCAGCCTTCCAGAGCGCGCGGTCCTGATCGAAGTAGAACGTGTAGTTGCCAGCCCACATTGTCAGCGCCTCGTACTGGGTAGGCTCGAAATGGTAGCGTATCGTGTCCAGGCCCAAGGCCTGCCTCTGCGAAACCATGTAGGGGAGCCATTTCAAATTCATGGAGATGAGTATTCCCATCTCTCCGCGTGTCGGCCTGCCTCTGGATGCCGCCCGCGCGTACTGCTCCAATACCGATTTCGGATCACAAAGAGCCAATGCCTCGCGGGAGCCTTCCACGTCCCCCCGGCGCAAGAGACTTACGGACCGTTCCCACGCCGAATGGCTCTCATAGAAAGCGATCATGAACCGTTCGAAATCCTTATAATAGTTCAACTGCTCGGAAGCCGCCGGCGACAAGGATTCAGTCGGGATTTTACCGAGTACGGAGAGTCTTCCTCGACATTCCGTGATCACGCGTTGCGGTTCCACCAGGGGATGGTCCATGAAGAGGTCTGAGGTGTCACGCCCGAATATCGGGGCGTCAGTAATCCAGCGAATCAAATATTGCTTTCCCAAGTCGCGGAAAGTTTCTCCGAAGGTTCGTGCGGCCATCTGTTCGCAAGTGACCTCCAGTGGCTGGTCCTGGGTTTGATGCCATACCTGTTCCGCCAGGCTTTTGAAGTACAAATCCAGAGGCCGTGTGGTCCAGTGGCAAATCGCGAAGCCGGCGCTTCCACTCTGAGCCAGGAGTGAGGCAAAACTCTCGTAGGGAGTAAAGGGACGCCCCACGAAGGCGTAATCGTCCTCGTGCGCCAACACGATGGGAACTACCTTGCGGTTCTTACTGGCCGCTTGAATCGCGCTTTGCGCCTCCTCGGTGCCTAACTCGACGTAGTCATCCATCGGAACGAACATGACGTCCGAGGGCACGAAGGCATCAGCCGCCCGAACCCAATCAAAGTCAAAGCTCCCGAGGGCAAGCTCGACCTGGTCCTTCCCCAGTTCGACAAGCGCCCTGCGAAAAGCGGTTAGGATTTTGTTGATGGCAAACATGCTTGGGGCTTGAGGATCGGTTTGAAGGCCGGGCCCCTTCTTGGCTACTGCCTCTTGGTACTCAGCGCGCCACGGTCGGGGGAAATCCTGGGGCTTGAGAATGCGCCAAAGAGTACCCTCATGGCCCCATTTAGCGTTCGCGACGCGCACCCAAACGGCGATGCGACCGATTTCCGGATAGGTATTCATTAATGAGCTGATTTGGCTCTTATAATACTCGTAACCTGCGGGAACATCCGGATTGGCAAGACGGAACCCGTCGACCTCAAATCTCGCGTCTTCAGGCAGCGTGTCAATGATGTTTTGGGGATTATCGCGTTCACAATCTACGTCCAAAGTGAAAACAATCTCCAGGCCGTGCTTTTTTGCCACGGCAAAGACCTGTTGCATCAGGGAGACGGCGGCTTGAACCCTCTGCTCATCCGGCACCAACGCGGCTTTAGAGCCAAACACCGGGTCGGCGAAGGTCTTGTCTCCGCCAAATATCCGGCGCACATCATTGACGTGCTCAGTTGACCAGTCGCCACCCTTCACGGAGGTCGCCAGATAACCCACCGGCTTGCTCTCTCCGTTGTGGGTAAAGGTAAACATCGGGTTGTTGCCGTAAGCGTGAACCATGATCGTGTTGAATCTCATCCGGGACGCTTGAACGATCCAATCTTCCCATTCGGCCAAATCCCACGTCGAACAACTACTCAGAAAATTGTGCCACTCGAAGATTATCCTTTCCGAAACGACGGGGTAATCGCTCAGCCGCCAATTGTCGAATCGCATGGATTCGCGGGCAGGTGGTGGGCTGGTGTTATAGGAAAGATAGAAGCCGAACCCCAGTTTCTCCAGCAATGCGTAAACTGCGAAGAGAACGGCTTGCGCATCTGATCCCGCGATAACCCCTGCCTGATCCTTCCCGACCATGTGGGCAGAGACGGCATAACTTCCCGGGCGAGTCAGGAGACCCTTCGCAATATGATTCCCTATTGGGGGTAGCGACCTCAGAGTGCCCAATAGAATTCGCGATCCATGATCGGGGACGGCTTCAACGATGGGAAAGCGATGGGAGGGATAAAGCAATTGGAGATGCTTGCCCAACTCTTCGGCAGCCAGTTTCTCGAGCTGCAGGGCTTGCGGGCCGACCGCAATCGGAATCTCCGCGCCGTTTCCTTTCTGCCCAGCCAGAGCAGGCAGGGCCAGGAAGGCTGAGATCCCAGTTTTGAGAAATGCTCGCCGACCTCGCACAGTTTCTTTTGACATCGCTCCTCCTTATTATTTTGCATTGCGCACCGCGCACGGATTTTGAGAATACCCAACACACGACACAAAAATGGACATCAATTCCTTCGGCGAAGCGGGCAGGGCAAGAATACAGCACTCCCAATTAAGGGGTGTGACGATATAATTTCTCGGTTTCACAGTCAACAAGCCACTTTTGCTAAAATTGGTAATTATTTTGCTGGTTTAAGCAACACGGATTCTGTGTTTCGGGACCTGAATTCCGCGCTTTTCAAACTGTTCTTTGCCATGGGAGTTCCCGAAAAAGGGCTTGACTCTGTGCACGCCGTGGGTACCGTTACACTAATTTCGAGATCGCACCCAAAGGGTCGCAAGCTGCTTCACTCGCTTCTTGCTGAGGCCGGAACGGCGGTTCCAGGTGCACGAATCAAGATCAAAATGCCTGCTGTGGCAAACAACGGAATTATTCCTCCAGCAACGAAGACAGGAAGATAAGAGAACCTGTCGACAATCACTCCAGCAGCAAGCGTGAAAAGCGTTGCCGTAAGTCCAGAGCAGAATCCGCTCAGTCCCGTCACGGACGCAACGACATCCTGAGGGAAAGGTCGGAAGGAAATGTCAGCGCCATTGTGCCAAAACTGGCGAATCCCCAAGTTACCAGGCTAATCAGGGCCAAAGCCCAATACGCATTAGGCGCAAAAGTGACCGGGATCCCGGCGAGCATGGGAATTGCACCGAGTATGCACACGAGCTTCCGAGCGCGGATCACAGGCATGCCCCGCTTAATGAGAAACCCCGACAAGAAGCCGCCCGTGAAGTTCCCCAGGTCGGCCGCGAGAAAGGGGATCCAGGCGAATATCCCAATCTGCTTCAGGTTGAAACCACGCGCATCGCTGAGATACTGCGGTACCCAGAAAACATAAAACCACCAGATGGGATCAGAAAAAGAGCGGCCGAGAACGATCCCCCAGACGTTCGCCTGCTTGAGCAGACCGAGGTATCTCCCGGCCCCCGATCGGCTGGAAGCTCTGTCGGTGCTGCGCCCAGCCTCGATCAATTGCCTTTCTTCTGCGGTGACTCGTGGATGGCTGTTCAAAGGATGGTAGATGACCAGCCAGATGGCCAGCCATAGAAATCCGAACAAACCCGAGGCTACGAAGGTGGAGCGCCAGCCCAACGAAGCAGCCAGCCAAGCAACGAGTGGCGGGGCGATTACTGCGCCGACACTCGAGCCGCTATCAAAGATCGCGACGGCAACTGCTCGTTCCCGCGCCGGAAACCACTCGGCCACGGCTTTCGTGGCTCCCGGCCAGTTGCATCCTTCGCCCATGCCCAACAGGAATCGGAAGAGCCCAAAGGAAAATACTGAGTTCTCAAATGCGGTCAACATGCTGGAGAGCGACCACCAGATCACGGCGAGCGCCAATCCCAGCCGGGTTCCCACTTCATCAATAAGAATTCCTCCAAGGAGCCACGCGAGCGCATAGGCGATTTGGAACGACGAAACAATCTGTGAATACTGAGAGTGGTTGAGATGCAGTTCGTGAGTGAGTACCGGAGCCAGGACGGAAAGCGTCTGACGGCTTATGTAGTTCATCACCGTGGAGCCGAAAAGTGTCCAGGCGATCCACCAACGAAGTCTCCTCATCGTTGTCGTCCTCTGGAACCAGGCCGGCAAGCGCCTAACCTAAGCGCCCGTAATCGCGGGCCGCATTCCGAAAATGCCTCAAGTTCTCCCAAGGAGTCAGCAGAGAGGTATTGCAACTCGAAGCGAAGATAAACCGCCGTTTATCGCCCATCGACTCAAAGAGACAACGGGTGTAATCGTGTAGGCGGGCACCGGCGTCCTCGCTGATCTCCAGGTGGTGGGCGTCCATTCCCCCGTTAACGACAAAAGTATCTGATCCTGCAAGCATGCGTGCTTCATTCAAATCGACATCGCCCATCGGCGGGGGTGTAATCCCTTCCAGACAGTCCACACCCGACTTCCCAACCAGGGGTAACAGCACACGGTTGTGCCCACACGCATGGACTACGAAGCTCTTCCCTCTGCTGTGGATGATTTCGGCTGCCCGAGAAAAGAAGCTATGGCAGTAGTCCCTATACAAATAGGGTGGGTAGAAGGCAGAGTCCAGGTCGTCCTCCGAGTAAAAGATTTCTGCTTCAGGATTGTCCACAATACTTTCCGTAACTTCAGTGCTTTCTCTTCATGAATCCCCGCAAGCTCCTGCATTTCCTTAGGATGGTTAATCATGAACAGCGAGGCATTCTCTGGGCCGGCCAACCAATGGAACGCCTTGAGCGGAGATTGGGTCACGTGAACCATCTCCACCCCGTCGTAGCCGACCTGCTCCACCCAGTGATGGAACTCGGCGGCGGCGAGAGTATACTCGCGGGCCTCCAACATAAAACGCACGGCAGGGTAATCGTCCCAAGATTTCCACCAGAATTCCGATATGAAGTCGGCGCCGGCCTCTCTCGTGAGCGTCCAGGTTTGAGCCAGCGTTCCATATGGGGACACGAACTTCTGCCGGAGGTGGCGTACGTTGGGTGGGTAACGATGGAACGCAGTCACAATGGGCTTATCCCAGTTTCCCCCCTTCTCGTATTTCTCGGAGAACTCACCCACCGTGTGAACTTCACGCGTCGCGAGTCGCGTGTCCCAACGCGCCAAGATATCGGCGCCCAAGTAACGGAGCACGTCGAACGGATGCTGCGCCTGCGCGACCTCGGGTGGCAAGCTGCCATTCGCCAGACGATAGTAGAACCACTGGTAAATATTAGGAGCGAATGGCACGAAATCGTGCTCATCCCCACGAAAGGCTGCAAGAATGCGTTCTCTGCCGGTCACAGAACTTTCCTCCGACAATGGACTCTAGTGCCCAAAGCAGATGGCTGCCGGGCCCGATCGGTGAGGGCTATTGCTGATCTGACTTGTCGAGCATTGGGAGGTAGAAGCACTGTCGGGCCTCCAAGCTCTTTCGCGCTCCAGCCAGCCCCCACGGCACAAGTGCGCTGAATCAGTTGGGAAGTGTGACAACGGCCACTGCCAGTCCCCGCAAGGTCATCTGGTCGCTGTTCAGATGCGTCGTTGCCGGTGGTTGAAAGCCTGTTGTCTGGTCGACGTACACGACCTCCGCCTCGTCGCCGCCCGGAATCGAGAAATCAAAACTCCCGTCGCCCCTGGTGGCGAGCAACAGCTTCCGCCAAGCACAACATCCCTTTCCGGAGTGCGGGCATGACCTGTTGGGGGAGGGTGATGTCATCCCTGGCTTAGTCGGCCACCCGTACACTCCAGAGAAGGGGCCTTCCGTTTTCAAGCAATGCCACAAAGCGGAGCCTGGGAAAAGTGCTGCAGCCGCGACTAGCACCCGGCCGTCCAAAAGACTCTTTGTTCTCGGCGGTGTCCGTCACATCCAGCATACTGCCGTCCTGACTGATTAACCGCCATTGCCAGTACCAAGCCCCCTTGGTGCGCTTTTCCGCAATCGGGACCACAACAGACTCATTGAGCACGTTCAGCGGTTCCGGACCCAAACGACTCCGGGCTTGTGAAATCCCCGACTTGCCGGCTACCTTCACGGGGGCCGACGGATCCAATAGCCAGTGCACTCCCTCCAGCAAACAACGCAGTACCTCGCGAGACCGATCACGGCATTCCTACGGCTTCAGGTCCATTGTGGCTTCTTGTACCACATCATCAATCGCCGCTTCCTGGTCAGGCATCAACACAGGGGCGCTTTCGGCAGCCATCAGCTCCTGGGCTTTTGCGGCGGCGCGTTTCTCGAACCCTTCCCGGTCCAGGCTATCCTTCACGCCCCAGCTCCAGGTGCCAAAGAAAGGCGAGAGCAGTTCCACGTCGCGAAAGTGTGCGACGGTGTGCTCAAGATCGTAGGTATGGCCATTGATCCCGGCGGCGTGGATAACGTCGAGAGCGAGGGTTTCCTCATTGACCTCGATACCCCGGATGGCGTGGCGAACGTATCGGGCAATCTCGTTGTCGATAACAAGCTGCTGGGGCGAGTAGGTGACACAGTTTTCCAACTGACCCACGGTCCCGAACCCGATGGCGCCGGCCATCACCGCCACGTACATTGACATCGCCTTCTCAATTCCCATCTGAACTCCCGGCACGCACGAGTCCGTCTTACCGCCGTGGACGCCGGAGGGGCAGCCGTAATACTCGGACATAAGTTGCACGCGCGCGGCGAGCAACGGCATGCGCTCCGCCGCCGCGTAACCGAAATGCATTGACCGCATGTCACAGTAACCAGGTGTCAGGTCAATCGTCATGGTGGCATCGGGGTCAACAGCGTACCCCAGCACCAAACCTCCCAGGGTTTCGGCCACACCCAGCGCGAGAACGCCCGCCGCGCTCATGGGCGCGGAAGCCCCGGCGCTCGGCATCGTATCGAGACTCTGGGGAAGGCCAAGTTCCAGGTGAGCCAGCATCACGTCGGCCATCCCTTCGTCAAGGCACAACGGCGAGCGCGCTTCGGCATAGCCCACCAGAATCGGGTCGCGCCGGTGCGCCTCGCGGCCGCCCGCTACAATCTCGCCGATGCGGACGACGTAGCTGACGTCCTGGCGACGGAAGGTCTCAATCCCACCGTGTTTCCGCGTGGCCTTCGCCAACTCCGCCGCCATCACCACCGGCCGAAGGTGCCCCGGCACTTCCACCGCGGAACAGGGCAGACCCGTATATGCGATCTGATCGAGTTTGTCTGCCAGCTTCAGGGACGCGCGCACGTCCTGAAGTGTGGCGTACCGCCGCTGGCCTTCCAAGTCCCAGATGAAAACGCAGAAGCCGCCGGCGCTGACGGCAAAGCCTTCATGTACGCCAAACGGCTGGGCGTCAAAGCGCGCCTGCGAATACCGCACCGACATGCGTTTAGGCCAGCGGTTAGGATTCTGAAAGTTTCGGCGCATGCGGGCCACTGCCGATTCCACAACTTCCGGCGGGAACTTCACCGCCCGGCGATTCATGTCCACACGGCAGCCGGCTGCCCGAAGATATTCCAATGCCTTGGTGTGATCGACCCACATTCCGGTGCGTTCAAGAATCCGCACTGCGCCTTGATGAATCGCGTCCATCTCCTCATGACCCAAGTATCGAATAGGCGCAATCGCACATGTCTTCATGATTGATGTCCGCTTCTTTCCCAAAGGTCAGCAGTGGAAATGTCGCGCTGGAAAGACCCATGCGAGGGGGTGGCAGGATCCGTCAGCCTAACGCCACAGGTTTGCTTCCTGTAAAGATGATCCATAGCTCGGCCGCGCGCGGGGGATCCCGTTGGCCGTTGCGCTCACTTTCTGGTCTGTTTCCTGCCTCCAACCTGCCTCGCTGCTACCTGTCCCCACTGGATGACTTCGAGCAGTCTGACTCTCACCCACTGGGTCTCTACCTCCCGAAGGCCGCATCGATGCCGGAACCGGCATGATAGACTCTCTCACTTCCGCTGGTACAAAATCTCGGGCAGGTCAGTCAACGACACCTTTGGCGCATCGAAACTACTCCGCGCCGTTGAAAAGATCTTCGAAGATTCAGTCCAACGGCGCAGGATCAGGTTAAAACACAAACTTCAATGCAAACTGCAAGATGCGCGGATCGGAAGCGCTTTGGAGCAAGCCGAAGGTGGAATCCGCTAGGGTATTGTCCGGATAGCCGAAATTCGCGTGATTCATCAGGTTGAAGAATTCGAACCGCAGCTCCAGTCGTTGGTTCTCGTGCTGTGGGACATTGAAGGATCGGACCACCGCAGCGTCAATATCAAAATATCCTGGCCCCACCTGCACATTCTCTCCCGAGTTGCCAAACGTGCCGATGGTATTAGGAACAAAGCCCGCGGGGTTGAGCCACTGACGGGTGTTCAGGTTTTTTACATAATTACTTACGTCGGGGACGACGTTGACGCGATCTCCCCCGAGTCCGGTCAGGGAATTATCGCGGCCAGTGTACACGCCTTCCCATTGTCCGCTGTGGATAGCAACAATCGGCGAGAGCTGCCAGTTGCCCAGCAGCCGGTTGGTCCACAGACCGGCAAACCTTGGCGTGGTAGCAACAAAGGATAGATTGAACTGGTGGCGGAGGTCAAAGCCGCAATTGCCGCGGTCGGCGTTGCGATTGTTGGGATTCTGGTACGTAGGATAAGCATAGATGTCGCTAGCGAAATCTCCCTCATCGATGCAGTGGGACCAAGTGTAATTTGCTAGGAGCGTGTAATGGCTGCTGAAACGATGTTTGGCTGAAAGGATGAGCCCGGCATACTCGGCATTTGATCCATTGTCCGCCACTTCATCGCTGGAAATCTCCTGGCCATAGACGGGGTTTTCCAGAGTGAGAAGCAGCCTCTGGAGGGTATTAGAAGTCGTTGAACAAGGATTTCCGTTGCACGTACCGGGGATATAGACGGCGGGGTCTGCCTCGTATCCGGTCCAGATGTGGGTGGTCTTGTTGCCCATATAAGTCGCCGAAATCAGCCAATTAGGGGACAACTGAAGCTCATAGCTGATATCCCATTGGTGCATAGAAGTGGGCAACGTTTGCGGCAGATAGGTAACGTAACCGCCTTCTGGGACAAAAGGCACGTTCGTGGAAGGACGGGGAGTCGGGTACGGGTTGCCCCCGGGGAATCCCTGGTAGGGATTCGCAAAACCTCCCGCAGGGGAGGGAATACCGATTTGGCTCGACCAGGGAGGGTTCAGAAACCCGTCCGCAAAATAGAAAGTCATAGGGGCATGATAGAAGAGGCCGTAACCGACGCGGATGGTCTGCTTTCCGCTGCCGGTGGGATCCCAGACCAGCCCCACGCGGGGTCCGAAATCCGAGAGTTGGCTATAACTAGAGGAGTTCGACGGATAACCTGGGTCGCCGTTGTAGAACATGCCGGGCGGCGCGTTCACGAACACTTGGCTCCTCGAGCCTGGTAAGTAAGCCGTCGGGAACCAATAAGTCCCTCCCACGTTGTGACGTACTGCCATGGGCAGGAAGGGTCCCAGCGCAAACCTACCTCAACATTGAGCCGCTTGGTAGCCTGGAAATTGTCCATCGCATAGGTTCCAACAATGAGCTCCTGTGTCGTCCCACCATAGGGAGCAGACTGGCTGAACGAACTGTCCTTCCCGAGCATGAAATCCAGCAAGGCGTCATTCGAGAATTGCCCGTTAAACGAGAATATGCCATCGCCAGTATAGGTAACCTGGTCGTTCATCTGGTTGCGAATAACGTCGCCCCCAAAGGAAATGTGATGGCGGCCACGGATGATATCCACATCATCCGCGACCTGAGCGTTGTTGTTGATGAAGGTGGCGGTCGAGCAACTGCTGCAGCCCACGCTGAATTTACCCGCGACCCCCAAATACAGACCGTTGGGCGTATAAGAAAACATGTTCACGCCGAGGGAGGTTCCACTGATCCAGTTAGTCGCCGGCCCGCGGGTAATGGCAAGCCGCGCCCAGGCGAGATGAGCGGAATTGAGGATCATAGGCGTAATCGAGTAGGTGTCGCCCAGCACAATTGACTGGTCGCGGTCAACGATTCCGCGGACTGTGGTAAGCAGGGCATCGCCGCCAAACGCGGCCGGACTTGCATAACCATCTAAGAAGTAACGCGCAAAGACATTGTGCTTGGCGCTCAGGGTCCAGTCCGCTCGACCGATGTATTGATTTTCCCCCACGGGCTCGGGAATTCCGTACGTCACCTCCCCGCAAGGATTACTGGAGGCGGGCACGTATTTAAGCAAGTTTAGAGCCTGTGGGCTGTAAGTAGTCGGATTGACAAAATCACTCGCGTACGGCTGCCCCGTCACCGGGTTGGTGATCGTGCGCGCCACGCCACTGGACTGGCAAGCGGGGGATTCCATGGCGCTCCAGTCCCCACTCAGCACTGCCTGCGTGGGGACGTACGAGATGCGGGAGGGCGGGGCAGTTCGTGTGCGGGTCCCCTGATATCCGAGAAAGCCAAAGAGCTTGTCCTTCTTAATCGGTGCGCCAATCGTACCGCCAAACTGGTTCCTTTTCAGGCTGTCGTGCGTGCTTGCGAAGTAATTGCGGGCATTGACGTCACCGTTGCGCACGAACTCAAACAGATCACCGTGGAAGCGATTGGTGCCGGACTTGGTTACGACGTTGACCACCGCCCCGTGATGCACCCCATAACGAGCCGAAAGGCTGCTCGTCTGTACACTGAATTCCTGAAGGGCATCCGGAAAAGGGAAGGGGAGATTAACGTTGAAAGCGTAGTCGTTGTTGTCCCCGCCGTCCATCAGATAATTCGTCGAGTCCGGCTGTCCCCCGGCAACCGAAATCGCCTCTGCGGTAGGCCAACTTTTGCTGCCGACGAGATCGTTTTCTTGCCCCGGGCCAATGTTGTTGGCTGCGCCAGCCAACATGATCAGGTCCACAGCGTTGCGGCCGTTCAACGGCAGGTCAACGACGCTCCGATCATTGACGACCTCCGCCACGGCAGTTGACTGTGTTTGCACCATGTTGGCGCTTGCGCTAGAGCGGTTTCGATTTAAGTGCGTACATATCCGCAAGAGGCGAAGAAGTTTGTGCATTCGCTTGGGGAGACCGTATTGAGCAATTCCC
>Ga0187848_10003629_pt1 | contig 11169 bp, 11 predicted proteins | sample June2016WEW_4_40_FD_132424 | JGI IMG/M metagenome (GOLD analysis project Ga0187848, IMG submission 132424) | Peatland microbial communities from SPRUCE experiment site at the Marcell Experimental Forest, Minnesota, USA - June2016WEW_4_40 | ecosystem: Environmental > Terrestrial > Soil >... | reverse complement strand
TGAGTAGTTGCTGTGAACGTGAAGGTCAGCGTTAATTCGCACGGTTTAGCCTCTCTCATTTGGGCTGATTCGCCAGTTTCTTTCTAACTTCAGCCAATTGTTCTTCCAGCTTTGCCTCATCTGCATCTATCTTATGGAACAAAGGTTTCGGCTTAGCTATCTTATGCCCTGCATCTAGGGGTTTTGTGGCTTCACTCCAGCCGACTTCGCTTACCTTCCCAGGCAAATTCAGAGTTTGCCAAAGTTGCTCAGCTGTGTCGGGGATAAAGGGCGAAGAAACCACAGTGGCAGCTTTCACCACTTGAGCAGCGACATAAAATATAGTCGCAGCTTTTTCCTTGTCCGTTTTCATCAGGTTCCATGGTTCCTTAGTGTTGAGGTACTGGTTTCCAATTCGGCTAACTGACACAAGGGTGTTTACGGCGGATAGAAGCTTTGAAGCTTCAATTTCTTGGGCTGCTGCGTCTATTTTTTCCTTGATGGTCTGCATAATGGCCTCGTCGTCTTTGTCAAGTTTGGTGGGTTCCGGGATTGCATAGTCGAATTTTGAGGCTATGAAGCTTAAGGTTCGATGAATAAAGTTACCGAATGTATCATTTAAGTCAGCGTTGATTCTGTCTATAAACGCGTTCCAGGTGAAGTTTGTGTCTTTGCTTTCGGGTCTCGTGGCGATGAGGAAGAAACGCCAGTAATCCGCCGGGAACATCTCCAGGGCTTCGTCTATCCAGATGCCGACGCGTTGGCTTTTTGATGCTTTTTGTCCCTTGAACTGCAGAAACTCTGTCGCGGAAACGTTCCAGGGCAAGTTGTAGCCTTGGCCTGAAGCTAAAAGCAGTGCTGGTAGGATTATTGTATGGAATGGGATGTTATCTTTTCCGACGAAGTAGAGGGTTTTGGCTTGTTTGTCAAGCCAGAAGTCTCGCCACCTCTCAGGCTGACCCAGCCGCTGACATTGTTCAATAGTTGCCGACACATAGCCCAAAACGGCGTCGACCCAAACGTAGATGGTTTTGCCTTCCGCCCCAGAGAAAGGTGCGGGTATTCCCCATTCAACGTCTCGGGTGACAGCACGAGGTTTTAAGCCTTCTTTTATCCAGTTCAAACTGAAGCTTTTGACGTTGCTTGGAAGTTGTTGGTTGCCCTGCAGATAACTCGTCAGGGATTCGGCAAGTTTTGAGAGGTCGATGTACCAGTGCCGCGTGGTTCTTACGGTTGGTTTGTTTTTGCAGATTACGCAGTACGGATCCACCAAGGCTGTTGGCTCGAGCAGTCTGCCACACATATCACATTGGTCGCCGCGGGCTTTTTCGCAGCCGCAGTACGGACATTTGCCTTCTACGAAGCGGTCAGGCAGGAACCGTTGGTCATGTTCGCAGTATAACATTTGAGTTTCTTGCTCGAAAATGTAGCCGTTTTTCTGGATTTCAAGCAGGGTTTTCTGAACAAACTGCTTGTGAATTGGGCTTTCGGTGCTTGTATAATTGTCAAATGACGCTTCCCATCGGCGGAATAGTTCAGCGACACGGTCATGGTTGCGGTCGGTCAATTCTTTAGGCTTGATCCCTTGTTTTATGGCTTCTACCTCAATGGGTGTGCCGTGTGTGTCTGAACCACTGACCATCAAAACCTCGTCGCCCTTTAGGCGGTAGTAACGTGCGGTGACGTCGGCCGAGAGCACAGAGCCTACAAGGTTGCCCAAGTGTGGTGTCACGTTGATGTATGGCCAAGCGGAGGTAACCAAAACTCTTTCAGGCAAACGTAATCATCACAAACGGTTTGGTACCGCCCCTATTTAAAATTGCTAGCAGTCAACTACGCATGGTTGCGTGCTATTTTCAGTATTCTCGTCATTTTTTTGTCGATTTTCTGTCACAAATCTATGGACCCCTTCAGGGTCGTATTCTCTCACACACCTTGGACTAACGGTCAACTAGATGATCCAAATTTGAACCTTAGATTTCATTTATAGCACTTTCTGAATCAAAGAAAGAAAAAGGAGTTAGCTATTGGAGAGGTGATCTCTCTGATAATAGCGGGGTAACCTGCATTGATATGTTGCTATCGGTTGACAAGTTTTTGCAGATGAAGTTGAGTGAACTTTCAGTGAAGTTTAAAACACTTTTCCCATCGCTGGTAAGGGAGTAAATTTTTCTCGGTCTTTCCGCATTCATGTTCCAAGCGCTTTTAACATAGCCTTTTTTCTCTAGATGAGTTAGCAGGGGATAAATTGTGCTGGGTCCGAAGTAGACACCGAAGTTTTTGCGGATTGTGGTGATAAGTTGGTATCCATGCATTGATTCCTTGCCTAAGTACTGTAAGATGATCATATCTAGGAGACCTTTTGTGAGTTTTGTTTGAGTTTCTTTTTGGTAGTTTTTTATCATTTTTTCTTTTTCTCCTGTTGATGTGTTGTACAGGCGTACAATATGTCTTTTTAAGACATATTTCTTATGTCTTCATATTGTCAAAACTGCCACATAAACCCTCGCACATAACCCAAACATATCAAAACACTCAGTTGTCCAACACAACGCCACATCAATACATAAAAACCCAATTAAAAAATCAAAATTCCAGAAGCCCCGGTCGCTCAAGATAAACTGTACAACACAAAAGCAGAAAACCAAATCACAATATGACCTTATCAGTAGAAAGGCACAGAAAAATCAGAAATTTTTAGCCAAGAATGAACCGAAGGGTCTGATTCACAAATACAGTTAATCTTATTTAGATTGATTTGATATTAGGCACGGTTTAGAGACGATAAGCATGAAGGGAAAAGATCATTTTGCTGATGCTCTGGGAATTCAGCTGGTTGAAGCCAAAGACGGACATGCTAAAGTAGAGATGAAAGTTGAGAAAAACCACACCAACGCCTTGGTGTATACTCATGGCGGAGCAATCTTCTCGCTCGCAGACTACGCATTCGCACACGCATGCAATTACGGCGATAACGTTGCCGTCGCAATCCAAGTAAGCATCAATTTTCTGAAGCCGTCCGCCGAAGGCGATGTTTTGACGGCTGTGGCAGATCGGGTTTCAGATGGAAAAACGACCGGATTGTATCAGGTGACTGTTAAGTGTGGGAATAAGATTGTGGCTTTTTTTACGGGGTTAGCTTTCAAAAAATAGCCACTCTAAAATCTCGATCACCAATTTTGGACTTGGAAATTTAAAAAGAGGGTACGTCGGCTGAATCCGACGATCAGGTTGGTAATTTATTTTTTCTTCGCTGGTTTAACTTCTTTCTTTGCAGGTTTCTTAGCTGGCAACAGTTGAACCTCAAGGATTAATTGTTGTTCGATTTTGTTTATAAAAACTTCTATTAGCGAGTCTGAAGAAATCTGTAAACTAAAGCATTTCAACTTTCAGGAGTCTTTTGCAGGGCCAAAAGAGCAGTCCTGACTTTGCATTCCCAATGTTTGATAAAGTGTGATTTTCCTTTTTTGCCTTTCAGAAATAATTAAGGCACAAACGGTAACGCTTTTACGTTGAAAAGTTGAATTATAGCGCTATGAGCCCCGCCAGGAAATCTCCTCCGTTAAAAAAGCGCAGACAGACACGCCCTTGGGTAGTTATTATTTCAGCCGCTTTGATTGTTGGAACGATTATGGCCACTGTACATTTTTGGTCCACGTCCGTCAACAATGATTCCGTAAAAAATCAGGCAACCCCAGCGAACACCGACCCGGCTTTTGAAGCTTTCACTAGTCATTACCTTGACATAATGAAAAATTTGAATTCAAGCCAAACCAAAACCAAAATGCAATCTCTGCTTAACCCTGACTACAACCAAACTCAACTTTTCAGTTGGGAAGCCAGCAAGATGACATTTGCCTCGGACACAACCGGCTTTTTTGAGGACCCATTCCAAATTCTGGACAGAGGCCAAGGCATCTGTGTGCAATGGAGCATAGTTTATGTTTCAGCTTGTTTAGCGCTCGGGTACCAAAGCAGACTTGTTGTGGCTGTTGACACGCAAGGCTGGAGCTATATTCATGTCTGGGCTGAAGACTACTACAATGGCAAATGGGTTCATGTGGATCCGTCAGACAAAGTTTGGAACGCCCCACACAGGTACCTGAGTTGGGATTGGGGACAATACATTGGATCGACAGTCAAAGTCTACGCGTTTGAAGACAACCAATACCAAGACGTAACATCCACCTACAGCGCCAACTCAAACTAAAAGGCGCGGAGCGCACATAAGGCTCATATCATCCTTTGGCTATGCGGCAATTTCTTAAATAATCGAGCAACCAAAGAATAAGGAAGAAACATGTTACGTCAAATGTTAAACGGACGGCAAAATGTTAACCATCAATAAACTCAGGAAAGATGAAGGCGGACAATGGCGCTCCGACAATTTAGAGGTTCTGCCCGACAAAATCAATGAGGATACAATCCTATGGGTTGATGCTGAAGACCCTGATGAAGCTGAAATGGCGAAGTTAGCAAGCTATTTCGAGTTAGTTAATTTCAATGTGAAGGAATTTGACGAGCATGGACGGCGGTCGAAAATTGAAGAAGTTGAGAACCGTGTTTCCTGCTTTGTGAGTTATCCGAGCAGCGGCGAGTTTATGCCGGTGGCAAGAACAAAATGGATTGCCTTAACCATAAGCAACAGATGGATCGTCTCGGTTCACAAAGGTCACTCAGACATAACCTGCGAAATCTACAAGAAAATCAGCACCCACGGCTATTTTGCTATTTCACTCGAACCGTCTACGGATATCCTACTGTACATAATATTAGACTTGATTCTGAACGAGTGCTTCCTAGTTTCTGACATGGCTCACGAAAGGCTTCAGTTTTTGAGCCAAGAAGCTGCAAAAGGCTTCAGACAGCGACCGAAGGAGCAAAACAGGAATATCGGGGTGGAAATTGCCAGGTCAAGAGAGCAAGTCTTGGCTCTTAGGCAGGCGATAGGACCTCTCCGTGAAGTTGCAGCAAGGACGGCAAGAGGCGAATTCGCCATAGTTTCAAGTGCAACACTGCCGCGTTTTGAAGATCTGTACGATAGGACAATATCATTAATAGATGTTGTAGATACTCACCGAGAAGAAATCCAGGACATCGTCGATATCGTAATCAACGCCCAAACTTTGACTACTAACAACATAATCAGGGTGTTAACCATCATTTCAGCGATTTTTCTGCCGCTTACCTTGATTGCGGGCATTTACGGGACAAACTTCGGACGGGGATTCTCTGTGCCGGGTAGTAATTACAGTTATGGTTTCTACATCATGATTGTGGTGATGATCGGCGTTTCAGCGGGGCTCATCGCTGTTTTTCGAAGAAAAGGCTGGATCTAAAGAGAACGTTCTGCTGTCTTGTTTGAACGCTTGCCAATAGGTTAGTTTTATATATTAACTGATACAATATTTTTAGAACTATGTTGCATAAAAAGCAATATGGAAACAGGGATAGCTTAGGGCAACAGTTCGCTTTTCCGGTAATTTCGCATAAAATTTCGTTAACAACGACATTTGGAGGCATGAACTAATTGACTGACGCGGTGCCTAATGCTCCGACTCAAGGGGAAATAGACGGCGCAAAAATAATTGCTCGCCAAGATCGGATTCCCATTTGGTCGCTCTCTTACCTGTTCTTGGGCATACTTGGAATTGGATACATCTTCATTTTCTTCGATATTTTTAACATCAACGTTTCTTTTATTCAGACCGCGTTAACGCTCGGCTGGGCGACGTCTCCCACTTCATCAGCGATAACGAGCCTAGAAGGACTTGTTGTTCTTTTGAACCTGATTGGCTACGTTATTGGCGCTTTGGCTCTCAGCCCATTCTCAGATAGGTTCGGAAGAAGAGAAATGCTTATAGTAACTCTTTTGATAACAGGAATTGGCTCTCTTTTCAATGCGGTCGTCACAAATTACTGGGAGTTCACCGCTGCCAGGTTCATTACAGGCATTGGAGTTGGTGCCGACCTTGCCATCGTCAACTCATACATTAATGAGGTGGCTCCCAAAAATGGCAGAGCAAAATACACGTCATTCTTATTTGTTCTTGCTGGAATCGGAACCGTTTTGGCCGTATGGGTTGGCCTCGTATTGACCACGCCAGCTACTGCATTTCCAAATGGTCTTCCGTTTGCGCTTGCGAACGCTGGAACATTTTTGGCAACAAACGGATGGCGAGTAATGTACGCTATAGGAGGTCTCCTTGCGCTCATAGGCGTATTGCTTAGATTTGGGTTGCCTGAATCGACTCGTTGGCTTATAACGCATGGTCGTCCCAAAGAAGCCGATAGAATTGTTACGGAAATGGAAACACGTGCCTTGGAGTCTATGGAAGAACTTCCGCCCCTACCCGAATCACTTCCAATAGTCCAGAAGCCGCAACCAGTTCCATACAGGGAAATATTCACGAATAAGCTTTACAGAAACAGAACTATCCTTCTCTTCTTCGTGTGGTTCTTCGGCTACATGACTGTCTACATCAACGCTGCTGGGCTGTCAACAATTCTTGCGGGCGCAGGGTTCGCTTTTCCCGAAAACGGAATAGTTGTTGCTTTAGGTATCTTCGGATTCGTCGTTGCAGGAATAATGGCGTTCTTCTTAGGAGACAAAATGGAAAGGAAGCTTTGGCTACCCATCTCCGCAGCCATCACCTTCGTAGGTGGTATACTCATAGCTTTCGGCATCAGCAATTTAGGGCTTGCAGCCATAGGCGCACTGCTCATCTTCATAGGCATGGACTTCTTCGTTCCCATAACCTACACTTGGGTCACAGAAAGCTATCCAACGCGCGCAAGGGCCACTGGATTCGCAATGGCGGACGGACTAGGACACTTAGGCGGCGGCATAGGACTGATAATCGTCGGGGCACTTTTATCAATAATGAAATCTGCCTCGGTCGAATCGATACTTGTGCTATTCGTGATAATCGCGATGTTCCAGGTAATATCCGCAATAATAGCGCAATTTGGACCGAAAACAGCCAACAAAAGACTAGACGAGGTTTCACCTTAGAAAACGGCTTTCCCCGCTGCAATTCTTTTCTTTTTTTTAGTTTAATTTGAAGTAGATGCGTCTGTTACTTTTTCCTTTATTCTCAGTTTTCAAAAGCTCGACTTGCCCGACTTCCCGCAGGTTCTTGACATGAGTCCCTCCGTCCGCTTGCTTGTCAACGCCGACGATTTCGACGATTCTCAGTGACGGCAGTTCAGGTGGGAACGCTCCAGCCATCTTTACAACGCCGGGAATTTTCATAGCTTCTTCACGGAGCAACTCATACCATTTCACGGCAACGTCAGTGCCAAAAAACCTGTTAGCCTTCGCGAAGTACGTTTCTAAGACTTGGCGGTCGAACGTTTCCAGATTGAAGTCGAATCTGATATGGTCCACTTCAAGCTGGTTGCCCGTGATAAGAGCGCCCGTGCCCTGATTAAGCAGTGAAGCGACAACATGGGCTGCTGTGTGGCTGCGCATTAGTTTGTACCTCCGCTCCCAATCCAGTACTAGATGGACCTTATCACCTACTTGGAGCCCCGGACGGTCAACTTCATGTGAAATTTCGCCCGAAAACTTACCTACATAAATCACGCTGTAAACTTCGGAGCCTTTGATTATTTTGCCCGTGTCGTTTGGTTGTCCTCCGCCTTTAGCGTAAAAGATTGTTTGGTCTAAAACAACGAATTTTCCCTCATTAACCGCAACCACTTGCGCATCGGATTCTTTGAGGTAGCTGTCAATCAAGAATAATGTTTTAGTCATATCCTTGCCGCCGTTAAGCCTCTATGCGCTGAAAAGCATATCAATTTTGCGCAGTTAAAAGAAAAAGCAAAATAGCACTTGCTTAGACAGTAATCTGTTGATTGTTAATGCAGTTGGCGAAGTCTAGAAAAGCCCTCACCGACCCGTACTTCTTGATTCTCTGCGTCATGGGAGCCTTCGCGATCTTAAGCTCCACCATGTCAAAAGACCCAGTTCTACCCTTTTTCGTCTCAAAACTCAACACTCCCGCTGACCTTACCGGGTTCATCGCTGCCGCCTCCACTATCCCGGGAATCTTGGTCAGTTTGCCAGCCGCTTCATTATCAGATCATTTCGGCAGAAGAAAATTTGTCTTACTTGCAACCTTCATCTTCGCCTCGGCGCCTTTCCTGTACTTGCTGGTTACGGCTTGGTGGCAACTTGCACTCGTCAGGTTTTACCATGGCTTTGCAACCGCGATTTTTGTACCTGTTGCTGAAGCAACGATTGCAGAGCAGTTCCCAGCGAAAAAAGGCGAACGTATTTCCGATTTCAACGCTGCAACATATGTTGGGAGAGGACTTGCACCCGCTTTGGGCGGTTACATATTGCTTTTGACAAATCAAGGCTTATCAACTCCGAGTAACTTTGCAACGTTATACGTAGCTGTCGGCGTCTCAGGCATAGTTGCGTTTGCAATTGCGCTACTTTTGCTTAGGGAAACAAAACCCATGCTAGCAGACGCTCCGAAGGCGCAGTTTTCAACCAGGAGCCTGTTGAGGGGTTGGCTTGAGGTTGCAACTAATAAAGGCACTTTGGTCGTTACGTTTGTTCAGTCAGTTCAGTATTACGTTTTCGGTGTAGTGGAATTCTATTTGGTGTTGTACATGCAGAAGGTTGCAGGTCTTAACTCGTTTGAAATAGGCATCGTCATGGCTGTGCAAATCGTTTCTTTGATAGTGTCTAGACCTCTAATGGGACGATTCTCCGATAGAACCAGCCGACGCATACCCGTCGTCATAGGCTGCCTCCTAAGCGGGGCGCTTCTGTTCATAATTCCATTTATGACTCAATACTGGGTATTTATTTTGATTTCCATTGGCTACGGCTTGGGCTTTGCCATGGTGGTTTCGTCAACTTCACCAATCATGGTTGAGGTCAACAGAGACTGCCTCATAGGCACTTCAATGGGTTTCTTGAGCACCATGATGGACGTAGGACAAGCCATCGGACCCATAATAAGCGGCGTAATCCTAGCGTCAATTCTCAGCTACACCGGCCTCTTTACATCCTTGACGTTGCTGCTTGCCGCGTCGGCTGTAGTCTTTTTTGTGTCAGGCATAGCCAAAACAAGAGAAAAGAAAGAAAAAGCTGCCTAAAAACATAGAAAAACGGTTCCATTAGGCTTTAGCTTTGCTGCCAAAATATTCTTTGAGCGGATTCCAATACCATTCTATCCAGCCGTCGGCGGCGTCATCTGCTATTTCTTCCGGAAAATCTGTTTGAACCATGACAAGCTCCGTTCCCTCAGGCACTTTGTTAAAACACAGCTCCAGCCGTGAAGGGCCGTAGCCTTCTGGAAAATCAGTCGATATCCACTCTTGAACTACACGTTTTCCATCCTCAAGCTCAAGGTACTTTCCAGAAATGTACCCGTCCCAAGCGGTAAATTTGCCACCTATCACTGCTTTACCTGTAGCTTTGCTTCCAGTAAATTTGCTGTGCTTTATCGGGTCAACATATGCGTTATAAACTTCTTTGGGAGATGCTGGAATTACAACTTTTTGTTTTAAAGTTCTGACTTTTGTTTTCATAAAAAACTCACCACAGAAACTATTGTGGAAGGGTTTTTTAACTTTAACTATTTAATTACCATTGACCAAAAATGGGAAGATGCACGGTAACGAAGGGGCAACACAGAATCGGCAGAACCATTCGAAAACTTGAGGGAAGCGTAGAGCTCAGCGACAAAGAAAGTAAAGCCAAAGTAGCAGAGAAAAACTATAGGCAAAAAACCCAAGCCGCTTCAGGGTATACGGATGATTCGCCCATTCAGAATTTGCGTGACCCAGCTAAATGGGAAAAGACAGATAAAAAGCAGCAGTGAAAAAATATTTTGTCAAAGAGAACGAATTGCCCAGCGAACCGAACGTTCAACAAGAGGTAGGTAAGATTGGGAATACGTCTCTTTGGGGTTTATGGGGCATCTCGTTAAACGCCGATTCGCTGAGGCTTTGCTCTCTGATCGCTATGCGCTATTCTCGGCAAAAAAAACAATCACTTTTAATCTCTTATTAGTTTCACAAATAATCTATAGAAAATCTATAGCAGGCATTCAGGATGTCTTAAGTTTTTAAGGCGGAAATGTCTAGTTTTATTTGTGATTTTATGTCTGCTTCTTTGGATGTCGATGATAACTGGAACTTTAGGGTCTTTGATAAGCGGTTGATTGTTGTAAAAACCAAGAATGAACGGATTCGCAAAGCTGCTATTTTGGACGTCTTAACAAACCTGATGTTCGCCCTTGAAGTGCCAGATATGATTTCTATGGGGGAACTCGCATTGGAAAAGGAGTATTCGGCTAATCTCAGAGTCTACACAGCGAAAAACATTGAAGGCGTCGACATGGACTTTGTTGATTTTTTTGAAGTTGTAGACGTAGACCAAGACATTGAAGACTTCATAAAAGCGTACTGGATTTACCCAAGCAAAATCCGTTTTGAACTAATCGATCTTGAAGAACCTTAAATTAACAAGCTTTTCGTTAAGACACGACATGTTTACTTCAGAATATTTAGGCTAATCATCGTCAGACCGCATGCAAAGCTCTTGTGAGTATTGAATAATACATTTCACTTATTTGCAACTTAACTGAGATGGGGCTAAAGGAAACACGATTAATTCAACCGTTTCAGTGTCAGTTTTTTCCGTTGGTTTTTTCTTTTGCTGCAAATTTTCTTCCAAATATCTAGTTTGGTAATTTAGTAAATTACACATGATTGTTATTTTGAAATTTTACCTATTAGGTGTTATGAATTTGTAATCCATAAAGATGTATGGTTGACATCTCCGCAGCGCTGATTCAAATCAACCCTTCACGTCCCAATTTTTTTGTGGATTCTTAAAAGAGCTTAAAATTAAGTCAAAACAAACCTAAATTAACGTAGCACCATGTTCACAAATTTTTCAGGGTTAAACAGTTCCAGATCCTTATAGGTTTGACCAACCCCGATAAAGAGAATCGGTTTTTGAGTCACATAGGTCACGCTGAGAGCTGAACCGCCTTTCACGTCAGCATCAACTTTCGTCAATATTGTCGCATCTATGGCGACAGCTTTGTTGAATTCTTCTGCCTGCATAACCGCATCGTTGCCAATCAGCGAATCCACCGTCAAAACCGTCAGGTCAGGGCATACGACTCGTTTCACCTTGATCAGCTCATTCATCAGGTT
>Ga0187848_10003628_pt1 | contig 11169 bp, 10 predicted proteins | sample June2016WEW_4_40_FD_132424 | JGI IMG/M metagenome (GOLD analysis project Ga0187848, IMG submission 132424) | Peatland microbial communities from SPRUCE experiment site at the Marcell Experimental Forest, Minnesota, USA - June2016WEW_4_40 | ecosystem: Environmental > Terrestrial > Soil >... | reverse complement strand
TGATCGCCGGCGCGGGGCATTGGTGGATCGGATCGGTGGACTGGGCGTTGCTCGCCTCGCTGCTGATCGGCTCCATCCCCGGCATCGCCGTCGGCAGCGCGCTCGCCTCGCGCGTTCCCGACCGTGTGCTGCGCCCCGTGCTCGCCGGCACGCTGGCGCTGGTCGGCGGGCGCCTCGCGTTCTAGCTCGGTCTGCGAAACGCCGCTCGCCGGCATCGCATTTCACGGCGTCGACGACTTCAGCGAGGGTTCGCCGCGCCGCAAACATTGTTGGGATCCACGCCCCCCCGCGAAGGGGGGCGACTTGCTTGGCGCGGCTGTCGTTAAACGGCACGACATAGTTTCGATCCACGCCCTCAGCGACAGGGCGACTTCCTGTTTATAGCGTCCTGGGTTGTGGCGCGGCAAACGATTCGTCGCATGCGATTGGCGGAATGATCGGTTGGACCCCAGATCGCATCGCCGCCGGCCGACGAAACGGCGAGCGGGCCGTCGTCCCTTGCCGCGGCCGTCAAAGCAGCTCGTGAATGGTCACGCCGTCGGGCACAGCGCTGCGATCGATCGTCACCCGATAGTCGGCGAAGCGGCGCGCCGGCGGCGCGTTGTCGAGACGCTTGTCGCCGATAGGGCAGACCTCGTCGCCGGCGCCGCGCTCGATGTGAACGCGCTCGAAGAGATCGTGCGCGTGCGCGCGGCCGAGGGCGTTGTCGTGCTCGAACACGACGAGCTTGCGCGCCGCCATTTCGCCGCGCGCCGCAGAGCGGTCGTGCTCGAACATGTTGGCGAGCGCGTCCCAGAGAAAGGCGATGTCGGACTCGCCGAAGCCAGTCCGCTCGGCGAGCTTGGCCGAGACGAAGCCGTGCGCGACATACAGGCCGTAGGGCACGATGTGCTTGCGCCCCATCGTGCGGTTCTCGGTGCGCGGATCGTCGTCTGAATCTTCGTCGCGCTTTTTCCTCTCGACCTCGTTGGCGGACGCCATGCGGGTGATCGAGATTTCGAGAGGAACGATCGGCTCGACGGATCGGGCGAACGCCAGTTGGACCGGACCGCGCACCTGGCCGCAATTGACGCCGGTGCTCATGACGGCGCCGAATGCGCGCACGTCGAAGAAGTTCTTGCACATGAAGTCGCGCAGGCGCGCGGCCTCGGCGTCGTCCTTGGGATTGAGCTTGACGTCGCGCTTGGCGACTTTCGGATCGTCGGGGCGGACGGCCTTGTAGGCCTGGCGATGCTTGTCGTTGAGGGCCGAGCCCTCCTGGACGTAGATCGCGAAGCCCGGCTCGCCCGCCTTGGCGAACTCGGCGAAGTTGCGAATCTTGCGCTTCAGGCAAACATCGGTGACGAGGCCCTGGTTCGTTTCGGGATCGAGACGCGGCAGATTGCCCGCGTCAGGATCGCCGTTGGGATTGCCGTTGACGACGTCGAACAGGAAGACAAAATCGTTGCGACGCGTAATCGCGGTCATCATGCCAGCCCCTTGGCGTAGGGCGGATCGGCGCCGTTGTCGTTGGCTTCCTCGCGTCCCCGGTGGAAGTCGTTGCGCTGATGGTAATAGCCCAGGGCGAAAAGCGCTTGGCGTCTTGCGCTGAGCATCGAAGGGAAGAGATCGCCGGGCTCGGCGAGATCGCAGATTTCGCCGATCTTTCGGTCGATATTGACGGCTAGGCCGGGGCGGTCTTTTCTCAGCGTGGAGAGATGGTGGGTCGTCTTTCGCTGCAAGAGCGGAAAGACCGATCGCGGCGCCGCCGAAGCGGCGCCGTAATATTGATCGCGGATGGTGGCGTTGACGTTGCGCCCCAGCGCTTGGGTTTGCGCGTACTCGTGGGTGGCGAACAACCGGCCGAGCAGATACCCGGCGTCGGCGTTTTCAGGATCGAGGGCCACAGGAACCTCCTTGTCGAGTCCGAAGTTTCGGATGAGCACAGCCTTGAGGATTCCCACCCGCAACGCGTTGACGTCGTGGTCGGCGCGAATGCGGATCAGGATGGCGGAAAACAAGGTCATCGGGCATCGCGACCCGGAAAGAATCGCACGCAGGCATTCGCCGGCGAGTTGCGGCGGGATGTTCTCCGGCTTGCGAAGCGCGGCGGTCTCGATCAGCAGCCGCCATATGCCCGGACGCTCGCCCTTCGGCGGGGGCGCGACCCGCATTTGCTCCGCATGCTCGAGGATCCGCGCGACGAGGACGGCGAAATCTTCCTCGATGTAGAATCGGATCGAGAGTCGGGCGTTGTTCGGCGAAAGGCCCAAGACGAAGAAGCGCACGCCGCTCGCCAGATCGGGGCGCGCGTGCGCGAGCGGCTCGCCGCGACGGATGGCTTCGAGCGCGCCCGCGATCGTCTTCGTTTCAGCGCCCTCGCCGACCCCCATCAGCGCCGCGAATATCGCTTCCGCGTGGCTCGCGGCTTGCGCGCTCGACGCATCGGCCCAGAACACAGTCGACGCGTCGCCGATTTGAATCCGCCGACCGCTGTCTCGCTCGAGCAGGCGATTGAGCGCGGTCGTGTAAGCAAACGCCGCCGCCTCGGAAACGGGGGCGTTGTCGCCTTGCGCGTGGCCATAGGAGGTGAAGGAGTCCTGATTGAACGATACGATCGACGCCCCCGAGGATTCGGCGCCCCAAACTCCTTTGATCGCGGGATGAACCCGTTCGATCGGGGCGCGTTCGCCGTTGACGAGGCAGATCGCTTCGCTCTTTTCCGCGCTCGCGTTCAGGCGACGCCATAATTCTCGCGCGGCGGGACGGTCGTGGATGCAAACGCCGCGGCGCCTGTCGCTCTCGAGGGAAAAGACGACATTGGCGTCTTTCATTTCGTTCGGCCAGGCCAGTCGCCTGAACGCCTCGGGCGTCCAGCCATTGACGAAGTTCAGCAGCGCCATCAGGCCGATGTCGTCGGCGTCGGCCAGTTCGCGCCGATGCCGGTCGCGGAACGCCTCGAAGCGCGCGCTTCCGATCTTCTTGCTGTCGCGCGACACGCCGAGCGCGAAGGCGGTGTTGTCCCAAAGGAAGAACGACTTGGGCGTAACGCCTGGCCGCTTGCGCGACGCCGGAACTTGCATCAGGCGCGGCGCCTTCTTGTCGTCTTCGCCTTCGCGAAGATCGATCGGCGGTCCGGCCGGCGAACCGTCGCAATTCAGGGAAATGAGGAAGCCGATCTTCTCGACCGAGTAGCCGAACGCCGCGGCGTCGCGACCCATGCGCTCATAAGCGCGAGCGAGGGAGGCGAGCGGGCTCATCGACGGATTTCCGGCGAATCCGGGGCGGGCACGCGTACGACGCCGTTTTCGAGCCCGGCGCGAAAGAACATCGACGAACGATCCCCCGCGTGATCGATGTCGTAGAGCATGAAGCCGAGATCGCGGGTTTCCGCGATCGCGGCGGGCGTCGGCGCGGCGGACTCGATCAGGGAGAACCGCGCAGGGAATTCGCGCGTTCCCAGACACGGTTGGTGAAAGCACTGGCCATTACGGGCGCGACGGTTGAACGTGTCGAGGTGTCTGCCGTCGTTGTCGTCAGGGCCCGCCCTGTCGGTCGGCTCGAACCGGGCCGCGATGACGTAGGCGACGTTGGCGAGGACGGTCGCCGCGCGCTGTTGCCGGTCTTCGTCAGCCCGCAACGCAAGGCCCGTTAGGTAGCCGGCGTTCATCGCTTTGCGCACGGCGCCGGCCGGCGTCTTGCCGCCGACCTCATTGCGCCGGATCGACTGAAAGCGGATCGGCCTCAGCACATGGATCGCCGTGACGATCCAGCGTATCCCCGGCTTCCAATGGATCGCTTCGAGAATTCCGCGCGCCGCGGACGGCGTCATCACGTCGTAGGAAACGCGTTCGGCTTTCATCTCCGGCCGCGTGAAGCAGGCAAAGTCGCCCGAGACCAGCAATCGAACGCCATAGGACATGCGGCGGCCTTTCGGATCATCGCCCTTCGAGGGCGTGGCTGCCGGAGTCTTTCCAAAAGGCGGACGACATATTCTTTGTCCTTTTGGTTCTTGCAAGAGCGGCTCTCGGGTCGACTGAGCGAACTGCGCTGCGAAACCATCGAGGGAAGCGGCCGCGGCGACGAAGTGAGGCGGGAGCGCCGGCGTCAGCGCGCAATTCACGCCATGCCGTCCCGTCGGCGAGTTCGGCGCTCGTTGGCCATCAAGTTCCTCCCAGTCCGACCTCGACGCGAGCCCTCCGTCTTGCTCGCCGCCCTCGCGCTCGCGCCGTGGGTTCGGCGATATCGATGCGCTTGCGGCTTGGCGTTCGAGAGCCACCCCGTCGAGCGAGGCCGCGAAGCCGATCGGCGCCGCGAGCCTCTGATTTTTCTTGGCGATCGCGTGGCCGCGCGAGGGCGCCGAATAACGCCCCGTCGAAAATCCGCCGAGGCCCCGGCGCGGACGGCCGCTCGCGTTCACATCTTCTTGCCGTCAGGCCCGAACTGCTTGACGTAGGCGATGACGTTGGCGATGTCGTCGTCGTCCGGCAGGCCGGCGAACGTCATCTTGGTGCCGGGCACCTTGGCCTTCGGGTTCTTCAGATAGACTTTCAACGTGGCCTCGTCCCAGGTGATGCCGGACGTCTTGTTGGCGTCGGAATAGGCGTAGCCGGCATACGTGCCGGCGGGCCGGCCGACCACGCCGTTGAGCACGGGGCCGACCATGTTCTTGGCGTTGTCGCCGATCTGATGGCAGACCTTGCACTTGTTGAAGACCTTTTCCCCGGCCGCGGCGTCCTGCGCCAGAGCGCCCCCCGCCGAGACCGCGAGCGTCGCGGCCGCCAATATCCAACTCTTCAATCGCATTACGTTTTCTCCCACGTCGTTCATTGCCGACAACGGCGCTTCGCTGCGCTGTCGGATTAGCCTAGGCGCAGCGCGCCGCCTTGATTAATGACCGAATCGAACAAACGCTACTTCCCCCAAAGAACGAGATTTCTCCTTCCCCCGACCGTCACGCGTCAGCGACGGCCGAGGGCGCGACCGCGCGTTATCCCGTGCGCGGCGTAGGCTCAGCGAGCGCCTTGAGATAATCGATCATTTCGTCGCTATCCCAAGTCGCCTCGCCTTCGCGGAATGACAGCGGCGCGCCGTTCGCGCCTAAGATCAGCGTCGTCGGCATGCCGCGCGCGCCGATTTCCCGACTGAGGTTGCCTTCCGGATCGAGATAGAGCTTCAGCCGATGCAACCCGAGGCGGTCGAAGGCGCGCTTCGCCGCGGTGTCGCCGATCTTGTCATGGGTGACGGCGACGACCGCGAACTCGTTCTCCGGCAATCGCTCGGCGAGCCGATCGAGCGAGGGCATTTCTTGCAAGCAAGGGACGCACCACGCCGCCCACAAGTTCAGGATGAGAACCTTGCCGCGGTACGATTCGACGTTCACCGCGGCGCCCGACTCGTCGATGAACGAACTGAGCTGCGCCGGCGTTCCGCTCGGCAGGAATTGCACGCCGTGCGCCCTGCCTGGCGGCGCAATGCGGAAGGCGACCACCGCCAGCGCCGCGGCGACGACGAGGCTCGCCGCCGCCGCCTTGGCCATAGCGCTTCGCGACAGGAAAGACATGATCACAGCCTCAAGCGCTCGCAGGCGCCGGATTCGCGCGCCGGAGCGCGCGTATCGCGACGACCACGAAAGCGGCCCCGCCGATCACCGCGAACAAGGCGCCGACGCCGTGCACAAACATGCCGGCCGCGGCGGTGTCGACCAGAACGCCGGCGCTGGTGGGCGCCTTGCGCGGCGCGCCGTAGCCGCCGGCCACGAACATGCCGATCGAAGCGAAGAGCTGGCCGCCGCCATAGAGCATGAGGATGATGCGCGTCGCCCGCTCGGACACCGGCAGGCGTTTCATTTCGTCGAGCGCAAACGTGAGCAGCACCCCCATGCCGGAGACGCTGACCGCCGTGATGACGTCGTGATAGTGCGCGGGCGTGCGCGTGTCCGAACTGGTGATGAGCATGCCCATCACTCCGCCGACCGTGAACAGCGCGAGCGAGGTCGCCAGCGCGACGAAGGCGGGATCGCGCCACGGCCACTGCGCCGGGCGGCCGAGCGCGAGCGCGTTGGACAACAGCGAGATCGCGAACATGAACGTCGGCAGCACGATCCCGTATTGCAGAAATCGGTACGCGTCGTGCTGATCGGACGAAAACGCCGGGAAGGCGGGGTAGAACATCAGCGCTGGAATCGCGAACATCGCGATCAGCGTCACGCTGCGCCGGAAGGCGTCCCGATTGACCGCCCGTTCGCCGAGGCTGCGGCGCGCCAGGATCGCCCAGTTCGTCACCAGCACCGTCGCAGAGACGAACTGGAGCACGTGTCCGCCGGCCCAGAAAAGCAGTTCGCGCGACGTCTGCAGCCCGCCAACGCGCGCGAGAAGGACGCCCGAAAGCGCAAAGCAGACGAGTGCTACGGAATAGATGAAGCTCGCGGCGGTCATCGCCAGCGCGAGCGGCGCGAGCGCGGCCATGCGCCCGGGCAAATTGGCCAACAGCCGCAGCGCGGGCGCAAGCACGCCGAGCGCCAGCAATATCAGCCCCAGGTCGTAGGCGGGGTGGCGAATGAGCGGGATATAATTGGTCAGCTCCGGCTGCGTGGCGTCGAAAAAGGCCGGCGCGAAGAGGCAGGGAAAGGCGACCGCGACCAACCCCTGGCCGATCCGCCCCAGCGGGGCCGCGCGCAGGTCTTCGGCGAGGCCGAGCGTCGCCAAAGTGACGAGGAAGGCGAAAATCCCCAGAAGCCAGATGACCAGCGAGAAGATGACGTGGATCACCAGGCCTTTGCCGAAGAATCCGAGCGGCCAGGGAAGCACCGTCTCGATCCCGGGCAGACGCGAGACCGCGAGCAGAATCGCGAAGACGCCGGCGACCGCGAGCGCGCCGACCGCCAGCCACGCCCAACCGATCAACTCGCGGCGCACCGCGGCCTGCGCGCTCGACAGCGCGCCGCTCAGGCGCAGCTCGGAAGAAGAGATCGATCGGCCGGCATCGGTCATGACGCTTAACCCGCGTTATAGGGAAACATTGGCGCGGCCTTCACCGATACGGCCGGGCCGGAGATCGGGACGACGGATCGGCGCAAAACTATCCGGCCGGTCGCCGAGCGAGGCTATTGCGGTCTCAAGGCCCGACCTTGACGATCTTCGTTATGACGATGGCGTACACCAGCACCGCCCACGCGCCGAAAAGAACCACGAGAATCCACTTGCTCGGCTTGCTTCCAGGTTCTCGCATGACTGTCCCGTTCATTGGGCTCCCGCCTTCGCTTCGCGTTCGATGGAAAGAAACGCACGCCCTCCCGGAAGGGACGGCGTGCGCCAAGTTTTCGAGGTCAAGTCGCGTGGTAGTCGTAAGGCGTCCAATCGGCGCTCACCGTCACCGGCTTCAAGAAATTGCCGGGCCCGGGCGGGCTTTCGGTGTGCGTCCATTCGAGCGACTTGGAGCCCCAGGGGTTGGTCGAAACCTTCGGGCCCCAGATCGCCGAAATGATCCAGCCGGCGACCATCAGCAAGACGCCGACGGCGGTGAGGAACGCGCCGACCGTCGCCAGTTGCTGAAGGGACACGAACTGCGGGAACATCTCGTAGGTGGCGTAGCGCCGCGGCATGCCCTGGACGCCGATGATGAACAGCGGCCAGAACGTCACCTGCGTTCCCACGAAGTTGAACCAGAAGGCGATCTTCGCGATCGCGCTGTCCGCCGATCGTCCGGTCATCTTCGGGAACCAGAAGTAGATCGTCCCGAACACCGAATAGGTCGCCATCAGGCCCATGATGAAGTGGAAATGCGCGGTGACGTACGTCGTCCTCGCCAGATGCACCGTCATCGAGGTGATGGCGAGCGGAATGCCGGTGAGGCCGCCGAGCAGGATGAGGACCATGCACAGCACGGCGTACCACATCGCCACGTTGTACGTGATGGAGCCCTTGTAGAGCGTCCCCCACAGCGAGATGACCATCAGGCCGACCGGCACCGAGATGAGCAGCGTCGTTACGGACATGCCGATGCGAAGCCAGTCCGGCATGCCGGTGACGTAGAGGTGATGGATCCACACCTCGCCACTCATTGCGACGATGCCGCACATGCCGCCGTAGACCGCGACCTTGTAATTGAAGATCGCGTTCTTCGCCTGGGTGGCGACGATCTCGTAGAGCAGCCCCATCGCCGGCAGGAAGATCACGTAGACCGCCGGATGCGAGTAGAACCAGAACAGGTTCTCATACAACAGCGGGTCGCCGCCGCGGCTCGCGTCGAAGTAGCCGGTGCCGAGATACTTGTCGAACAGCAGCAGGGTCACCGCCGCCGCCAGCACCGGAACGAATACGAGCTGAATGATGAAGGCGGTGAAGGACGACCAGACGAACATGTTGAGCTGGTTCCATCCCATGCCCGGCGCGCGCATGTAGATGATGGTGACCAGGAAGTTCACCGCGGCCAGAATGGAGGAAACGCCGATCAGATGCACCGTGAACACATAGAACGCCGTGTTCCCGGCGGTGGTGATCGCGTAGGGCGCGTAGCCCGTCCACATGATGTCGGGCTTGTCGGGAATGACGAAGGTCAGCAGCGCGACGACGATGCCGGCCCAGAACAGCCACACGCTGAGCGCGTTGATGCGCGGGAAGGCGACGTCGGGCGCGCCGATCATCATCGGAATGAGATAATTCGCGGCAAAACCCGTCAGGCCTGGGATCAGGAAGCCCAGGATCATCGCCGCGCCGTGGAAATAGAGCGCGGTGTTATAGGCGCTCGCCGTCGTCATGTTCTTGCCGATGTCGCCGACAAAGAACTGCATGATGCCGTCTTCGCCGGGCGACAAGTGCTCGAGGCGCATGCCGATCGCCATCAGGCCGGCGACCAGGAACGCCGCCAACGTGCCGACCAAATAGAGAATGGCGATTCTCTTGTGATCGGTAGTGAAAATCCATTCGGTGATTTTAAACCCGGACGCCGCGGGCGCCGTATTGGTGATGGCTGTCATCGTATCCCTCGATAAATTAGAGCGACGGCGCGGCGGCCGCGGACGCGTAGGTGTTGGGAATTGAGAGGCTTGCCTTCTTCTTGTGGGAGGCGAGCCAGGCGTCGAAGTCGGCCTTCGGCACCGCTTTCACGGTCGCGTTCATCCGGGCGTGGCCGTCGCCGCAGAATTCCATGCAGGTGACGAACGTCTCGAGCGGCTTGTCGGGATAGAACCACAAATGATTGACGCGGCCAGGAACGAGATCCTCTTTCAGCCGGTAGTCGACCAGTCCGAAGGAGTGGATCACGTCGGTCGAAACCAGGCGCAGAACCACCGGTTGGCCGACCGGCACCACCAAGGTGTCGTCCTTGACGCCGTTGCCGTAGTCGAATTCGAACGACCATTGCGACGCCGTGACGGTCACCTCGAGCGCGTTCGCCGGGACCGTGCGCTGGATGTTCCACAGCGTCCAGCCTTTGGCGGCGAGCATGAAGTCGTCGGCCATGAAGAGCGCGGCCGGCACCAGCGCCCACGCGATCGCCTTGTCCAAGCTCAATTTCGTCGCCGTGCCGACCGCGTTCGGGCTGGTCGCGCGATACTTGATGAGCAAATAGATCGCGATGGCCGCGAAGACGACGCCGATGACGGTGATGTCGGTGAGCACTTCACTCCACGTTTCCTTCCACGCAACCGTCGGACTGATGATCCCGTTGGCTCCGTAATTCGCCTCTTCGGCCAAGCCGGGGCTCGCGCCGCACAAAGCGACCAACAGTGCCCCGAGTTTCGTTCGCAATCGCATGTCATGCCCTCCTGAGTTGGTTTTGCCGCCACAGCCTGAAGGACAGGACGGAGCCGGCTAAGGTCAGCAATCCCGTCGCCAGCGCTCCCAAGCCGACGAACAAAGGTATGCTCAATCTGTACTTTCCATCGCGGTAGCTATAGCTGTAACAAAGGCTGAACGCGTAATCTATGACTTCGTTCGGCCTGAATTTTCCTTCTCGCGCGTCCAGCAACGCGAGCTCCACGTCTTTGGGGCCGATGTCCTCGCGGTAGAGGACGCGATCAAGACGTCCCTCGGGCGAAAAAAACAGATAGACGCCCGGGTGAAGAAACAGGCCGTCTTGCGGCGACCAGAAGAATTTGAAACCGATCTTCGCCGTCTGCGTCTTCACGTCGGCTTCGTTCTTGAACGTCGCGAACGTCCACGCCGAAGCGAGTTCGTCGGAGAGTCCGAGATTCTTGCGGAAGGCGTTCGTCGTTTCACGGTTGTCGCGGTGGTCGAACGACAAGGTGACGAGATTGAAATCGACGCCCGGTTTGTAGCGCGTCACATCGCCCAGCAGGTCGTGCAGGTTGGCATTGATCAGCCCGCAGCTCCCGTCGCAGGTGTAGTAGGAGAGGACGAGCAAGGTCGGCTTGCCCGCTAGATCGCCCCAGCGGAAGTTCCGGCCGTCTTGGTCGATCAGCTCCGTTTGCGGATCGAGCGAACGGCCGAGCACCGCCCGTTCGTCGATTTGCAGGATCGCCGGGTTCACGACCGACTCCGGATGCGAGAAATACTGAGCGTGCGCATCCGAAGCCCCGAGCGCCGAAAGCAACCCGAGGATAGCGAGCTTGCTCGCAGTCTGTTTCGCTGAAGCGAACATCGGCAAGCCCGTCCTCTTCCTCACCAGAAGTAGACTTGCGAGGCGACGAAGAACCACACGATGTCGACGAAGTGCCAGTAGATGCCGGCCACCTTGACGAAGCCGGGATTGGGCTTCGACCGGAGGGCGGCGAACAGCAGCGTCACGAAAGTGCCCAAGCCGAGGAACACGTGCGAGGCATGGAAGCCGGTCAACGTATAGAAGGGCGCCGAATATTGGTTCGTCCACGGCGCGAACCCCTCGTGGATGAGATGGTTATATTCGTAGACCGTGCAGCAGAGGAACAACACGCCGACGACGATCGTGATCCCGAGCCACTTGACGAAACCAGCCTGATCCCCCTCGTGCAGCCGCGTTTCTCCCTGGTGGTAGGTGAGGCTCGAGGTGACCAGGATCACCGTCATGATGAGCGGCAGGATCTTGCTGATGTCGGGCGTGCCCGCCGGCGGCCATCCGGTGCCGCTGGTCAAGCGGAGCGTCCAGTAGGCGGCAAACAGGCCAAGGAAGATCAGGATTTCGCCGACGATGAATATGCCGATGCCCGCCGGCGCTACGCTTGCTGTCGGGCTCGGGTGCGTCGCGCCTTCG
>Ga0187848_10003626_pt1 | contig 11170 bp, 11 predicted proteins | sample June2016WEW_4_40_FD_132424 | JGI IMG/M metagenome (GOLD analysis project Ga0187848, IMG submission 132424) | Peatland microbial communities from SPRUCE experiment site at the Marcell Experimental Forest, Minnesota, USA - June2016WEW_4_40 | ecosystem: Environmental > Terrestrial > Soil >... | reverse complement strand
GGCGAAGCCGTGGGCATGAGGCCCTTGTTGCCGCTGCGGATGGACGCTGGAGCCGGAGTGCTGGATTGCCGACCAGGCAGCGCCAAGGCCACCATCCTCCTTAATGGGCAGGCAAGCGACGCTGCCGCTGCCGTAATTGGCTACCAGGACCCACCGGCCGGTGTGGTCGACCAGGACGTGGCAGGGGCCGCTGCCGCCGGAGGACTGCTGGCCCAAGGCCGTGAGCTTGCCCGTCTTCGGCTGGATGGAGAACGCACCGACGGCGCCGGTGCCCTTGCCGTTGAAGTTGGTCATTTCGGCGACGGCATAGAGCAGGGGCCGGGAGGGGTGCAGGGCCAGGAAGGAGGGGTTGGCTGCTTCGCCGGCCGGCTCGACGGCCTGGAGTTTGCCGGCGGCCAGATCCAGTTGCCCGAGATAGATGCCCCGGCTCTTGGCGGCCGTGTTGGTGTAGGTGCCGAGATAGACCCAGAGCCGGCCGGACGGGTCGGGCGGCTGGTCGCCTTCAGCGGCTGCCGCCAAACCCCCGGCCACCGGCAGGCAGGCAGTCCACACGAGAATCGCGGCCACAACAGAAACACGCGAGCACTGGCGGCTGATCATGAGGCGTTATCCTGATTGGTGGTTAGTGGTGTCTTTAGAAGCCCCCTAGAATCTTCTCCAAGGCCCGCCGGACGGCGATGCGCATCTTCCTTAAACCGTTCTCCGCGACGGCGGCCGGGTCTTGCTGCCAGTAGCCGCGATTGAAGAGCTCCAGCGACAGCGGCCCGCGGAAGCCGGTCGCGTGCAGGTTGCGGAGCACCGTGCCGAGCGGGGCGACGCCGTCGCCGGGATACACGCGGTCGGCGTCGGTGATGGTTTCGCGGGGCGGCTGGGCGGGGTAGTCGTTGATGTGGAAAATGCCCAGGGCCCAGCCCTGGAGCACCCGCAGGCTGTTGAAGCCCGAGCCGCCCTTGTAAAGGTGAAACAGGTCCAGCAGGATCGAGGCGTCGGGGTGGTCGGCCTCGATGGCCACGAAGGCCGCCTCGCTGACCGTGTGCATTGTCTTGGAGCCGCCCCAGATCTCCAGTTGCGGGACGACGCGCGTCTGCCGGCCCAGCTCCAGGATGGTCCGGTATCGCTCGGCGATCTTGCGCAGGTCCATGCCGGCGGTGGTGTAGGCCCCGGCGGGCGGGGCGGCGATCCGCCGGCAGCCCAGTTGGGCCAGCCGCTCCATGTCGCGTTTCAATTCCTCGATGCCCGCCTTGCGCTGGGTGTCGTCGTCGACGATCCACGTGGCGAAGCCGATGGCGTCTTCGACGGTAAGCCCCTGGTCGTGGATTCGCCGTGTGAGGTCCTTGAGCGACTTGCCGGCCTTGAGGTAGGCGTCCAGGTCGCGGAGCCACGGCTCGATGCTGCGATAGCCGGCTCGGGCGGCGATGTCCACCTGCTCGTCCAGCGGGAGCTTGAAGCCCTGGAGCGTGGCCATATTCAGGCAGTAGCGGAACGGCTCGAGCGGGTTAGGGCCATCGCCGGGGGGGCTGGCCGCCGCAATGCCGACCGCCAGCGACGCCCCGCAGCCGGCCAGCACTTGCCGTCTTGAGAAAAGCTGGGTCATGGTCCGTAGATACTACCTTGCTGACTGCGAAGACCGATACAAGCCCGAAGCGCAAGCACGGGGAGTAACCGATACCCTCGCTTGCGCTTCGGGCTTCCATGAAGGGCACCTTTTCGCCCGTCAGCAGTATAATAGCTGCCAGGCGGTCGGGCAACGGGCGTCAGAAACCGAGCTTGGCCAGCTCGGGGTAGTCGCCGGCCGCGAGCTGTTCGACCAACCGGAAGCCGAGCTGGTAGAAACCGCCGCCCATCGGGCTGAGTTGCTTGGCCTTGGCGCGAAGCCATTGAACCCCCCCTCCGTAGGAGAAGCCGAGGAAGGCTTCGTTCAGCCCGAGGGCCTCGTCGAGCGCCAGGGCCACCCCCCGGCTCGAGAACTCCTTGGTCACGGCCGTGAATGCCTGCCGGACGAGCGGCTTCTTGTCCTCCGAGGGCACGACCAGGGCGACCAGGGTGAGGTTGACGCGCCCCTCCAGCCGCGGGCCGTCGAGCCGGTCCCGCAAATCGGGGCAGTTGTTGTTCAAGAGCTTGAGCACGAAGCTCTGCACTGCCCGGTCCCGGTCGCCAGTGAACAGCCGCATGACGAAGGCTCCCTGACGGGGAAAAGGTGCCCGTCCCCTTTTCCCAAATATAGGCCACGCCGCGGGGGTATGGGGTGGGTTTCCGGGCCCCGGGAAGCATGGGGCGTTGACCTTTTGCCGCTGCGATGGTATATGCTCTTGAACCCGACCTCTCTATACTGCAAACGAGTTTCCCACGGCCCAGCACTGTACAATCATGACACCGCGACAACGTGTCCTCCGGACCTTGAACCAGCAGTCGCTCGATCGGGCACCGCGGGACCTGTGGCTGTTGCCCGGCATGGAGACGGAGCACGCGGACGACGTGGCGGAGATGCACATCCGTTTTCCCAGCGATTTTCTGCACCTGGACACCAAGTGGCCGGTCGGGAAGCGGACCAAGGGGGTGCCCAATCGCTCGGGGCAGTACACCGACGCCTGGGGCTGCACGTGGCAGTTGGGGCCACGGGGCGCGGCGGGCCCGCTGTTGGCCGCGCCGCTGGCCGATCCCGAGCAGCTCGCCGCCTACGAGCCGCCGTTGGAGTTGTTGGAGCCGGAGCGGGTGGCCCGGGCCGCCAAGGGCTGCGAGAATTCCCCGCGGTTCGTGCTGGCTTGGAGCGAGACGCGGCCCCTGGACCGGATTCTGGCCCTGCGTGGGCCCGAGGCGGCCATGGCCGAGTTGTCCGGCGGCCAGACCGAGCTCCGCCGCCTGCTGGGCCGGCTGCACGAGTTCTTCCGCCGCGAGATCGAGTTATGGGCCGGCGTCGACGTGGACGGGGTCGTGCTGGGCGACACCCTGGCCACGCCGCAAGGGCTGCGGCTGCCCCTGAAGACCTGGCGGAGCCTGCTGCGGCCGCTCTACCGGCAGTACTGCGAGATCCTCCACGCGCATGACAAGTTCGCCTTCTTCCACGGCGGCCACCAGACGAGCGACGTCTTCGGGGAGTTGGTCGAAGCCGGCTTCGACGCCATCCACGCGCCGCTGTTCCAAATGGACCTTGAAAAGACAGCCGAGAAGTACCGCGGCCGCGTCACCTTCTGGGGCGAGATCGACCGCAAGTGGTTCGATCCCCCCGCCACCCCCCAGGACATCGCCGAGGCCGTCTTGCGGGTGCGGCGGGCATTGGATTTCGGCGCCGGCGGCGTGATCGCCCAATGCACCTGGGGCCCCGAAATCCCTATCGGCAAGGTCGCCAAGTTTTTCGAGGAATGGATGGTCCCGGTGCCGGTGGGAGGGTGAGGCGGAGAGGTTTTGGATTTGGGATTGGGGATTGGCTGCCGGGCGGCAGTAGCCGCGGATGTACTTCCGCAGTTGAAGAATTTGGGATTGGGGATTCGGGAATAGGACCAAAGGCTACCACGGCCGCGGGAATCTCCCCCAGGACAACAACCCAGTAGAAAAGGAGCGCTGGAACGTGCCGGAACCCTCCCCACCCCCTGCCCCCGGGCCGCAGGCAAACCTGAAGGACCCGTTCGTGGCGGGTGTGCTGGCCTGGCTCGTGCCCGGGCTGGGACACGCCTACCAGGGCCGCTATCCGAAGGCCGTCTTGTTGTGCTTCACGATCCTGGGCACGTTCCTTTACGGGCTGTACCTGGGCAGCGACAAGGAGGTCGGCTGGGGGCGGGTGGTGTACTTTTCGTTCCGCAAGAACGACGTCCGGCTGTACTACCTCTGCCAGGTGGGCATTGGACTGCCCGCGCTCCCCGCCCTGGTGCAGGCCGACGTGGTGCAGCGGGGAAGGCGGCCGTTTTGGCATGCCCTGATGGCCCCGGCCAAGCTCCACGCCAACGACCCGCCGCCCCCCGACCCGAAATACCCCGACGACCCGGCACAGAGGACTTGTGCCGAGGTGGTTCACAGTCTGGCCCGTCTCTTCGAGCTCGGTTCGCTCTACACCGCGATTGCCGGCCTGTTGAACATCCTGGCGATCTACGATGCCTGCTGCGGCCCGGTCCTGCCCGAGCCCGCCAAGAAAAAAGACGGCCAAGACGAAACGGAGCAGGCCGAGCCCAAGGGCCAGGCAATCCCAGTGGAGAAACCGGCATGAACAACGACCTGTGGTACGCCCTGCCGCTGGTGGTGGCGGCGAGCCTGGTTTACGCGGCGACCCGGCACGAGCAGATCGGCCCCATCCTCCGCCATGCCCTGCGGATCGGGGCGTGGATCCTGGGCTTCATGGGCATCATTTTCGTGGTCCTGTGGGGGGTCTGCTGGCTCGTGGATCATTAGACTTGCGGCATATCTGCAGCAGCACGCTCTGGGACGGAGTGCCGGGCAAGGGATAGACGGCCAGCTTCCGCAGCGCCAGGCCCGCCAGGGCGCCGTAGTGCCGGGCCTCGGCCCGCTCCTCGACCCACGCCGGCCCCTTGAGCACCAGCAGCCGCTCGAATGACCCCCAGCAGGGCTTGAACCAGCCGAGCAGCTTCCGCAAAGGGGCCACCGCCCGCACCACCAGCGTGGTGTAGCGATGATCGGCCAGGAGGGCTTCGGCGCGGGCATGGTGGACGGGCACGTCCAGGCCCAGCCGCTGTACGATGTCGGCGACGGCCAGGGCTTTCTTGCCCACCGACTCGCTCAGCGCGATCGCCAGGTCGTCGCGAAGGACGGCCAGCACGACGCCCGGCACGCCGCCGCCGGTGCCCACGTCGAGCACCTTTTCTCCGGGCCGCAGGTGCTCGGAGAAGGACCGGCTGTCGGCCAGGTCGCGGGTGACGAATTTCTCGTAGTCGGTGTGCCGGGTGAGGTTCAGCCGGGCATTCCACTCCCAGAGGAGGTCGCAGTACTGCTGGAGCCGCGCGATCCGCGGCCCGGCCAGCTCGATCCCGTGCCGCGCCAGCGCAGCGGCCAAAGTGTCGTCGGGGGCATTCACGGCCGGCTCGCTCATGCGGTACAATGGTAACGGCTAACAAGGTTGTAGGTTATGCTTCAGCATAACACGCATCTGTTATGCTGAAGGATGACACGCATCTGTTATGCTGAAGGATGACACGCATCTGTTATGCTTCAGCATAACACGCATCTGTTATGCTGAAGCATAACCTACGGGTATTCTACGATGCCGCTGCCGCGCGAGGAATACGTCGAGCAGGCATACTTCTTCCGCACGCTGCGGGAGCGGATCGAGCAGAACCGCTCGGCCCAGGAGCTGCTGCGGGCCGTCCGCCAGGAGATCCTCTCGACGACCCGTCTGCCCTACGCGGTCGAGTTCATGGCCAGCGAGCTGCGGCTGACCGGCGGGTTCGCCACCGCCATGGCCAAGCTGCCCCACTACTTCACGCCCTTTCAGGCGTTCGTAGTGGCCGAGGCGGAGCGGCCCGAAGGCCGCCTCGACTTCCGCATCGCCTGCGAAATCCTGCAACGCGAGGCCGAGTACCGCGCCGCCGGCGCCTCGCCCCAGGGAATCTTCCTCTACCAGTTCGAGACCCTCTGCCGCAACCGGCTGGGCTACGATCGCGGACTGGACGCCATCGCCGGCGACGGCCTCTACGACGACGCCTGGCGGGAGTGGATCCTCACGGTCCGCCGCCAGGTCGGGCTGATCGACCTGGGCGACATGATCTACGTCCGCAGCGAGTTCTACCGCCAGACCCGCGGGCAGTCCGAAAAGCCGGTCCTCTTCGGCGAGAAGGAAGGCCGCATCGCGCTGGCCAACCGCCGCAAAGACCCGCTCTACCTGTTCGCGGCCCTGTCGCGGCACCTCGGTTATCCCGCGGTTCCCCGCCCCCGGGCCGAGCAGGTCCAACGCTACCTGCTGCCGGCCCTGGAGCGGAAGGTCGAGCGGCTGGAGAACCGCCTGCGGCTCCTGGAAGAAGAACTCCGCGGCGGAATCAACCTCGGCCGTTACTACGCCCGCCAAGGGCAGGAACAGCAAAAGCAGCAGCCCTGAGCCGCCGCTTTTTGCGGAGATTCCGGCCTTGCGGCCTCGCCGGGCGGCTGGTTGTTTGCCCCCCGGGATGAGCGGGGGAAAGTGCTTGAAATCGTTCCCGGCCCGTAGGACAATGGAAAGACTCCGACGGCCCCCTAACCCGTTTGTGGAAACATCCTATGAGACGGTGCCCCGATTCGATGAAGTTCCCCTGGACGATTCTGGTGCTCGCCGCGGCCCTGCTGGCGGGGCAGACCGCCGTGGCCGCGGGCGATGCAAAGGACTCCGACAAGGCGCCCGCTGCGAAACAGCCGGCCGCCAAGCAGGCCGCGAAGAAAACGCCGGCCAAGCCAGAGGCGGTCAAACAGGCGGCCAAGAAGCCCTCTGCCAAGCAAGACGCAGCCAAGCAAGCGCTTAAGACGCCGGCCGCCAAGGAGAAGGAGGCCGCCAAGGACTCCGAGGCCGAGGCTGCGTCGAAGGCCGCCACCTACCGCCTCAAGAAAGAACCGTTCCGCGTCGAGGTCACGCTGGAAGGGGTCTTCCAGGCCGAGAAAACGGCCGAAGTCACCGTGCGGCCCCAGGAGTGGGCCGGGTTGACGGTCCTGAAGGCCGTCGAGCACGGCGCCCGGGTGCAACGAGGCGAGTTGCTCCTGGCCCTGGACCCCGAGAAGATCGACCACGCCATCTCCGAGCTGCGGGCCGACCTGAAGATCAACGACCTGTCGCTGCGGGAGTCGGACGAGCAGGTGCGGGCCCTGGAGAAGACCGCCCCGCTGGACTTCGAGGCCGCCAGCCGCGCCGGCCGCGTCGCCCAGGAAGATTGGAAACTGTTCCAGGATGTTTTCAAGCCCCTGTCGGTCAAGGTCGCCGACTACAATCTCAAGATGGCCCAGGACATGCTCGACTATCAGGAGGAGGAATACCGGCAGCTTGAGAAGATGTACCGGGCCAACGACTTGACCGAAGAGACCGAGAAGATCGTGTTGAAGCGGACCCGCGACGCCGTCCAGCGGGCCCGCTTCAACCTCGAGCTGTCCAAGGCCGTCCACGAGGAGGCCAGGAAGTTCGTCTTGCCGCGAAACGAAGAGAAACTCCACGAAACCACCCGCCGGGCCGAGATCGAGGCCGCCCGGGCCAAGATCACCCTCCCCGTGGCCCTGAGCCTCCAGCAACTCAAACTCGAGAAGCTCAAGATCCAGCGGAGCCAGTCGGAAGAACGGCTGGAGAAGCTGCTGGCCGACCGCGCGGCGATGACCGTCAAGGCCCCGATGGACGGCATCGTCTACTACGGCCGCTTCGCCCGGGGGAAATGGCTGGCCCCGGTGGCGGCCGACCCGTTCCACCGCGGGGCCTCGGTGATGCCCAACGACGTCCTTATGACGCTCGTCCAGCTTCGGCCGCTGGCAGTCCGCGCCACGGCCACCGAGGCCCAGGTGCAGTACCTCTCCACCGGTCTGGCGGGCGTCGCCGTGCCGGGCGGGTTCCCCAACATGAAGCTCTCCGTGGTCGTGCAATCCCTCTCGGCCGTGCCCACAAGCGGGACGAGCTTCGACCTGCACTGCACCCTCGGCGCCGAGGGGCTCTCGGAGGCCATCGTCCCCGCCATGACCTGCGAGCTCCGCTTCATCGCCTATAAGAAGAGCGATGCCCTCGCGGTCCCGACCAAGGCCGTCTTCGCCGACGAGTTCGATCTCCGCAAGCAGTTCGTCTATCGCCTGGCCAAGGACGGCAAGCCCGCAGAGCGGCCCGTGACCGTGGGCAAGCGGAACGATAAGCAGACGGAGATCCTCGCCGGACTCGCGCCGGGGGACGCGATCCTGCTGGAGAAGCCGAAGGACAAGGAACCGTGATGCGCCGGAGAGCGGTCTTGGGTTTTAGGACTTAGGTCTTGGGTCTTGGGACTTAGGTCTTGGCACTATACTCCAAGACCTAAGACCTAAGATCCAAGACCGCATTTTATGCTGAAGCATAACCTACGAGTTAACGCCGCTACCGCCCTGATCCTCGCCCTGGCCGTGATTCTGGGATCGTTGCTTGGCGGGCGCGTCTCGGCGGCGGAGCCGCTGACCGGCCCCCGGCCCAAGCCCGTCGCGCCGCCGCCGGCGGAAGACATCCACGCGGCCATCCGCCGCGGCGTCGAGTTCCTGCTCAAGCGGCAGAATGCCAACGGCTCTTGGGGCTCGGAGCGGAGCAGCCGGCCGGAAGAGGTGTACGCCCCCATCCCCGGCGCCCACCACGCCTTCCGCGCGGGGGTGACGGCGCTGTGCGTTTCGGCCCTGATCGAGGCCGGCGGCCCCAGCCCCGAGGTCTCGCGGGCCATCGATCGCGGCGAGCAATGGATGCTGGACCACATCGAGGCGGTCCGCCGCGCCGCGCCCGACGCCCTCTACAACAACTGGGCCCACGCCTACTCGATCGACGCCTTGCTGCACCTCCTCCGCCGCCACAGCGGCGACCCCCAACGGTGCCGCAGGCTCCGCGAGCTCCTGGTGCAGCAGGTCGACATGCTCCAGCGCTACGAGTGCGTGGACGGCGGCTGGTGCTATTACGACTTCAAGTATCACACCCAGCGCCCCAGCGGCTCGACGCTCAGCTTTACCACGGCCACGGCCCTGGTGGCCCTGAGCGAGGCCCGGCACGCGGGTATCGCCGTGCCGCAGCGGATGGTGGACCGGGCCGTCGCCTCGATCATCCGCCAGCGCAAGCCCGACTTCAGCTACGACTACGGCGAATACCTCAAATACATGCCGATGATGCCCGTCAACCGCCCCGGCGGCAGCCTGGGCCGCTCGCAGGTCTGCAACCTGGCCCTGCGGCTGTGGGGCGACAAGGCGGTGACCGACGCCGTGCTGCGGACCTGGCTGGACCGCCTCTTCGCCCGCAACCTGTGGCTCGACATGGGCCGCAAACGCCCCATCCCGCACGAATCGTTCTTCCAGGTGGCCGGCTACTTCTTCTACTACGGCCATTACTACGCCGCCTTGGTGATCGAGCAGTTGCCTCCTGCCGAGCGCGGGCCGTATCGCGACCAGTTGGCCCACGTCCTGCTGCCGCTCCAGGAGCAGGACGGCTCGTGGTGGGACTTCCCCTTGTACGACTATCACAAGCAGTACGGCACGGCCTTCGCCCTGATGGCCCTGCAGCACTGCCTGCACGGGAAGTAACCGGGTCGAGAACGCCGGCGACTACGAAATCGACCTGGTGGAAGGCGATGGCTTCGCCTCGCAAGACGCCTGGTTGTACGGCAACGTCATCATCCAGGCCGATGGCAAGCACAACTGGAACCGGCAGTCCGAATACCCGCTGAACTGGAGCAAGATCGTCAAGTTCGGCGGTGAGCGCCATGCCCGCAAGGGGACGCTGTACTTCGTCAACAACACGGTCGTCGGCCATTTCCCGGGCACCGTTCTGTTCCAGGCCGAGTCGCCGGTGATCGCCGTGAACAACGTCTACCTGGTAGCCTGACGCAGAAAGGTAGGGTGGGTCGAGCGGAGCGAGCCCCACCGCAAGGATTTACCCCAAGACGGTGGGGCTCGCTGCGCTCGACCCACCCTACGCTCTCTTTCTCACCGTCCCTCGGCCGCCGGCAGAAACGCGTCGGGCGTTTCCGGCACCAGATACTGCGGCGCGTCGGTCAAGGGAATGCCGAGCCCCGTCCGCCCGGCCACCAGCGGCGGCAGCACTTGCCCCAGGTGCCCGGTCACCTTGAATTTGGCCCCCTCCCGGGCAACGACCTCCACCTTGCGGCCCGCAGCCATCGTCCACGCCGCCAGCCGGACCTCCTGGCCCCTGGCAAACACGAGCGCGTAGTCGTCGCCCTGGCCGACGGCTAGACGCCGCTGGAATTGAAAGCCGCCGAGCGCGGCCGTTAGTGCCTCGGCCGCACGGTAGGCCGGCTTGGGATCGTACACCGGCTCCCGGCCCGCATGACAGGCATTCCCCACGGTGCCGAAGTGATGCTCGGGCTCCTTCGGGTCAGTGCCGTCGTCGTGCCAGTCGTACCAGATCGACAGCGGCACGCCGTTGGCCAGGTTCGTGAGCCATTGCCGCGGGAGCATCTTGCCCTGCTTCACTTCGTCCATGTCCTTCCAGGCCGACGAGTAGCCCCACTCGCCCGACAGGATCGGGATCTGCTTGCCTTTCGGGGCGTATTGCCCGATGAGTCCCCGCAGGCGGGCGTAATCGGCCGCGACGGTTTCCGGGCCTTTCTGGCGGTAGGGATGGACCGACACGGCCGACCAGTACTCCAGCAGGCCGGCCTTGAAACACGCCTCGAGGAAGCGAAAATCCATCTCGGAGGTCGCCGGTCCCAGGTACGTCTCGCCGGGCTCCGCCGCGCGGATCGCCCGGCCCACCGCCAGGGCCAGCTTGCTATAGGCCTCCACGTCGGGCTTGGGCTTCCAGAAGAAGATGTTCGGCTCGTTGTACATCTCCCACAGCACGCCGCGGCCGCGGAAGTGGCGCGTTGCCGCCGCCGCCCAGCGGGCCATCGCCTGACGGCCCTCCTCGCTGGCCGGCGAAAGCCCCCGGTCATAGTGCGGATTGGAATAGTCCAGGATCAACAGGGCCCGCAGCCGGTGCTTCTCCAGCGCCGCCAGCAACCGGTCGTAGGCGCGAAAGTCGTACCGCCCCGGCTCCCGCTCCGTCCCGCCCCAGGCGAAATCCATCCGCACCCAGCGGAAACCCGCCCGGGCCAACATCTCCAGCTCCCCCGGCTGCGGATCGGTGAAATGGATGTTGACCCCCAATCCTTCGGGTACGACCGGCCCGGGCAATTCCCCCCGGGCGACCGCCGCCCCCGGGCAGCACGCAAGCCACCCAACCGCAACGAGCCAACTCGCCAGACTTCTCATCGTTCGGGCCCTCCGGCATGGATTGTTTTCAATGTGCGAAGCGGGGCGCCATGCCCACGCGCGGCATGGGTATGCCGCATGGCAACAACGCGATTGTAAAGCCCCACTGCGAAAGGCCCAAGTACCCGCCGCGGGGGAAACCGCCACACCTAACTCTCGGGTGGGGTGGGCAGTGCGAAGTTTAGCGGGCGGGCTTGCCCCAATACCGTTCAAGATAGGCGCAAACCACAGCCTCCTGCTATCTTAGGTTAATGCACATTGACCTATAGCAAGGAGGCTGTGGCGATGCGACAAGGATGTT
>Ga0187848_10003624_pt1 | contig 11174 bp, 10 predicted proteins | sample June2016WEW_4_40_FD_132424 | JGI IMG/M metagenome (GOLD analysis project Ga0187848, IMG submission 132424) | Peatland microbial communities from SPRUCE experiment site at the Marcell Experimental Forest, Minnesota, USA - June2016WEW_4_40 | ecosystem: Environmental > Terrestrial > Soil >... | reverse complement strand
GAGTGGCCACTTCCTCCTCGTCCAGACCCAGCACGCCCGCATATTGGCGCACGAAACTCTTGGCAAAAACGCCGCCCGGCAGCTTGTCGTATTGGTCGGCCTCAATCGCCTCCAGCATGCGAGCTGAGATCTTCAGTTTCTCGGAAACCTCCTGCAACTGCACCTTCCGCCGCAGCCGCTGCTGGCGCAAGGTCTCGCCGACCGACATCATAAATAAGACACCTGGTACTTATTCTTCATGATACAACGCGGTGACTTACCGGGGTGAACTCCGGTATAACCGGTTGATTTTGAGCCGCTGCCACGGAGATGGCGATCGCCCGCGTCTGCGAGCCCAGCGCCGATTGCTTCGCGGTTGGTACGATAGAGATTACTCCCGACGATGGATGATCCGCAGAGCGTAGACCTCAAGCAAACCGTCAATTTGCCGAAGACGGCCTTCTCGATGAAGGCCAACCTGCCACAGACCGAGCCGAAGACGCTGGCGCGGTGGGAGAAAGAGCGGCTCTATCACCAGATCCGCAGCGTGGCAGCCGGCCGGCCGCGCTACATTCTGCATGACGGGCCGCCGTATGCCAACGGGCGCATTCACCTGGGTACGGCGTTCAACAAAATCCTCAAAGACTTCATTGTGAAATCGAAGACCATGGCGGGCTTCGACGCGCCGTACGTGCCGGGCTGGGATTGCCACGGGCTGCCCATCGAGATCAAGGTGGATAGCGAGCTGGGCGCCAAGAAAGCGCAGATGTCGCCGGTGGAGATCCGCCGCGTGTGCCGCAAATACGCGGAGAAGTACGTCGACTTGCAGCGCACGGATTTCAAGCGGCTGGGAGTGCTGGGGCAGTGGGAAGACCCGTACCTGACGATGAGCGCGCACTATCAAGCGGTAATCGCCGGCGCGTTCACGGATTTTCTGGAGAAAGGCTACATATACAAGGGGCTCAAGCCGGTTCACTGGTGCATCAAGGATCGCACCGCGCTGGCCGAAGCCGAAGTAGAATACGAAAACGACACCAGCCCGTCGATCTGGGTGCGCTTCCGCTTAATGTCGGACCCGGCGGCGATTGACCCGGCGCTCGCCGGGCGCGCGGCGATCGAAATCTCCGAGGACGTCACCGTTAAGCAGCTCGCTGAGAAACTCGGCGTCAAACCGGCCGGCGTCGTTATGAAGCTGCTGAATCACGGCATTTTCGCCACCCCCGACCAGTGGCTGGATGCGAAGCTGGCGAGCGAGGTCGCGCGCGATTTTAGCGCTTCCGCGCCGGCGGTCTACGGACTGATCTGGACCACTACGCCGTGGACCATGCCGGCCAATGTGGCGATTGCGTTCAACCCGAAGTTCGAATACGTCGCGGCGGAAGTGGGCGGCGCGGTGTACATCGTGGCCGGCGATTTATTGCAGGTCACGGCGGAGAAGTGCGGTTGGACGGAGCCACGCGTGTTGGCCAGGTTTCCCGGCGCCAAGCTCGACCGCGCGGTGTTCCGTCACCCGTTTCTGGAGCGCGATTCGCTGGGACTGCTGGCGGATCACGTGACGCTCGAGCAAGGCACGGGCGCAGTCCACACGGCGCCGGGGCACGGCCAGGAAGACTATGTGAGCGCGCGGCAGTACGGCCTCGAAATCTACTGCCCTGTGGACGCGGCGGGACGGTTTTTTCATGCAACGGGAGCGGCTGGACGCCTGCCGGAAGAACTGGTCGGCAAGACGGTCTGGGAAGCCAACCCGCTGGTGATTGAGATCCTAAAAGCCCGCGGCGCGCTGCTCAAGATGGAGAAGCTGGCGCACTCGTACCCGCATTGCTGGCGGTGCCATAAGCCGGTGATCTTCCGCGCCACCGAGCAGTGGTTCATCGGCATGGACCGCAACGATTTCCGCGAGCATGCACTGGAGGCGGTGCGGCGTTCGCGCTGGATTCCGGAGTGGGGCCAGGAACGCATCTCGAACATGATTGCCTCGCGGCCGGACTGGTGCATCTCGCGGCAGCGGGCGTGGGGCGTGCCGATCATCGTGTTTTATTGCGAAGGCTGCCGCGAGCCGCTCACCGACCGGAAGATTCTGGACGGATCGTACAACTGTTTCGCGAGCACACCGCCGATATCTGGTATGAGCGGACCGCCGCCGAGCTGCTGCCGGCGGGCACCAAATGCGCCAAGTGCGGCGGGACCGAGTTTAGCAAGGAAAACGACATTCTGGACGTGTGGTTCGATTCCGGCTCGAGCCATCTGGCGGTGCTGAACGGGCGCTTCGGCCTGGAGTGGCCCGCCGACATGTACATCGAGGGCGGCGACCAATACCGCGGATGGTTCCAGAGCTCGCTGCTGGTGGGGACCGGGCTGAAGGGCGGGGCGCCATACAGGGCATCGGCGCTGAGCGGATGGGTGCTCGATGGCGAAGGCCGCGCCATGCACAAATCGCTGGGCAACACGATCGAGCCGGAAGAGGTGATTAAGCACCACGGAGCGGAAATTCTGCGCCTGTGGTCGGCCTCGGTCGAATTCAGCGAAGACGTGCGCCTGTCGGAGACGATTCTCACAAGGCTGGTGGACGCGTACCGCAAGCTGCGCAACACGTTTCGCTACCTGCTCGGCAACCTGCACGATTTCGATCCGCAAAAGGATGCGGCGGCAGACCAGTTTCAGGAGATCGACCGATTTGTACTTGTGGCAGCGGCCAGTCTGGTGGAGAACTGCCGCAAGTGGTACGACAACTATGAATTTCACAAGGTTTTCCACCACGTTTACGCTTTCGCCACGGTGGCTTTGAGCGCGGTGTACCTGGATGTGCTGAAAGACCGGCTTTACTGTTCGGCGGCGAATTGGCCGGCGCGGCGCAGCGCGCAGACCGCCCTCTATCGGCTGCTGGATGCGCTGGTGCGCCTGCTGGCGCCGATTATGAGCTTCACCACGGAAGAAGTGTGGACGCACATGAACCGGCCGGCGAGCGTTCACATGGCGCTGTTCCCGGAACCGGCCGAGTTGACGGCGGGGCTTGGCGAAATGGACTCGGCATGGTACCCCAAGTGGGAGCAGTTGATGGTAGTGCGCGGCGAGGTGTTGCAGAAACTGGAAACGGCGCGCAACGAAAAACGGATCGGGGCGCCGCTGGAAGCCCGCATCGTGCTGACCGCGGCCGGCGACCAGGCAGATCTGCTGGAGCGATACGCGGCGGAATTGCCGGCGCTGTTCATCGTGTCTCAAGTGGAAGTGAAGCGCGCGGCGGAAGGCGAGCTGAGCGTAACCGTCGAACGCGCGGCGGGAGAGAAATGCGAGCGCTGCTGGCGGTACACGACGGACACCGGCGCCGACAGCCGCTACCCGACCGTGTGCGGCCGGTGCGCGCAAGCGGTCGGCGAGATGCTCCATGGCTGAGGGCCGATTCAAAGCGTACGCGGCGGCCGCGGCGGTGTTCGGGCTCGACCGGCTGACCAAGGTGATTATCGAGCAGCGGGTTTCCGAAATCGCCAGCTACCGTGTGATCCCGGGCTTTTTCGATATCGTGCGCACGGAAAACCACGGCGTGGCATTCGGCATCTTCAACGATTCCACCTTCGAGTGGCGGAGCCTGGCGCTGATCGTGGTGGCGGTGGCCGCGATGATTTTTATCGGCGTATACCTGTGGCGTGCGCGGCACATCGAAACGTCGACGCTGTGGGGGCTGGCGCTGATTATGGGCGGCGCGGCGGGCAACGCCTTCGATCGCATTGTCTCGGGGCGCGTCACCGACTTCCTGGATTTCCACATTGGCGGTTACTATTGGCCCACCTTCAACGTGGCGGATTCGTGCGTAGTGATTGGCAGCGGGCTGCTGCTGTTGGATATGCTTCTCTCGAAGCGACAGGCGGCGAATGTACCCTGAATTGTTTCACATCTCGTTTCTGCACACCTATGGTGTGCTGGTGGCGTTCGGCTTCCTTGCCGGATTGTGGATGGCCGGACGGCTGGGCGCGCGCGCCGGGCTGAACGCGGAGCACATCACCAACCTGGGCCTTTATTGCGCGCTGGCGGCGCTGGCAGGCGCGAAGGTGATGATGCTGGCGGTGGACGCGGGCTACTATTGGGAACACCCAGACCGGATCTTCTCGCTCGAAACATTGCAGGCCGGCGGCGTTTTTTATGGCGGACTGCTGGGCGCGCTGGCGGTAGCGGCATGGTACCTGCACAAGACGCGGTTGCCGGGGCTGATGGTGGCGGATGCGTTTGCGCCAGCCATCGCGCTAGGCCATGCTATCGGCCGGATCGGCTGCTTCACCGCGGGCTGCTGCTGGGGGACAGTGTGCCACCTGCCGTGGGCCGTCACCTTCACCAACCCGGTAGCCAACCAGCTTGTGGGGGTACCGCTGGATGTGCCGCTGCATCCGGCGCAGCTTTACGAATCGGCAGCGGAGTTCGCCATCTTCGGCATCCTTTACTGGCGCTTCGGCCGGCCACACGGGCGTGGCGACATCATCAGCATGTACCTGATGCTCTACTGCGCGGCGCGTTTCGTGGTGGAGTTCTTCCGCGAGCACCAACAAGGCAACCTGTGGGGCACGCCGCTCGACGCATCGCAGTGGATTTCGATAGTCCTGTTCGCCGCCGGCGCGGCGCACTTTGTGATAGGGAAGCACCGGGCGAAACGAGCCGCCGGCGCGCGCGGATGAACGAGCCCAGAGCAATTGCCGGCGCCATCGATCGCCGAGCAGCTACGAGGCCTCTTCATCACCAAGCAGGCTAAGGCCGCTGGATTCGCCGGCAACGCCCATCCGTACCACGTCCGGTTGGGAATTGGATCCGCGAGTATCGTGGCATCTACCGCCTCGCTCTGCTTCCCACGGCCGCCGGTCTGATCTCGGGTGTATCTCGCCGGCGCATTGGGAATAGACCTTCATATCTCTTTGCCTGGATGGTGAACCACCACTTAGGGGGCCGTTCTCGCTCTTGGGGGGTGAGTCGGCGAATCGTCAAGATTCCCCTGCGCCCGTCCCACTAAATATGCAACGGAGATGCCACCGCCCCAGGAAGGCAAAATCTGTTTAGCGCCGCGCGCCGCGCTGCTCCTGTGGATTGCCGCACAGGTAATGAGTGCGAGCACCTTGCTGGGCCAATCCAAGGCCCCCTCCCCCGGTTGGAAGCCAGCGATCGAGGATCGGTCCATCGGCGACCAGCCGGCCCGAGCTTTCGCTCCAGCCGCAGCCGTGGAGACACTCAGTTCCACGTTCCTCATCGGTGCGGCCAAACCGGACTCTCCCATCGAGTTGTGGTCCGATGCGAGGCAGTGCGCAGTTCATTTGCGTACCTGCCGGCAACGCGACCCGTTGCGGGGCGTCGAGCCGCCGACCTGGGTGATTGTGGGCGTTGCAACCTTGCTTCTGGCGACAACCAACACCCGCCATCACCGCCGCCGCGCGCACACAGGATGCCGCCACGCGGTCGAACCGGCTGCCACAAAAAGAAAGCCACACCCGACCCCTTGGGCAGGGGAGAGCGCGGCTGTCAGTCCACTTGTGATTCCCAAAACCGCCCACTGATTGCGAGCGCCTGGCAAACCGCTTAGGGCCTGTCAGGAAACAACCAGTCGAATCGCCGGCAACCGCTCCCTTTACTGTCGCAGCTCCGAACGCTATCGGCGGTGCGACTATGAGGGAGCGGTTGGTACAGTTATTGCGTAACGGGGCCTTAGTAGTCCATCTCGGGCCCGTGACCGCCCGGACCGGCCGGCGCCGGCTTCTTCTCCGGAATTTCGGCCACCATGGCTTCGGTGGTAAGCATCAGCGAGGCGATGGAAGCGGCGTTCTGCAGCGCCGTCCGTGTCACCTTGGTCGGATCGATCACGCCCGCCAGCACCAGGTCTTCATAAGTGTCGGTCGCAGCGTTGAAACCAAAGTTGGGATTCGAGTTCTCCCGCACTTTCTCCACCACAATCGCGCCTTCGGTACCGGAGTTGGCCACGATCTGGCGCAGCGGCTCTTCGCAGGCCCGCTTGACGATGTCGATGCCGATCTGCTCGTCACCGGTGCCTTTGAGCGCAGCCAGCACCTTGTAAGCGCGCAGCAGAGCCACGCCGCCGCCGGGGACAATGCCTTCCTCCACTGCGGCGCGCGTCGCGTGCAGCGCGTCTTCCACCCTGGCCTTCTTCTCCTTCATTTCGGTTTCGGTCGCGGCGCCAACCTTGATCACCGCCACGCCGCCGACCAGTTTCGCGAGCCGTTCCTGCAGCTTCTCGCGATCGTAATCGGAAGTCGTCTCGTCAATCTGCGCTTTGAGCTGCTTGATGCGGCCCTGGATGTCCTTATCCTTGCCTTGGCCGTCGACGATGGTGGTGTTGTCCTTGTCCACGGTCACGCGCTTGGCGCGTCCCAGGTCGTTCAGTTGCACGCCTTCCAGCTTGATGCCGGTCTCTTCCATAATGGACTTGCCGCCGGTGAGGATGGCAATGTCTTCCAGCATGGCCTTGCGGCGGTCGCCGAAGCCCGGCGCCTTCACCGCGCATGCGTTCAGGGTCCCGCGCAGCTTGTTGACCACGAGAGTGGCCAGCGCCTCGCCTTCCACTTCCTCGGCGATGATCAGCAGTGGCTTGCCGGAGCGCGCAATCTGCTCGAGCAGCGGCAGCAGGTCCTTCATGTTGCTGATTTTCTTCTCGTGGATCAGGATGTAGGGATCCTCAAGCACCGCTTCCATGCGGTCCGCGTCGGTGACGAAGTACGGGGAGAGATAGCCGCGGTCGAACTGCATGCCCTCGACCGTCTCCAGCTCGGTGCTCATGGTCTTGGACTCTTCGACCGTGATCACTCCGTCCTTGCCGACCTTCTTCATCGCGTCGGCGATGATGTTGCCGATGGTCGAATCGCTATTCGCCGATATCGTGCCCACCTGCGCGATCATATCGCCGGAAACCGGCTTGGAGAGCTTCTTGATCTCCTCGGTGGCCGCGTCGACGGCTTTTTCTATGCCGCGCTTGAGAGCCATCGGGTTGGCGCCGGCAGCCACTGCCTTCACGCCATCGCGGAAGATCGCCTGCGCCAGAATGGTCGCCGTCGTCGTGCCGTCGCCGGCCACGTCGCTGGTCTTCGAGGCGACTTCGCGCACCAACTGCGCGCCCATGTTCTCCAACGGATCCTTCAGCTCGATTTCCTTGGCTACCGTGACGCCGTCCTTGGTGATGTTCGGACCGCCGAACTTCTTCTCCAGAACCACGTTGCGGCCCTTGGGGCCAAGCGTAACCTTCACTGCGTCGGCGAGCTGGTTGACGCCGCGCAAAATTGCCTGCCGCGAGTTTTCCGAATACACAATCTGTTTCGCCATCTTGTTTTTGACTCCTTAGGAAGCTTTCTGCGCCACTTTGGGCGCGTCTTCGAGAATGCCCAAGACCTCATCCTCACGCAGGATAAGATAATCGTCGCCGACCGTCTTGGGAGCCTCGGTGCCGGAATATTTGCCGAACAGAACGTGGTCGCCAACCTGCACTTCCAGCGGACGCAGTTTGCCTTCTTCCCACTTGCCTTTTCCTACCGCTATGACTTCGCCCTCCTGGGGCTTCTCTTTGGCGCTGTCGGGGATGTACAGGCCGCCGATTTTCTGTTCCTTGTCCTGTTCAATCCTCTTAACCACGATCCGATCGTAGAGCGGACGAATTTTCATCAAATTAAACCTCCTGTGAATGTTGATTCCTAGGTGAACCGGTGGAACCCGCTCGCAGTATTCCTGCTAAGGTCCCTCGTTTATTTTTAGCACACTCCACGTGAGAGTGACAAGATTATCTTGTAAACTGCTCTAACTTAGTTATTTATAGTACTTGACAAGAAGTCGCTAAGATTTCCTTAGCGACTCGAAGACGCCCAGTTCGCGGTTCTTTCGCACCTCGTCCCACTGGAAGCACTGCCCATTCATCGCCACGTAGACGCCGGGCGCCAGCGTTTGCGCGAAAGCCAGCGCCGTTCCCAGATTGAACAGACCATCCGAGCTGCCGAAGGTGTATGGCACCATCGCGCCGGTAAGCACGATCGTCTTGTGCCCGAATCTGGGCCCTAACACGGCCGCAGTCTGCTCCATGGTATCGGTGCCGTGCGTAATCACGATGCGATCTTCTTCGGCTTCCTGGCAGCGCTCGGCGATCAGTTCCCGGTCGCGATCGCTCATCTCGAGACTGTCGACCATCATGAGGCTCTCGATCGCCACATCCAAATTGCAGCGCCCCAGACGCAGCATGTCGGCCAAATGCGTGCTCTGAAAGAAGAGCTGGCCGGTGAGCTCGTTGTACTCTTTATCGAAGGTGCCGCCGGTGGCGAACACGCGGATGCGGCGGTTATCGGACATGCGCGAACTCCTGCAAAACGTGGCAGTTCGAAGGATGGAGCGGGGTACGGGAATCGAACCCGTGTAAATCAGCTTGGAAGGCTGACGCCCGACCGCTAGGCCAACCCCGCAACCGCGACGCGTCAACGAGCGGCAACATCCAATCTAACACAGTCAAACATCGCCTCCGGTACCCAGCCGGGCAACTATCTCCCTTGCGGCACCGGCGAAAGCGCCCTGCCGGAAACGTAATCCAGAATGAAACGGCCCGAAGGAATACAAGCTGAGCGCCATCAGGTGCGCTCAAGGGGATGAAGAACCGGGAAATCTATACCACCGATATTCCGCCGGTGCTCGACTGGAGCAAGGCAGTGGTCGGCAAGTTCTATCGGCCATTCAAGAAACACCTCACGATCCGGTTGGACGCGGACGTTCTCGCCTAGCTCAAAGGACAAGGCAGAGGCTATCAGACGCGGATCAACGCGCTGTTGCGAAGCTCTATGGAGAGAGATCGGGCGCGGTAGGCCTGCGGTCCGGATTACAAGCAATTCTGGGGAATTCGGGGGCAGTGTCCCCGAAATGCCAAAACCCCAGCCTCTAAAAAGGGTTGACGGGCCGCTCCATATCAATTCTAGAGAGTTTAACCCCGTAAACGCCACTGGGTTTATCATGAAGCCTGCTGTACCCATACTCTTTCTAGCGATGGCCTTGCCCGCACAGGACAAACCCTATGCCAACGCGATAGGGCCATCTGCAACGCGCATAGGCAAGCACCATCTTGGGGAGACCTTCCAAGAATGGCTTGCCGCAGACGATGTTGATTCCCCTGAAGCCGCATGCGAATCCCAACAACAGCAGACACAGCGAAATTTTCGAAAAGATGCGGACAGCACACTCGCAGAGGCAGAGGCGAATGTGTCCGAAGGGATGCGGAGTGAGATAAAGGAGATTTCACGCAGAGTGACCGAGGACGAGGTGCAGCGGACGGGCAAAGAATGCGCCCAGCAAATGCGTGCCGTAGCGAGCGGAACGGGAGAAATCATTGTGGAGGGAAGCTATCAGGATAAGAATGGCAGAAACTACAACTGGAGGTTCGCCGGACGCAAGTTGGAGCGAGTCTCGATTAGGATTCCATCGTATATACTGTCTGTACTTGAGCCTGACACGCAGCAGGAGATTGATTTCTTAACACAAGCCTTTGGTGCACCTACGCAAACAAAAACGGTTTCGTACCAGAATAGCTATGGGGCCAAATGGAACTGCCCGGAGGTCACGTGGGCCATGCCGGATGGTGCGCTTATCGTTCTTGGCGAGCACATCAGAACTACAGATTCAGGCCCTCGCCGGGGCATCGAAATCGATTTCATCTCCCAAGAGGCCCTTAAGGTGCTGAAAGGAGAAGAAAAGCCGAATCCATACAAGTAGAGACTGCGAAACCTCGAAGAAGGGACGGTTTCCTGGAGCTCAGTGGACACGGGCCCGCTACCAGAACCCGTCCTGAAACACGGGCTTCTTGCACCGCGCGCAGAACTCGCTGGTCTTGACATCCAGCCGTTCTACCGCGTGGCTGGAGGTCATTACGCAGCGCCAATCTCGGCAGTGGCGCAGGCCGAAGGTGTGGCCTAACTCGTGGACGGATTCTTTCAGCAGGCGCTCGCGCAGTAAGTCGTCGCGGCGCGGCATGCCGTAGTAAGGCTCGGCCAGGCGTGCGGTCGAAACTACCGCACAGTTACCGTCTAACTGCGCTTCACCGAAGACGAAGGTGAGCACGGGCACGTATAAGTCGCAGGAAGTGACACCTAAGACGCGCGAGTCGGAATCGGCGGCGCGCTCGAGTTGCTGCAAAATGGCGCTCGAATAATACTGGTTGCGGCGCCCGTCGAGCGCGAAATCCAGCTCCAGGCTGCGCTGGTTGACGCGGCAGGGCACGCGAAACGTGCGGGCGAGCGACGCCGCAAGCTGCTCCAGCAGATCGAGTGCCGGCTCCTGTGAGAACCCGTTCCCGCCCGAACCGGAAAGCGGAACGAGTTGAATGGGCTTCACCGCAGACCGTAACGCCGCAGCTTGTTGTACAAAGTGGTGCGGTCGATATCGAGAATCCGCGCCGCGCGCGACAGGTTGTGCTGCGTTTCGCGCAGGACGCGCTCGATGTGCGCCCGCCCTATGTCCTCCAGCGTCTGGCCACCCTTGGAGATCTCAGCCTCGAACTGAAAGGAAAAATCGCTGGCGCCGATCTCCGGCCCGCGGCTCACCACCAGGGCGCGCTCGACGGCGTTCTCCAGCTCGCGCACGTTACCCGGCCAGTCATGGCGCATCAGCAGGTGCAGCGCCTCGCCGCCGATCTGCGGCGCCGGCCGGCTGGTGGCCATCGAGTACTTGTTGAGAAAGTGGTTCACCAGCAGCGGAATGTCTTCCTTGCGTTCGCGCAGGCTCGGCAGGTCGATGCAAAAAACGTGCAGCCGGTAGTAGAGATCGGGGCGGAAGGCGCCGTCCTTGACCAGCCCCTCCAGGTTCTTGTTGGTGGCGGCGATGGCGCGAAAATCCACCTTGATGGTTTGATTACCGCCCACCCGCGTGATTTCCTTTTCCTGGAGCACGCGCAGCAGGTCGGTCTGGGTGCGCAGGCTGATGTCGCTGATTTCATCCAGAAACACGGTGCCGCCGTCGGCCACTTCGAACTTGCCCTTCTTGCGGTATTGCGCCCCGGTGAACGAGCCTTTTTCGTGCCCGAACAGCTCGCTTTCGAGCAGCGTCTCGGTGAGCGCGCCGCAATGGATGGTGACCATGGGCATGTAGCGCCGCGGGCTGGCGGAGTGAATGGCACGCGCCACCACTTCCTTGCCGGTGCCGCTTTCGCCGGTGATCAGCACGGTGGCCTCGGTGGGCGCCACCATTTCGATCAG
>Ga0187848_10003623_pt1 | contig 11175 bp, 7 predicted proteins | sample June2016WEW_4_40_FD_132424 | JGI IMG/M metagenome (GOLD analysis project Ga0187848, IMG submission 132424) | Peatland microbial communities from SPRUCE experiment site at the Marcell Experimental Forest, Minnesota, USA - June2016WEW_4_40 | ecosystem: Environmental > Terrestrial > Soil > Wetlands... | reverse complement strand
TAAAGGTCACTTACAGAAAAGGAGAAAAAAACAAAATGTCAAATATAAAAAGGGCAATTTTCAAAAACAAAACAGGAGCTATTGCAATCGTAGCGCTATTAATATTTTCAATGTCAGCTTCAATGATGCTTTTACCAACTACCAGTGCACAGTCTACTCCGGGGAAGTTTGTAACGTACGCCTATGTTCAAGCTAATCCTAACCCATGCGGTGTCAACAGTTACGCACGTGTTTATATGTGGCTTGAACAGGTATTACCTGATGCGTATCTAGGCAATGATATTCGATTCCATGACTACGAGCTCACTATTACTTCGCCTAACGATTCAGTAACGACACAGACTTTTCCTGTTATCTCAGACCCAACATCAAGTCAAGGGTATTCCTTCTATGTAACCCAAGTTGGTACGTACACTCTTAACTTTACTTTCCCAGGACAAACATACAACTTTAACGAGATAGTCCCAGGCGAATTCGGAGCTCCTCCTTCTAGTTCAGCCATATACATAGGCAATGTTTACGAGCCTAGCCATGCATCAGCAACTCTTATTGTTCAGCAAACAGCACCACCGGTGGCCCCAAATGTTCCGCTTCCATCAGCCTACTGGACTTACCCAATTTACGGTGAAAACTATCTCTGGTACTCGATTTCCTCTAACTGGCTTGGTGTATCAGCACCGGGCTTTGGGACCGGTTATCCAGGCGATGCTGTGGGTCCTCAAACTGCTCATATCATGTGGACAAGGCCGGATGAGAGTGGTGGTGTCGTTGGAGGCGACGAATTTGTCACTAAGGGAGACACCTACTTCGAAGGCTCTGCATATGCTCAAAGATTCGAAAATCCAATAATACTTGACGGAATGCTCTTCTACACTGAACCACTGTCATTCTCAGGCGTTGGTGGATCGCTTACGCCGAACCCCACTGGTCCAACAGTCGCCGTTAACTTGCAAACAGGACAAACCATTTGGTCAAGCACTAAAGTACCTTGGTTAACCTTCGGCTACATATATGACGTTCAAGAACCCAACCAACACGGAGTTTACCAACCGATACTGTTCGCGCAAACTGGAGGAGCTACGATTTTTGGGCCAGTGCCTGAGTCATGGATGGCTTTTGATGCATACACCGGCACTCCACTGTTCAACGTAACTAACGTTCCCATTGGTGCAACAGCTAGGGGTCCAAATGGAGAATACTTGATATATGTTCTGGCAAATGATGGCACACCAACGAATCCGCAGTATTATTTGGCTCAATGGAACTCGTCTAATCTATGGTACGGGCAATACAACGGCTTGTCAACAACACCAACCGTGATTCCGCCTATAACTGACGGAAGCAACCCACTCATGTTTGACTGGAACATTTCAATACCATCGCTTCACGCTATGACCTTGCCATCTTCTATAGTTGACGTTATCTCCGGTAATATGGTGCTTGGCATGAGCGGCTCTTATCCTACTCCTCTAGGAGCTGTACTCGAAATACCAAGCTCGACTCCCTACACATACTTCGCTATCAACCTCAACGCAACCAATAGTGCAATCGGTACGGTACTGTGGACAAATACTCTTCAACCACCAGCAGGCAACATCACGGTCTCTTTCGCCGGAGCTGATCCAACTGCTGACGCTGGTCACGGTGTCTTCGTTGAAAAATACAAGGAAACTATGCAACTAGTAGGCTACAGCATGGCAACAGGAAAGTACCTTTGGACTACACCAAACGACGAAGTAGCCTTCCAATACTACAGCACATTAGGATACTACAGCGGTGGACTTGGCGGAGTTGTCCTTGCTTACGGTAATGCTTACGCTGCTGGTTTCGGAGGAATAGTCTACTGTTATAGTTTGGCGACTGGAAATCTTTTGTGGACTTATGGTAACGGCGGGGCAGGCAACAGTACTAACAGCGGTGAACCTTACCCTGGTAACTATCCAACTACAATCTACGCTATTGGCAACGGAATAGTATACTTGATTACTACCGAGCACACGGTGACGACACCAATCTACAAGGGTGCATTAACAAGCGCCATTAACGCTACAAACGGAGCACAAATCTATACTCTTTCAGATTACTGCAGCGCCTTTAACACTGCAACAGCCGCTATCGCAGACGGCTACGCAACAATATACAACGGCTATGACAACCAAATTTATTGCTTAGGCAGAGGACCCAGCGATACCACAGTACAGGCTCCACAGATGGCTATTACAGCAGGTACTCGTGTAGTTATACAGGGCACGGTGATGGATATTTCCGCTGGCACAAAGCAACTTGAGCAGGCAGCTGACTTTCCAAATGGCGTTCCATGCGCATCAGATGCATGCATGACGGCTTGGATGGGCTACGTCTACCAGCAACAACCACATCCAACCAACTTTACAGGCGTTACCGTCACACTATCCGTGCTTGACCCCAACAACAACACATACACCGTCGGAACGGCAACAACTGACATAAATGGCATATTTCACTACACTTGGACTCCTAAAGACGTCCCAGGTACATACACTGTCTACGCAACATTTTCTGGCACCAACGGTTACTGGCCATCCGAATCAGAAACTAACATGGTTGTCCAATCAGCATCAGCAACAACGGCACCCACATCGACGCCAGTCTCAGGCTTAGCATCAAACACCACAGTCGAATACGGAATCGTAGCAATCATCATCATCATCATCATAATCGGCGCCATCCTCGCATTACTCGTCACAAGAAAACGACCATAAAAAACACCAAACAAAAACTACTTTCCCCTTTTTTAGTCTTAAAAAAAACAAAGTATGGGAGAAAAAAATGTGGGGCTGAGAAGGCTCTGGTTAAATTCACACAAAGTTCCTTGGAAAGAATTTGCATTTTTCTTTTCTCCAAAGAAAGTCCAGAGCCTCAGCAAACCTTACTAAAAAGTCCTGAGACATGAAGTTTTCTAAAACCCGTAATCGCTTGCATCACTTGCTTCCTTTACAATGTTTCATGATGTTTTAAAAAAGCATCAATTTTCTCTTGCAAAGATTTGTAGTCGTTCTGTATTTTTCCCATTTCTTCTTTCTGCTGGGCTAGTTCGGTCTCCGTCCTTTTTAGCTTCAAAACTAAATCAGTTGTAATGGATTCTATTTCCTTTAGCTTCTCGTTTTCCTTGTTTGGTACGCTTATGCTGATTAATTGTTCCCTTTCCATGTACATTTTGCGCAAGCTGTCATACTGTACGGTTTTGTATGCTTCAGCCATTTCGCCTATCTCATGTCCAAGCCAAAAGTCAACTATGGTATCTGGGACCCCTGAGTTTATCATCAATGACCCAAAGCTTTCTCGTAAGCTATGAGTGCCTAACGGATTGAAATCATTTCCGTTGTTCTCTGCTGTTACAAAGCCAGACCTTACGACCAATTCTTTCATCATCTCACAAATATTAGTCGTTCTGAGTCTTTTCTTTCCCCTATCTTGAAGAAAAAGTGGAGTTCTATTGTCAAACTTTACTCCTCTGCTTTGCATATCAGCTAAGTAAGCTTTCAATGCCGTTATCCCATCTTTAGCTATAAACGTGTAAAACTCTATCCCAGTCTTCACTCTCATAACTTGAATTCTAAGGGGTTCTTCACCTTTAGCTAATCCTTCCGCTACGTCGCCATAATCCAAACTGCACATTGTACTGACATCCATTCCTCCCTGAAAATGGCAAAGCACAATAGCTCTATCTCTAGGTGTTCGAGCATTGTCAACTAAAACTTTAACTTTCCAAACATCCTCAGGTTTGAAAATAATGCGTTTATTTTCTACTTTAGACTTTGGGAGTTTGTTTTTCCCTTTCATTTTGACTACTATGTCGTAGGTAGCGTAGAAGCTACGCATTGTGTTTACTCGTAGTTCTGCTGAGCGTCCCGTTGTTCCTTTTTTACCCTTGTACTTTCCAAGCTTCTTAACGTAGTCATTTTTCAACCAATTGTAAAAGCCAATTAGCCTTTTGAGAACTATGTCCCGTCGTTCTCTGGGGTCTCGTTTGAAATCCTCTATCGCTTCGTCAATTAATTCTGAAGCCGATTTTCCGGTGTATATTGCGTATAAACGGTAAGATACTTTGTAGTTTTTAATCGTCTGTTCGTTAGACATTCCGCCGAGCCAACGTTGCAACGTAGGGTCGTCCCAATCAACTCCGTCCTTACCAATTGCCATTCTAACTACCAATAACTAGTAACATAAAAGTAATATTAAAGTTTTTAACTTATAGGTTAAATTTAGTAAAGTATTTTTGAAAATATGGGTTGGAGTTTCCAGTACACCTCATAGATCCGAACAAGTACGCTTATAACGGCGCCTTTTGTAGGTTGAACATTTATGGTTTGCTCGCAACAAAGAGTTAGACTCTGGGAATGACGCGGATGCAGTGATAATGCAGATGTAGGAAGAATCAGTGTTAATCGTTGAAAAAGCAAGAACTTAATTGTTCTTACTCCATAAGATAAATTGGCTTCCCTACATATCCATTACCAACAATGTTAAAATGAGCACCTATGTTTGAAAAAGACCGCATAAGAAAACTACTGAGTGAAAATTACTCCATTTTAAGCATTCTAATCGGGATTATGCTTGTTTCACTTTCAATAGGACCCTATCAAAACGGGGATACGCTATGGGAATATGATGCTGCACTGGGAGTAATCAAATGGGGCATGCCTTATTTGTCAGGTTGGGGCAACAACATAATTAACCAGCCACCATTAGGCTTCTACATTGAAGCATTGTTCTTCAAAATCTTTGGCTCATCAACCAACACGGGCGTAACTTTAGTAACGTTGTTTGGGCTTGGATCCACTGTCTTGGTATATAAAATTGGCAAGGAATTGTACGGCAAATCAACAGGGTTGTTTGCAGCTGCGCTCTTTGCTTTAACCCCATGGGAGTTCGTTCTTTCAAGAAGCTTCCTCATTGACGCGCAGTGCCTATTCTTGAGCCTGCTTTGCCTATTTATAGGAATCATTGCTATTCGCAAAGGTTCATTTAAGCTTTTTATGGCGACAGGGGCTCTTTTTGCCGCTGCTTTTCTGACAAAATTTTTTGCCGTTTATATATTGATTCCACTGCTGTTATTCTACGTTTATTTTCGACCGAAAAATCTAAAACGTACATTTAGCTGGTTTGGAGCATTTTTCTTACCTGTCCTACTATTTTCTTATTATTGGTATCAAGTAATTTTAAGGCAAGGGATCCTTTTTAATCAGAGCGATCTCGTGAACCGTAATTCCAGCGTACCTTCGTTCTTTTTTGTTGTCAATTTTCTTGTAAATTATGGGTTGGGATGGTTTTTCATAGGTGCAGCAATCTTATCTTTGCTCGTTTGCTTAATGTACAGAAAATTTCACAAGTTACTTGTTTTTGATTTAATTTGCTTGGCAACCATATTATCTGTTGTAAGCGTCAACACTTTTTTGGGGGCTGTTCTTAATCTTAATGCGCCTTATCTTAACGCCATTAAGTATGATTACCAGTCTTTGCCTTTCTTCAGTTTGTTAGCAGCGTCATTGGTGGGTAAATGCATTTCACTGTTTAATTCTTTAAAATCAAGGGGAAAACCAAACAAGCTGCTCGTCTATTTTGTCGCTTTAGGCGGGTTGGGCTTAGTGGCGGCTGCAATATTTTTCAACATGTATTATACGCATCAATTTTCCACTTGGAGTTATTTGATATTCAGAGTGGAGACGGGCAAAAATGTGGGTTATTCTCTTACTAACCCCAATCTAATTGGCAAACATAGCCTCCTAATGGATATTCAATATTTGGGGTTCACATTTCTGCTATCTGGACTTTTATGGGCAAGTAGGCACAAACTTTATGATTTCTTTAACACAAGCAGGCACGAACTTTATGATTTCTTTAATAACTTGTTCAAACCGATGCGCCTCTGGATTGAAGAAAAAAATGCACTTAACCGTGCAAGATAAGCGATGGGGTGTAAATATGCTTGATAAGGTTGGCCTAAGAAAACTGGTTAATGAAAATTGCTCCTTGTTAAGCATTCTAATCGGGACTGTGCTAGTTTCTTTTTCGATAGGTCCATACCAAAACTTGGATACGCAACTCGAATACCAAGCAGCGTTAGGGGTAATTAAATGGGGTCTCCCCTATGTAAACAGTATTGGCAACATGGTGAACCAGCCCCCTTTAGGCTTCTACTTTGAAGCACTGTTCTTCAGAATCTTCGGTGCATCAATCTATACGGGCACAACTTTAGTAACGTTGTTTGGGATTGGATCCACCGTTCTAATATACAAAATTGGCAAGGAATTGTATGACAAGCCAACAGGATTGTTCGCAACTGCGTTGTTTGCATTAACCCCGTGGGAACTCGTTCTTTCAAGAAGCTTCCTCATAGATGCGCAATGTCTATTCTTTAGCCTACTTTGCCTATCTGTTGGAATCTTAGCTATTCGCAAAGGGTCAGTTAAGCTTATTTTGCTTTCAGGCGTCTTTTTCGCAATTGCTCTTCTGACAAAGTTATTCGCCGCCTTCATACTTATTCCACTGCTATTGTTCTACCTTTATTATCGACCGAAGAATCCAAGACGTATACTTAGCCAGTTTGCGGCTTTTTGCTTTCCTGCGCTATTGTTTGTTTTCTTATGGTATCAAGTTATTTTAGGGAAAGGATTACTTTACATTTTCAATAATGGCGACTTCAGCGCTTTAAATCCAGCGGGCGTTGTTACTTCTCCCTTTTTTATTGGCACCTTCCTTAATGAATTCGGTCTGGGTTTTTTCTTTATACTTGCTGCCGTTTTTTCGTTGCTTATTTGTTTCTCATTCAGGAAAACCTTTTCGAAAATATTTGTTTTTGATTTGATTTGTCTGACGACAATAGTGATTATTTTGGGTGTGGACTTTTTTTTGAGTGCAGATTTGAACCTTAGTGCACCTTATATTGGCGCTGTTAAGTATGATTATCAGTCTCTGCCTTTCTTCAGTTTGTTAGCGGCGTCTTTGACGGGCAAAAGCCGTACATTGCTTAAATCAGCAAAAATAAAAATGCAACTAAAAAAGTTATTCTTCTTTTCGACCGCTCTTACGGGGGTGATTTTGCTAGCTGCGGCCATATTTTATAGCATATATGTTGCGCATGTTCTTTCCACGTTCAATTATTTACAGTTAAGAGTGGAAAGCAATCTTAATACTGGTTATTCTTTTTTTAATTCCTCGCCAGTAGGCAATTACAGCTTTCTAATGTTTCTTCAGTATTTGGGGTTCATATTTGTGTTATTTGGACTTGTGTGGGCAAGTAGGCGCAATCTTGGCTCTTTATTGAGGCTACGTATCCGGCAAAGATTCACAGAATCAAAATCTACCTATAATTAAGGTTACTATTGCCCCGAAAAAATACATATTCGCACGTAGGGTGGCGGGCCTGTTGGGATGCATTTAAAATATTAAGCGAATCCTTAGGATTTGTGTTAAGCTCGCTTTCCTTTTTCCCAGTAGTAGAGAAAAAGGTCTTTTACCCAGTTGTGGAAGACGGGGTCTGTGCCGTAGAAGCCTGAATAGTCCATTTTTCCGTCAATTTGACGCAAGCATACACCTGCATATTTCTCGGTGAGGGCGACTATCCCGGGAAGGTCGGATAAGCCTCGCAGTTCAACGTTTCTCTGCGTCACAGGCTGGCCGCCAGCTGGCACATTTTGCATCGGGATGAGCATTTTTATTTGGATTCCCTCCTGAACCTTTTGATTCATAATAGGAATCATGTATTCAGGAATAGTGCCTTCGCCAATGGCCCAAATGCACTCGGTGGCTTCAGTAAACCACTTTGAACCCCTATTCAAGCTTTCAATCGTGTCCATAAGCAACTCCGCTTTTGAAAGCTCGCCTACTCTGCTCACGAATTGGGTGGGAAACTGCATTAAATCATGTTTCGAAAAATAGCTTTCATGTTTAAAGATAAGCGCGCGCGCGAAAGAGGGCATCCGCAGCCTCTTCAAAGAAATGACCAACATATACAGCGACCTTTCAAAATTTCTTCCCAAGACTGCACCAATGTGGCAGCAATTACCAGGGATTCCGTTTCATTACCGCTCCCTATTTGGGGCAATGACAAAAACGCTCAAGCAAGTTCTTGAGAAGCACCTTAAAAACGAGAAGTTGAAAGGTATGCTTTTTGGCAACTATGGCTATTTTGGTTTGCCCCCAAGCAAAGTTGATATTTACCCGTTGATGGCGAATACTGGCTACTGGTCAGATGGCTCCTATTACCCGAAAGGTGGACCCCAAACAGTTTCTGAGGCATTTGTGGGCATCATTGAAGGCAATAATGGATTGGTTAAGCTTAATTCGGAGGTTATTTCAATTATCGTAGACAAAGGTAAAGCAGTCGGTGTGCAAACGCGGAGTGGGGACAGGTTTTTTGCGAAAAACATCGTGTCAAACGATAGTGCCATGCACACTCTTCATAATCTGTTGGGAGATAACAAAATCCCTGCTAAGCTGGATAAAATGGAGCCTTCAACTTCGGCATTTATCGTTTACCTCGGGCTGGATGAAACTTTTAGGTCAACATTGAAAAATATTGATGACTTCGAAATTATTGTTTTCCAGACATATGACTTAGAGCAAGATTATCAGTGGACACTTAACTATGAGTTTGAAAAAGCCGGCTACACCATAACTTTGTTTTCGAATATTGACGCTTCACTTGCAAAAGGTAATAAGTTTGTGGCTATGCTAACCCAGCTTCACCCCTACAACTACTGGACAAAGTACCAAGAAGCCTATGGCGCTGGCAAAAAAGAAGAATATAACAAAGAGAAGGACCGATTGGCAAGTGCATTGATCAAACGAGCAGAAAAAATAATCCCGGACTTATCAAAGCATGTGGAGGTCATCGAGATTGCGACGCCTTTAACACTGAAACGATACACAGGCAATGATAACGGAGCATGTTACGGCTGGGCAAACACAGTCAAGCAATTCTTACCGATAGACAAGATTCTCTCCATTTCAGGCAGAACTGTGAAGATTCCAGTCAAAAATCTATACCTGAGTTCAGCTTGGACTTTTCCCGGCGAAGGATACACCGGCGTAGTTGCCTGCGGCTACCGTGTTGGCAAACAAATTGTTGTCCTAACAAAGAGATAAATGGCGAAAGAACGCCTTAGCAAACCCATCACGCTGCAGATTCTTATTTTTCTTCTTGCAAAAAATGAGCACGAAATGAGCATTGACGAGTTCGCTGGGATTTGCTTAATACATTAAGCGAATCCTTTTTTTTCTTGGAAAAGGTTGAAGGCGGGCCCGCTGGGATTTGAACCCAGGATTTTCGGCTAACCCCCGCTTTGAGAAGCGTCCGGAGGCCGACGCCTTAATCCGTACTAGACTACGGGCCCACAGTTTACAAACCAACATGCCCAATTAATTTAAAGCTAACCTTGTTATTCTTGGATTAACTCTTCATCTATCCACCAAGCCTTCTTCTTTCCAGACCTTTCGCCCGCATAATATTCGATTACTGGTTTTCCAGCTTGCTTTTTGGAGTTTTTCTGGATTTTTCTAAGCCTGTTAAGTATGAGCCACCTGTTGGTTTTAACGTAAGCAGCCAATTCAGGCGTAGTTGCGCTCTTGTAATGAAGCAGGTACTCCATTATTTTATGGTCCACTTCATCGATGCAGAAAGAGTGTGGGTTAATCTTTCCATGCTGAAACGTTAGCAGTTCCAAATCAGCTAGGTATTTTCTGATTTGCCCGAACTCCTGCTCTATTTTGCTCATTCTCTCTTCTAGGGCTAAAAGTTTGTCTGCTTTAGGCGTTTTCTGAAGTTTTTCACTTATGGCTTCTCTGATAAAGTTGCTTCGGTCACCCTCAGGAATGCGCAACGCCATTTCTAAGTAGACTTCTTCAGGTATTTTGACGGAAACTATTCTAACTTCGCTCAATAGGGGCTCTCCTCATCCACGTAATATTCGCCTTTGTGTATTTCATTTTTTCCATAACTTAAGGCCAGATTGTGTGGAAATCTTAAATGAGTTGCTTGCCTCGGTTTAGTGGGTCGTATGTGACCAAAAAAGTCACTGTCCGCACTTTTTCTCGTTGGATTAAAAGCACCTAAATGTGCTGCTTTGAAGGGTACACCTCCGGAACGTTGCTTTAGGTTTTCAGCTTGCGAACGGTAAAATCTCAAGTGACGATGAAGGCTAATCGATTATCGCTGATTCATTTGATTACCTTGCGTTCTCTATTGCGAGACATTAAGCAATAAAACAACGGTATCACGATGAGATAGACTGGTGAGTTTGAACCAGCATGGCTAAGCGCTGAAGACATAGAGTAAAACGACAATACGACGGGTTCTGCAGAAACTGGATAAAGGCTTTACGACATTAAATTAAAGCTAAAATTTACTCACTCAGTGTAAACTGGTTGGTCTGCCAATTTAGCCAATATAATATATTGTTGCTTAACGATTTCATGCAATTGCACGCGCAGGTCCTCTCCAACTGCATTTCTTTGTTTTAATAATGCAACCTTTTTGGCTAATTCTACGTCTCCGAGTCCGTTGAACCAGGCTTCAAAGTCTCCACGTTTTGTATGGAATTCTATTGATGCAATGTCTGCTTTTTCAACTTTATTGGCAAAATCACGAAGGTTGTGAGCGTGCAAGTTTAGTGGTTTTCCAATGTCAGCGTAGAAGCTGAATGCTTTATTATGTGGCGAGTAAGCCAATATGGCTGTGGCTTTTTCTTTGTTGATTTCCGGTAAACCGAGGGCTTCTTTTCCTTTCTCAGTTATAACGTATTGTCCTTTTTCAGGTGAGCTTACATACCCCATTCGAATTAGCCCTAAAAGATGCATCATAACGGGCGGAAACTTTTTTTTGGTTTCCTTTGCGATTTCCATGGCTCTCACGGGTTTTTCATATAGTAGCATGGTTTCGAGTATCTCTTGTTTAACGGGTGATAAACTCATTTGTAAGCACCTTGACTGTTAATGCTATGCACTACCATCTAATCAAACTTTTCCTTAACTTCTTTGAGCTTTTTTCGATTTCAAGTTTCCTTGGGCAGATAATGTAAAGTCAACTTGCTAACGTTACACTCTTATTCTTAGTGCATGCATAATTGTTTGTTTGGTGATGTTGTGAGGCTATCTCCTGACATTAGGGGAGCCTTCAGAAAGCTTGCCAAGACG
>Ga0187848_10003622_pt1 | contig 11176 bp, 9 predicted proteins | sample June2016WEW_4_40_FD_132424 | JGI IMG/M metagenome (GOLD analysis project Ga0187848, IMG submission 132424) | Peatland microbial communities from SPRUCE experiment site at the Marcell Experimental Forest, Minnesota, USA - June2016WEW_4_40 | ecosystem: Environmental > Terrestrial > Soil > Wetlands... | reverse complement strand
GGGCGTTGTCCTGGATGGCCCGATAGAGCGACTCTTGCGGAAAGATGTGGCCGATGCACCCGCGCAACGCCCCGGCCTCGGTCAGCGTGACGAAACAGCCGCGCGACTCGAGGAATTTTGCCGGCCAGTTGTTGGTGTCCGCCAGCGGGGAACGGCCGGGCGCAACGGCTTCCTTCAGTGCCCGCCGCGCCAGTTCGAGGAGCTGTTCTCTCTCCGTTGGGTTGAAATTCCCCTGCGCGGGCGCGTAGAACGCGATCGCCGCGTAGCCAACAACACCGTGGCTCTTGTCGCCCGAGGTGTCGCCGCTGTTGCGATAATCCAGCAACCGCGCCTGCCATCCATTCTGGTGTGCCAGGTGCAGCAGCGTCAGAATAGGCAGTTTGCCGCAGGCTTCCTGGGACTCCATGGCCTTGATGTCCAGACTGCACATCGCCTTGACGCAACGGGTATCCAGTGTCTTGGCGTCGTCATAGGGATGGTAGTGGCTCAAATCCGAACTCACCACGATCAGGGTTTTGTCGTCGAGTTGTGTCGCCACCGCCTGCGCCACCTGCGCGGGATCCACGTCACCGAACACCACCGGCAAAATGGAAAAATTCGTCAAGACCTTTTGCAAAAATGGGACCTCGACTTCAACCGAATGTTCCCAAGTATCCGGCGTGTCTTTGCCCGGGTCGGGCGCCGGCTTGGATGACTGCTGCCACCAGTCGGGACGTTTCATCGGACAGCAGGGTTCGCTGAGGCAGGGACTGATTTTTGCCAGCGCCCGGGCTTTGGAAGAGATTGGCACCAGCCCGAGCGGCGTGCGATAGGCATCCACCGCCGGGACGGATGCGCCCATAAAATACACGTAATGGCTCGGCCCCAGAATGATTACCGTCTCGAATCGGCGTCCAACCAGGTTCTTGTAGGCGTAGGCCGCAACCGGGCCGGAAAACTCATAGCCTGCATGGGGACAAATGATGGCTTTAAGGTCCCCAACCGGCTCGATGGGCGCGGCGGCGAGCAGGCGGTCAATCATTAGTGATAATTCGGCCGGGTCTTTCGGATAAAACAGTCCCGCCACAGCCGGCTCCCGCACCAGTTGTTTTGCGACGGCGTTGGTCGTTTCGACCTGCGCCAGGTGTTCATCAGCGCCGAACGTTTTTTGTTCCACCGGCGCCAACAGCACGGCCATCAGTGCTGCCGCCGTGATCGCGCCCGCCAGGATGAACCATCTTGACCGCTTGCCGCGGGACGCGCGCCCCGCCGGTTCACCGCTCATCGCACCAATGAGAAACAAGTTTGTGATGAAGTTCATAAACATCTTTTGATTTTATCCGGGAAATTTTCGGGAACAGAAACCTCTGTGGAAACAACAAACCACCATCGCCGATCGGAACGCCGGTTTCCCGCCGGCTTTCGGACCAGCTCGCGCCAACCCGCCAGCACCAACCCACTCATGCCCCCCTTTTATCAAATCGCGCCAAACCGTTCAACCACTCAAGAAAATCCCTGGCCATCTGAAAAATCCCGTCGCTGGATGACTGGGAAAAGGAATGGGGGGGGGGGGAATTCACAACGCAGCTTGCAACCAAAGTTGCTGCCGGTGAATTTCCGGTCGCCGTTGGCTGCCATCGCGCAATTGAATTAACACTCCAACTTTTCGAGCATTTCACGTCCTCAAACTGTCGGACATCCGCGCCCTTGCCACTGCCACGCAAGCCCAACGAGTCGGGGCTTTTTCAGAAGCGGCTTTTTCGTGACGCCGTTGGGTATAATCTGCTATTCTCAATGCGAGTCTGCATAGGGTTGTTGGGATGCAGTTGGTTAATATGAAAACGGAAAAGTTATTGGATGAGATTCTAGCGCGACCGAACGGTGCACGGTTTTACCGTTGTGCACTACAGGTTAATCCATTTGCTTACCTAAAGCGCCACGCCAGACCGCTCCCGTGTAGCACGGAGACGGAATATAATCGGCAGATTGTGGAGGCTTGCGAGACCGCCGGAATTGAAGCGATTGGCGTGACAGACCACTATCGCATTCGAGAGTCTCTCACCCTCATCCAAACAGCGGAAGCTTCCGGCCTGACTGTTTTTCCCGGCTTTGAGGCCGAGACTAAAGACGGCGTTCATTTTCTCTGCCTGTTTGAGCCGGGAACTGAGCCAGACCAAATCCAAGCGAAGATTCACGACTGTGGTGTCCATTCTGAAAACGAACCGTCGCCTGCTGGCAAATACGACTGCGAGGAGTTGTTGGCAGAGGCAACGCGATGGGGAGCCGTTTGCATTGCCGCTCATGTTATTAAGGAAAAGGGCTTGCTCCGCGTCTTGAAAGGTCAAACACGAGTGCGGGTTTGGAGGAATACTCGGCTGCTTGCTTGCTCCATTCCTGGACGCGTCAAAGGTGCGCCCGAAGACTTGCGACCAATTTTGGAAAACACAGATGCCCAATATTGCCGAGATAAAATGCCAGCAATTATCAACGCGGAAGACGTTTCATCTCCTCTGGATTTCTCCAAGCTAGGCACCGTTACTCTCATCAAGATGTCGAGAGCGAGCGTCGAGGGTCTTCGCCAAGGATTCATTGACCCCGAAGTGCGTGTTCGCCTAGTCGGCGACTCCGAAAAGACGCCTCATTCAGAGATACTTTACATTAGTTGGCAGGGAGGCTTTTTGGATGGCGATGAGGTTCGTCTAAACGGGAATCTTAACGTGCTTATTGGGGGGCGGGGTTCCGGAAAATCAACGTCGGTGGAGAGCATCAGGTATGCGTTGGGGCTTTCGCCGCTAGGACTGGACGCGCAAAAAAACTACAATGGAATCGTCCAGCATGCGCTTCGTAGCGCGACGCGTATACGTCTTCTCGTTCGATCCCACCGTCCTGCTGAAAAGTTGTATTGGATTGAGCGAACCATTCCAAACCCACCCGTGGTGAAGGACGAGTCAGGAGCTATTCTAAACCTGCGCCCACAGGATATTCTGCCGGGCGTCGAAATCTACGGACAGCATGAAATCGCGGAGCTTGCGAAAAGCCCGGAAAAGTTGACTGGTTTGTTGCGCCGTTTTCGGGAGGAAGACACTACCCTGGAAAGTCGAAAGGTCGAAATTCGTCGGAAACTGGAGACTTCGCGAGGTCGTATCCTGGAAATTCGAAAAGAGATTGCCTTGGTGGAAGAAAAACTTGCCGGTCTCCCTGCTCTACAAGAGACGCTGAAACGGTTTCAGGAAGCCGGTCTGGAGGACAAGTTGAAATTGCAGTCGCTGTTGGTTCGGGAGGAAAAGATTCTCGCAACAATCCGAGAGCGGCTAACACCTTTCCAAGGAATGATCGCGGAGTGGGGGGATAACTTTCCTATCGACCGGCAGTTCTTGAGTCAGGAATCCCTCGATGATCTGCCTGGCGCCGCCATTTTACGGCGTGGCGATTCTGTGTTAAAGAAATTCGAGCGCGACGCCGGGGCAGCACTAAGGGGGCTGGAAACTGCACTGGCAGAAGCGCACACGGGCATCGCTTCAATTGAAGCAGAATGGCAAAAGCGCAAAGCAGCATCAACTGCCGAGATTGAGCGCATCCTGCGCGAAGTGCAGAAAACGGTAAGCAAGCTGGATGCATCAGAATTTGTGCGTTTGCGAAGACAAATCGAAGAGCTCACACCACTATCCGGTCGCCGCCGAACCCTGAAGAAGTCTCTGGATACCGCACTTCAAGAACGGAATTCGCTGTTGTTGGAATGGGAAGAAGCCAAAGCTGAAAATGCCCGAAGCCTGGAGCGCGCTGCTAAGAAGGTAACTAACAAGTTGAAAGGCGTTGTTCGTGTCAATGTGGTGCCTGGCGGGAATCGCGATCCGCTCTTTGCTTTGCTCCGCGATGCGGTAGGCGGACAGCTTCAGACGACTATTGACCGTCTCTCGGAACGACAGGATTTCTCACTACCTGAGTTCGTTACTGCTTGTCGCGGAGGCGCTGTGAAGCTGGTAGAATCCTTCGAGCTAACGCCGACTCAAGCAGACCGGGTTGCGAAAGCGTCGGAGGAGGCCTTCATGAAGATGGAAGAGTTGGAGTTTCCGACTCCCACAGGCCTTCAACTCAATCTTGCTGCCGATAGCCAACCACCCATCTGGCAGGACTTGGAAAACCTTTCCACGGGACAGAAGGCTACTGCCGTGTTGCTCCTCCTGCTGCTGGAGTCCGACGCTCCACTTATTGTTGACCAGCCTGAAGACGATTTAGACAACCGGTTCATCACAGACGGGATCGTTCCCAAAATTCGAGAGGAGAAGGAACGCCGACAATTTATTTTTGCGACCCACAATGCCAACATCCCTGTGCTGGGTGACGCGGAGTTGGTTGTGACACTAAAGCCCGACGGGGCGGGGCACGCGATGATTCCACCTGACTGGGTCGGCTCTATTGACTGTCCGTCTGTCCGCGACAATATCGGTGAAGTGCTTGAGGGCGGACGGGAAGCATTCGAAATCCGTCGTCTGAAATACGGCTACTGAACACAATGACAAAGACAGAACTGCTCGAAATTATCCATAACGGCGAGAGCTCTGGTGTCGAGTTTAAGCGCGACGACATTGATCCGCGCGCGTTGGCCAAGGAAATAGTCGCCTTGGCAAACCTACATGGCGGAAGAATCCTGTTGGGAGTCGAAGACGAAGGCGCTGTTTCGGGGGTCGTTCGGCCAAAGCCGGAAGAGTGGGTTATGACGGTCTGTCGAGACAAAATACGGCCGGAGATCATACCATTCTTTGAACTCGTTCGTGACGTGGACAATAGCAGGACGGTAGCCGTGATTCAAATTGATCCCGGTTGGACGGTTCATGCTGTTTGGCACAATAATGGGCGCACGTATTACATTCGAGTGGGAACGGAATCGCGGGAAGCCAGCCAAGAGGAATTGGAGAGACTATTCCAGCAGCGAGGCTTGTTCCGATTGGAGACGCGCCCCGTTTCCGGAGCTTCGTTTGATGCCCTCGACATACGGCGGCTCAAAGACTATTTCGTTAAAATTCGGGAGCAGGCCGTGCCGGAAGATCAGGATCGGGCGGGATGGCAGCGCCTGTTGGAAAATACCGAACTCATGGCGACAAGTGAAGCTGGTTACTCTTGCACGGTCGCAGGCATTCTTCTGTTCGGCAAAGAGCCAAACCGATTCCTGCCACAGGCCGGCATAGACGCGGTGAGCTACCCGGGGAATCAGCCTGATTATGCAGCCAACGAGCGTTTGCCAATTCGGGGACCAATGTTGCCCCTCCTTTCGGAAGCGGGTATAGTGGAAAACGGTTTGGTCGAAAGTTGTGTGGACTTCGTTAAGCGCCACATTCCGGATCAGACCGTAATGGAGAATGGAGTCCGCCGCGTTACAAAGGATGGTTTCCCTGTCGGGGTTTTGCGTGAAGCTATTGTCAACGCTTTAGTTCATCGCGATTACCTTCTCTCCGCAACAGATGTTCAACTTTCAATCTTTGCTGATCGCCTCGAAATCCGTTCCCCTGGACGGCTTCCCAACGGCATTACTCCGGCGATGATGATTACCGGTTGTCGTGCTGCAAGAAACCAACTGATCAAAGACGTAATGCGGGATTACGGTTACTTGGAGCACATGGGCATGGGAATTCCTCGAAAGATTGTCGCCGGGATGAAGGCGTTCAATGGCACTGAACCGCAATTGATAGTCGGGGACGAAGTTTTCACTGTAATTCTGCACCGATGATGGAAATTTGTGCGGATTCGCGGCAGCCTCTTTTCCCGTGATGAAGATCGCGCATTGAATACAACGCTGCTTTGGTCGTACCATTCAATTCTGCGGAGTAATGAAACATGGCTGCCGGAACGGAGCGGCAACCTGGGCGGAGTGCCGCAGTGGCGCAGTTCGGTCGCGTGTGTCGTCAATACGCCGGCAAACTGCGCCCAAAATGACAAGCCCCGGCCGGGTAGGTTGATCCGCCGACTGGGACTGGAATAATGAAGCCGCGTGTAGGTTGCTGGCAGATTAACTGGAAATCAATATGACCGGCAATGATGCCGCCGCGGGTGCTTCGCCAAATGCCGCGAACAAATCCAATGGGTCAAAGTTCAACCGCGTCACCCGCGCCTGCGCGTGTTCATTGCTCGTTCGCCGAGCGACAAGTTGTGCATGCGGCAACATGGTTCTCGCATTCATATCGCCAACGCGCCCCTGGCTTCTTTGACATCCGAGATTAAAACTTTGTCATCACCAATTTTGCCCGTCCTCGCCGACTTGATGATGGCGTTCACCGCTCGTTCCGCGTTTTGGTCTCCCACCACCAGATCAATTCTGAGCTTCGGCAGAAAATCCAGCGTGTATTCGCCGCTGCGGTAGGTTTCCGTATGCCGGTTCTGCCGGCCAAATCCCTTCACTTCACAAACGGTCATCCCATCAATGCCGATCTCCCCCAAGGCGTCCTGGACTTCCTCCAATTTGGAACGTTGGATAATCGCTTCAATTTTTTTCATACTTTTTCCAGAGTGTCATTCAATCATTCAACTGCACTTGCGTTTGGCTGAACCACACCCGTTTAGCAGCGGCGATGCCAGCCGGGGCAACCACCAGGCAACTATCTGCAAAGTGCCCAATTTATAAGGGTTTTTGGGGGTGTTAATAATTTGGTGTCGTTCAAAAATCCCCGTCATCTCTGTTTCCTTTTGCCCAGCCGATAAGATTTTCGCCAGCGCACCAGCAAAAACTTTTTGCTGAGTTGTTTTTGTGCTATTGATTGTTGTGGCTGTCACCGCGTCAATAAGCCGGTCGGTGGTGCGCCAGCCCTATTGCGACGAGAGCGGCATTGGGTTCGCAGTTCGTTTGCGGACCAGAAAGTTGAGCCCGGTCAACAGAAAAAACATTGTAGTCCGATAAAGCGATTTTTCTTTACAGCCGCGCTTATCGCGAGGTTTAATCGCCGCCAATGCGCTACTCTCGGCCAGCCAGCGATAGTGAGTCTTTGGGTCAAAAGGCTTGGTGGTCTGTACTGTTCAAGATCGTTGGTTCCAAAGGAGAAATGTCGAGCTGCTCCGCAGGTCAAAGCCCCGACCAATAATCTTTTCCATGGGCATCTGTATCGTTCGCCTCACCATGAAACTCGCCTGCCGACCCACGCTGCTCGCCCTGATATTATGCACCGCGCCGCAACTGCTCCGCGCGCAAGCAACCAACACACCAGCAGCACCTACGCCCGTCGTACCGGCATGGGCGCAACCGGGCTCCGCCACGCACGTCCAGGTGGCGCCACCGGCGGACTTTCACCGGCCCAGCAGGAATTTCGATACGCCGATCGGCATCTTTGAGGGCCAGTCTGACATTGGAAGCGCGTTGGTGCCGGGCAGCGCCAGTTACGACGCCAGCACGAAGCAGTACACCATCAACTCCGCCGGGTACAACATCTGGTACATGCGCGACGAGTTCCGTTATCTCTGGAAGAAGATGTCCGGCGACGTTTCACTCGCGGCCGACATCACGTTCCCGGACACGAACGGCTACGGCGACCGCAAGGCCGTCCTCATCATTCGCCAGGATCTTGAAGACGATTCCAAGGAGGCCATCGTTGCCCTGCATGGACTTGGCATGGTCCACCTGGCGCAGCGTCCGGCGAAGGGTGCCCGCGTCAAGGACATGGAGTTTCGCATCGGCGGCCGCGGCCGTCCCGGCGGTGAGAGCCCTGACAGCCTCGTCGGTGTCATCGCCAAGCGCATTGGCATCGAAAAACACGGCGACTCCTTCGCGCTCTTCGTCAGCCTGGAAGGCGAACCGATGCACCAGTTCGGTCCACCCATCAACCTGCACATCGACGGGCCCTTCTATGTCGGCATCGGCTTCTGCTCGCACCTGCCAGACAAGTCCGATACGGCTGTGTTCTCCCATGTTGTTCTCGAGCATTCCGCCGGCAAGGTCCGCTAGCATCTGCTTCTCCAACTCCGCGCGCGTATTTACGGCTGAGGGATTTCGGGCGGCTGCATCACCTGGTGGAAGATTTCACGCTCTTTTCCGAGTTAAGATTTGAAATTACAAATCGAATGGTTCGCAAACCGCTCAACGTGCGGAGAATTCAACGCCGCTATGGTCGCACCATTCAATTCTGCGGAGTGACGAAACTTGGTTGCCGGAATGGAGCGGCTACTTGGGCGGAGTGCAGCGGTGGCGCAGTTCGGTCACGTGGGGTTTCTTGGGGTAGCGTACCTCGTTTCGCCGCGTTGAAATCGCCCGCCCGCTTCGCAAAACTTACGGCTCGACCACCGCGCTCATGGGGTGGAAGGTTTGGACTTGGCCGCGATTTGCCAACGCAATTCTTTCATCCGCTTTTGAGCGTCGGTGAATTGTTTGGGAGTCAACTCCTTTCTCAGAAGAGCGCGGCTCTCGGCTGCATCTGAATCTGCCCTGGCCGCCATGCTAAACCACGCATACGCCTCCACTTTATCCTTCCCCACGCCCTGGCCATTGGCGTAACCGCAGCCCAGATTGAATTGAGCCTCGGCGTGACCCTGCTCGGCGGCCTTGCGATACCACTTCACCGCCTCAATATAATCCTTCGCCACGCCCTGGCCATTATCGTAGCACCAGCCCAGATTGGATTGAGCCGGGGTGTAATTCTGTTCGGCGGCTTTGCGATACCACTTCACCGCCTCCTCTATATCCTTCCTCACGCCCTGGCCATTGGCGTAGCAGTAGCCCAAATTGAATTGAGCCGGGGCGAAATTCTGCTCGGCGGCCTTGCGATACCACTTCACCGCCTCAGCATAATCCTTCGCCACGCCCCGGCCATCATCGTAGCACCAGCCCAGGTTGAATTGAGCCTCAGCATCTCCCTGTTCAGCGCTGGCTTTATATTCTTGAAATTTGCCGGGAACGGCGACGCCTTTCGGTGCGGCGGCACGGGTCGAACGCAAGCCAGAACGCAGGCCAGTGATGTAATTGGAGACGGCGCTTACAAGTCTTCTCATTGAGTTGAAACCTACTCTTTGGCCATCAAGACCTGCAAGCCAAAATCCTTTTGCCGCTGCCCCATCCGTTGGGCGGCGGGTTCCAGCTCAAGGTCAACCCGCAGCAGGCTGCTAATCGCGGGCAAAATTAAAATCGCGCGGCGGGATGGGAATCAAGCCGGCGCTGATTCGCTTCGGGTCGGAAATCGATGCCATCTTGAAACGGCGTCCGGGGGTTTCCGATTCATCCTTTCATCGTGCGAAACTGGCGCAAGGCGACCAAGGGATCAATCCGGGTCAGCAGAAAATGCGCCCAGTGATTTTTCCAACGCTGCCAGAAGGTTTGTGACTTCCGCCATCGGCGGGGTTCGATTCTTTGAGAGTGTTTCAGCAGGCGCTCAAAAATTCCCCGCGCTTCAACGGCAACCGCCCCGTCTTCGAGACGCAGCATCAGTTCGTAATTCAGATTGAGGCTGCGAATGTCGAGATTGGACGAGCCGGCGTAAACCACCCCGTCGCTGAGAATCAGTTTGGCATGCAGAATCTGTGGTTGATACTCGTAAATCTCCACACCGGCTTTAAACAGGCGACGATACAAACTCCTGCCCGCCAGTTGCGAAACCAGGATGTCGGATTGGGCGGCCAGAATCAGTTGCACGCGTCCGCCACGCCGCGCCACGCGCATCAAATCCCGTCGCAGCCGCCGGGTCGGCAGAAAATACGCGCTCATGATCCGCACCTCGCGGGCTTGGGCCAAATCCTGATACAACGCGGTTTGAAAAGGGCCCGCACCACGACCGGGATGGCTCAACAATAATTCCCCCGCCGGTTTTTTGAGAGGTTTGCGTCTGCGTTTGAATGCGCGCAATCGCATCAGCGGGTTGCGGCGAAAATCCGACAGCGCGAACAATTCATCGAAGGATGCCGCCAGTTCCCCGGCCAGGGCGGGATTTTCAATCCGGACGCCCACATCGCACCAGCCGCGCGTCACGCCGTCGCCATCGTATTCATCGGCCACATTGAATCCGCCAATGAATATCGTGGCGTCATCGCAAACCAGCAGCTTGCGGTGATTGCGCACCCCGAACCGCCAGAGATGGAGGGGATTGAAGCGGCGCACTTCCCCGCCGGCGGCAACGAGCGGCTCAAAAAAATCATCCGACAACAACCACGAACCAAGCGCATCCACCAGGATTTGGACCTGCACGCCGCGCCGCGCTGCCGCCAGCAATGTTCCCAAAAACCGCCGCCCCAGTTTTCCGTCGGAATAAATATAAATTTCCAGCCGGATGGATTTCTGCGCCGCCGCCATGGCCTCCAACATGGCCGGAAAAATTTCCTGTCCCGCGCAGAGCCATTGCTAGGGAAAGGATATTGGAGCAGGCATGATTCACCGTAATTTCCCAGATTCAAATTGGCAATCAACTTCCGGCTTGGATTCGCTGACTTCGTTGGTGGCCTTGCCGGGTGGAGTCAAAAAGTTGAACTTCATTCCGAAATTGCCGTGTTCGCGCCAGCCGAAGTAAAAGTCGAACCCGCCCCGCTGGCAGGAAATGAACGGAAGCAAAACCAATTTGCGCCGGGCCACCGCAAAGTCCCAGCCGCCGTGCGGCCTGGAATTTCGCTCCGGGTATTTGCCGCTCTGCACGAATTCCTTGTCGGCAACCCCGATGACGTAATGATCAAAGTTGTGGAACGGATTGCGACAGTGCCATTTCAGCACCCGATGCTTGTCCTCCGGTTTGTACCATGCGGGCGGAACCGGATTGTCAATGTTCCCAAACCACCAGACCGGATTGAGCTTGTTGTAGGTGTGTATTTTGGGCAACCCGGGCCGCGGTGTGACTCTGACGCTGTGCCACCTAAAACGGTGCAAGTTATTTACCTCCACCATGTCCAAAAATCCTACAGAACGTTTCAAGTTGAGACATCGCAACAAAACGCGCATGGCGGTTTTCACAGGAAAACCACACAATTCTTGGCCGTTGAATCCTTATTTCGTTTTATTCCGTGCATTGGATTGGCCGACGGACGCCAAAGGCAGACACATTTTTACTTTGGCTTTGGCACTGCGCGTGCTAACCTACCCAATAAGGTGCGGTTGCAGCAGGCAATCAGTGAACAAAATGTAATCATTGTAACCCGCCTGTTGTATTGTTCACGCCGCATTAAATGGAAAGAAAAAGAAAAATGAAAAATACTAAAACCCTCCGCAAGGCAGGTTTCACATTGGTGGAAATCATGATTGTCG
>Ga0187848_10003618_pt1 | contig 11178 bp, 10 predicted proteins | sample June2016WEW_4_40_FD_132424 | JGI IMG/M metagenome (GOLD analysis project Ga0187848, IMG submission 132424) | Peatland microbial communities from SPRUCE experiment site at the Marcell Experimental Forest, Minnesota, USA - June2016WEW_4_40 | ecosystem: Environmental > Terrestrial > Soil >... | reverse complement strand
ATTGTCACTCCCAAGCTCTTCCATGTCGGTCGGTATGCTGGTGATTTTGCTGTGGTCCTGCAAGGAATCATCTTCCATTTGAGTCATGTCACCCAGCAGACTTGCCCGCAGGGCCAAGAGTTTCTCCCGATGAAGCGTCAGGTAAGTGTTCGTCATCTCGTAGGGCCTTATACTTGATAGGTCAGCAAGCAGAGTTGGTGGTCAAGCGAAGTATGGCGAGGGAGCCTTCCGTCGATCCCGAACGTCTCGTATCGCCAAGAACAAAAAAAGCCGACGTGGCGGAACACCCGAAGGTATTCAACCACGTCGGCTTACTCGTCAACGAGCCCCCCGCGCAAGCGGGTTGCTCTTCATCTAGTCATCCGACGAACTTATGCCTTTTATTCTATGGCGATGAACGGGAAATGCAAGGGGAGGAGGGAGTGCAAAGGTTGATGCAATGGGGATGCCGTAAGCCATTGATTCTTATACGCTTGTGTCGCCCGGCCGATGGCCGTACTGAGGCCAAATTGTCAGCCAATTCTCTTTGAGAAAGTCCCGTGGTATCATGGTTTCTGAATTGTTTGGGGACTTCCATCGCCAAGCGGCAGACCCCCAGCCCCCCCCCCAATCTCTTCATGTTGCCGACCACCCGTAAGTTCGTGGACGAGCCAATTCTCCGCGATGCAAAAAAATAGGGTTTCCGGATGCGTAGGGACCGTCTACCACCATGAAATGGGCCACCGTACTGCGGATTGCGATTGCGACAGGGCTGTTTGCGGCGATCATTGCGTGCCTGACCATCTTGCCGTTCCCCCAGTGCATCAAGTGGTCTCTAGCATGGATTCAGAGCTGGGGGGCGTGGGGGCCTATTTGCCTGGTCCTGCTCTACATCCCCGTTTGCCTGTTGCTTCTGCCCGGATCGGCGTTGAGTTTGGCTGCCGGTTTCCTCTTCGGGATGGCATGGGGAGCCGTGACGGCATCGCTCGGGGCCACACTGGGCGCTACGGCAGCCTTTGTCGCCGGCCGCTTTCTGGTCCGAGAGTACGTCGAAGGCGGGATCCTCGATCACCCGCGCTTTCTTGCCATCGACCTTGCCATCGACGGCCAAGGGTTCACGATCGTGTTGCTGACCCGCCTGTGTTCTTTCTTTCCTTACGGGCTGATGAGTTACTTGTTCGGCTTGACCAAGGTTCCGCTCGGACGGTACGTGGTGGCGACCTGGCTCGGCAGACTGCCCGACATTCTCTTGTTCTCCTATCTCGGCTCGACGGCGAAAAACCTAGCCGACCTGGCCGCAGGCAAAGTCGAAGGTGGAATCGAAAGGCGAGTTCTCTTGGGGGTGGGCCTGGTGGCCATGATCGCGGTGGCTGTCCTGATCGCGCAGATTGCCAGACGGGCGCTGCGCGACGCGGTTGATAAGCCACACCAACGAGAATCGACCTAGCATCCGATCGCCGCGCAACGGGCCGATCACGTCGCCTGCGGCCGAGCAAGTCCCAAGGTGGCGACCACCGCACGATGGTCCGAAAGCACGTCCGACAGGGTGCGGTGTGCGAGGAAAGTGAACTCCCTTGAAATCATGATCCAGTCGAATCGCTTGTTGCGCGACGGAAAGGAAGCCATGTCGGTAGCTTCCGGCTCATGCGACTGGAGGTTCAACTCGCGCGCCAGCACGCTCAGCGTCCGGTCCTTGGTGCCAAAGCCGCAGTTGAAATCGCCCATCAACACCAGAGGGCGTCGGTGGCCGGCCAGCCGTTGGATGACCTCGTTGGCTTGTCGTTGACGGATCGAATTGCGGCTGAAATCCAAGTGTACGGAAACCACGTCTAGCGAAAAGTGCGGCCGGCCCGGCCAGCGGATGGTGCCCACGACCATGCCTTTCCGCTGCGTAGGCGGGGACGGCAAGAACCGGTGCGAGCTTGTTTCCTTGAGAAGGTGACGCGAAACTAGCGCCGTGCCGTAAGACAGTTTCATACGCCGCACGTGCTCACCGAGTACGAAATAGGGAATCCCCGCCTTTTCCGACAGATAGGCGACGTGGTCGAAGCGGCCGCTCCACAGCGAGGGGCCATCGGCCTCTTGCAGCGCAACCACGTCGGGCTGTTCCTGCCGCAAGATCCGCACCACCTCATCCAGGTTGGCTTGAATCGCAGCCCGCCGCAGCAATGCCTGATGCCAGGCGTCTTTGCGCCCGTGGGCGAGATTCAAGGTTGCCACCTTTAGCGTCGTATGATCGTGCATGGGCGGTGTTAGAGTTGCGGTTCAACAACTCGCGTCAGATTTTCGATGATTTCCCGCATGGCGCCCAAGGCAGACATGCCGGCTTTCGAGTCCTGGACTAATCTGCACACCCACGCTTCGAGCGCGTCGATCTCGGCTTTGCTGTAGACGAACTGCATGATCTCGAAGTTCAACAGGAGGCTGCGCATGTCGAAGTTTGCCGAACCAACCATTGCCACTTCATGGTCAACGATGAGCACTTTGGCATGCACCATTCCAGGAGTGTACTGCCAAATGGTTCCCCCCGCCTGCTCGATATCGCGAAGAAAGCTGCCCCGAGCGATGTCGGCCAGGGCGTGGTTCGACTTTTCCGGCACCACAATGCTCACATCAATGCCACGGTGGCACGCCACCAGGAGCGCTTGCGCCACCGCATCGTCGGGCACAAAGTAGGGGGTGACGATCCACACCCGCTGCCTTGCCGAGAAAATCGACATGAGGATCGTATCGAGCAAGGGGTCGTTCGCCACGTCCGGTCCCGATGGAACCACCTGCAACACCGCCCCGTGCGGCAGGCCGCCGGGGGGAAGATCGGCGACGCCGTCGAGGTCTTCGCCCATCGCGAACTTCCAGTCCGAGCGAAACACCTGGTCGAAATGCCAGGCGGCCGGTCCCTGCACCACGAACGACAGGTCTTGCCATGTTCCGGGCTTGGGAGCGGCAAACATGTCTTTGCCGCTGATGTTCATTCCACCGGCCAGCACCAGCCGACCATCGGCAACCGCAATCTTGCGATGGTTTCGCAGATTAGTTCGCCGCAGGAAGGGGATATGAAGCACAGGATTGAACACCGCCAGCTTGCCGCCGGCCTGGATCAAAGGCGAGTAGAAGTGTCGCGGAGTCTTCAGCGATCCGACGCCGTCCACTAGCAAACGCACCTCCAGCCCCTCCGCAGCCCGCTTGGCCAGGCGATGCAAAACGTTCTGACCGACCTCATCGTGACTGAAGATAAACGTTTCCACGTGGATCGAGCGAACCGCTTCGTCCACCAATCGAAACATTGCCTGCAACCCCTCGGCCCCCGTCGCACAAAGCGTCATGCGATTTCCGGCGGTCGCTCCCGGAATGCCATATAAACGCAGGGTCCGGTCGAGGTAATTGCTCTTTTCCAGCGGAATTGCATCGTGTGCCGTCAGCCCCAGGTCATCCTTGGCATCGGCTCGCCGACGTAGCTTGCGGCCGCCGAACATGAGAAACAGCGGCACCCCAAGGTACGGCACGGCGATGATCACCAGAAACCAGGCGGCGGTGCTACTGGGAGAACGACGCTGTCGCAGCATGTGGGCGAGCGCCAGAATACTCAGCGATGCGCCAATGACTGAAGCAAGGTGCGCTAGGATCCATGTGGTAATCATGGTTTGGTTACCCTTTGCGCAGCATAGGAGCGGACATCGGGCGATTCGGGTCGGGGCATTTCGCCCCGCTAGGGCTTCTTGGGGCGCGCCGCAACGGCATCTTACAGCCTGCGGCATGGGGCGTGGGGCGTTGACGCCAAACCGCCGTATTTCCCATCATTATGGCGCTTCCGCTCCACGGGTCACGTTTGGCATAGCGCCAAGGGCCGCGGCGTGGGCAACCAAGGCCGGCGACGTGACTTGATCATATCGACGAACTTGTCCAACTCCACCGGCTTTGCCATGAGGCCGTCCACATGAAGCTCCTGAACTTGGAGGATCGCACGGTGATCGAGCGAACCGGCGAGGACAACAACCGGAATGTCCTTCAGTTCCTCGTTGGCTCGGATTTCCTCCAGCAAATGCCAACCTTCCCTCCTGGGTAACTGCATGTTCAGCAGGATCAGCTTAGGCGTCGGGGCCTGGGCGAATTCGCCCTTGTGGTAGAGAAAGCTGATCGCTTCCTCACCATCGCAAACGAGGCTCACTCGGCATTGCACGTTGCCCCATCTGAGGGCTTGTATCGTGACCTTGGCGTCCTCCAGGTTGTTCTCGACTAGGAGGATATCCATTCTGTCCACGGCATCTCGACTCATGGTTTTTACCTCCGCTCACCTCCATGAGTCCGGACATAAGAGCCTTCCGTGCGTGGATTGCGAAACCTTTGAACCGTTCCCGCTCCAACTGTCCGCGGTTACGCCCCCCGGGCGAGCAAGAACACCTGCACCAGCGTGCCGGTCGTGAAGACCTGCACTACGGTGCCCGTTGTCGTTTCGATTTCCGCGCTCGCTTCGCGCACGTCACCCCTGGTGATCCGCTTGACCTCCTGCCGCAGTTCGTCGGCGGAGTTGGCGAACAACCGCCGGTGAAACTCCTGCACCCGGGCAGCGCCCTCCGGGCTCTGGGCCAGGGCCTTCTCGGCTGGCGACAACTCATGCTCCGGCGTGGTTCAGGGCGCTAGGGCCGGTTTGCCGACCAGCGGCTTGCTACTGGCGCGCCCAGCCGCCGGTGGAGCCGCTTCAGTTGTGATTTTTGCGGACTTGGTTTCCGCGACGGCTGTCTTGATGGTGACCTTCACCGCATCCTCCATCGGATCTTTGAAGGGCACCTCGATTCGGAGCAGTCCGTGCTCGTAGACCGCTTCGGCTTTGTCAGGTTTCACTGGCCAAGCTAGAGCCAGTGCTGCAACATACTCGATGTCCCTTGCTGGCGCTGTCAGGTGGATGCTGTCTCCCAGGATCTTTACATCAATGGTATCCGTGGGCGCTCCCGGGATGGAGAATTCCACCACGAGCTTGCGCGTTTCCCGGTCAGCATACGCTACCGTATCGGGAGCGAGCTTGATACGATTTTCAGACATTGTGGCACCTTCCTTTGGGGTAAAAAACCAAAAAAGCCGACGTGGCGGAACACCCTGAGGTATTCGACCACGTCGGCTTACTCGTCAACGAGCCCACCGCGCAAGCGGGTTGCTCTTCATCTAGTCATCCGACGAACTCATCGCGTCTATTGTATGGCGATGAACGGGAAATGCAAGGGGCGGGGGCGGAGTGCAAATGCAATGCGGATGCCGTAAGTCATTGGTCTTTATATTGTTGCATCGCCTGGCCAACGGCCGTACCGAGGCCAATTGTCCGCCAATTCTCTTTGGGAAAGTCCCGTGGTATCATGGTTTCTGAATTGTCTGGAGCGACTTCCATCGCCAAGCGGCAGACCCCAAGCCAAGCGGCAGACCCCCAAGGCCCTCCAATCTCTTCATGTTGCCGACCACCCGTAAGTTGGTGAACTATGAGAACCCAAGGAGAAATCGAAGCGGCCATTTGTGAAAGAGTTAGCCGCTTTGAGCAAGACTACATGGGCCGGGGACCCAAGGACATTCACGCCCACCTGCTCGGTGATCTGCTCGTGGTCCGCCTTCAAGGCGTGTTGACCGGGGCCGAACAGCACTTGGTCAAGTCGCTTCCGGCCGAGAAGGGGAGGGACCTGCTCAAGCAAGTACGCACCCATCTGATCGAAACGGCCCGTCCGGTCCTCGAAGCGATGGTCCACGAGGTCACCGGCGTCAAGGTGTTGAGCCTACACCACGACATCAGCACCGTCACCGGCGAGAAGGTCGTTCTCTTCACCCTGGCCGAATCACTTGATCTTCGTGACGCCAAAAAGAAGTAGTCTTTCCAGGTAGGCAAGGGTGTCGGGCGTCCAGCCGATGACCGAACCGAGCCGCGCGGTCTGGGCCTGCACGTAGGTGCGGCAATAGATCACGCATTGGGGTGACCGTGTCGAATGGCATGGGCCTTTTTCCACTTCGCAATGAGCCCTCTTCTGGCCCTCGAATGCCCTTCCATTGGCAATACGCCTCTTCCCAGCGTCCGGTTGTCTTTAAGACCGCCAGTTCCCGCGCGCTACCGAAAGGCACCGTGGCGTTTTGCCCCAGCGCAGCGATTTGGGGCGCGGTGGGAGGGGAGCCAATCAAGCCGCCAGAGCAATCCTTCTTCAGAACGCGGCCATTTCTCGGGCTGAGATAGCGCCTTGCGTTGCCGGGCGTTTTGGCATTCCGATTGCGTAACTGGGTCACCAGCAGCGCATCACCGTCCTGCTGCATCGCAAGCTGCGGGTGGAATGACCGCAGAGGTGGAAAAGCGAACCAAACATCAGACAGGGAAGGCACACGATGAAAGCCGTCACTCTCAAGCATCTCTTGGTAGGTACGAAGGTAAGGATGCAGGTCGGCTCGCCCGTCCGGCAGTGGATGCGGAGACTCCGCGACGGCCGCCGATGGCTAACGCCGGTGCATTATACTCTGCTGTCCGACGATGCACAGGAACCCGGCGGCCGGCCCCAGTACGTGGAGGTGAAGATCGCCAAGGTCATGCTTCCCTACGCGATTGTGCATCACCATACCCGCCAGGGTTGGGTGAAATTGTGGATCGACACGCGGGAGGTGCCGTTGTACTCGCCGTGCCAGTAATCCTTATGGCTGGATTCCGTCCCCGTCAGCGACCAACACGCCGTACTGCCGGAGCTTGCGGTACAGCGTTTTTCGATCAAGCCCCAACGTCCGGGCAGCCAGGGTGCGATTTCCGCCCACAGCATCGAGCACGTGAAGTATGTAGCGGCGTTCCACTTCCTCCAGTGGCACCAACTCGCCCGGATCGTTGCTTGCGAGGATCACTTGCGAGCTGCGGTAATCGCGAATCTTTTCCGGCAGGTCTTCGACGGTGAGCGTGTCGAACCGCGTCAAGGCTACGGCCCGCTCGATCACGTTGCGCAACTCGCGGACATTGCCCGGCCATGAGTACGCCAGCAGCTTCTCGGCGACGGTTTCTGACATACCTAAGACCTTTTTCTTGGCTCGGGCGGCGCAAATCGCGAGGAAGTGCTGCGCCAGGAGCAATGCGTCGGCGCCGCGGGCGCGAAGCGACGGCAACTCCACCTGGATCACATTGATACGGAAGAAGAGGTCCTCGCGAAACTGCCGCTCTTCCACGGCGGTCTCCAGGTCGCGATTGGTGGTCGCAAGAATGCGCACGTCGAAGGCCACTTCTTTCTCACTGCCGACTGGCCGGACCTTGTTTTCCTCCAGGGCTCGCAGTAGCTTCGATTGCATGGAAAGCGGCATCTCGCCAATTTCGTCCAGGAGCAGCGTCCCGCCCTCAGCCTGGACGAACAACCCCTTGCGGTCGTTTCGCGCATCGGTGAACGCGCCCTTCGTATGTCCGAAGAGTTCGCTCTCCAAGAGCGTGTCGGGCAGGGCAGCGCAGTTGACGGCCACAAACGGCTTGTCGTTTCTTCGGCTTCGTTGATGGAGAGCGCGGGCCACCAGTTCCTTGCCGGTCCCGCTCTCGCCGGTGATGAGCACCGATGCCTCGGAATCGGCAATCTGCGCCAATTGGTCGTACAACTTCCGCATCGGAGGACTCTGCCCGAGGAGTTCCTCGAAGCTCCCCACGCTCAGGACGGTCTCACGCAGCGAGCGGACCTGCTCCTGAAGCTGACGGCGTTCGATCGCCCGGCGCAAGATTACCGCCAGCAGTTCCAACTCGATCGGTTTGGTGACGAAGTCGTAGGCCCCGGCGCGTATCGCGGCGATGGCCGTCTCCAGGCTGCCGAAGGCTGTCATCACAATGACGGGAACATCGGGCCGGCTGGCGACGAGGCGCGAACAGAACTGGATACCGTCCATCCCGGGCATTTTCAAGTCGGTCAGAACCACGTCGAAGTCATCGCGGCAAAATGCCTCGAACGCCTCCTCGGCCGACGTGAAGCAGCAGGGGGCGAAATCGCGGAGCCGGAGATCCGTCTCCAAGAGGTCACACATGCTCCGCTCGTCGTCAACGATGAGGATTCGTGATTTCACGACTTGGGTCCTTCGGGCAAGAATACGGTGAAGCAACTCCCTTCGTCAGGCCGGCTGGTCACGTCGATCCAGCCACCGTGCTCCTGGACAATCCCGTAGGCGATCGATAACCCCAAGCCGGTGCCTTCGCCGACTCCCTTGGTCGTGAAGAATGGCTCGAAGAGATGTTGTATGTTCTCTGCGGCGATGCCCACGCCTTGATCACGTACCTCGATGGCGAAGTACGCTTCCTGGCGGTCCTCACGGCTACCGGGATCGCGGGCGGCCTGACGCCGGACATGGATATTCACCTCCCCTCCCTCGGGCATGGCTTGGATCGCGTTGACGATTAGATTGGTCAATACTTGCTGGATCTGCGCCGCATCCACCTCGGCGACCGCAGGATCGCTGCCGGGCACGAAGCACAACCGTGCCTTGCGTTTTTCGGCCAGTGCCCGGAGCAGGCCCACCGTCTGGCTGACGACCTGCCACAGATCGGCCGGCGCCTTGTGAGGACTGTTGGCGCGGGCGAAATCGAGGAGTTGGCGGATGATTCCGGTCATCTTCTCGGCCTCGGCCTTGATGGCGGCCGCGCTCCCGGTAATCTCGTTTCCGACCAGCTTGCCGGAGGCGATCAACTCGGCCCGTCCGGAAACAACGTTCAGCGGAGTTCCCAGTTCGTGGGCGATACCCGAGGCAAGGCGGCCGACCGTCTTCAGGCGATCGGCATGGCGGAGTTGCTCCATGGCCGCAATCCGGGCGGCAGCCTCCTGTTGAATAATTTCCCGGGATTCAGCCAGTTGCTCACACATGGCGTTCAGACTGTCTGCCAGTTCCCCCAGTTCGTCGCCGCGCCGAAGATGCACGGGACCGTGCAGATCGCCGGCCGCAATACGCCGGGTTTTCTCGGTAAGTTGCCGCAGCGGTTTTCCGATCAAACGGACGCCGAGTACCGTGGCAAGAATTCCGCTGAGCATTGCCATGCCCCCGATCAAGAAGCCCGTGCGACGGATCACATCGGTCTTGTTCTCTTCGAGTTCCGTCATCGGCCTTGAGAATTCGAGACCGCCTTGCCGCGGGGCGCTGAGGGCTACTGGCCAATAAATGTGCAAGTACGGTATCCCTTCCGGATCGGTGCCCTCGATCGCCACGTGCTGTTCGATCGTGACGGTTGTCAGGCGTTCGGGGGCGGCTGAGGGGGAGTATGGATCGCCCGGCGGTGAATCGAACCATACCCAGCGGATACGCACGTGATGCTCCTGTCCATCATTGGCTCTGCGGACGAACTGTAGTACCCCCTGGTGGCCCGTGCTTCGCCATGTATCGGCCAGAACGTCCTCCAGGGCATGGCCCAAGGCTTCTGCCTCGGCGGTTGTCTCCTGACGGAACTGATGGACCTCGCGGCGTATGGCCAGGTAGCCGTAAAGGACCGCAAGTATGATGTTCCCTGCCGTGAAAACTACCACGAGCTTCAGTGCGAGTCGCATATCTACTCTTCCCTTCGCATAGCAAAGGACCGGAAATAGGGCGATTTGGGTCGGGGCATTTTGCCCCGCCGTGGCTTCCTGGGGCGCGCCGCGTCGGCATCTTGCGGCCTACGGTAGAGGACGCTGACGCACGAGCCGTCGCATTCCCCAGTCATTATAGCACTTCTGCTCCACAGGTCACGTTTGGCACAGCCGTTGCGTTAAGCAAGGCGTCACGAAGCGCAGGTGGAGTCGTTATTCAGAAAGAAATCTTTGGACATGCCGCTGGCGCCACTCCAGGATGGACCTGGAAGACCCGCGCGGCAAGACCTCAATGAAAGGAAAGTGTCATGCGTAGCTGGAAAAGGGATTCATGGAATCGGCGGCCGGGCAAAGCCGCACTGATGTCCCTGGTGGGCGCGATCGCGATTGCCGCGTCACTGGCCTGTGTCGCTGCGGTGCGACCGGGCGAAAGCAAGAACCTGACTGCCGGCCCCGCTCAAGCGCTGTCCCAGGGCTTTCGCGAGGCTGTCAAGGCCGTGCAGCCTGCGGTGGTGATGATCAAGAGCGAAGCCGCCATGCCCGTCAGGTTGGAAGGAAGGACGCCGGACGACGACGATCCGGCGATCGACAATCCGTTCCGCGGAATGCCGGACCTGCGGAAGTTCTTCAGGGATGTGCCTCGCATGCCCAAGCACGGACAGAGCGGCATGGGCTCGGGGCTCATCATCGACGCATCGGGGGTGATCCTCACCAACAACCACGTGGTCGCCGACGGCCGCGAAATCACGGTCCGTCTCCACGACGGACGTGAATTCAAGGCCGCCAAGGTCGTCACCGATCCGAAGACAGACCTTGCCGTGCTGCGGATCGAAGGTGGTGGGCGCCTCACGGCCGCCAAGCTCGGCGACAGTGACAATGTCGAGGTTGGCGACTGGGTCTTGGCCCTGGGCAATCCCTTCGGCCTGGAAGGCACCGTCACGGCCGGCATCATCAGCGCCAAGGGCCGCGGCGTGGGCATCAATGAGCGGGAGAACTTCCTCCAGACTGACGCCGCCATCAATCCTGGCAACAGTGGCGGTCCTTTGGTCAACCTCGATGGCGAGGTTATCGGGATCAACACGGCGATCTCCTCCAAAAGCGGCGGCAACGAAGGGATTGGATTCGCCATTCCCATCAACCTGGCAAAATGGGTCGCCAAACAGCTTACGGACGGCGGCACGGTCCACCGAGCCCGGCTGGGCGTGATGATCCAGCCGCTCACCCACGACCTCGCAGAGCAGTTCGGCCTCAAAGCCCGCGAGGGCGTGCTAGTGGCGGCAGTGACCGCGGGCAGCCCTGCAACCAAGGTCGGCTTGAAGGCCGGCGATGTGATCGTCGAGTTCGCCGGTAAGGCGGTAGCCACGCCGCAGGAATTGCAATTCCTGGTGGAACAGGCCCAGGCTGGCAAGGAGCAGACCGTAATCGTCCTGCGCGATGGAAAACGGACCGAACTGAAAGTCAGCCCTACGGAAATGCCCGGCGACAAGGCCGGGGCACGTTCGCCGCAAAAGGCCGAGGGACAGAACGCGCGGTTCGAGAAGCTCGGCATGGAGGTGCAGGACCTCACCCCCGAGTTGGCCAAGAAGCTTCAACTTGACGCCGAGCAGGGGGTGGTCTTGACCGACGTGCAGGCAGGGAGCCTTGCCGAACGGGCCGGTCTGATCGCCGGCGCGGTCAT
>Ga0187848_10003617_pt1 | contig 11178 bp, 20 predicted proteins | sample June2016WEW_4_40_FD_132424 | JGI IMG/M metagenome (GOLD analysis project Ga0187848, IMG submission 132424) | Peatland microbial communities from SPRUCE experiment site at the Marcell Experimental Forest, Minnesota, USA - June2016WEW_4_40 | ecosystem: Environmental > Terrestrial > Soil >... | reverse complement strand
CGACCCCATGCCGCGGCCGACACGCTTCTTGTTTTCATTCGCCTTCTTGGGGGCGTGCAGATTGGAGAGATTGCGGATTGCCATTTCCTGTTTCCTCGCTATAACGCCGGCAGCTCGATGGCCGCCGACTCGCAGTTGGTGAAGCAGTTGTCCGTTGTCTGTTGTTCGTTGTTCGTCAGAGCGGAACGGTCGACGGAGAACGGACATCGGACAACTGCACTTAATCGACGACGCGGACCAGATGTGGCACCTTCGCCACCATTCCGCGGACAGACGGCGTATCTTCGCGCTCGACGATCTGGTTGAGCCGCGTAAACCCAAGCCCCTTGATGACCAGCTTGTGCTTCGTCGGCGTGCATATCTTCGAGCGGAAGTATTGCAGCTTGATCTTTGCGACAGCAGCAGCTTTGGCCATGGCTAGAACTCCTCTACAGACTTGCCGCGCAGGGCGGCGACTTCTGCCTTGTTGCGAAGCTGGGTGAGAGCGTCGAACGTGGCCTTGATGACGTTGTGCGGGTTGGCCGAGCCAAGCGACTTGGTCAGCACATTCTGCACGCCGGCCGAGGTCATGACGGCGCGCACGGTCTTGCCGGCGATCACGCCCGTACCTTCAGGCGCGGGCTTCAGCATCACTGAACCGGCCCCGTAGTGGCCCAGCACCTGATGCGGAATCGTGGTCTGGGTCAGGTTGATCTTGAACAGGTTTTTCTTGGCCGACTCAATCCCCTTGCGAATGGCCTGGGGGACCTCCTTGGCCTTGCCTGAGCCGTACCCGACGACGCCCTCGCCCGGGTCGCCAACCACCACCAGCGCGGCAAACGACATGTTCTTGCCGCCCTTGACCACCTTGGTGACGCGATTGATCGAAACCACCTCGTCCTTCAGATTGAGCCGGTTCGCGTCGAACTTTTTTTTCATCATTGCCATCTGCCCTTCCTCTTTCTGGCCGTCCGCTGGGGCGCCATAAAACCTGTAACTGGAAGCTTAGAATTCGAGACCGGCCTCGCGGGCCGCTTCGGCGAGCGCCTTCACGCGCCCGTGGTATAGGTATCCGCCGCGATCGAAGACCACCTTCTTGATTCCCTTCTCCTGCGCGCGCTCGGCGATCAGCTTGCCGACCAGCTTGGCCGCCGCCACGTTGCCGCCGTATGCTTTGCCTTCGGACTCGGTCTTCTTGCCGAACGAGGACGCTGAAACCAGCGTGACGCCATTGAGATCGTCGATCAGTTGCGTGTAGATGTGGTTCAACGAGCGGTAGACGTTGAGCCGGGGACGCTCGGCGGTGCCGGACATCTTCTGGCGGATACGAGCATGCACGCGCTGGCGGATAACATTGCGTTCGCGGGGACTAATCATCGGTCTTACTTCCCTTCCTATTGGCGTCGCCAGAGTGCTGGTGACGTTCGGGTTAGTAATGCAGCCTTTATCTCTTAGCTTTTAGCTAGAAGCTAACGGCTAGTAGCTACTTCGCTCCGGTCTTGCCTACCTTCTTCTTCAGCCTCTCGCCGCTGTAGCGGACGCCCTTGTTCTTATACGGATCGGGCTTGCGCAGCGAACGCATGTCGGCGGCCACCTGGCCCACCTTCTGGCGATCGATGCCGGAGATGGTAAGGTGCGTCTGCTTGGGATCGATCACGACCTCAATGCCGGTGGGCAGCGGAAACTCAATCTGGTGCGAAAATCCGAGGGTAAAGACGACCGTGTTCTTGCCCTTCAACTCGGCGCGGTACCCGATGCCGACAATGTCGAGTTCCTTGCTCCAGCCCCTGGTGACTCCGACGACAGCATTGCACACCAGCGCGCGCGCCAGTCCGTGGAACGCGGCCTGTTTGTCGTTCTGGCGTTCGGCGATCAAGCTGCCGTCCTTCTGCACCAGCGTAATGCCGCCTGGAAGCAAGGCGCTGACCTTGCCCTTGGGGCCTTCCACAAGCACCGTGTTGCCATCTGCGCTCACCGTGTACTTGACGCCGGCTGGCATGGGAATTGGCTTCTTGCCGATACGCGACATTCGAGATTCCTTTGTGGCTTGCGAGTCGCTCAATGGGAAGCGTATTGAGTTCCACTGCAGCCTGGGCATGGGCCCATCGTTCTAACCTTCAAGTCCGGCAATAGCGAACCGCGCCGGAGTAAATCGTTCAAACCCGCAAGGAATGGGACGAAGCGCGTCCCGCCCGATGCGGCAAGCCTCACCAGACTTCGCAGAGTATCTCTCCGCCAACGCCCTCGCGGCGCGCCTGGCGGCCGGTCATCACGCCCTTCGGCGTGGTCAGGATCGAGATGCCGAGTCCGCCCTGCACGCGGCGGATCTCGTCGCGGCCAAGATACACGCGGCATCCGGGACGCGAGACGCGCTGCAGGTCGCGGATGACGGCCTCGTTGTTGGGGCCGTACTTCAGATACACGCGCAGCACCTTCATGCCGCCCTCTTCGGCCGGCTTGTAGTTGGAGATATAGCCCTCCTCCTTCAGGATGCGGGCGATCTCGCTCTTGAGCTTGGAGGCGGGCACGTCGAGCTTCTGGTGGCGCGCGCGGATGGAGTTGCGGATACGCGTCAGAAAGTCAGCTACTGGATCGGTCAGGTTCATTCATTCTCCTTCATTCCCCGTTCGCTCGACCGTGTCTCTCAACGGCGAGAACCAGCGAAAATGTTGCTGCAACCATTCGATGGAGCGATGCGCTGCATCTATAAAACCAACAGCTCCCAGACTTCAGCATCCTTGGCGATGAGGTCTCTGGAAGGGTGAAACGGCAACGACAACCTATTCAGTATACAGGTTGCCGCGCCGGTACGTTTACCAGCTTGACTTGACGACGCCCGGAATCTCGCCCTTGAGCGCGAGGTTGCGGAAGCAGAGGCGGCAGATCCCGAACTTGCGCAAAAAGGCGCGGGGACGGCCGCACAGTTGGCAGCGGTTGTGCTGACGGGATTTGAACTTCGGCTTCTTAGCGTCCTTGACGCGCTTTGCGGTAGTTGCCATAGTGTTTGCTCTCTATCCTGTTTCCAAATACAGCCTGCAACTTCTGTTACGGCCGTGCGGCTCGGTTCGTTATGCTCCAGCCCGGAACGGCATTCCGAAGCCCTTCAGCAGCGCGCGAGCGCCGTTGTCGTCGGCCGCGGTGGTGACAATGGTGACGTTCATGCCCTTCAGCTTGTCCACCTTCGCGTAGTCGATCTCGGCGAAGATGAGCTGGTCGCGCAGGCCGAGCGTGTAGTTGCCGCGGCCATCGAAGCTCTTCGACGAGACGCCGCGGAAGTCGCGCACGCGCGGCAGCGCAATCGAAATCAGCCGGTCGAGGAACTCGTACATCTTGTCGCCGCGCAGCGTCACCACCGCGCCGATCGGCATCCCCTCGCGCACTTTGAAGGCGGCAATCGACTTCTTTGCCTTGGTGATGACCGGCTTCTGCCCGGCGATCGACGCCAGGTCGGCCACCAGCGGGTCCATGATCTTCACGTTCTGCGTGGCCTCGCCCAGCCCCATGTTGACGACAATCTTCTCCAGCCTCGGAATCGCCATCGGGTTGGTGATGCCAAGCTCCTTGGCAATCGCCGGACGGATCTCGTTCAGGTACTTTTCTTTAAATCGTGCCGCCATGATCGACTTCGCTTTCTCCACGGTTTCCGGAGTAGGCGTCGAGGCCCGTGTACCGATTCGTGGGGTGAACCTGTTTGTTCAACAAATAAATCAAGTTGCCGATAATGCCTTATTTTTTCTTCTCGGGGATCGTGTTTCCACTTGCCTTCGAGAAGCGAACTCTCCTGTCGTCTTCCACTCTCGTCCCGACTCGCGTCTTGTTGCCCTCGCCATCCACCAACATCACGTTCGAGATGTGGATGGAAGACTCCTGCTCGGCGATGCCGCCCTTGATGTTCCGCTGCGGGTTCGGCTTCACGTGCTTCTTGGTCATCATGACGTGCTCGACCAGAAGACGGTCCTTGTCCGCCAGGACACGAAGCACGCGGCCGCGCTTGCCCTTGTCTTTGCCGGCGATCACTTCAACGGTGTCGTTGCGCTTGATCTTAATCTTGCTTGTCGTGATGGACTTGTGCTTCGTCGGCATTGCTGTCCCCTCTTGTCTCGGCAATCTGTCGGGGCCGGAACCCGCTTTGGACCTCTGGCCTGTCGGCCCTCGCGTTCTTTTTGTTCTCAACTAACAACGTGCAACCAGCAACATACAACCGCTTTTAAATCACCTCAGGCGCCAGTGAAACAATCTTGAGAAACTTCTTCTCGCGCAGCTCGCGTGCCACCGGGCCGAATACGCGTGTGCCCACCGGCTCGTTGGTTTCGTTGATCACCACGGCGGCGTTCTGGTCGAAGCGAATATAGGTGCCGTCGCGCCGGCGATATTCCTTGCGCGTGCGCACAATGACCGCTTTCACCACCTTGCCCTTCTTGACCGTTCCGTCGGGCGACGCCTCCTTCACCGCGGCCGTCACCACATCGCCGAGGCCTGCCTTCTTGCCCAGGCCTCCGCCCAGCGGCAGGATTACCTGCAACTTGCGCGCGCCGGAGTTGTCGGCAACATCGAGCATCGTTCTCATCTGGACTGACATATTCGTTCTCCTAAGCCTAAAACCCGGGATATATACCCCTTGAAGCTCTCATCTGCATCGCAAAACAAAAAGTTCCGCTCCAATTCCAAACTACTTCGCTTCCGCGACAGAATCCTTCTCGTCGAGCTGTGAGAGCGAGGAGCGGCGCACGATCTCCTCCAGCGACCAGCGCTTCAGCTTCGACAGTGGCCGCGCCTCGCGGATTCGCACAACGTCGCCGACCCGCGCCGAGTTCAACTCGTCGTGCGCGTAGAACTTCTTGTTCGACTTCATCACGCGCTTGTACTTCGGGTGCGCCTTGCGCATCTCGATCTCGACCACAATCGTCTTCTGCATCTTGGTCGAAACAACCATACCGACCTTTTCGTTGCGGCGAGAGACCTGCGCTTCCGGAACTGCTGTGTTGATTGTGTCAGCCATCGTTAGTCCTTCTTCGCTTTCTTGCGGGCGGTGCGTGTGCTCGCCGCCGGTGCCGTCCGTACGGCGTCCGGCGATGCGGCCTTCTCGGCGGCCAGAGCGCGCTCGCGGGTCACGGTCTGGATGCGGGCGATGTCGAGCTTCAGTGTGCGCAGCTTCTTGACGCCTTCATTGTTGCCAAGGCTCTTCTGGAAGCGTAGGCGAAAGAGCTGCTCGGCGGACTTGGTCTGCTGTGCCGGCAGCTCATCGTCGGTAAGGTTGCGGATCTTTTCGAGTTCCATATTTTTCTTCTTTCGTTGCTAATTCTTTTGGCCGGTCTGGTCCATCTCCGAAACTGCTACTTGACGGCAACGGTTGCCTTGACGGTGTGGCGCTGAATGAACATCGTCTTCAGTGGCAGCTTGTGTGCAGCCAGACGCATGGCTTCCTTCGCCAGTTCGGGCGTAACGCCCTCCATCTCGAACAGAATTTTGCCCGGGCGGACAACCGCGACCCAGTGGTCGGGAGCTCCCTTGCCCTTGCCCATACGTGTCTCGGCGGGCTTCTTGGTGATCGGCTTGTCGGGGAAGATGCGCAGCCATACCTTGCCGCCGCGCTTGATAAACCGCGTCATCGCGATGCGGCTGGCCTCGATCTGGCGGTCGGTAATATAGCCGCACTCCTGCACCTTCAGGCCGAAGTCACCGAACGAGAGATCCGAACCGCGCCACGCCTTGCCGCACATGCGACCGCGCTGCTGCTTGCGAAACTTGACCTTCTTTGGCAATAACATAATAAAAATCCTCTAACTCATAACTCCTTGCAAAGCGGGCCTGCAAATTCGACCGGCCTAACTAACCACTTACAACCAACAACGTACAACTGTTACTAGAACACGCCGGTCGTTATACCCTGGTCGCGGCGCTTCTTCTGCTCGTAGATATCGCCGCGATAGACCCAAGTCTTGACGCCGATGATTCCGTAGGTCGTATGCGCCTCTGAGAACCCATAGTCGATGTCGGCGCGCAGGGTGTGCAGCGGCAAACGCCCCTGCAGGTACCACTCAGATCGCGCAATCTCATTGCCGTTCAGCCGGCCCGACACGCGGACCTTGATGCCCTTGCAGCCAAAGCGCAGCGCCGAATCAACCGACTTGCGCATCGCGCGGCGGAAGCTGACGCGCTTTTCCAACTGTAGCGCGATGTTCTCGGCGACCAACTGCGCGTCGAGCTCCGGCTTGTTGACCTCCAGAATGTCAATGAAGACCTCGCGCGAGCTACGCTTCTGAATGTCGGCCTTCAGCTTATCGATCTCCGCGCCCTTGCGGCCGATGATGATGCCAGGACGCGCGGTGCGGATGATGAGACGCAGCTTGTTGCCAGGACGCTCGACTTCCACCGAACTGACCCCGGCGGCCTTCAGCTTCTCGCGCAACTCAGCCTTCAGCTTGACGTCTTCCACCAACAGCTTGTCGTAGCCGCGCTCTACGAACCAGCGTGACTTCCAAGGCTTGTTGACGCCCAGGCGAAACCCATACGGATGGACCTTCTGTCCCATAGCTTCCTTACCTTCGCCCCGGTCCGGTTGAGCCGGCGGGGCTTGCTGCAAAACCTAAAGTTTACCGGAAGGTTCCCGGCACTGCCCAATTCCCAGACGTTGTTACTTTGTTGCCTTTTTTGTTGTTGCCTTCTTTGTTGCAGTCTTCTTTGCGGCGGTCTTCTTCGCCGGAGCTTTCTTCGCCGCTGACTTCTTGGCCACTGGCTTGGCCGGCGTCTTCGTAACCGCTTCGGGCTCAGGCGCAACCACGGTAACCTGCGTTGCAGGCTTCTTCTCCGCAACCGTCACAACAATGTGCGTAAGCCTGCGCTGGTAACGGAACGCGCGTCCCATCGGCGCGGGCCGGATGCGCTTCATGCGCGGCCCGTCATTCGCCACCGCAGTGCGAACGACCAGATTATCCACGTCGATATCGAGGCCCTGTTCCTGCGAGGCGTAGGTCGCATTCTGAATGGCCGAGCGCAACACCTTCTCCACGATCGGCCCCATCCTCTTGGTGGAGAAGTGAACAGTGTTGAGCGCCTGCTCCACGCGCATGCCCTTAATGGTGTCGAGAACCAGCTTCGCCTTCTGCGGGCTGCTGCGCTGAAACTTGGCTTCTGCGCGGAACTCTCGAACTTTGTCTGCTGCAATCTTCGCCATAACTTTGATCCTTCGAACTGCCTGGTGCGTCTTGCTTCTGCAAATATCAACTACAACGAACGCCGCACACTACTTCGGTTTTACGGTGGTCTCGGCCGCCCGTGCGGAGTGGCCCTTGAACGTGCGCGTCGCGGAGAACTCGCCCAGCTTATGACCGACCATATTCTCCGTTACATACACTGGAATAAATTTGCGGCCGTTATGCACGGCAATGGTGTGGCCGACCATGTCCGGGAAGATCGTCGAGCGGCGCGACCAGGTGCGCACAACCTTCTTGTCGTTGGTCTGGTTCATGACCGTGATCTTCGACTGAAGATGCGCGTCGATAAACGGGCCCTTCTTTGCTGAACGTGACATGTTGATGACTCCCGGTTCCTGCTGCGGTTACGTTGCTGAATACCACGAATCTCTTCACTGCGAGACTTGGTGTTGCAATATTCCTAAGCGACAAAGCAACTTACTACTTCCTTCTTACTTACTGCGTCGGCTGACGATAAATACATCGGTCCGCTTGTTATTCCGCGTCTTATATCCGCGCGTCGGCTGGCCCCATGGAGTGACCGGGTGCCGTCCGCCGGAGGTCTTGCCTTCGCCTCCGCCGTGCGGGTGGTCGACCGGGTTCATTGTGACGCCGCGGTTGGCCGGGTTGATTCCCTTCCAGCGGTTGCGCCCGGCTTTGCCGATGGAGACATTCTCATGGTCGGTGTTGCCTACCTGACCGATCGTAGCCATGCACTCGACAAGAACTTTACGTGTCTCACCCGAGGGCAGCTTGAGCAGCGCATAGTCGCCTTCCTTGGCGATCAGATTGACCTGCGCGCCGGCAGAACGCGCCATCTGCGCGCCCTTGCCCGGTCGCAGTTCGATGTTGTGCACGATCGTGCCAAGAGGAATGTTCTTCAGCGGAAGCGCATTGCCCACCAGAATATCGGCGTCCGGCCCGCTCATGATCGACTGACCAACCTTCAATCCGATCGGCTGGATAATGTATCGCTTCTCGCCGTCCGCGTAGTGGACCAGCGCAATGCGCGAACTGCGGTTCGGATCGTATTCAATCGTCGCGACGGTTGCTGGAATGCCATACTTATCGCGCTTGAAATCGATCAGGCGCAGCTTCTGCTTGTGGCCTCCGCCCTGGTGGCGAATGGTCATGCGACCCGTGCTGTTGCGTCCGCCGGTGCGCTGCTTCACGGAGAGCAGCGGCTTGTGCGGCTTGTCCGTCGTCAGGTCGTCGTTCACCAGCTTCGTCTGGAAGCGGAGTGTCGGGGTAATCGGTCGATATGATTTGATCGGCATTTGTTTTAGCTCCTAGCTTTTAGCTCTTGGCCTTTAGCTAGTTCTCTCTTGCATCTTTGCAACTTAGTCGTCGTTCTCGTGTTCAACTAATAACTAACAACCGGCAACTAACAACTGTTCTTACATGCTATTCAGATACTCCGGCATCTTCTGCCCATCCTTCAACCGAACGTACGCCTTCTTCCAGTCGGGGCGATAGCCGCTGAACTTACCCCGGCGGCGCTCTTTTCCTTCCACCGTGGAAGTCCGCACTCCGCTCACTTTGACCTTGAAGAGCGTCTCGACAGCCTGTTTGACCTCGGTTTTGCTGGCCTTGAGATCAACCTCGAAGACCAGCGTGTTCTGGGTCTCTTTCACGCCCATTCCCTTCTCGGTGATGAGAGGGCGGCGAATCACTGTGTAGAGGGTTGGCATTTACGCAACCTCCTTCTCGGCAGCGGCTTGCTTAGCTTCTGTTGCGGCCTTGCTGCGTTTCGAAACAAACTTCTTCAGCGTCTGCTGCAGCGCCTCAATCGCATCCTTCGAGAAGATGGCGCGTTCGTATCGCAGCAGGTCGTAGGGATGCACCTCGGAACTGAGCACAAGCTCGACGCCCGCAAGGTTGCGCGATCCCAGATACAGGTTCTCGCTGAGCTTCTGGCTGCACTCGACCAGCAATGCCGTCTTTCCGGCATCGAGCTTGTCGAGCGCGGCGCGGAAGAGCTTGGTCTTGGCCTCGGGGACCTCGAACGACTCAACCACCGTCAACTTGCCGTCGGCAATCTTCGCCGCGAGAGCCGAGCGCAGCGCGCCCATCAGCTTCTTCTGCGGGAAGGCGTACTCGTAGCTGCGCGGCTTCGGTCCGTGGACCGTGCCGCCTGAGCGCCACAGCGGGCTCCGGATTGACGCAATGCGCGCGCGACCGGTCCCCTTCTGCTTCCACAGCTTGCGTCCGGCGCCCGAAACCAGCCCGCGTGTCTTGGTGGACGCGGTGCCCTGGCGCAGCGCGGCGCGGTAGTGTTTCACCGACTCCCACAGCAGCGTGTCGTTGATCCCGCCGGAGAAGACCTCGTCGAGGAGTTCGAACTCTCCGACCTTCTTTCCCGCGAGATTGACTACTTTGATTTTTGCCATCACTCTTCTCTCTTCATGCCCGCCATCGATGCGGCGGACCGTAACTTTGTTTAGCAGGAAGCGCCGGGAAAAAACTAAAGACGCTTTGCGTATTTTTTTATTTCTTCTTCGGCGAAGCCTTCTTCGAAACCTTCAACGGATCGAGCGTTGTTCCTCCGGCAAATCCGCGACGCTCGCGCGGCGGGGCCTTTGCCTTCGAGATCAGAACATATCCATCGCGCGGGCCGGGCACCGCACCCTCGACCATCAACAGATTGTCTTCAACATCGATGCCGCGAATGCGCAGGTTGCGCACCGTAACCTGCTCGTGGCCCATGTGGCCGGGCATGCGCTGGCCGGGAAAGACGCGCGACGGATAGGAAGATGCGCCGATCGAGCCCTGCACCTGGAACATATGGCCGTGCGCCTTGGGGCCGCCGCCAAAGTGGTGGCGGCGGACCACGCCGGCAAACCCACGTCCCTTCGATGTACCGATGACGTCGACAAACTTTTCATCGGAAAAAATGTCAACCATGATGCGGTCGCCGGCCTTGACCGAGGCGTCCTCCCCTTCCTTGGCAACTTCAACCGCGACTTCCTTCATCCTGCGCATGGGTGGCACGTTCGACTTGGCAAAGTGGCCCGTCATGGGCTTGTTGACCTTCGATGCCTTGATGAAGTCGACGTAGCCGATCTGCGCGGCGTCGTAGCCGTCTTTGGACAAAGTCTTGAGCTGCGTGATGACGCATGGACCGGCCTTCAGCACCGTGACCGGGTGAACGTCGCCGCGCTCGTCGAAGAGCTGGGTCATGCCGACTTTCTTGCCGAGAATTCCTGTAACTGGCATCGTATTTTCCTTTCCTCATCATGCCCGGGCATCGCTGCCCCAGCACTGCCGGTGTTGCATTTGAACCAGCAACCAACAACCTGCAACTGACAACTTACTTCTGCACCGTCTTGATCTCAACATCAACACCGGCGGGAAGATCGAGCTTCATCAGCGCGTCCACTGTCTGCTGGGTCGGCTCCAGAATGTCGATCAGCCGCTTGTGGGTGCGGATTTCGAACGCCTCGCGCGACTTCTTGTCCACATGCGGCGAACGCAGTACGCAGTACTTGTTCTTCATCGTGGGCAGCGGAATTGGGCCCGCCACCTGTGCGCCGGTGCGCTTCGCGGTATCGACGATCTCCCCGGTCGACGTGTCCAGCACGCGGTAGTCGTACGCCTTTAAACGGATTCTGATTCTCTGTCCAGCCACTTTGCGTCTCTTTTCTCGAACCTCAAAGATCGTTTGGAGTGACTGCCAGCCATGGACTTCTACACGTACTGGCAGCCCTCGTTAGTCTTGAACTACTCACTACCCGCTGTTTCATTCTTTACAGCTACAACCTTCTTGCCGAACTCTTTCTTTACCCGATGATCTCGCTGATGGTGCCGGCGCCGACGGTGCGGCCGCCCTCGCGGATGGCGAAGCGCAGGCCCTTCTCCATGGCCACCGGAGTATGCAGCGTCACCTCCAGCTCCACATTGTCGCCCGGCATCACCATCTCGGTGCCGGCAGGCAGCTTGGCCGAGCCGGTCACGTCGGTCGTCCGGAAGTAGAACTGCGGCCTGTAGCCGTCGAAGAACGGAGTAT
>Ga0187848_10003615_pt1 | contig 11179 bp, 10 predicted proteins | sample June2016WEW_4_40_FD_132424 | JGI IMG/M metagenome (GOLD analysis project Ga0187848, IMG submission 132424) | Peatland microbial communities from SPRUCE experiment site at the Marcell Experimental Forest, Minnesota, USA - June2016WEW_4_40 | ecosystem: Environmental > Terrestrial > Soil >... | reverse complement strand
TTTGAACTTCGTTTGTACCTTCCATAGGTAACACTCCTTTCGGTTCCTCCCGGGAACCACGGCTCTGGAGTGTTACCCCTTTTCCTCAAGAATTTCTGCTCATTATCTGGTCGTTAGCCCACGGAAAGATATTGGATGGACTGGGCAAAGCGCGAAGAAGACTAGAGGGAAAGGGGCAGGTACCCTTCCACGAACCAGGAGCCAACCGCTCAACGCGACGTAGGGGCGGGCCTCGTGCCTGCCCACCCGGGTCCGATTCGGCCCCATTGGGCACCTACTAGGGTGCCCCGACGAGATTCGACGTAAACTCAAAAGAAATCCTCTCCCGTCGGAAAATTTGTCCTTACCCCTCTAGCCTCTGGTCGCCATCGTGCTTCATATCTACCGGAGTATTGTCGAGTGGGTAAAATGGCGCATCGCAGAGCGGGTTTTTGGGGCAGGCGGCAGGCTACCCAAGAAGGCTCGGTAACCTAGTACCTATCCCCCCAGTGCCCAGCGCCGAAAGCGCAACTCCCGCAAACGAGCGAGGTATGCCACGATGTATTAGAAAAGGAAGGTACTTAGGCACCGAAGTAAGGGAATTCTAAAAAGTGTATGTATATGATACAAAAATATTTAGTTCGCTTTAGAGGCGCGAGCGGAGTGAAAAAGGGGAAATAAAAAATGAAGGCTACTCCCACGATGTTATTGAAAATACATGCAGAAAAAATGTCAGTCTTGGCTACTCCCACGATATTCATGAAAACAAGCGACTTAAGTCGAGATAGCCACGATGTTCGTGAAAATAGAGGTAGTTGGGCGTCGGGACAAACCGGCAGGAAGCAGAGCATGAGAGATCAGAAAGGAGAGCGCCCTCTGTCTCGCGAGAGCAAACCAGAATTACCGAATGTCCACGCGAACGAAATGAACGCCCCCCAGGGATCAACGCCGGAGGCCGAAGTCACCCCCCGCGTGGCCCATTTCGGGCGGGGGATGAAAAAAAGATGTTAAAAAAATACGTTCGAAGCCGGAATGTGTATGAAAACAAACAAATCTCGGACACAATGCCCGGAAAAAAGTCGGACATTTATGTCTTAGATTCGGACATTTTAGTCTAACCGACACCCATTTTGCAGAAAATCGCCGCTTTGCGATGACAATTTGCCAGATCAATTCGGTTCTATACTAACCTGCTGCGGAAGATGAGGCGCCAAGTCGGCGACGAGAGTCAGCAGATCATTGCCCCATTGAACCCGTGATGTTTATGAAAAGAACCCGTTTAACGACGAAACAACGAAATCCCAATGGCCCAGACAAAAATCAAGCCATTGAAAATAAAGGGACTTGCGAGAGCCGTCGAGAGGCTACGATGATGAAAAAAGCATATGAAAAATGTAGGGATAACCCGTGATGTTGATGAAAACAAGCGTCAAAATAAATCGACTTGGCTCCTATCCCGTGATGTTCATGAAAAATAAGATACTTATCGCTCATACCCCGTGATATTATTGAAATAAAAGGAGTAAGATGTCGGAGTATGGGGAGGGGGGCACACACCACGTTTCCCGGTTTTTCAGTAGGGCATCATGCCCAGGGCAGAGCGCCTTTGGGCCGACGTCCGATTTCGTAAGCGGGCGGTTTGCGCGGTTTGTGGTACAACCAACACTTCGCGAGAATGCACCAAACCCAGTGACGCGATGATGTCCGAGTGCGACACCTTGCTGGCGGACATTGTCGGACGACATCCCACTTCCCTACCCCGCCCCGCACTCGGTTAATCCCACACCGGTTCCGGGGAGACGCGCGAGGAGATTTCCTTCGTGAGTGAATACGGTCGGCGATCTTGGGCCTCCGCTGGCAGTCGCTGCAACGCACGGCGTCGGTCGGCAATCCGGCTGTGACGCGAGGGCGAGGCCGTGATAAAGTTGCGCCGCGTGGGAACGCACAATCAAGGCCATTACGAAAGAGCGGGAGGAAATCAACGTGGCATCGAGGCAGGCAAAAGCGACGGATTCCGCAGCGAGCCGGTTGCAGAAGCCGGCTGAAATCCCCGTGGGGGTGGTGGGCCTGGGGCTGATGGGCAACAGCATCATGGCCTGCCTGTTGGCCGCCGGACACCCGGTTGTCGGCGTAACCCGCAGCCTGGCGCGGAGGCGCAATACGCGCCGGCATTTGCAATCCCTCCTCCGCGAGATGAAACGCGAGAAACTGCTGCGCGCCGATCCGGCAAAAGTGTTGAAGAACCTTCGCCTGACGGAGAGTTTCGCGGACCTGCGTGACTGCCACGTGGTGATTGAGACGGTGCTGGAGGACCTGCCGGTGAAACATCAGGTGTTCCGGAAGGTTGAGGCGGTCGTGTCGCCGGAGACGATCATCGGCAGCAACACCTCCGCGATTCCGGCGACCACGCTGCAAAAGGGGACTGTCCATCCCGAAAGGTTCATGGGCATCCACTGGGGGGAACCTGCGCATGTCACCCGGTTCATGGAAATCATCTGCGGCGAGCAAACAGGCCTGCGCTTCGTCGAGCGCGCGCGGGCGCTGGCGCTGGGTTGGGGGAAGGAGCCTTCCATCGTCCGGCGCGACATTCGCGGTTTCTTGACCAACCGTTGTATGTACGCCCTTATGCGTGAGGCGTTCTACCTGGTTGAATCCGGCTATGCCACGATTGAGGACGTGGACCGTTCCTTGCGGAATGACCTCGGTTACTGGCTCACCCTCGCGGGGCCCTTCCGCTTTATGGATCTTACCGGCGTGCCCGCCTACCTGCGCGTCATGAAGGATCTGCTGCCGGAACTGTGCTGTTCGAAGGAGGTGCCGGCGCTGATCCGGAAAGTGGTGGATGAGGGCGGCCTGGGAGTGGCCAATGCCCGGGGCTTTTACCACTATACTCCGGAAGAGGCCCGGCGCTGGGAGAAGCGATTTCTGAAATTCAGTTACGATATTCGCGCCCTGGCCCAGAAATATCCGGAGGGGCCCAGCAGCGAGCCGTTAAAGATGGAAGATTCGAAAGGTTGAAAAGGGAACATCCTATGCGTTCCTGGCTGCTGCTCTTCAGTTGCAATTTGATGTGGGCGCTACAATTCACCTGCGTCAAGTTGGTGCAAGATCAGGTGGGCCCGCTCGTGACGGTGTGGGGACCGATGACCCTGGCCACCCTCATGCTCTATCCGCTGATTCGCGCCGAGAATCGCGACGCGTACAAGGGGAAGGGACGGTCGCGAAAAGACATCCTCCTATTTTTCGTTCTGGCAGCGGTGGGAGTCTTTCCCGGGCAGGTGTTCATTACCTGGGGCACGGATGTCGCTGGCCAGCAATGCGGCACTCCTGATGTTAACGTTGCCGGTCTGCACCGCCATTTTGGCGATCATTTTTCTCCACGAGCACATGACGTGGATGCGGTGGGTGAGTTTCCTTTTGGCAATTGCCGGCGTGCTGATGTGTTCTGGCATTGACTTGCAAGGTCTCAATTTCGGGACGAGCTTCTTGTATGGGAATGCCCTGATTTTTCTCGGCACGCTGGGCAGCGCTTTTTACAACTCCTACGGGAAGAAAGTGCTGGAACGGTACTCGCCAATGGAGATGCTTTTCTATACCTACGTCGCCATGTTCATCCTGATGACCCCACTGGTGCTGGTGCAGGAGCATGGCGTTTTCAGCCACATCACGCAATTCACGTCGCGCACCTGGATCGGGCTCATCTTGCTGACTTTCTTCCACAATTACCTCTCCATGGTGCTGTTTCTGAAGGCGCTTAAGATTCTGGATGCAATTCAGGCGGCCCTGTCGAACTATTTGATCACCTTTTTCGGGGTTCCCATCGCGGCGATTTGGTTGGGAGAGAAACTGACCCTGATGGCTATCGTGGGCGGTCTCCTGGTGCTGGGGAGTACCTTGCTGATTACGCTTTGGGATGGCACCAACGCAGATTCACACCTTAATGAAGATTTTCCTTCTATACATCCAGAAGAGCAATAGCCAAGCAACCAGAAAGACTGAAAGGGCTGAAAAGAGCTCTCCGCAGGAACCGAGTTTCCCCGCAATCGGATCCGTAAAGACCCCGACGATCTTGCCAACCGGAATAATGCTCATGAACATGTAGGTGAAAACGGCATTCATACCAACCACGACCAACGGCAGTGTCCATTGCTTGTGGCCTCGAACGTCGATGAGCCAGAGAAAGAAGGCGAACATCAAGCAGGCCCAACCAGCCGACATGACACCGTAGGATGTCGTCCACATCTTCATAATCACCGGAATAAAAGGGCTCAGAATCCATCCCAGAGTCACTCCAGCAACGCCTACCACCGCAATGATCCTGGCCTTGGCGCCCGTTGACCGCGAACCCATCAGCAATTCACCCATCATGAGACCAAGGATTGTCGTGGAAACCGTAGGAATCGTTGAAAGGATGGTGCCCCAACCCTCTGGTGCATAGGGCCATACCTGCCAATGTTGTCGAAGCAAAAGCACGTCCACATAGTTCACCAAGTTGTGATTGAGCTCGTAGGTGCCGGCGGCAATCCCGGGAGCGGGCGCCAATGTCAAAAGGAGGGCATAGCTAATCAGGATCAGAGAGGCCACCGCGGCCTGAATACGCAAGGACTTCCTGGCAAGCAGGAAAGCGACCAGATAGGCAATGGCAATCGGTTGCAGTGCGCTGCTCAATTCAATGAGATACGGGTGACCCAACCAGACAGACTCACGTATAGAGCCAAGCAAAAAAAGGACCGTGGCGCGTTTCACGGCGTGCCACATAATGTGGCGTCCAGATTGTGTCCTGGATCGCTTCGCAACCGCGAAGGGGATAGAAATTCCGGCCATCAACATAAAAGACGGCCAGATGCAGTCGTAGAATCGCAGGCCCTGCCAGACAGAATGGTCGAATTCATAATAGAGCAGATTCAGGATAGGATTTTTTCCAATGGCGTGGAGTGACCGGACGACTTCGGCCCCACCGGCAAGCCATAGCATAATGAAACCGCGAAACGCGTCCAGGGAAACGAACCGTTCTCTCGTTGGAGCAGAAAGCGAGGTGTCACCTGCTATGGGCTGGCTCGCGGCGAGGAGCGCACGGCCACCTTCCAGATCCCGGTCTGGACCGTCAACCGTCATACTCCCAATCCTTCGCGAGGCGGGGTTCCTCGCGTGACTGACGCCATCACAAGATCGAGTTGCTGGAGAGTCTGGTCAATGTCTTCCGGCGTATGAGCGGCAGAGATGGAGCACTGCTTGGTCTCCACCGGAAAGAAGTAGACCCCGCTCGGAATCAGTTCCTGACGCATCCTTCGATCGAGGTTGAAATCAGCATGAGAAGCCAAATCGTGCCAGTCCGTGGGGCAATGATCCATAAAGTAAATGCAGAATGCCGAACCTTGCCGGGCCACCACGGCCGGGCGCGAGCACTTTTGCAAAATGGTACGCACACCCTGCTCCATTCGCTGCCCTAGTGTCTCAACGTGCCGATAGACCTCGCCATCATTCATTAATAAGCGCTCGATGGTGGCGATAGCCGCCGCGGTGGGAATGGGATGTGCGTTGTAGGTACCGGCCAGAAGCACGCGCTTCGCCGCCTCAGGGTGAACAAACCAATCCATCAAGTCCTTCCTTCCTCCCACCACTGCCATCGGATAGCCATTGGCGATTGCTTTGCCGTAGACAACAAGGTCAGGCGCAACCCCGGCGAGAGCGGCATACCCCCCCAGCGCGTGCCGGAAGCCGGTCTTCACTTCATCGAAAATAAGGACGAATCCATAACGGTCGGCGAGAGCACGCAAGCCCTCAAGGTACCCGGGTTCGGGCTTGATGATGCCGATGTTCTGTAGGATGGGTTCGATAATCATGCCGGCAACAGCATAGTGTTGGCATACGTATTCGACGGATGCGAGGTCATTGAAATTGACGATGTGAACGAGTCTCTGATGCTCGAGCGGAATACCGGCGCTGATCGGCCGAAACGCGTACTCTCCGGGGGAGACGCGGGGGCCAACTTGCTCAAGAGGGGTCATGAGATTACACGCCACATCGTTATGCCACCCGTTGTAGCCACCTTGAATGACGATCAAATGGTCGCGGCCGGTCGCGGCGCGCGCCAGACGCAGGGCCTGATACGTGGCCTCGCTCCCGGTATTCAGGAACTGCACCGATTCCACCCACGGAATGTGGTCACATATCAACTCCGCCAGTTTCCCTTCCAGAATCGTGGTACCGGAACCAAAAAGGCTCAGACCATCCTGCATGGCCCGAGTCACAGCTTCATTAACGTACGGATCGTTATGGCCAAGAAAATACGGCGCAAAAGCCGCATGATAATCGACGTAGCGATTCCCCTCGGCATCCCACATGTAAGCGCCGCAGCCTTTGACAAAAGCAATCTCCGGTCGTGTCGCCCGGTTTACGGAGATCACGCCCCCTGGAATGTACTTTCGATTGTGTTCGAAAATGCGAGCGGATTGGCTGTACCGGTCCGCAGAGTGTTGAGCGTTCAATTCAGTCACCTGCCTATCTTCCGAAATTCGAATGTTTGATAGCGCCTTTTCCATCATTTCAGGTGCGGTTTTTGGCCACGAGTAACTCGCCCTGATTTCATGTTACCTAATGGGCGAAGCTTGAAAGCGGCGGGATGGAATCCCCTTCTTTTGTAGCATCCGAGAATTCCTGTAGTTTCTCCTGGAAGCGGAGCCAGGATTGATACTCCTTATCAAATCTCCCCAGGGCGGTACCCATGCGATAAGGTGTGTACTCAGCAAGCCACTCACGCCGGTAGATGGATCGCAGGCCCGTAATCGTGTCCATTAAGTCGAACAAACGGGAATGGTCAGGGTATGTGGTTACTGATCCCCATTCGTTCCACCATAATTCGTCCGTGGGGCGTCGGGGTCCCAGCCTTTTCCACATGGCTTCCAGTTCCGGCGCAGTCTGAAACTTCTGTCCCGCGTAGTCGAGGAGCTGGCTGCCGAACCGGAGGCTCTGTAGCGTGACAGGATCGCCGCCGCGCGACAACGCCTCGTCGAGATGCTCTTCAGCGTCTTCTGCCCTCAGTCGCGTCTCGCGCAGATCCGAGAGGTGGTCGCTGGTTCGCTTGAGGATGGTGGGAGAATACGGGTCTGTCCACATCGCCAGCACCGTTTCATCACCGAGCGCCTTCTGGAGGTCGAGTTCGGATTCCGTGAGGTCTTTCAGTGCGGCAGTCACTTCGGGCGCCACCGTTGGCGGATACATGAGCTCCGAATAATCCGAGAGAAAGGCTTGATGGTCCATGGGAGCCGACTGCCATGCCGCCCCCGCGCCGTAGGCCAAGCCCGGCCAAGCCGTTCGCATCAGATTCTGCGCGCCATCGGTCCAAAGGGTATTCATCAATCCCATCGTTCCCGATTTCCGCCCGGCGGCAAGGAACGTATCGATATTGGCGAAGCTCCGCTCATAGTCGGGCATGACCTGGTTCCAGCATGTCACGCCCGTAGCGATCATATGAGGGATGTGCTGAGCGGCAAGAGGCCCCAGCCAGTGTTGATAATGCGACTCGGGACCCGGGTCGTACTCCCAGGCAACAGCGACGAGCCCGGGGGGAAGCTGGGCAACAATCGCGGGATACTTCACGATGATGTCACCCCAGGCCATCACGGTTTTCCCATAATGCTTGAAGAGATTGTCGACGCTGGTCAGTTGCCGGACGAACAACTCGGCGGGCTGAGCGGCGGCACCTTTCTCGTGGGCGGCGATTTCGATCTGAAAGGTTTCGTCAAATCCGATGTGGACGAAAGGGCTGGGGAAAAGTTGCACAATTTGGCTGACCCAATCTGTGAGAAGCGTCATCACCTTGGGATTACGAGGTTCGAACTCCACGCCATGGGGCAAATCGGAGAGATCCGAGTATTTCTCCACGCGGAATAGGTCATGGAGGTGGCCGAAAAGCTCGAGGCAAGGGATGACATCGATGTGCCGCTCGCGCCCATAGGCAACAATTCTTCGCACCTCATCCTGCGAGAAACGGCCTTCCGGATTGATGAGACGATATCCCTTGAGCTCAATACTTGCCTCACTGTAAAAGTAATATTGATTGGTTTTCCACCGGGCCAGAAAATCAAGCTGGCGCTCGACTTCCTTTTCCGTTGGCAGCGCGCCATGGCTCATATCCACCATCACACCACGATAAGCCAGCGACGGCCAGTCTTTAATCTCCACCAAGGGCAAAACTCCCTGGGCGCCCGTCCCCTCCACCAACTGTTTCAATGTCTGGACGGCGTAATATAATCCCGCCGATGAGCGCGCGCTGACGGTGACGCCGTCGGCCGTAGCCTTCAGTGAATAGGCCTCTCGCGAATCCGGCCCGGGACGCTCGTCCGGGGCCGGCAGCGCGTCGATGCCTCCCGTGCGCTCAAGGAGAATGCCATGCTCGCACCGGCCCCCTTCCAGAACGGGGATCGATGCCTCCACCCGCACCGAAAGAGCATCGGAAAGTCCGCTCGCGGCAAACCGGTCCTCGGAACCAGGAGCGGACGCAAAGCAAATGCTCAGCCCCCGCAAGGAGAGCTCACCGCCGCCATAATGGATTTCCTGCGGGCGGGGCAATAGGGGATTGTGCTCCGCAGCGCACCAGCCCGCTTGGGCCAGCATCAAGGCGAACACCCCTCCGAGTATTTGGCGGAACCGGGGTAGTGCGCAGAACGCTAACAGATCCACGCGCGACCTCTCGCTCCAGTGAAGCATTTTTGTGTACATGCGTCCCTCTCGTTGTCTGATGGCACTCAATCCCAACATTCATGCGGCTTGCAGCTTACACTTTCTTGACGACAGATGTCACCAGCCTCCTGCGGAAGAATGCTTCACGGCCGGTATGTGGCTTACGTGCGGCGCGGCCTGGCGCGCTTCCTGGCGGTTTCCACGCACCGGCGCACGCTGGTACCCAGGCTCGCCATCTATGACGACTTCGACATCGTTCATTTCCGTTACAACGCCGCGCATCCCGGCGCGGAAAAGGAAATCTTTCCCCTCCTGCCCCCCCACAAGCGTCCCGGCATGGTTGCGTTCACCGCCACTAGTTGGGGCCAACTTACTGGCAACGCCAGGATGCCGACCTTGAATTCGGACGCGTTTCCGATTCCCAAAAACGAGCGTGTCCCCACCGCCACGGATTGCTACCGCTACGTCCTGAGCCGCCCGGAAGTGGACGTATGCATGACCGGCCCCGCCGATGAGAAGCGAATGAACGAAGCGCTCGAGGCCCAACGGCTTGGTCCAATGTCCGAGGAAGAATTGGCCTGGATGCGGCGCGTGGGCCGGGCAATAAGAGGGAAATGAGCCGCCGGCAATCAGAATACGCGGCCTTCCCGTGGTAGAATGCCCGCACATCGTTGTAGTTGTTCCCGCACTCGGGAGGTGCCGATGTGGCGTCGACCGGTCGTGACCATCCTCATGCTCATCATCGCAGTGATTCTGGCGCTGCCCCTGCGGGCGCAACCGAATTCCGTAGCGCAGGGCCCGCTCTTCGGCCTTGCGGCTCTTCCATCAACATGTGCGACCACGGCGCTGCCCGCGGGAAGGCAACAAGAACCCGTCGCCCCGGGAGTGAGCCCGGCACATGCTGACGTAGCGGCGAGTTTACCTCGCCATGGCGGCGTAAAGCCGCCGCTACGGCATGCCAGCCTCAAGGTCAGCGCCGCAGCGCCGGGCACTGGCCCGGCAAAACCCTTTACCCAGGAGCAGGTCGTAAGCATGGTGCGCGACGGATTCGGAGACGAGTCGGGAGCGAAGCTGATCGACCAATGGGGAATTGATTTCGCCCCATCTGAGGATTTTTACCAAACCCTCAAGGCCGCAGGCGCGAGCGAGGCATTTCTTAAGGCGTTGCGCGCCGCCAAGCCCCCCGAGCCCGCCAGCGCGAAGAAGCCGCTGAACCAGGTGCAGGTTTTCGCCCTGCTGGTGGGCCAAGTGCCGAGCCACCGAGTCACTATGCTGGTCCAGGAACGCGGAATCGATTTTGAGCCCACGGATGACTACCTTCAGGAAGTCCGCTTGGCTGGCGGCGAGGACGAACTGATTAGTGCACTCAAGAGCGCCAAGGTGACGAAGCGGGAGAGTGTTGACCCGGCACTCCAGGCGCGGCAAACGGAAGTCCGGCAACACGTCGCGCGCGGGGCGGAATTCTTCCACGCCAAACGTTATGCTGACGCCGAAGCCGAGTTTCGTGCGGCGGTTCGGCTTGACCCTCAAAACGCGGAGTTACATGTCGACCTTGGCGCGGCTCTTGCCGGAAAAGGCGATCAGGACGGAGCGATGGGAGAAAACCGCGAGGCGCTGTCCTTAAACCCCAATAATGACATAGCGCACAACAACCTCGGCTTCGTGCTCGGAGGCAAGGGGGACTTCGAGGGAATGGCTACTGAAGAACGCGCGGCGCTACGCTTGAACCCCGACTATGACATGGCGCACGCCAACCTCGGCCTCGCGCTCGGAGGCAAGGGTGACACAGATGGGATGATCGCTGAGGAACGCGAAGCACTACGCTTGAACCCCAATAATGCCCAGGCGCACACCGCCCTCGGCATTGCGCTCGACCACAAAGGCGACCTGGACGGTACAATCGCGGAGTACCGCGAGGCACTCCGATTGAACCCCAATGATGGTGACGCGCACTCCAACCTCGGCATGGCTCTCGGAAAGAAGGGCGACAGAGATGTAGAAATCGCGGAAGAACGCGAAGCGTTGCGCTTGAACCCCAATGATGCCGACGCGCACTACAACCTCGGCAACGCTCTCATGGGAAATCGCGACTTGGATGGCGCGATAACGGAATACCGTGAAGTGCTGCGCTTGGATCCCGATCGGGACATGGCGCACGCCAACCTCGGCTCAGTGCTCGGAGGCAAGGGTGACAGGGATGGCATGATCGCTGAAGAACGCGCAGCGCTGCGCTTAAACCCCAATAATGACATGGCGCATTACGGCCTCGGCCTCGCACTGGAGCAGAAAGGCGACCGCCGGGGTGCTCTGGAGGAGTATCGCGCGGCTTACACGCGCGACCCGAGAAACCCGACGTACAAGCAGAATTACCAGCGTCTGTTGCGCAAAGTCGGCCACTAATTCTAGCTCGCTTTCAAGATGAGACTAAAAATGATACAATCGCGGCATGTCAAGACCACGACACATCGATTGGAAACTCGTCTCGAAAGCGCGAGCCGTCGTTGCCGAAACCACCGAT
>Ga0187848_10003612_pt1 | contig 11190 bp, 12 predicted proteins | sample June2016WEW_4_40_FD_132424 | JGI IMG/M metagenome (GOLD analysis project Ga0187848, IMG submission 132424) | Peatland microbial communities from SPRUCE experiment site at the Marcell Experimental Forest, Minnesota, USA - June2016WEW_4_40 | ecosystem: Environmental > Terrestrial > Soil >... | reverse complement strand
CGCAATTCCGGTTGGTCCTCTGCCTGACGTGAGTTTAAGTTCTTTTGCTGCGGCTAAGATTTTGTGGGCGATTTCTTCAACTTTTCCCTGCATCGTCAGTTGATTAGAAAACTTTGTTATGTATTGACTTGGCCTAAGTGGTGGAATTGAATAGTTTAGTTCTCTGATTAAGAAACGGTAGCTTCTGCCAACTTCTTTCTTGTTTACATTTGAAGACTGAGCGATTTCATCTAAAGTTCGAGGTAAGGCACATTGCCTGCATGCCAAGTAAATCGATGCTGAAGTAACACCCTGAATCGACCTGCCTCGAATTAGGCGCTCTTTTACTGCTTTTCGATAAATTACTGAGGCTGTCTCCAGAATGTTTTTTGGAAGATTCAAGTTATTAGAAATCTTTGTTATTTCAGAAAGTGCAAATGCCAAGTTGCGTTCTGTGGCGTCTGAAACTCTGATGCGTCTTTGCCATTTCCTGAGACGATAAACCTGCGCTTTCTGTCCGGGCGAGAGACTTTTACCATAAATGTCTCGGTCGTGCCAATCGATAGTTGTTGATAAACCTTTATCGTGGATTGTGTATGTTAAGGGCGCTCCAACTCTGGTTCGCTTTGATCTTTGCTCATCATCGAAGGCTCTCCATTCTGGTCCTCGGTCAGCTATTTTGGCTGCTACTACGAAACCGCAGTCCATACACACTATTTCAGCGCATTCATAATCACGCATAAGTCGGGTGCTGCCACATTCAGGGCATGATTGTATTTTGGCCGTTTCTGTTTTTGCAGATTGGTCTGTCTCTTCATGTAACGTGCTATCTCTAATCATTCATTTCTACTCCGTTTTGTTTTCGAGAGAAGCAAGTACACCGGTTTATTCAATAGTTTAGCGGGTTCCCTAACAACTGGTTTAACCACTGCATAAGGAGCAGACACTGGACCTATAATATCAAAAACTTTACCGACAACATTTAAGCTTTCATCAACAACTTCTGAGCCAATTTTAGGAGCTTTTTCAGTTTTAACAACCATGTTTTTTGACGGAGTTAACGCCCGCACCCTGCCCAATTTTTGCAAACGCGCCATTCCCCTCTCGCAAAACATGTAGGTGACCGTGGTAGTTTATTTAAAGCTTTCTAAAGGCTTTATAAGCTGAAAGATTTAGAGTGACCTTTTAGAGTCGAAAGCTTCTTAAATAAGAAGTGTGGATAAGACTGTGCCTTAAAAGGGTGAGGCTAATATGTCCAAACCATTCTATGTAAAGTATGAAGTACCGAAAGAAATCGTGGATGCAGCCTATGAAGCCCTAACGATTGCTTCTAAATCAGGAGTAGTTAGGAAAGGAACAAACGAAGCAACAAAAGCTGTTGAGCGATCTCAAGCAAAACTTGTTGTAATAGCTGAAGATGTTGATCCGCCAGAAGTGGTGGCGCATTTACCGCTTCTCTGCGAAGAAAGAAAAATCCCATACGTGTTCGTTCCAAATAAAGACAAGCTAGGTAACGCAATAGGCATAGACGTTCCATGTGCAGCAGCATGTATTCTCAAGGAAGGAGAAGCCGCAGGATTAATCAAAGAAATCGTTACTCGGATTGACCAGGTTAAACGAGGATCTCAGTAATGAGTAAAGAAGCAGCGGAAGAGCTTACACCATCAGAAGTTATCCAAGTCATTGGTCGAACAGGTGTCACTGGCGAAATTACACAGGTTCGAGTCCGCATCATGGAAGGAAAAGATAAAGGCAGAATCATAACACGCAACGTTAAAGGACCAGTCCGCGTTCAAGATATTCTTATGCTACGGGAAACAGAAAGAGAAGCAAAGAAAATTACAAGATAAACTATTGAGGAGAAATTGTCATGCCAAAATCAAGAAAATGTTCGTTCTGCGGTGCTGATTTCCCAGCTGGTACAGGCATGATGTTCGTTAAAAACGACGGATCAATTTTATGGTACGATTCGGGCAAATGCAAAAAAAGCTCACTGCAATTCAAACGAGACGCACGTAAACTAAAGTGGACCAAGTACTTCGGCAAAGAAGAGAAAGGCAAAGGTTAAACCACAAGTTCTTTTCAGTTCCAACTCATTTTTTCATATTTTAGTAATTTGGCTATTCGCTTTTTTACTGAAAGCTTATCTTTCAATCGTTTTATCATAAATTCAGGTGCCCAACTTGCCCCTTTTTCGTACAAAGAAAGAAGCATTCGAATGGTTAACGTCAAGCAAAAAAACTATTGATGTCAGAAAGGGCAATCCACACCGCGGCGAGGTTGCTGTTTATCTATCAGGGCGGAAGGTTCTGCGGATGAGGATTATTAAAATGGAAACGGGAAGACTAGGGGAAGTTGTGCGATCTGATAATTACAGGCTGGTTATTCCTTCTGCCATGGTTATTGATGATGCTCTTGCTTACCTGCGAGAGCTTTACGATGGCTATGACGGCGTTTTTACTGCTTATTATATTACACTATTAGAGAGTTGAGCGTTTCAGCCGTTCTAATGTTGCGATTACCTTAAAATAAATGACTAAATTAGGATTATTATAATGCAGGTATTTCCGTTTTTAGTAGAAATAATGAGTAAAACGTAACGCTTAAATATTGCTGGTAATGATTGTTCATTACCTATCCTGAGGAATTAAAAATGGTAAGATTTAGTGGCTGTTACACTGCGCTAATAACACCCATGACTCGTGATCATGAAGTCGATTATGAAGGCTTACGTCAACTGGTAGATTTCCAAACAAAAGAAGGTGTAGAAGGTATACTCGCCGTGGGCACAACCGGCGAAAGTCCCACCTTAGACTGGAATGAACACAACAAGGTAATTGAAAAAACTCACGAATATGCAGGTGCAAAAGTCTTAACTATAGCTGGAACAGGAAGCAACTCAACGCAGGAAGCCATCGAAGGCACGGAACATGCCCAGCACTTAGGCATTAAATGCGTTCTGCTCGTAGACCCGTACTATAACGGGCCAAGCTCACTGGAAATACGCAGGGAATATGTTGAACCAATTGCAGGGGAGTTCCCTGAGGTCCAAGTAATCCCATACATTATTCCAGGTAGGACAGGAACCCAACTTTACCCACAGGACCTAGCAATACTTCACAAGCAATACCAAAACGTCCGCTGTGTTAAGGAAGCCACTGGCGATTTGAAAAACATGGAGCTAACCCGGCAACTTTGCGGCGAAGATTTTGACATCCTTTCAGGTGACGATGACAAAACTTTTGCAATGATGACTTCACCCGACATTAATGCAAGCGGCGTAATCTCAGTCACATCGAACGTTGCACCCCGCGCAGTAGCCGACATGACACACTACCTTCTAGACGGTAATCAGGAAGAAGCCATCAGAATTGCTCAAGCACTGCAACCGCTCTTTAGCATAGTCACTGTGAAAACACAAGAGCAAACACCTTACGGCACAGTAGCATGCAAAGCCCGAAATCCCTTAGCTTACAAGGCGTTAATGAACCTGTTAGGCATGCCGTCTGGTCCATGCAGGCAACCTCTGGGAAAAATGACCCGCAACGGCTTAGAAGTAGTTCTCACAAACGCCAGAAAAGTGTACGATGATAATCCTGGAATCCTTCAGCCCATAACAGATTACTTCAACGTAGACTTGAAAGAGAGGTTGTATAATGAAAGGTACTTGGAGGGGCTCTTCTATGCTTAAAATATGCGTAGCAGGCGCCGCAGGCAGAATGGGCAACGCTATCATCAACGAAGCTACCTCAAGAGGGCACCAAATAGTTGGCGCAATCGAAGCTCCAAATAATCCCTGCATAAGCCAAACCTTGCGAGAACTTGGCATCACCAATTCCGATACAAAAATTCTGAGTTCCGACAGAATAAGTGAAGCATTACGTGACGCAGATGTTTACGTTAGTTTCACAATGCCCGCCGCTGAAGTGATTAACATCCCTCTCGTCGCTAACCTTGGAAAACGCATAATCCTTGGCACCACAGGTTTCACTCCAGAGCAAAACCGCCAAGTAGTAAACGCCATGTCAGGCAAAGTTTCAGCTGTGTTTTCACCGAATTATTCCGTTGGAGTTAACATACTGTTCAAGCTGGCAGAAGCATTGCAAGCGTTTCCGAAGGAATACGACTTCAGCATAAACGAAATCCATCATACTGGCAAAAAGGATGCGCCAAGCGGTACTGCTAAGAAGCTGGGTGAAATTGTCGCTAATACCCGCGGTTATACAACAGTCGTTTATGGAAGAGAAGGCATAAGCCCACGGCAGCTTGGCGAACTTGAAATCACAGCTTTAAGAGCAGGAGGCGTCCCAGGAATCCATGACTTAATCGTAGCAGGACCATACGAGATGCTTCGCATAGAGCACACTGCTTTTTCACGTAACGTTTTTGCTCAAGGCGCAGTTTACGCAGCAGAATGGTTAAACAAGCAGAATCAGCCTAAAGTCTTCAGCATGGCCGACGTTCTAGGCTTATCTTAGCGGTGAAGCATGTTGGCTATCAGGGTTGTTATCAAGTTCGGAGGCGCTGACCTATCGTCAGGTGAGAAAATCCAACAAGCAGCGCGGCTTATAGCAGAAGCGCCTTTCAAAGAAATTGTTGTTGTAGTTTCAGCTATGAACAAAATGACTGATAGCTTAATCCAAACGGTTTCTCAAATAGGCGTTCCCGATGCTGAGTGGGCAGAGATAATATCTATAGGTGAACGAACAAGTGCCCGAATCTTTTGCGCAGCACTAAGAGCCCAAGGCTTAAACGCTAAACTATTCGACCCAGCATACGAGAACTGGCCCATCATAACCGACTCAAACTTTCTCCACGCTAAACCCATTTTGGAAAAAACTGCATCTTTAACCGAGCAATTCGTCAAACCCCTACTAGGTACTGTTATCCCGGTTGTGTGTGGTTTCCTTGGAAAGGACTCGCAGGGTAGAGTCACTACTCTGGGAAGAGGCGGAAGCGATACAACAGCGCTATTACTAGCCAACTGTATATCCGCAGACGAAATCATTCTGGTGAAGGAGACAAGCGGAGTACTCTCAGCAGACCCAAAAGTAGTTTCAAACGCAAGACTACTCAATAAGTTGGAAATTCACGAAATGTTTGATTTGGCACAAGGCGGGGCAAAAATCGTCAAGGCTGAAGCCCTCAAATATAAACTACCGAATCAAGCCCTCAGAATAGTAGACTTTGCCTCAGGCAACCTTGCTTGTGGCGGCACAGAAATCACAGGATCTTTCAACCAGAATTCGGCTGAAATCTTAACACAAGAAGGTTTGATTGCCATAAGCGTAGTTTGCAACGTTAACGCAGAAAATATCAAAGACATTTTCTCAGTGCTTAGCAAAAAACCAGTTTACGGTGTCAGCTCTGGAAGAATATCAGTAACAATCTTCACCGCAGACAGCGGCGTCACTCAAGTCCTAAACAGACTTCATGGTATAAAAGGCTCCAAGGCGATAACTCATAGGGAAAACGTTGCCATGGTCCAAATTAGCAATCCTATCTTCATTGATTCACCTGGTGGCATAGCAAAGATCTCCACTGCTTTAAGCCAAGCTGGAATTAATATCATTGAGGTTACAACGAGTAAGGCAACCATTAACGTTTTTATCGAGGAAAGCCAAATCAAAAGGGCAAAGGAAGCAATAGAAAATGTCGTCTAAGCGTAAAGTAGCCATATTAGGCGCAACTGGAGCCGTTGGACAACGGTTTATTCAGCTCTTACAGGGGCACCCATGGTTCCAAATTGAGGTGCTTGCTGCTTCAGAGCGGTCAGCAGGCAAAAAATATGGGGATGCTTGCAACTGGGTTATGGAGTCAAACTTGCCTAAAGAGATTGCTGAAATGCCCGTAGCAAGCGCTGATGTTGAGTCAGTAGAGAAGTCAGGCGACGTGGATTTGGTATTTTCGTCTCTTCCAGGAGACTTGGCAGGTTCAGTTGAAGCCGAATTTGCAGCGCTTTATCCGGTTTTCAGCAAGGCAAGCGCGCACCGTATGGAAAAAGATGTTCCTTTAATCATTCCAGAGATTAACCCTGATCATACCGATTTGATTAAGATTCAACAGAAGTCACGAGGCTGGAAAGGCTTCATAGCGACGGATCCTAACTGCAGCACCATCCAACTTGCAATTACGCTGAAGCCTTTGATGCAATTTGGCTTAAAGCAAATTATTGTCTCCACCATGCAGGCGCTTAGCGGAGCAGGATACCCAGGTGTTGCATCATTAGACATAATTGATAATGTTGTTCCCTTTATCTCAGGGGAAGAAGAGAAAATGGAAGCGGAAGTCCTAAAGATACTTGGCTCCTTCAACGGCAAAGTTGTTCAGAACGCTGATTTCATGCTTAGCGCAAGCTGCAACAGAGTCCATGTAAAGGACGGGCATTTAGAATCAGTCTTCATCAAGCTCGCAGAGGACCCCTCGATAGAAGAAATAGAAGCTGCCTTCGCCAACTTTAGCGGTGAACCGCAAAAGCTCAAGTTGCCCTCTGCTCCAGAAAATCCAATCGTGGTTCGGCATGAGAAAAACAGGCCTCAGCCACGCTTCGACCGAGATACAGGTTGCGGCATGAGCGTTGTAGTTGGCAGAATCCGTAAGGACCCAATTATGACTTTCAAGTACATGTGTCTTGGGCACAATACGGTTCGTGGTGGTGCAGGCGCAGGCATTCTGAGTGCTGAGCTCTTTGTAGCTAAAGGTTTAGCTTAACTACCGCTCAAACAATAACACATTAAGTCTGGTGTAAACAATATGGTTAAAAGAAAGCTTCGTGAACCCTTAGAAGACCGAAAAGGCAAATTGTTCATCGATGGCTTTTCAGTTGAGGAGTTAGCAAAAAAATATGATACACCCTTGTACGTATTAAGCGAGAAACGCATCAGAGATAATTATAACCGACTTCATGACGCTTTAATCCGCAATTACAAGTACGTACGGGTCTATTATGCTGCAAAAGCCAACTCCAACCTTACAGTGCTAAAAATTCTCCAGTCACAAGGAGCATACTTAGACACTGTCAGCCCCGGTGAAGTGTTCATGGGCTTACTCAGCGGGTACATACAAGACCGCATAATGTTCACCGGAACCAGCGTCAGAAATGACGAGTTAAAAGTTCTAGCAGACGCCAACATTACAGTAAACGTGGATTCTCAATCAGAGCTAGATAGGCTACTAAAGATTGCTGTGCCACCGACATTGTCGGTTCGTGTTAACCCAGAAATCGGCGCAGGTCATCACAGTCACTGTATAACTGCTGGTCCAGACTCAAAGTTCGGTTTAACAGAAGAAGACGCTCTAAAGGCTTATGCGACTGCTAAGAAGGCAAGGGTCGAACGCTTTGGTATTCACATGCATATTGGCTCGGGCATTCTTGACGTAGAACCTTACGTTTTGGCGGTGGATAAACTGTTGAGCACAGCTAAGCGAGTTCATGATGAGGTCGGAATCGAGTTTGAATTCATCGATATCGGCGGCGGGTTTGGTGTTCCTTACAAACCAGAGGACCACGAATTCGATTTAGCAGCCTTCGCCTCGAAAGTGGTGGCACCGTTCAAGGGTAAGGTTGCTGAATATGGTCTCGGTAAACCCTTTTTATGCGTTGAACCAGGCAGATACTTAGTGTGCGACGCAAGCATCCTCCTAACAACAGTCAATACTGTCAAGATTACGCCTTCAAAAAAATTCCTCGGTATCGATGCAGGCTTCAACACACTGGTACGGCCAACGATGTATGGTTCCTACCATCCAATACTTGTCGCCAATAAGCTTGGATCGGCTGATAAGGAAACTTATGATGTGGTGGGTCCAATCTGCGAGTCAGGGGATGCCTTAGCCAAAGAGCGAGCGTTGCCGCTGGTTGATGAAGGTGATTTGCTGGCGGTTTTGAACGCTGGAGCATACGGCTTTAGCATGAGTTCACAATACAACGCAAGGCCCAGAGCTGCAGAAGTCCTGATTAGGCAAGGTAAATCTGTAGTCGTTAGGGAGCGAGAGCAACTTGATAATTTAACCGCTAATCAGCGGATGGCAGAGTGTCCTTGATGCGTTTCTGGAAGATGCATAGTTTAGGCAACGATTACATAGTAATCGACAATAGAGACGAAAAAATTAGCTGTACGCAAACTGCAGAATTAGCTAAGAGGCTTTGTGAGCGGCGCTTTTCGGTTGGAGCAGATGGTCTTTTGCTGGTTTCTAACTCTAAAGCGGCTGATGTTAAGATGCGGATTTTCAACGCTAACGGTAGTGAAGCAGAAATGTGCGGCAACGGGGTAAGGTGCTTTGCCAAGTACTGCTATGAAAACGGCATTGTTAAGAAGAACGAGTTTTCGATTGAGACCCTGTCTGGAATAAAGAATGTCTGGTTAACCCTGCAACAGGGGGAAGTTAGCGCTGTCAAGGTGGACATGGGCTCGCAAAACTGGGAAAGAAGCTCCCTTCCCATGGTCGGACAAGGTACATGCATCAACGAGAACTTAGAGGTTGATGGCAAAGTCTTCAAGGTAACATGCCTTTCGATGGGTAATCCGCACTGCGTAATATTCGTTGACAAAGTAGACGATTTTCCAGTTGAACAAATTGGTCGAAAAATTGAGAACCATGAGGCTTTTCCGAAAAGAACCAATGTCGGCTTCGTTCAAGTCCTGACCCCCTACGAGTTGAAACTTCGTGTTTGGGAAAGGGGCTGCGGAGAAACCTTAGCGTGCGGTACAGGAAGTTGCGCTGCTGTGGCTGTTGCAAACAAGCTTGGAAAAGTTGGAAACAAAGTTACTGTTCACGTGCCGGGTGGCGCTTTGCAGGTTGAAGTGGCTAAAAGCTTGTTTTTGAGTGGGTTAGTTGAAAAAGTTTTTGAGGGAACGCTATTCAAAGAGGTATAAACATGACGTTTGAATATGCTGAAAGGATAAAACGGTTACCGCCTTATCTGTTTGCTGAAATTGAGAAAATTATTAAGGAAAAAAAATCGCAAGGCATCGACTTAATCTCGTTAAGTATTGGTGACCCCGACCTTCCACCGCCACCATTCATCATTAAAGCCCTACAGGAAGAAGTAGCCAACCTAAAGAATCACAATTACTCTTTCAGCCAAGGCGAACCAGACTTCCGAGAAGCAGTCGCGGGCTGGTACAAGAAACGATTCAACGTTGATCTGCAGCAAGACCAAGTTATTGCGCTTTTAGGTTCCAAAGAAGGCATAGCAAACATTGCTCGAGCCTTCATAAGCCCAGGTGACCGAGTGTTAGTTCCTGACCCAGCATACCCGGTCTACGCTAACGGCAGCACAATCCTTTGCGACGGCATAGCAGTGCCACTGCCGTTGCTTGAGGAAAAGGGCTTCACGCCTAATTTTCAAGCGGTAAACGCCAAGAATGCGAAGATGATGTTTCTTAATTACCCCAACAACCCGACAGCAGCCACCGTTGACAAAGCCTTCCTCAAAGAAGCAGTAGACTTCGCTAACGACAACAACATTATCCTGTGCTATGACAATGCCTACTCAGAAATCACCTACGACGACTACTGCGCACCCAGCATACTGGAAGTTGACGGCGCTATAGACGTGGCCATCGAATTTCACTCGCTTTCAAAAACCTTCAACGTGACAGGCGACCGCATCGGCTTTGCCGTAGGCAACAAGCAACTCGTCAGCGGCTTGACTAAAGTCAAATCTCAAATAGATTCTGGACCGCCAGTTTACATTCAAAAAGTAGCGGTCAAGGCCCTTCAAAGCTACAAGAACAATGAACCGCCGGGGTTCTTGAAAAAAAACAACCAAGTTTACAGAGAGAGGCGGGACGTGCTCATTGAAAGATTGTGCTCATTAGGCTTCAAATGCGACAAACCAAAAGCCACCTTCTACCTTTGGCTAAATTGCAACTCCGATTCAATGGAGTTCACGACCAGAATGCTGAATGTTGGTGTGGTTGTCATGCCTGGGGTTGGTTTTGGTGGATGCGGAGAAAATCATGTTCGATTTGCCCTGACTCAACCGAAGGAAAAGATAGAAGAAGCTTGCAACAGGATTGAAAGCGTTTTCAAGTAACTATTGAAACGCGCCAGCTTATTGAGAATGTATGAAAGTTAAATTTTCTTCAAGAAATCTCGCTTTACATGTTTAGATATGTCTAGGTCAGCTTTTTGTCAATAAAACAAGCATTTTTCTTAAATTAACCCTGAGTTTTCACGCAGCCTCGTTTAACCCGGTTAATACTTGTGTATGTTCTTATAAGCTTAGTTTATATGAATTAAGGCGCGTATATACGTAGGTTGAGGAGACAGTATGGAACGAAGGGTTATGTCGCTTGGTAGATCTTCTTTGGTAATTTCTCTGCCTAAAAATTGGATGCAGTTAAACGAATTGAAGAAAGGTGATGTTGTCTCATTTGCCATTCAACGTGACCGCTCTTTGGTTATTTATCCTGGCGCGAAGAAAAAGACAGAGACAAAAGAGACAACGCTTCGTGTTGACCCGAATGAAGACGAGCTGGTGATTACGATGAAGGTAGTGGGTTGCTACTTAAACGGATACAGCGGGATCACGCTTATTTCAGAAAAAGTTTTTTCCGTCCCGCAGATAAAGGCAATTCGCAAGATTGCGGGAATGCTATATATGAGAATTATGGAGGCTAACTCTAAGGGTGTTTTTGTTCAAACCTTAATGGACGAAACTAAGGCGGATCTAAAACAAACTGTACAGAGGATGCATATGATCTCTCAGTCAATCGGGGAGGATGCGATTAAATCGCTGAAAAACAAAGATATAGCATTGGCAAAAGCTGTTTTCTCTCTTGACGATGATGTGTACCATTTCGCCTATTTCCTTATCCGAGTGCTCCGCAATGCTGCGCAAGACTCGGTTCTGGCAAATGAGTTTCGTATTGACCCGTTGGAATGTATGGATTATCAAACGCTGGTTTACATGATGCGGGAAGTAGCAGACAATTCAGCGGACGTAGCGCGGCACGTAATAATGCTAGACGGGAGTCAACTGGAAATTCCGGAGAACGTATTGGAGCTAATGTGCATTGCAGGAAATGAAGCTGTGAATTTATATGTAAAGGCGGTGGACACTTTCTTTTCGAAGGATTTCTCGAAATCAATTGAGATACTTAGGCAACAACAAGGAATAGAGAAGTTGGATCAGGAAATAGCTGCTAGAGCATTCGCAGAAAAACAAAAAAATGAGGAATTGGTTTGTGCAATCTGCTCCGT
>Ga0187848_10003610_pt1 | contig 11194 bp, 12 predicted proteins | sample June2016WEW_4_40_FD_132424 | JGI IMG/M metagenome (GOLD analysis project Ga0187848, IMG submission 132424) | Peatland microbial communities from SPRUCE experiment site at the Marcell Experimental Forest, Minnesota, USA - June2016WEW_4_40 | ecosystem: Environmental > Terrestrial > Soil >... | reverse complement strand
GGTTTGTCGCCGAAGTGGTGGATGAACTCGACCTCAGCGCGATCTACGCCGGCTACGAACGCAAGGACGGTCGCGGGCTGGCGGCTTACCATCCAGCCATGCTCACCCGTGTGCTGTTGTATGGGGGATTTCGGGGACAGGCTACGAAACTCCAACTCCGCAATAAGGGGACCGACGAATTCCGGGGTTTCGTAACGGCGTCTCCGATACTTCCCGCAATCTCGCTCCCATTTATCGCAGCGTCACAACCGTCGCGCCCCAGCCGCCGGCCTCGGGGGGAGCGTCTCTGAAATCGGCCACGAAATCGGTGCGGGCCAGGATGGCGCGAACGGTTTCGCGCTGCACGCCGATGCCCCGGCCGTGAATGATGCGCACGAAGCGGAAGCCACTTGCCCGCGCCTGCTCGAGGTACTCTTCGACTACCGGTTTGACATCGCGCGGCGGCACGCTGTGGAGGTCGAACACGTCGGTGATGGGGATCGGGATGGGCTCGTCGCCGTCCATAAAAGCCTGCCGGGAACCTCACCAAATAAAAACGCCCAGCCGGGGATGCCGGCCGGGCGTCGGATTACCTAATGCGCGCACCTGATGTTAAGCGACCTGCTGTGACCTGTAATGGCTCACGATCGCTTCCATTTGATCCTTCAAGCGGAGTTTCAGCTTCTTCAGGCGGCATTCTTCCAACTGCTCATCGTTGGTGAGATGAGGAAGCGCTTCCAGGTCGTCCAGTTTTCGGGCAAACTCTGAGTGCTGGCTGGCGAGCCTGCGAAACTCGTCGTGCGTGTCCATCAGGTGCGCTTTCAACTGCTCCAGTGCGTTCCGTTCCATAAGGGGCAATTCCTCCCAGCGAGGTTGCCACGCCGAGTCATGGGTGCGGAAGGGCTCGGTGGGTAATCTCTTGCGTGATGTGGTAAAGGACGGCATCACCGTCTCTACACGCAACCTTAACATGAATGAAACTTCATGACAATAGCCGCCTCGGGGGGGCTTTCATAATAGCCCGGACGACGCGTAACCAACTGAAATCCAAGTGATTTATAGCACATTTGGGCAGCCTGATTGGATTCCCTGACTTCCAGGAAAAAAGTACCGGGACAGTCCTGGAACAGGACCCCTAGAAGCGCTCGCGCGATTCCCTGGCGGCGAAACTCGGAGGCCACGGCGAGGTTCAAGATCTCAAACTCCCGATCGGCGACCGGCCGTGCGGCGACGAAACCCACGAGGCCGGTGTTGGCCGTAGCCACTAGCAGGTGATGGCCCAGGTAATCGGCCGGCTTCCACTGCGCAGCCTCGGGGCTGGCGGCCTGGATTGCCGCGATGGCGGCCAAATCGTCTGCGCCGCCGCAGCGGATTACTGGCATATTTATGTATTATGCGCAGTTTGCCGGTTCTGTTGTTGCTGCTGGCGCAGCCTTTTTGGGAGGCCAAACCTCCGGAGAACTGGTCGGAAGCCGAGATCGATGAGATGCGCTATTCGAGTCCGTGGGTGCAAACCGTGGGGCCGGCGCCGAACCTTCTGATTTGGCTGGCCACGGCCGAACCCGTCGAGGAAGCCGAGGAGGAAGCGCGCCTGCGCACCCGGCACACCGAAAAAGAGCCAGATCCGGATTATGCCGCCTACGTCACCCAAAACCGCGAGAACGTTTTCGTGCTGGCGATTGCTTATCCGACCCTCAAGGACTTGGGACGGGCGGAGGAGGACCGGCGCATGGAGCAGGAGTGCCAGATGATCGTAGGCCGAAAGACGTACCAGATCATCGGCCATTTTCCACCGACGCCCTCGGACCCGGTGCTGCGCCTGGTGTTCCCGCGCGTGGTGAAACCGGCCGACAAAACCCTAACGTTCCGCCTGTACCTGGCTGGGCTGAATTTTCCCGAACGGGAGCTAGAATTCCGGGTGAAGGACCTGCTGTACCACGGCAAGCTGGCGATGTAAGGCGCGCACGCCGGGCGCACCTGCCGGGTCAACTCAGGTAGTTGAACAAAGTGGACTTGGGCGTCTGGGCTTCGGCCTGAAAGGCGGCTTGGAGCTGGGTATTGGCTTGCGACAGCAACATCGCGTCGCTGGTCACGTCGGCGTCCTGGATATTGCCGATCTGGGTTTGCAGCGCGGTGTCGCGCGAGGTCGAGTAGGTGGTGGCGCTTTGGATGCGGTCCTCGACTACGCCGTAAAAGGACTGCATCTCGTTGAGATGGGTAGACGCCTGTTGCAGATCGTCCAATGCGCTCTGGACCCCGGCTGTGCTATTGCTCTGCAAGGCGTTGTTGAGATTGTTGAGAGCGGCGAAAGCATTGTCGGCCGCGGGCGTGCCATCGGCATTCTGGTCACCGAAGATGGTCTGCGCGGTTTGCGAGACCGCAAAGGAGCCACCGGCCGGATCCTGAATCTGTTGGGTTGCGGCAGTGGTGAGGAGTTGGTCGACGCCTTGGGGCGCGGCAAGGTCCAACTGATAGTAAGGGCTCTCCGGCTGGTCGCCGCTAAAAATATACTGACCCTGCACTTGGGTTTGGCTGTAGTTCACCATTTGGGACAGCAGCCCCTGAACCTGCAGGGCGAGGCTGCTGTCGGTGTCCTCGGTGAGGGAATTAGCCGCCTGGGTGGCGATTTGGATGGCGGAGTCGATCACCTGGATGGCCCCGCCGATGGCGCTATCGGCTGCCGACGCTATGGAATTCGCCATCGTCAGGTTGCTCCCGATCTGTGTGTTGAGCTGCTGATCGGCCTGCAATTGGAGCAAGTCGTCAATTTGGGCGGGATCGTCCGCCGGAGCACTGATCTTCAGCCCCGAAGTGATCTGCTGGGTGGCCGTGGTGATTTGTTGCTCGACCGCGTTCACTCCGACGAGAAACGCTTGACCGGCTGGACTGAGATTGCTGATGGTCACGATGCCTCCCGGCTACGTCGTCCCCGGCTCGAGAATGTTGATGGTGTCCTGCATCAACTGGTTCAGGACGGTAATCATTTCGGCGTTGGCTTCGTAAGAACTCTGGTACTGGACGAGTGTCACGGCCTGCTGGTCCAAATCCACACCGGATTGCTGCTGTTGGAGGTTCTGCGCTTGCGTGAGCGCCGATTGCGCCACCTGCTGGTCTTCCGTCGCATCGTTCAACAGGTTTCCGGCTTGGGTGGCCATATCGCCGAATGCCGCGGTGTAGCTCTCCCCATTGATCTCATCGGCGCTGGATTCCGGATTCTCGAGCTGGGTGAGCGCCAGTGGAATGCCATTGGAGACCTCGGGCGGACCCGGATCGATGGCGGCCAGTTGGCCGGGCGTGATGGTGGAGCTGACCGCCAGGCTCGCCGCCACGTTGGTGGCATTGGTAGTGTCGTAGGTGAACAGCGGCACGCCGGGCACCGCCGGCGTGGTACCGTCCGCGGAAGCGTCGGAAATGTTGCCTGAAGTGAGTATCCCGTTGACCGTATCCGCGAACTGCTGGGCCATCGTATTGAGGCTGCCAGCCTGAGTGCCATCGCCGATATACGAAGGCAAGACTGTGTTGCGGAAGTTGAGCAAAGCGCCCAGTTGGCCGCCAGTGATGTCGCTGGTGATGTCGGTGCCGTTCGCATCGATCACTTGCGCCAGCGGAGGCGCGTCCGTGTTCGTGGCATCAGCCGGCTGGTACATGTCGAAGCTCAGGGGGAATTGCTGGCTCCCGATCACCAGCGGGGTCTGCCCGTCGAGCATGACCGTGTACGTGCCGTCAGGCTGCTCGGTGGCGCTGACGGGGATGTACTGCGACAGGTTTTCGATCGCGGAGTTGATCTGGGCATCGAGTCCCGAGTCGTTTCCATTGCTCCCCATGGCCAGCGTGTTGAGCTGCTGCAACTGCCCCACCAGCGTGTTCACCTGGTTGACGGTCTGCTGCAACTGCGCTTGCGCCGTAGTGGCGGCGCTGGCCAGTCCGGAGGCCGTCTGCTGGAAGGCTGTGGCGAGATTGCCGGCCGCCGTCAGCACGGCCTGCTGAGCCGTGCTATCTGAGGGCGTCTGTCCCCAAGCCGAGAAGCTCTGGTACAGGCTGCTCAACGCCGTGGAAATGCCGCTGGTGCCGGTGACGTTGAACAGCGACTGCAAGCTGGTCAGGCTGTCGACGCTCTGCGTGGACCCGCCCAAGGCTGTTTGCTGATTCCAGACAGCTTGATCAGCGTAATGGTCCCGCGAACTGACCACCGGCCCGGCTTCGACGCCGCCCGTAGCGCCCTGGCCGATGTCCTCGGGCACGGCCACCAAAGTCTGGGTCTGGCTGGCGTAACCGGGGGTGGAGGCGTTGGAAACGTTGGCCGAGGTGACCGCGATCGCCTGCTCGAACGCGTTGATGGCGCCCGCCTGAACATAAAGAGAGGATATGAGGCCTGGCATCCTAATTCATCCTTCGAGCGAGAACCGCCGCACGCCGGGCATGGGAGCGGCTTCACCTCGCGGAGAATACCCGCCGGTCATGGCGGAAAGGATTCGCAGCCGGCCCGCGTGATAGCGAGAAGCGCTGGACAGCAGGCGCCCGGCGCGGCGAATCCCGGCTTGGAGTCGCGAGGCCTCTATTTTGGCGGCTTCACTGGCCGATTCCCAGTCCCAAGCGGCTCGGCCCTGCCGCAACGCCTCGGCCGCCCGCTGTAGCGCCCCCTCGCAGCAAGCCAGAGCTTCCGGCGATGCCAGAACCAGCGCCCGGCACGCGCCTTCCACTTCGACGCGCACTGCCGCCAGCCCGCTTGCCGCGTCCAACCGCATGATTATTCAACCCCGGTAGTCAGAGCGTGGGAAACCATAGACTGGCTGGTGGCCAGAGAATTCGCCCGGTAAGTGCCGCTTTGGTACTGTGCGGCCAGCGCTTGCACCTTGCTGGCATGATCGGCGTTGAATGTGGACAGGGCCCGCGCCAGGCTGCCCAGGGTATTGGAGAATTCCACCTGGTCTCCACCGCCTGCCTGCGCCGCAGTGGCACCGCCGGCTGTTGTGCTGGCGCGTTGCGTCTCCTGCGTGCGCCCGGATTCGACCGGCGACCCGCTGTTCAAGTTTCGATCGACAACCTTCATGGCCGCTAGCTTTACCTCTGCTGTGTGTCATATCGGCGAGATCGGGCAAGGGCTTTAGCCAGAACGAGCAGTTTGTTTGGATTCATTCTAAAGTCCCGGCAGATTCCGCCGATTGTTTGGACTGACCAGCCATGAACGCTACGAAGATCCTGTGGATTCGCGGCAACCAGGAAGGACCGGCGGCAGAGTTTGGTGGCCGAGCAGCGACCTGGACGGTCGAGTACCTGGACGGGCCGATAGGGATCGAGCGTCTCCCCCGGCAGGATTACGGGGCAATTGTGTTGGATTTTCCAATACCGGACTGGACTCCGGCCGCCCTGATGGAGCAGGTCCACCGTCTGGCACCCGCGGTTCCTGTGCTGGTGCGGGATCCCTCAGCCACGCTCAACGATGCCGTGCGGCTGACGCGTCTGGGCATCCATCAGTTTCTGGCGCCGCCAGGAGAGGAGCACCTGCAGATCGAACGGGCTCTCGAACAGCGCCGCACCCACAGCTTGGCGCAACTCGCGTCGCGGGCTGGGTTGGAAGACTGGGAGCGGCTGCTGGTGGGAGACAGCCGCGAGATGCGCCAGGTGAGCAACCTGATCCGGCTGGTTGGCGCACGCCGGGCCACGGTGCTGATTACCGGCGAAACCGGCACAGGCAAGGAGCTGGCTGCGCGCGCCTTGCACCTGGCCGGGCCTCGCCGCCAGGCGCCTTGGGTGGCGGTGAACTGCAGCGCGCTGCCGGAGAATCTGCTGGAGGCCGAGTTGTTCGGCCATGTGCGCGGCGCGTTTACGGGCGCGGTGCAGAGCCGGCTGGGCCGGTTCGAGCAGGCGCAAGGCGGGACCTTGTTTTTGGACGAAATCGGCGAACTGCCCCTGGAACTACAGGCCAAGTTACTGCGCGTGCTGCAGGAGCGGGAGTTCCAACGGCTGGGAAGCTCGGAGACGATTCGCTGCGACGCGCGCGTGATCGCCGCCAGCAATAGCGATCTGCCGCAACGAATCGAACAACGCAGGTTCCGCGAGGACCTGTTCTACCGGCTCAACGTGGTGCCGATACGGATGCCGGCGCTCCGCCAGCGGCCCGGCGACGTGCCGGCGCTGGCGCTGCACTTTGTCGAGAAGATCTGCCGCCAAGAAGAGATCCCGCCGAAAACCATCGCGCCAGAGGCTGCCGAGCGGCTGTGCGCCCAGAGTTGGCCGGGCAATGTCCGGCAACTGGAGAACGCTATCGAAATGGCTGTGGCGCTGAGCGGCGACCGCGACGTGCTGGTTCCCGGCGACTTTCCGCTCCCGCTCCAGGATCGGGCGGCGATTTGCGCCCGGCCGGGCGCAACACCTCCGTTGGTGCCGGTGCCGGACGACGGCCTCGACTATGAGCGTACGGTCGCCCTGATTGAGCGCAGCATACTGGACCAAGCCCTGCGCAAGACGGGCGGCAACAAGAAAGCTGCGGCCGACATGCTGCGGCTCAAACGCACCACGCTGTCGGCCAAAGTGCGCAGCCTGGAACCAGCAGCCTGCGATTGACGATGGATGCGATGCCGCCTCTCAGTTACATTCCCGGCGAGGGGAGATCGTAAGCTCGCTCCCGGTCCGAGAACGACCGGCCCTCCGCTTCACGGGCAGGCATGTGCGGCGTACCAACAAAGGCACTTCTTGTCCCCGTTCTCGAATCGGAGAGCGAGCAGCCGAAGAAACCGGGGGGGCACCGCGCCGCACCTGTTTTCGTCTTGTATTCGCCTAAGCTCCACATTTACAGGATTGGTGGACGCAAAAGTACTTGACAACTTACATTATGTGATGTTTACTTTACTTAAAGTCTTTTTTATTTAACATCAAGGAGATTTACATGTCAGATTCGGAAAAGTGGGCCCGGTGGACGCTGGGAGTGGTGGCGCTGACCATCGCGGCGTATGGCGTCTTCGTCGCATTTCTAGGCCATGGCCCGGCCACCTCGGCGGTTTTCGCGCTGTTAGCGCTGACCGCAATCCCGGCTTCCAGCCGGCGCTATTTCAAGGGCCGAAGGTTCGATGAGCGGGAACGCGCGATTGCCCACAAGGCGCTCCGGGCGGGTTTCAGCGCGTTCTGGCTGGCGTACATCGGCCTCATTTTCGTGATCGGTATTGTCAAGGGATGGGATGCTAACTTAACCGCGCCGGTCTGGGTGTTCACGGAAACTCTCCTTTGGGCGGCGACTCTCATCTGGGGCGTGGAAGCGCTGACGACCATCCTGCTCTACCGCGGGGGCCCCCGTGCCTAACCCGGAACCGGAGATCGCGAACCACATCCGCCGGCTCCGTTTCGAGCACGGAGAAATGACCCAGGATGACCTCGCGAAGCAAGCGGGCGTGACGCGCCATACCATCATGGCGCTGGAAGCGGGCAAGTATTTCCCTTCGCTGCTGCTGGCCTTCCGCATCGCGCGGGCCTTCGCAGCGCCTGTCGAGCGGGTCTTCGAGTACCACGCCCGTGAGTCGGACTGATCGTTGTGCGGCCTGTTCAACCCGGGCCGGGCGCGCCCGGCCCCTACATCCGGTGGAAAGCTCTCAGAATCTCCCGCGTGGAGTAGTGCATAGCGATGGGGCGGCCGTGGGGGCAGCTCATGGGACAATCGGTTTCAGAAAGCGCGCGCAGCAGCCATTCCATTTTGGCGGCGTCGAGGCGGGTGTTGATCTTGATGGCGGCGCGGCAGGCGATGCCGGCGGAGATTTCGCGGCGCAGATCGTCTAACGACCGCTGGCGCAACTCGCCTTCGGCGATTTCCAGAATTTCAAACAGGATCTGCTCCAGGTCGGCGGCGCCGATGGCCGCCGGCGCGGATTTCACCGCAATGGTGCGGTTGCCGAACGGCTCGGTTTCAAAGCCGGAGGCGCGCAGCTCATCGGCGATGCGGGCGTAATCGATCTGCTGTTCGGCGGTGAGCGTGAGAATCATCGGCATCAGCAGGCGCTGGGTTTCGACGGCGCCGGCGGCGCGCTGCTTGAGGACCTGCTCGAAGAGGATGCGCTCATGGGCCACGTGCTGATCGACGATCCACAAGCCGTCGCGGCCGGCGGCGACGATGAAGCTCTCGTGAATCTGGCCGAGCGGCCGCAGATCGGAAAGCACGGAGAGCGACATTTCGGGGGGAGGGACGGCCTCGGGCGGAAATTCGCCGTGGGCATCGAGGTGGCGCGAAAGTTTCCCGGAAGGCCGCGGACCCGGCGCCACTTCGAGCGGCGGCGCGCTGAAATCGAGGCGCGGCGACGGGCCTGCGGTGGGGCGCAGGGTGAACTCTGGAGCCGGCGCCTCGCCTGGCTCGGTCAGCGTTTGGAGCGGGGCGGTTTCGGCGGGCGCGACCTGCGTGGGCTCGGCTTCGACCAGGCTGGCCGCGTCGGGCGCCTGGTTTTCGATCATCTGGCTGAACTCGGAATACGGCAGCCGCGCGGCGGCCTGCCCGGGTGCTGGGCGCACGGCCGGCTGGAACGAGGGCGCGGGGCGGCTTTCCATGAGCCGGTCGCGAATCGTGTCGCGGACGAAATCATGGACGAACGAGCCGTGGCGGAAGCGGACCTCGGTCTTCGAAGGATGCACGTTGACGTCCACTTCCTCGGCATCGCACTCGAGAAACAGCAGTGCAAACGGGTAGGCGGCTGGCGGCATCAGGTTGTGATACGCCGACGAAAGGGCGTGCAGCAGAAGGCGGTCGCGAATCAGTCGGCCGTTGACGAAGATGAAGACCGAGTTGCGATTGGCCTTCTGCACCTGCGGGCGCGAGAAGAAGCCGGTGAGACGGAAGCGCCGGGTAGGCGGCTCATCGGGCTCGGCGCGGTATTCGGCGATGGCCTGCGAGGGCGGCGCGCTTTCGGGCGCCACGAACAGATCTTTCTCGCGCTCGCCGATCTCGACCAGGTCCTCGAGCGTGCGGCCGCCGAAGATCTGGTAGACGCGCTCGGCGAGGGTGGCGACCGGCGTAACGTACAACAGCTCACTCGCGCCGCCGATCAACTGAAAGGTCTTCTCCGGGTGGGCGAGGCTGTAGTGAGTCACCAGGCTGGCGATGTGGGCGAGCTCGGTTGGCTCGGTGCGCAGGAATTTTTTTCGCGCGGGAACGTTGTAAAAGAGGTCGCGGACGGTGATGGCCGTGCCGCCGCCCAGCGCCGCTTCTTCGCAGCGCAGCATCTTGCCGCCGGCGATTTCGATGCGCGTGCCGGTGGTCTCTTCGGCAGAGCGGGTTTCGAGCAGCAGCCGCGAGACGGAGGCGATGGAGGGAAGTGCCTCGCCGCGGAAGCCGAGCGTGGAGATCGAGAGCAGGTCCTTGACGTCGCGCAGCTTGCTGGTGGCGTGGCGCTCGAACGCGAGCAGGGCGTCGTCGCGCAGCATGCCGCAGCCGTCGTCGGCGATGCGAATCAGGCGGCGTCCGCCGGATTCCACCTCGATGCGGAGTTCCGCGGCGCCGGCGTCGAGCGAATTCTCGAGCAGCTCTTTGACGACCGAAGCGGGGCGCTCGACGACTTCACCGGCGGCGATCTTATTGGCGACCTGGTCGGGCAGGATGCGGATGCGGCCCATGGGCGATCTTATAGTTCACTATAGCCCAGAGGAGCGGCTGGCACGGCCGGGTAGTGCCTGAAATTTCAGACACCACCCACGGCCGGGTAGTGTCCCAAAATCAGGTTGATTTGGGCGCGGGGGCCCACTTTTCTACGCGGCCTTGGGTTTCGCCAGGAGTCCGGCGGCGGTGACGTAGCCGATGGCGGCCAGAGGGACGACGAAGCCGATCATCACGGAGCTATGGTCGGCGACCATGCCCATCAATGGAGGCAGAATGGCGCCACCGACGATGGCGGTGACCATTAGGCCGGACAGCGGGTTGGCGTGTTGCGGCATGGCCTCGACGGCGGTGGAAAAGATGAGCGGGAAGATATTGGCAAACCCCAGGCCGGTGACGAAACAGGCCGCGGCCGCGAGGGCGGCAACGGGCACGAACAGGCCGAACAGCCCGAGGATGGAAACCCCGCAGGTGAGGGCCAGGAATTTGCGAGGCGCCATCCAGTTCAAAATCACGCCGCCGGAGAAGCGTCCGATGGTGAGGGCGGTGAAGAACAGGCCGGTGCCGAGCAGGCCTTCGCGCGCGACATCGATGCTGAACTGCTCTTTGAGGAACAGGGGAATATAGGAGCTCATGCACACTTCGGCGCCGACGTAGAAAAAGATGGCTCCCACCATGGCCAGCACGTAACCGTTGGCGAGCAGCGCCAGGCACGAAGAGAAGGTGGCGGCATGGCGCGCACCGGTATCCTCTTTCACCTTGAGCGTGCTCACCGCGAGCACGGTAATCGCCAGAGCGACGGCGTAGATGGGGAACATGACCTGCCAACTGGCGTGGAAATAGCTGCCGGCGGCCCAGGGAATGATGGGTCCGGAGAGCGACCCGATGGCCTTGACGAATTGGCCGAGCGAAAGATTGCGTGCGTACTTACCGGGCGCGGAGACGTCGCGCATGATGGGGTTGCCGGCCACTTGCAAGATGGCCGCGCCGGCATCCAGCAGGAGCACGGTCAGCAGAAAGCGCACGAAGGTAGTGAGGCCGAAGCTGGCGTTGAGCATTCCGACCAGAGCGATGACGAGTCCGAGCGTCAGCACGGTTTTCTTGCCGCGCCGGTCTTGGAAGACGCCCATCGGCACCGAGAGCAGGCCGAACATGCTGAATCCGACGAAGGGAATCAGCGAAGCCACCGTGTTGCTCAAGTGAAACTGATCTTTCGCCAGGCTGACGAAGGGGCCGACGGCGTCGCCGAAGCCCATCGCGAGAAAAGCCAGAAAAACCGGGAAGGTGCGTATCTTCATAGCCAATCGCTGAATTGTAGCAACTCGCCGCGCGGGCGGGCAGGCGCTTCTGCCAGGCGAGGGTCCGCCCCGGATCTCTTGCGGCAGGCTATGGGATTGCGGACTCGCTCCACGCTATCTGCCAGCCACCGCATTGCGCTTCTTCGGCACGCCGTGAGTATGGCAGTCGACGCACTGGAAGAAGTGGATGTTGTGGCGGCTCGAGCGCGAGCGGAAAGTGGTATCCATCTTCTCGACGTCCAATCCGCAGTTGGACATCTTGGGATGGCAATTGGCGCAGGAAGCGCGCGTCTGCTCGCCGTGGCCCTGATGGCAGGCCAGGCAACTGATGCCTTCGTGGATGCCGATG
>Ga0187848_10003602_pt1 | contig 11217 bp, 11 predicted proteins | sample June2016WEW_4_40_FD_132424 | JGI IMG/M metagenome (GOLD analysis project Ga0187848, IMG submission 132424) | Peatland microbial communities from SPRUCE experiment site at the Marcell Experimental Forest, Minnesota, USA - June2016WEW_4_40 | ecosystem: Environmental > Terrestrial > Soil >... | reverse complement strand
TCGGTGGTTTCGGCAACGACGGCTCGCGCTTTCGAGACGAGTTTCCAATCGATGTGTCGTGGTCTTGACATGCCGCGATTGTATCATTTTTAGTCTCATCTTGAAAGCGAGCTAGAATTAGCATCAGGTTCATGACGTTCGCGCAAGCGATCAGCAGCACCACCCCGGCCAGCCCCGACAGCACCAGGGTAAACGTGACGAGCGAGGAAATCATGGTAGATTGCCGGTAGGTCATCACCACGAACGAGCAGGTGCGGTTCGTCTTCGGGTATGTCTGGGCGAGTTGCTGCCCAATCACCCCGGCCTCGGCGGCGGCTTGCCCCATGTACACACCGGGCTTCAAGCGTCCCAGAACCATCAGCCCTCGATCTCCCCGCATTTCAAGCTCACTCCGCCCGGACCCTCCGGCCAGCGCGGGCTGCATGGCGAGGGGGACATACAGGTCGGCGCGCAGCCAGGCATTCGGCCCCGTGAACGGTTCCGGCGCTACCCCCACCACCTTGAAGGGAAGGCCGTTGAGGAAGATGCTTTGACCTACAACGTCGGGGCTCGAAGCAAACTCCTTTTCCCAGAGAACGTGGCTGAGGACGACAACAGCATCGCGCCCGGGCACTTTGTCCTCGTCGGGACGGAACCCGCGCCCTAGGTCCGGGCGAACGCCCAGCACGTCAAAGAAATTGCCACTTACTAGCGCCCCGAACTTCATCTCGGGTTGTGCCTTTTGATCGGGAGCGAAGCCAAAGGGGAAATATTGCGAGGCGGTCAAGCCGGCGAAGGAGTTGCTCTTCTTGCGGAAATCCTCGAAATCCGGGGAGGACAAGTAGGCGTACGAGAACATGTTCCCGACGCTTTCGCCGCGGAATTGCGATTGCACCACCACGATCGAGGAAGGGTCAGGCACGGACAGGCGCGGGAAGAGAAGATAGTCCGCCATCGTGAAGATAGACGTGTTGGCCCCAATCCCCAAAGCCATTGAAACGATCGCGACGAGAGCGAAGCTAGGATTCCGTCCCAGCGTGCGTAAGGCGTAGCGGAGGTCATGAAGCATGATTCCAGCTCCTTTTGCTCTTTGTAGAAAGGAAGTCGGCTGCCAAGCAACTTGGTCTATATCTCATTGACAACACGCAATGCTCCTGAATTTGCGGGAGCTATGGGTGTGCGCTTTTGGGAAAGAGGTGCGCGGTAATGAGGCGGCGAGTACTGCGTGGGATCGAAATCAGCGTTTACGAAAACGGTAATTTAGTCACGAGAATTCTCACGATCGGCTCGAGCGTGGTTTCGAGGGGGAGAGGTCACGGACACAAAAGCGCTGTCCTGGAGCACTCGCTCAACAATCAAAAAACCGACCTGAGGGCGGTTGCATTCAAAGGCAGCCGAGCGTGAAGTTATCGGCCGGTCCGACGCAGAGCAACGAGCCTCTGTACGCGCTGCTTGAGGTCCACGGACTTAAGGGCAGCCATCAGCCTTGGACACAGGCAAGAGTGCCTGTGCTACGCTGGCTCGGCATAGGTTCCGCCATTGCGTGTCAATAACGAAGGGGGGGCCTACCATGATCAACACTCTTTCGGAGCGATTCAAGCCAGCGCAGCGCGGACCTGTTCGGTCCGGGGCTTTTCGTGGTTGACTGGGGAAGGGCCGCGGACCTAAAGAGCAGGTCCGCGCTACGATGGCTGCGGCCTATGCATCTTGGGAATTGACCCTTGGATCGTCATCGAAGGGAAACCCGATGGTCAAAAGAGGAGCACGTAGCGCTGACCTGCTTTCCAAGGTCAGCGGCTTTTAAGCTTCGGTGTTTCCGGTGCCGTCGGGCTTGCGTGCACGCGGGCGCGCGAGTAGATTACCGGCATGTCACGATTGCGCCGGCCACTCTTATACGACCGATTCATTTTCGTTACTGCGAACTTGCTGCGGTCGAGGGCCAGACTCGATGAAAGCGAATTTGCGCGCCTGGCCGTTTCGGCCGCCCGCATGCGGCAGAAACACGGTTTTTTGCTCACCGCTTGGGTGTTCCTGCCCGATCACTGGCACGCAATCATCTACCCGCTGTACCCACTCACCATCTCAACCGTGTTTAAGGCAGTGAAGGTGAGTTCCATGGTCGGCATCAATGTCAGGCGGCGCGAGACGGGAGAGCTTTGGCAGGAGCGCTTTTTCGACCACGCGCTACGCACCGTAAGGGAGTACCACGAGAAAGTGGAGTACATTCATTTGAATCCGGTGAAACGCGGGTTGGTAAAGAAGCCGGAGGACTGGAAATGGTCCAGCATGGCGGAGCACGCCGGAGTTAGCGCGGAGGAGCAGGAGCGGCGCTGCGGACTGCGCATCGACCGCCTCCGGCTGCCCGCCGACGGGAATATCCCGATCTGAACACCGCAAGAGCCGCGGACCTTGAACCGCAGGTCCGCGCTACGAGCTCAAAGATTTTGGGATTTCAACTTCTTCTCGTTGTGCCGAGTCAAGGCAGTCTACTTCCCGAGGTCACGGTGTGTCGAAAGTGCTAAGCTTGCGCCAGCCGAGGTCGAGAATTCCTTCCCTGGCGAGGCCGTATAGGCGGGAGAACAACAGCATGTATCTGTCCCCCCACCGCGACGCGAATCGAGTTCGATTCCCGCTTGGAACCGCCGATGAAGATTAACAACCCCGTGTTCCTGAGCTATTTGCGCTGTCCATACAAAGCCTGCCTTCTCCTCGAAGGCAGATCCAGCCAACGAACCGATTACGAGACCCTGATCGCCGACCTCGATAGCGGTTACAAACCACTGGCGCAGGCAGCACTGTCTCGCGGGTGCGCCAATGTAGCCGCCGCAACTGATCGTGCTGACAATGTCTTTAGGCGCCGAGGTCCGCCACCGATCATACTCGACGCCAAGATTGAGCATCATCCCTTTGAGTTCATCCTGGACGCCTTGAAACCGGAAGCTGACGGCCCCCACGGTGAATCCCGGTATCTCCCCGTCGTCTTCTGCCGCACCGATAGAGTCCCACGATTTGAAGGAATCCGCCTCGCGCTTGGCGGGCAGGTGCTTGGCCTCGTTCAGGGTTCATGCCCCGCCACCGGCATCGTCGTCCACGGCGCGGACTGCTCTCTCAAGACGGTGCGGTTGACGCCATACTATCCCCCTACCAAGCGGATCATGGCCGAGCTTGTTTCGCTGGCCTCGGGCCAGTGTCGCCCTCCACTGATTCTAAACAGCCACTGCCCCTCCTGCAAGTTTCAGCAATCTTGCATGGACGAGGCGAAGAAGCAGGACAACCTGAGCCTACTTCACCGCATGACCGACAAAGCGATCCGGCAGTACAACCACAAAGGGATATTTACCGTCAACCAGCTCTCCTACACCTATCACCCGCAGCGCAAGGCGAAAAGGGCGAAGCCTCGCGGCTGCCCGCACAGTTACTCCTTGCAGGCTATGGCGATTCGCGACCAGAAGGTGTACGTGCTTGATCTCCCCGTGCTCCCTTCCGCTGACACCCAGGCGTTCATCGACATGGAAGGTGACCCGGACGGCCGCTTCGTCTACCTGATCGGACTTCTCGTCGTTCGCAATGGCCAAGAGACGTGCCACTCGTTTTGGGCGGACACGAGAGAAGAAGAAGCGGCGATCTTTGAGCAGTTGGACCGCGCCCTAACTGGCTTGACCAATTCTCCCGTGTTTCATTACGGCCCGTACGAGGCCCGTGCCCTGAAGCGTGCCGCATCGCGCTCGGCACAGTCCAAGTTGAGCCAAATCGCTGACATCCGATTGACGAATGCCCTCTCCGAGGTCTACTCCAAGATCTATTTCCCGACCTACTCAAACTCGCTCAAAGACATCGCCGCGTACCTCGGGTACGGCTGGAGAACGCCTGGAGCCACTGGCCTGGACGCGGTGGTCTGGCGCAGCCGCTGGGAATCAACCCACGACGACACGCTCAAACGGAGGCTTATCGAATATAATCTCGACGACTGCCACGCCCTAAAACGCCTGACCTCCTTTCTCATTGAGATGGACGGCGCTGCTTCCGGTTCACACGGCCCCGCCGCGAAATCCGGCGTGATCTCTGTAGAAGCCTTGGATGACGACGCGCTGAGGAGCAACCCGGAGTGGGGCAAAAAGGAGTTCGCGATCCCAGAGTTCGAGGCAATCACGAAGTGTGCATACTTCGATTACCAGAGATCGAAGGTATTTGTCCGCACGAATCCGGCATTGCGGCAGATCCGGCGACGCCAGCGGAAAAGCGAACGGAGGCTCAGTTACCGCGTCACCAGCACAGTGGAATTCCGCGCCCGCAAGTGCCCTTATTGCAAGAGCGCGAAATTCTGCCTAGATGGGAACCGCATCCAAAGTAAAGTGTCGCTCGACCTAAGGTTTTCGCGGGCTGGCATAGCGCGCCGGGTCACTCGCCACCGGTCAAAGGTGTACAGATGCTCGGCGTGCAATCGGTCCTTCGTTCCGCGTGCCTACACCCTCCAAGAACGGTTTGGACACAACCTCGCGGCGTGGGCGATTCACCAGCATATTTCGAATAGAATTACGTTTGAAAACCTCGAAACGACGATAAGAGAGTGCTTCAACCTACCACTGGACTTTCAAAGGATCCACGGGTTCAAGGCTCGGTTCGCCCAGTATTACGATAGGACGTACCGGCGCACCATGGAAAAGCTTATCTCGGGGCCGCTACTGCACGTCGATGAAACAAAGGTCAACTTGCTGAAGGGGAGCGGCTATGTGTGGGTGTTCACGAATATGGAAGAGGTAGCGTTTGTCCTTAGGCCGAATCGAAATGCCGCCTTTCTGCACAAACTGCTACGGGGATTCCACGGTGTGCTCGTGAGCGATTTCTTCTCTGGGTACGATTCGCTTGAATGCGCGCAGCAGAAGTGCTTGGTGCATATCATGAGGGACTTCAACGACGGTCTACTGGCCGATCCGCTCGATAAGGAACTCAAGGAACTCGGGCACAGGTTCGGGTACGTGTTGCAGGCTATCATCGCAACGGTTGACCGCTTCGGGCTGAAGGCACGGCACCTGAGAAGGCACAAGTCGGAGGTGAGCCAATTCATCACAGCAATCGAACCTGCCACCTCGGATTCGGAGGTTGTTCGGAAGCTGAAGAAGAGGATCACAAAGTATAGAGGAAAGCTGTTCACGTTCCTCGAATACGATGGCATTCCATGGAATAACAACAACGCTGAGCATGCGGTAAAGCATTTCGCCAAGTATCGGAGACTGGCAAACGGGCGTTTCACCGAAAAAGGGCTGCGGGATTATTTGAAACTTTTGAGCGTTTACGAAACCTGTAAGTACTAGGCGATCAATGCTTTTGAGTTTCTTTTGTCAAAGGAGCGCGATATCGACTCCTTTGCTGAGCGGACCTGAACCCGCCGCCACAAGATTCAACCGGTGAACGATTTGATCCCGAGGTTCTTCATTCGAAAAAGCGAATCGGTTTGTGAGAGGCTGCAAGAGAGAAATGCTGAAACGCTAGCAGCGCATGGCTTCTGGAGCAGCTTCAATAACCCCTTAAAGCCTATACGCAGTCCTACCGATTGACACGTCCGAGACGCGGTAAATTGTTCTTCGCCAAATGGTGGTACCACAGTACCTTTGCCCGTCGGTGTCTCCACTGCGGGTTGCCTAAATATGCCTCGCCTGGGTCAGACCACCCTGACCCTCAATTGAGTAATCCGTAACTGTTGTGAAATCCTTCATCCACTAGCGGCGGTTCGGCGCAGACCTGCAATTGGAGAGTCTGCGATTTTCCAACGCGACTTCTGGCGGATCTTCTTTTTGAGTATAAGCGGGGATTTTTTCCTAACTGCTTGGGATGAAGGGAGTTATTCGTTCTGTTGTCTGTAAGCCTCCTGACTACATGGCCGGGAGGGAGATACCGAGCGCCTTGAGAATTTCGTGCTGGCGAGCGTCTGGTTGGGGCAGCTTAGTCACGGTGGCTTTCTCATCGACCGTGTAGTGCAGCAGGCACAGTCGGGTCAAGGCGAGCAGCGCATCCGGCAAGGTGATCGCGTCGGTGCGAGTCTCAGTGGTGCCCAACGCCGCCCGTAATCGCTGCTCCATCTCGCGACTGACTTTCAACGCCAGCAGGCAGCAGAACACGTGCCCCCGCGTGCGGCTCTCTTTGCGTACCCAGACGGGCCGCACTTCCAGCAAGCCGGTCTTCAGGGTGCGAAAATCGCGCTCAACCTTCTGGAGAGAAACATAGCTGTCATGTACTTGCTGGGCGCTCATCGCCGAGGGAACCTCGTCGGTGGTCACCACATAGCAACCGGACAACTCCAGCGCTCGGCGGATCGCTTCCCCGTTCCGCTGCAGCCGCAACTACCTACCCTCGAGTGGGAGGATCACCAGGCCCGTCAACCGGTGGCGCCCAGCCCAGGCCTCCAGCGCCCGCCGTCCCGCTTCCGGTTGGCAGCGAGGGTGTTCGCGCACCTGCTGGTTGCGGGCCGCGACCTTAGCCTCGAGCTTCGCTAGCTTGTCTTCCAGCCGATACAGCTCGCGCTTAGCCTCCGCCGGATCTTTGCGCAAGACATAACGCACTCTGTCGGCTTGCACTTCGCACACCTGCTCACTGAACAGGCTCAACTGCAAAACCCCTTGCCCCAGCAGTCCCCGCATCTGCGGGTCGGTCAGCGCCGTGATATACCGCAACCCCGCCGCCGTCCGCGCCTCCTTTCCCTTGCTCTTCACCATCCCCCGGTCTCCCACGAAGACTAACTCTTCCACCTGGAATTGCTCCTGCAAGATCTGGATCTGTTCCCCCACGGGGGTGGAATCGTTCCGGTTCCCCTCGAACACCCGCACCGCCAGGGGCTCGCCTTCTTCGTCCGCCAACAGGCCGATGACGATCTGCAACTTACCCCGCTTGCCGTCGCGGTTGTACCCATAGGCCCCCAGTTCGTTCTTTTCCCCCTCCAGATAACGGCTGGTTACGTCGTAGAGAAATAGCCGCGGGGGCTGGCCGCGACGCGCCCCATAACGGCGGTATAGGGCCGCTTCGATCTTCTCTTGGCGAGCCGCCAGATCATCCAACGCCGCATACAAATCGTCCTCGTCGAACGCACCTAAACCCATAACTTCGGCGACGGCCTGATCCTCCGCCCAGCGTACCGCCGACAGGCGTGAGCCCTGATGGGCAAGGCGCGCCAGCACCAGGAACAAAGCCAGCTTGGCGAGCCGGCTGTGACCGAGCGCGGCGCCGAGGCCGAGAGCGTCGGCGACCTGCTTAAGCGCAAACAGCAAACCGAAGGCGCGTCCCAGTTGGGGGCTCTGCGCCAGGTCGGCGGCCTGGTCGAGCTCCCCACCCAGCAAGCAGGCGGCGGAAAACTTCCAGGCGGGCCGCGGGCCAGTGAGACAGGTTGGCGAGGGTACGATTCCTGACCTTGCCGTTCTCCCGGAAGGATTCCCGCAGGAGGATGGCCGGAGGGGAGTTGCGGTTGGGGATGGTGGCGATATACATGACTTCTGTATACGACTAATAGTAAGGTATTTCAAACAAAATATAGTATCTACATGACTACAATATGTGGCACAAATTCCGCCAACCCTCTCCGATACAAAGACTTCTATCAATTACCGCGGGAAAGATCCGTCTGGGAGCTGAAGGCTCCCCTTCGGTCAGCGTGTGGAATGGCATCCCGCCGAAGAGAATACTCGCCCCCATGCCGTGCCGGAGGGAACCTTTAGTTAAGGGGCTGAAGGACTGGCGGTGGTTGGATTAATGGACAGCCTTGACATTCTGGCTGACGTGGTCCAAGTCGTCTTCGGTTTGTTTGCAATTAGGATTGCAATTGTCGGCGTCATTCATGTTTCCCCTGGGCGGCAAGACCGGCTTGCCATCCAACGTAGGACGCCGCCAAAGCTTATTGCTACCATCACGCTGAGCGCACCTACCCGAGTATTGGTCGCAGTTTGTCGGGTCTGTCTGGTTTTATTGACGGCATGGGATATCATGCGACAATTTCACCATTAACACGCCACGGATATCAGGGTCTTGGCTGGAGCAGGCTCCGGGGGGTCGGCGATTTCCCGATGCACGCAAGAAGGGCACAGCATGGGGCCGTGCCCTTCAATCACCTAGCGGTTGTAATGGTCACGTGCGATACCGTCGTAACGGCCGGAGCGCATGCAGCACTTCTTGAAACCTGATGCCGGACCCGCATGGGCAGGGGTCATTTCTGCCGAGCTTCTCCGATAGCTCTTTGCCCCCATGCACGGTGCGGAAACCCACGCTTGACGTTAGTCTCGGATGGGAACCCCTTGCGGCGTTTGCTGCTGGGCTCGAAGAAAAAAATTGTTGTTCACGGCAGTCTCTCCTTCCAGATGGATTTGCCCGTCACATCACAGAAGGCGAGCCGATTCCTTTATTCTACCCCAAGACGTGGAGTGAAGCCCTGGCAAAATGACAGGCAACGAGGCATGAGAGATAACCTACCGTGCCGCCCAATTACCTATGCTGGGGCAAGTGCTGGTTGAACTGAAGCGGCGGCCGCCTAGTCCGGATTTCTCACCACGACTTAAGGGCAGCGGGGTTAGGCACGGCCGTCATACGGGCTTCCTGATGATTTCCGCCTCACGCCACCGCCAACAACTTGTGCGAGCGCATGATGCCAGGTTTCGGAGTGCGGGAACTCGCTTCCGCTTTTTCTACCGCTGACTTGTCAGCGGTTGGTCATTCGCCGCGACGAGTCGCGGCGAGCAAAAGCGGCGACGAGTCGCCGCACGCCGAAAGGCCGGTCGCATCGCCGTGGTGAGAAGTTCGGGCTGGGGGCTTCGGGAAATCCAAAAAGTCTGCAAAACTTCGGCACTGATTCGGCTTGCTTTGGCGTATGATATGGTTTCGCGGCGAAGTTACATCTAGGGGATGACGTCCAAGCATATGTCAATCATAGAGGAACGGAAGGGTGGTCCACGGCTCACCGCATCTTTGACGGTCGTCCTGTCGACAGGGGAGGCCCCCTACGTCATGGAGATTGAAAACGTGAGCGACACGGGGCTTTGCCTCCGGTCGAAAGAAGTGTTCCCCGTCGGTACTCAAATTCACATGGTCTTTGGCCGACCGCCCGAGTTGCCCCGAATAGACGCAGATGGAATTGTAAGGTGGTGTGACGCCGAAAAGGGAGTTGGGGTGGAATTCACCTCGATCAGTTTGGATGACCACCAAGCCCTCTTGAGATTTATGATCTCGCAGTCCCCGAGCGAGCTACATTGAATCCTAATCTTTCAGTTCATAGGTTTTCTGGTGTACATTCAGGTCAGCCTCGTCGATGTGCTCTTCGGCCAAAATTCTCTTGAGTTCACCGACTTGCTTGTCGGCGCGAGATTTATCAGCAGTTCGGTCTTCCTGAATTATCCAGAACGTGGCTCCGCAATAGCTCCATTTATCGGGAGAGAAGTCACACAGCACTCTTACCATTCTCCGGTACTGACCCGGCAAATCTACGCCGATTCTGATTGCCTTATCTCCAATCATGGCTTGCTTGCCTTACGTCGATCTACCCCAAGAGAAATAGCACAGCATCCAGGCGCCAAGTCATTCTTTCGCTCTTGTTCCTGCTACCTTCGGCTGCCGGCTTCTGCCTTCGCAAACGCTGCATTTACGGCTGTGAGCCGCTGCTGGGCGCTCCCCACGAGATTGCTTGTGGGAAACTTGGTAACAACCGTCTCGAACGCCGTTCTTGCCTCATAAAGGTTCCCGGCAGATTGCTGGTCAACCCCCTTCTGAAAGTAGTAATCGGCGGTTTCCTTCAGTGCCGTCACCTCTTGTTCCAGCGAATCAACCTTCTTCTGGAGTTCAATGTTGCGAGCTTTTTCGGCGGAGAGTAAAGCGGTTGTACTGGAGAGTTGACTGTCTTTGAGGAGAGCAACGTGGCCGAAAAACGCAATCAAGACCACCGCCACTCCAATGATGATGAAATAAGCCTCTCCCCCAGTATCAGAATGCCGAATTGTCAAGGGTGGGGTCGGTTCATCGAAGCCGAGATGATGGCGCTCGGGACGTATGCTGCGTTCACCTAATTCGTAGTTGGCAATTCGACGAGCCGCTCCTAATGCTTCGCCGCCCGTCTTTGGCTGCCAAAGCTTCTCCGGTTCGCTCATGTTAACCTCCACTCAGCGAGATTTCTGAGTCGCTCCGTTGTGTTAAGAGACCTCCCGGTTCATTCGGGCCGACCCGCCTAAACAACCATGGCGGGGGCCACACAAGAGTCCTGCCGGTGACCGACTGTCACTGGAGGGATGGAGATGAAATTTCCACTTCCAATTCTCCACCTGGCGACAACATACACCCGAGCATTTCTGAATGCAAACGCCCGGCCGGGGTTTGGTTGTTGAGCGCATCATCGAGCACAGAAGCCACATCTTCTGCCTCTCCTGCGGCTTCCGCAGCCCTATACTGCCGCCTTTCCAACGGACGTTACCCAATGGACATGTCCAGTGGTTGCTGACGCATTCATGAGGGAGTAGCATGTGCCCCATGCCTTGCTGATATCGATTGCCCGTGATTTGATTAAGCGGAAAGGCAAGCGTCGGTGAGGAGGAGAAAGGCTGCAGGGCCTCGATTTTCTACTGTTGAACGCTTCGGAGCTAAAGCGACACAAAGCCGACTAGGCTGGCAAAGCTAGTGAAAATGAAATTCTCGTCCCCGCACAAATGTCATTGAATTCAAAGCTGGTCGGAATTGTGGCGAATGACATTAATCGCAGGCGACGATTCCGCCGCCTCTGAAGGTGGTCCCCTTCGCAGGCATCAATTGCCCTGCCGCATGCTGCAAGCGGCGCGCACAGTTCTCCCATTCCCCTTCGGTGCACTGCGTTTTGCGGCAATCGAACTCACAAAGGGCATGGTCCTCGGGAACCTCGCGGATAAGCTGTCCCCAGACACTGTCGCAGATGTTCCGAAGCGGTTTCATCGAGATCCTCCGATAGCCTAAAATTTCTTCCCTATTCTAGAAAGTCTTTCCTGGGCCGTCATGCCACAGGACTCTTCTGATGCTGAAGACGAACGCCCGACCTGCCTGCTCCTTAAGAACTCGGCGATGGTGGCCAGACGGTCCAGGATGAATATCACGTTGAGCGGGGGTATTGCAATCGAAAACTCTAACCCAAGAATCGCGATTGAGCGATGGTAAGGTGTTCCTGAGATGGTGGAAAGATCGTTTGCCGCGAGCCGTGGTTAATCCGGGTGAGGTCGCGACTCCATTGCGGTCAAGATTCAGGGGTCC
>Ga0187848_10003599_pt1 | contig 11218 bp, 11 predicted proteins | sample June2016WEW_4_40_FD_132424 | JGI IMG/M metagenome (GOLD analysis project Ga0187848, IMG submission 132424) | Peatland microbial communities from SPRUCE experiment site at the Marcell Experimental Forest, Minnesota, USA - June2016WEW_4_40 | ecosystem: Environmental > Terrestrial > Soil >... | reverse complement strand
TATCGCGACCAGATGTACGGGAAGCTGCCGGAACTATTCGGACGGCTGCCGAAGAACAAGCTGGCCGTCGTGCCGATGGAGTCATTCCGGAGCGCCGACGGCGTTCCTGCCGACTATTCGCTGGGCGCCGGAGATGGCTCGCGGCCCGGACGGATCAACGTAAACGAATACGCGCCGGAGAAGCGATTGCTGCTCAACGTGGAAGCCATCGCTTACCACGAAGGAGTTCCCGGGCATCACCTGCAATTCTCGATTGCGCAGGAAATCACCGGCCTGCCGCCGTTCCGCAGGTATGCCCTCGATCTGAATGCGTTTACCGAGGGGTGGGCGTTCTACTCTGAGCGGCTGGGAAAAGAGGTGGGCTTTTATCAGGATCCGTACAGCGACTACGGCCGCCTACAGAATGAAATGTGGCGCTCCGTGCGCTGGGTAGTGGACACGGGCGTACACGCCAAGCACTGGACCCGCCAGCAGATGGTCGACTTCTTCCACCAACACACAGCGATGGACGACCAGAATATCGAAACCGAAGTGGATCGCTACATAGCCTGGCCGGGGCAGGCCCTCTCTTACAAGATGGGACAGATGAAGATTCTCGAACTGCGCGAACGCGCGCAGCGGGAGTTGGGAGCGAGATTCGATCTGCGTGCCTTTCACGACGCTGTGCTCGACCAGGGCCCACTTCCGCTCGACATGCTGGATGCGGTGATCAACGAGTGGATCGCGGGTCAGAGATAGCGCGAGGCAAGGCCCCACGACGGCGCGCTCTTTACCTGTCATCGGCGGCCATCCGGCATTGCACTTACCGGTTTGGCATTCCTCTTCGAGGGCTCGAGCGAAGTGCGCGCCTTAAACGGACGCGCCCAGCGCTCTCGGCGAGTGTTGCAGGAGTTGGCCGTTCGCCGTCGAACCGCGGCGGAACGGCTGAAGTAGCCCGGCGCGCTGTAGCTCTTCGATTCGCCGACCGCGTACGGGGCTTCGACCTCGCCAAAAAACGATTCGCAACTGCCGCTCGAAAAACGGTACGTGTGGCGGGTCGCGTCGGCTCTGAAATCAGCTTGCGTTGATTTTCGATCATCTCGGTGTCGGTGCGGATATCGCCAGGGCCTCGCTCAACAGACCGCGTGCTTTCGCCGCGTTGCTGGGACCGTTCCTGTCGAGCAGGCAGGAGTATGGTGTTGGCCGTCGACGCGCCGCGCGCTAGCGCGGCCTGCGCAAGCCGCACTCGAGCAAAGTCACAGTCAGCGGCTCGAAGGCATATTCGATCAGGCTTCCGTTGATCGGGGCGTCGATGACGGACACGGAAACCCGATTCGGATCGTCGTGAGTATTCATGGCCTCAGAGTCGCCGGCACGCTGGCCGTCGGCCAGCATGAATACCCGAGCGCGCGCGATCAGGCCCGCAAAGCCTTTGAGCTTGATTCGCACCTTGCGCTTCCCCCGAGTGGAGTTCACCCCGTAAATGCGCAGCGTCGATCCATCCGCACTAATGGTCGCACTGAGGTCGGGTTCCTCAAGGTGTTGCGCCAAATCGCTTTGCCGGACGACTTGAAGCGGAAAGGTGCCCGCGGCGCGTTGGTATAAGGCCTGGGAGTAGTATGTCGGCGAGCGGTAGAGCCACCCTGTTCCCGGTTGAATGACGCCGGAGCCGAAACTGTCTGAAAGGTTCGAACGGATGGCGATTTCAACCAGATTGCTGTAGCGATGCATTAGATTCTGATAGCGTGAGCAACTCAAGGCATTGCCAAGCGTCAACAACATGCCACGGGTGAGGCCCATCTGGCCGGCCGTGGTGTTCCATTCCGTGACGGCCACTCGCACATCCTTGCCGCCCGAGTATTGGGCAATCTGATCCCGAAGATCCTGGAAGCTGCGCTCCTCCGAGACCAAGTCCCCGGCTTCATAGTGATGCGGGCAAAGATAGTCGAGGTACCCTCCGCCCAGCTTTAACGTCTCGGCGGAGGGAAAAGAAGACAGAATCTTGATTGCCGGATCGACTTGCCGCATTGCCTCGGCGAACGCTTTGACTGATGCATCATACGCCATCCCACCGATCTCATTGCCGATTTGCCAGTACTTGACCCGATACGGTTCTGGATGCCCGTTTTGACGCCGCACGCGTCCCCAGGTGGTGTCGGGCCCGCCATTGAAATATTCGACCTCCGCGGCGGCGTCAGAGGGCTTCTTGCCGGTCCACCGCACACAAATCAGCGGCTCCGCCTTAACGCGCCGGCACAACTGAACGAACTCCTCGACTCCGATGAAATTTGGGTCGAGCCCACCCCATGGCTCGGTTGCGTATGGCACCCGCTGGTCCCAATTGCCCAGGCACTTGTCCCACTCAAATACTTCGAGAGTGCTGCCCCCGAAACGGATAATTCCCGGATTCATCGCCGCCAGAGCTTCCACCACATCGGGTCTCCAGATGCCGAGCACCGCCTGATCGTCAATCAGATAGACCCGATCGAGCCACAGCGTCCCGGGGCCGCGGAATTCAATCGTCAGTGTTCCGTTGGTCGAGGACTTCCGCGCTGTCAATATCACATCAGCGCCTTTCCAGGTCGCGGAACCGGGACCGAGAGAGACCGGTTCCGCGATGCCTCCTCCATCGCCGTGCAGCGAGGCACGCACTTCCACATTTCCTTCACTCCTCAAGTGCAGCCGCAGCCGGTAGCGATGTCCCTGCTCGAGGTAAAAGCCGTCCTGCGAGATTCCCGCCCAGGAGTGGGCAGCCGGAAGCTCGATCTTCTGCGAACGCTTCCCGTTGAAAGGATCGTGTGGATCGAGCGAATACGCGGCGAGATGGACGGCGCCGTCCGGATACCACGGACGATAGGGCTTGTCGATCTCCCGCTTGTAGCTCGGCCTCCAGGCAGGCTCTTCCTCGAAGCTGGTGGAATCCACCTGTTGGGCCACCATGGAGGAAAGAAGGCGGCAGAGGGGCTCGATGAATTGGCCGCCTTGCTTCAGATCGATGGGCCGGGCGCTGATTCGCGAAGAAGCGATCTCGATCTCCTGGGTTCGCTCCGCTTCATCCACCGACTCCAGCCGCGCGTCGTCGAACCAGACTTTGCCACTCGAATGATCGAATGCAATCAGACGGAGCCTGATCCAGCCGGGCGACTGCACGCGGAACAGAACCTGGGCCTGCTGCCATCCGTTCTTTCCGGCCGCCAGTTGGCTTGAGCCTTGATCCCCCGCCGGGCTCTCCACCCGCAGGGCCACCGTTTTGGCACTCCCTTGCTCTTGGCCAACAAAGATCCAGGCACTCGCCCGCCACAGAGTCCCGACAGGCAAGAAGACTTTCTGATACAGGCTGAAGCTGGACGAACGGTCCGCTGTGATGAGCACCGATTGCCGCCCTTCCCGATGGTTGGCCGCGTCGATCTGGACCGACAACCCGGCCGGCGCGTCGGGCGGCGTTCGATTCCAACCCGAGGCAACTTCAGAGGATTCGAACCCGCCGTTCTCGAGCTGCGGGTTGCGCTGCGCGGTGGCGACGGGGAGGAGCCAGGCAAAGAGAAGCAGAAGATGTGCGATTCGCATGCAGAATGCTCCAAAATCGTTGAACCATCTTATCCGATCGGCCACCCCATTCGGCAACTCGATCAAAATCCGCGATCGGTGATGTCGGCCGGGTTGTCGGAAAGCTCCAGAGCGGGACTGATTGAGATCGCTGCACGTCGAACAGTAGCTTTGAGAATTCACGTTTCTTTGGTCCCAGGATTCCCGGCAGCATAGTCAGGGGGCCGAAGAACCCGAACGATCCCCAGCGGGTGGCGACGGTCGCCGATCACCATGCGGGCGTGGCTAAGAAAGGGCGGCTGTCGCGGGGAGGCCGCTGCTGAGGTACGCCGCCTGTTCCTCGAAGCGCCGGCGGAGGTGGCGCGGACATTCTCCACCACCCGGATGCCGGACGGCGACATCAGCTTCCAGTGGGTCCGGATCGCACTGTCGGCGTGTAAGCAGGGCTAACGAGGGCTACCGGCATCCTTTTAGGAAGCATACCCGCCAGCACCCGCGCTCTCGGCGCGCGACGGCAGTTGACCACTCGCCGCCGCGTTCGGCTGAAGCGGCTGAAGGAGCCCGGCACGCTGTAGCGCGACGGCCTTCGCCACCGCCGGCTGCCCGGGGCTTAGGGCTCGCTTCGCCGGTTCAACTAACGCATGTTTGCGCTTTTGCCTCGTAACCGATTGCAACTACATGGTCGGTTTCTGACTTTGGTCACTACATAACCGTTTTCTTGCCCTGGGACGGTTCCGGCGGATCCAACTCCGGATGCGGCGGAGAGGGCAGTTCGATCCCTAAAGGGCGTGAAGGCGGTTTTCAGCGATATTACAGTCACACCGAAAGTCAGGGCCATCGATGTGAGGCTCAAAATCGAAGACGCGTTGAAACGTAACGCAGGGACCGGTGCCAACCACATTAAGGTGGAGACGTCCGACGGCAAAGTGACGCTTCGCGGTCAGGTCCGCTTCTGGGCGGAGCGGGAAGAAGCCGAGCATGCTGCCTGGGCGGCCCCGGGCGTTACGAAGGTCGAGGACCTCATCACGATCAACTAGCGCGGAAACTCCGTAGATCGGAACGCGTGTAGTGAGAACCGCGCTTTTCTTATTACCCCAAGATTCGTGAAGAAGGGTTTTGGCAGGTTGGTTGCAATGTGCTAGCTCCAGGACCGTCATTGTGAAAAACGGCATAGAACGCTATCGCGACAACCTTCAAGGCGAGATTGACGGCGCGTACTTATATGAGGCGCTGGCAAAATCCGAGCCTGATCCGAAGCTCGCTGAGGTGTGCAAACGCCTCGCGTCCGTCGAAAGGAGGCATGCCAAAGTGTGGGCGGATATGCTTGGCGTTCAAGTGCCTCCGGTACTGGAACCCGGATGGCGAACAAGAACACTTGGTTGGCTGTCAAAAGAACTCGAATCTGAGTCTCGTCATGGATGTGGCCGGCGCAGGATTGTCCAGCCATGCGATTATTTGAAGATGGAGCTGCCATCTTACATTTTGCATTCTCGTTTTTTGGTGTTCGTGACGGCGCCGGTCATTTATCTTGGCTTCATTCCCTTTTGACGGCGTCCCGGCCCAACATGAGGGCCAGGTGAACGCGCGCGATCGCGTCCCGTTTCTTATTCGTCTTATGCTTAGAGCGCTTGTCCCAAAGCCTTTCGATCGAGGAGATGTTCTCAAATGCGGCCAGAGCCATTGCGAATCTTCCAGCCCAAGGACGGTCTGCTGTACGTGATCCAAAAGCACCAGGCCTCGCACCTGCACTACGATTTTCGCCTGGAATGGCGTGGAGTGCTGCTCTCTTGGGCGATCCCCAAAGGTCCCTCGCTCGATCCTTCGGTGAAGCGCCTGGCGGCGCAGGTGGAAGATCACCCGCTCGAATACGGCAACTTCGAGGGGGCGATTCCGGAGGGCGAGTACGGAGCGGGAACGGTCATGCTCTGGGACCGCGGGACCTGGGTTCCCGAAGGTCCCGACGTTGACGCCGCCCTTCGCAAAGGCGAGCTGAAATTCTCGCTCTTTGGCAAGAAGCTTCGCGGCTCGTGGGTACTCGTCCGCACCAAGCTTGGCTATGGTGCTGCCGCCAAGCCTCAATGGCTGCTGATCAAGCACCGCGACCAGTTCGCCTCCACCAGAGATGTCACCGCCGAGTTCCCTCGTTCGGTCGTCTCCAACCGGCCGCTATCCGGCATCGCGCGTGATGAAGGCGGCGACGTCGCCCAAGCCGCCAAGGGCGACCCTTCCGGGAGTCGCGCACGGTGAGCGAGCGCATTCCGTTTCGGGTGCAACCCATGCTGGCCACCTTGGTCCGCGAGCCTTTTCATCGGCCAGGCTGGATTTACGAGGAGAAGTATGACGGCTACCGCATCCTCGCTTACAAGGAAGCAGATCGAGTGACGCTGTTCTCGCGCAACCAGAACGATCGCACCCAGCGATTTGCAGGCGCCGCCAAAGCGGTCGCGGCGCTGCCGGCGAGATCGCTGTTGCTTGACGGCGAAATGGTGGCATTCGATCACTGCAATGTCTCGCGCTTCCAGCTTCTGCAGAATCTCGAATTCGAACCCGAGTATGCCGTGTTCGATTGTCTATATGAGAACGGCCGCGATCTGCGCGCGGAGCCGCTCACCCGTCGCCGCGAGGCGCTCGAAGAAGTGGTCGGCAGCGCCGCCGCCAGGGGCACAGCCATTTTCCCCGCGACCCGCCTGGCGGACAACGGTCTGAAAGCCTTCCAGGTGGCCAGGCGAAACGGCTTCGAAGGCGTGCTCGCCAAAGACGCTTCCGCCCCTTATGTGGAAGGTCGCTCGCGGCTATGGCTCAAGTGCAAGGTCCATCAGGAAGACGAGTTTGTCATCATCGGCTACACCGCGCCCGCCGGTTCGCGCCAGCATTTCGGCGCGCTCTTGCTGGGAGCTTACGAGAATGGCAAATTGATCTACGTCGGCAAGGTTGGAACCGGCTTCTCCCAGCAATCCCTCGCGCAGCTCTATCGCAAATTCCAGCCGTTCCTCCGAACCAAACCGCCGGTTGCCGTTCCGCCGCGCGAGAAGGACGCCACCTTCTTGGCTCCCCGCCTGGTCGCTCAAATCGCCTACGAAGAGTTGACCGACGATCGCAAGCTCCGCCAACCCGTCTTCCTGGGCCTTCGTGACGACAAGCGCCCCGAAGACGTCGCCCTCCCGGAGGCCACGTGACGCTGGAACAGATCACCCACCCCGACAAGGTCTTCTGGCCCGACGAGGGTTATACCAAACTGGACCTCGCCCGCTTCTATGCCGCGGTGTTTCCCAGGCTCAAGCCTTACGTCGCCGATCGCCTGCTCACAATGGAGCGTTGTCCGGATGGAATGCGCGGCCAGTGTTTCTATCAGAAGGAAGCGCCGAAGGGGATGCCCGCGGGCACTCCTACCAAGTTGATCCGTCACTGGAAACGCGCCGTTCACTATGTTGTGGGAGGACTTATCGAGACGGAAATCGCCCTTGTGAATCTCGGTTGCATTGCGGTGCATGTTTGGGGCAGTTGCGCAAGCCATCCGCATCAGCCCGACTGGGTGGTCTTCGACATTGATCCGGGCTCTGGCGAATTCGCCGACGCGGCCAGGGCGGGCCTGCTGTTGAAGGACGCGCTGGAGACAATCGACCTGGTCTCTTTTCCCAAGACCTCGGGCAGCCGGGGACTGCACGTTTTCTTGCCGATTCAAGTGGGACCCGGCTTCGACGAGGTACTTTCCTTCGCAGAGGAATTTGGCAAGCGGCTGGCGGCAGCGCATCCGGACACGCTGACCGTCGAGCAACGCCTCGAGGCTCGACGGGGCCGTGTATACTTGGATCCTTTTCGAAACGCGTTTGGAGCAACCGTGGTGGCACCCTATTCTGTGCGCCGCCGCCAGAAGGCGCCCTTCTCAATGCCGCTTCGCTGGCAGGACGTGACGCCATCGCTTGATCCGTCGCATTTCAACTTGGGCAATTTCGAGAAGCACCTCGCCGGTTCTGACCCGTGGCAGGACTTCTTCAAGAAACGTCAGTCCTTTGGGGAGGCAGTGAAGGTATTGCATAGACGCTGACGCTGGAAGCTGCCATCGAACCCTGGGGCGAGGTGGCGAAGTGTTGGACGCGGAGTCCAGAAGTGAGCGCGAGGGGGACAGTCAGAGCCGGTTATTTCGGCGAAACGAGGGGTGACTTACGATTCTTGGCCGCTGAATTGCACTCTACACAGCGGATGGCGGCAAAAAACACCCTCAAGACGTTTTGAAGGAGAAGCCCATGAACACGCAACGGACGATATTCGCTTCCACTGCGATCGTGCTGCTCTCTGCGACTGCGTCATTCGCACAGCAGGTGAAGACTGACTACGATCGCAACACAGATTTCAGGCAGTACAAAACGTACTCCTGGGAAAGGGTCCAAACTCGAGACTCACTATGGGTCGACCGGATCAAGGCAGCTATCGACGCAGACCTGGCGGCGAAAGGCTGGACGTCGATCAAATCGAACGGTGATGTCGCAATCGTAGCGCTGGAGATGACTCGGACGCAGCAAACTCTCGACACCTTCTACAACGGCTTTGGAGGCGGCTGGCGCTGGCGCGGGTTCGGTGGACTCGGTGAAGAAACTATAACCGTTGAAACCTATAAGGTCGGCACCCTGATTGTGGATCTGTTCGACGCGCGTACTAAGAAGCTGATTTGGCGAGGCTCGTCCAGCGACACGCTTTCGGACAAGTCCGACAAGAACATTAAACTGCTTGACAAAGCGGTGCGGAGAATGTTCGATCATTTTCCTCCGGCCGAGAAGAATTGACCGCGGACGGATGCATGTGCCCAACGAGACTGGCGCCAAGATCAGTTCCAAGAGAACCGGAAAAGCTTTGAAGAACGTTGCTTGAAGTCGATCGCTTGTCGATCCGTTTTGGGAAAGTCGAAGTCTTCACCGATCTGAGCTGACTTAGCAAGCAGTTGCCGGTCCAAACTCGCAACGAGCCGATCAACGCTCTTCTGAACAGCCTGACTCATTTTTACAGCCACCGCATTCACAGTATGCGGTTCGACTGCCAATGTCTCATCTGCATCACCCGTCCACACGGTGGCGCCGGTGCGCAGATCAACCAGCTCGGCCGATAGTTTCGCTTCCACCCGGACACTGCCGCCGTAATCGATCTCTTCCAGCCGTTCAAGCCGGCCGCTCATGAGGTAGTCTTCCTGACTCTGACCGTCGTATGGCTTTACGAACGAGAAGAGCCGCGAGGAGCGAAGTGAATCCATCACGGCGGCCGTGACCGTCACGGCGGGATCGACAGCCCACCGGTGATAATCGTAAAAACCAATTTCCGCCGGACCTTGACGGTATACAATCCTTCCCTGTCGCAGGTACGATGGAGTTTCGAAGCGGCGCACGGCCAGCGTGCCGGGCAGGCGCGAATCGCTCACGGCGGGTCTTGGCGCCGGAGCAATATCCAGCGCGTAGTAGTGCGGATACAGGATCTTGCCTCCGCAGCCGACCAGCCAAGCGCATGTGCTCGCTATTACAAGAGTCTTAGGCGTCATAGGTCCTCGTCATCGCGGAACCTTCCGGTCCTTCGGCTGCCTGATCCGTATCAGACTCCATGGACGCTCCTTTACGGATTCCGTCAGGTCGTTGAGGTTGTCGGTAGCCATGCGAACGTTCTCGAGCGTGTCGTTCATATCTTGATCTTTGGCCCGCATCCCCGCCTGCAGATTGCCGATCAGGCCGCGCGCCTGATCGAGGGTCTTCTGCAACTCGGCAAGGTCCGCCTGAAGCGGCGCGCGGACCCCGCTGATGGTCTCGTTCGCGTTGGACACGGTTGCGTTCACATTATCCACGGCCGGGCCCATCTTCGTCATGATGGTACTGGCGTCATCGGTCAGCTTTACAACCTGGTCGGCTATCTGGTCGATCTTCGGCGATATGCGCGTTACCATGGCATCCGCGTTTGTCAGAATCTCCGACACGCGCTGCTGATTCGGCTTGCCCGCGACGCCGTTCAGATTGGCGATCAATTGTCGGGCATCGCCCGTGACATTGTTCACGTCGGCATGCACCGCCTCAAGCAGTCCCTGCGCGGAATCGGCGAGGGCCTCGATTTTGCGCTCGGTGTCGTCCAGGCTTACGGTTTCGAGCGACGCAATCACGCTATTGGGCGGCAACCGCGGCGCGTCATTCGATCCCATGCTGATGGAGATAACCGGATTGGTAATCACCGTTACCGATCCTAGTTTAGCCACGGACTTGGCGTTCAGCGGGGTGCCCTGCTTCACATCCATCAGAATCTCAATCCGGGTGGGGTCCCGCGGGTCGGGCCGTACGGCTGTCACCTGGCCCACCCTGATGCCGCCAAACAGGACGTCCGCTCCCGGCTCCAACCCGCCCGCATACCGTAGGTATGTCCTGTAGGAAACGCGTGCACCCCTGATCTGCGCGTTGCTTACATGATAGATGCTTGCGAGTAGTACCGCCGCGCAGACTAATACGAATGCGCCGACTTTGGCTTCCGTGTTCATCCTCTTGCTCCCGTCATGCCCGCCAGTTCCCGAAGGTGGTCCTGAACAGCCGTACTTTGCGCAATGGGATCGGGAACCCGGTCTAGAAACTGCCGGATGCGCGGATGGGTGCTTGCCCGGAACGCATCCTTGCTGTCGACGGCGATGAGCGACCCCTGGTATAGCATGGCCACGCGGTCGGCGACGCGGAAGGCGCTTGCCAATTCGTGCGTCACGACCAGGATGGTTATGTGAAAAGCGCGCTTCAAGAAAAGAATCAGATCATCCAATCCCGCCGCGACAATCGGGTCCAGGCCCGCAGACGGTTCATCGAATAACAAAATCTCGGGGTCGAGCACGGTCGCCCGCGCCACGGCTGCGCGCTTCCTCATACCGCCGGATAATTCCTGGGGCATCCGCTTACCGGCTTCGCCCAAACCCACGGCCGCAAGATTCATGTACGTCATGATCTCGATGACCGGATCGGCCAAGGTCGTCAATTCCCGCAGGGGCAGGCCGACGTTTTCCTCGATGGACATCGAGTTGAACAACGCGCCCTCCTGGAAAGCCACGCCCATAGTGCGGCGGATTGCCTTCAGCTCCTTCGCGGAACAAGCATTGATATCGACGCCCCGCACGCGAACCGTCCCAGAGTCCGGCCGCTCCAATCCGATGATGTGCCGCAGCATCGTAGTCTTCCCGGAGCCGCTGCCGCCGAGCAGGACCATCACTTCGCCCGGCTGGATGTCCAGGCTCACGCCATCCAACACGCGGCGCCCCCCGTAGATTACCGTCAAGCCGTCGACTGAGATCATCGGGTCCGCCATATGCTACTCCACGCGCATCAGGTAGAAGATCGCGGTGAAAAACACGTCCGCGAGGATCACGAAAAAAGTCGACCACACCACCGCGGAAGTAGCGGCCCGCCCCACCGCGTCCGGTCCCCCGCGCACGCGGAAACCCTCCATGCAACCGACATTGACGATGATAATCGCGAACACGACGCTCTTCGCGAGGCCGGTGAAGACGTCGCGCAGATAGATCGAGTTGTAGATATATCGCAGATACATTGCGAGGGTTATTTTGGTGGTGATGTACATGAATCCCGCGCCGGCCAGAATGCCGAACGTGTTGCTCATGATGGCGAGGCAGGGGATGGTAATTATCGCCGCAAGGTACTTGGGGGCCAACACAAACTCGATCGGATCGACAGCC
>Ga0187848_10003592_pt1 | contig 11239 bp, 12 predicted proteins | sample June2016WEW_4_40_FD_132424 | JGI IMG/M metagenome (GOLD analysis project Ga0187848, IMG submission 132424) | Peatland microbial communities from SPRUCE experiment site at the Marcell Experimental Forest, Minnesota, USA - June2016WEW_4_40 | ecosystem: Environmental > Terrestrial > Soil >... | reverse complement strand
CCTAGCGCTGGCGTTCGGCGACGGGGACTTGGATGGCGTGACCGATCACGGCTGTTTTCACACGCTCCCGATCCGGCGCCGGCCGGAGTACGCCACCGAGATCCACCGGATCTTGCGGCGAGAAGGGAGTTTCGTCCTCACCTGGGTCGCCCGCGAGCATACCGGGGAGCGCGGGCCCCCGCACCGCCCCTCCGTCGAGGAGGTGGCCTCGGTCTTCGAACGGTTGTTCCTCTTTGTTCGGACGGGGTTCGTGCCGACGAGCGAGGAGACGGGACCCGCATGCTACTTTGCATTCCTCTCGCGCCGCGCGAAGCCTCAGCCTCCCCGGATGTAGGGCGGCGAACGATCGGCGAGCAACTCAGGGCCACGGAGGGAGGACGCCGATGGCACGAATCCCGCTCTGGGTGAAGCCGGCCTCTACGAAGGACCGGATCGAATGGGACCCGTGGCGGAAACGGTGGGTCGTCTCCTGCCGGGCGGCCCCCACCGGAGGCGCGGCGAACCGTGCCGTGGCGATCCTAGTCGCGGACTGGCTCGGGCTGCCGCATTCCGCGGTCCACTGGGTACAGGCGGGCGCGTCGAGGGCGAAGATCCTGCAGGCCGACGACCTGACCGATCTGGACGCGACGAAGCGGCTGCAGGCGTGCGCGCAATCCCCCGAAACCGGGGGCCGTCCTCCTCGGTGACAACCACCTCGAACGGTGGAGGTTCCTCGCGCGGCGGTGCCGTATGGATCGCCCATGCGCGTCGAAATGATCCCTCGGCGGGTTCACCTTGAAGAGCTGGGGGGCGATGGAGGATGACCGATCCCCGAACCGCCTCCGCGGGAGTGATCCTCGATGCCAAAGGGTGAAGGCCCGGCTCGATCGCAACGGAGCCCACCGACTCGAACGCAACGACGCTCAGCGGCGAATCGGAGGACGCCCCCGACCGCAACGGACCCCGGTGTCGATGAGATCCTCCGGGAACTGCCCCGCGATCTGCGGGCCATCGCGCGTGTCGTGCGCTCCACGGTACGCCGGAATGCTCCCGGGCTTCGAGAACGCGTGAAGTGGCGTAACCCGTTCTGGGTCGGCCGGAGCGACGTCGCCTGCCTCATGATCTATCCGGATCACATCAATCTAGGCTTTCTTCAAGGAGCCCGACTGACCGAGAAGTATCCGGAACTGGTCGGAACCGGCAAGGGGATGCGCCATGTGAAAGTGCCGACCGTCGCGTCGGCGCGGCGGCCCGTGCTCTCGAAGATCGTTCGGGATGCGGTCCGGCTCGACCTCGAGCGTTGACCGCTCACCGCGGCATGACCCCGGAGGAGAGGCTCTTCGGCCCCCTCCACAGCGGGCAGGAACGGGGAGCGACGCGACGAGCGGAGTCGTTCGGTCGGGTGCGAGCAAAAGGCTATTGCCGTCTCCCTCGCCTCAACCGTCCGTGCCCGCATCTCGACCGATCGCCCTCTCTGCTCCCGGACTCGCCGGACCGATATCGATCATCAACGAGCCCGTCTCGGGCCCTCGCTCGAGCCGGCGCGCTCGCAATCGACCGTACAGCCACGCGCACCTCGAGATCGACCTCTCGCCCGATCTCGCCATCGAGGGCGACGCCCCACACCTCCAGCGGCTCGAGCGAGCCCTTTCGGAGAAGAAGATCGCGGAGACCCCCGACCTGGTCCTCCTTGCAGTGGGCACGCTCCACGCCCTCTCCGCTCGTCACTTCCGCAAGGTCGACCATTGGGAGGTCTCTCCGGGGGGATGGCTCCCGTTGCCCGCCGGGAAGGCCCGTCGCGGCTCCGAGGAGCCGGTCAGCGATCTCCTGGCGGTCGTGGAAAGCGACGCCTGGTCACCCCTCACGGAGGCCCGGACGTTCTCGGCTCGGCTCTCGGATCAGCAAGGACATCGGGTGGATGTCGTCGTGCGCCGGATCCATCGCCCGCGACACCACGTGCTCTCCCTCGACCTGCGAGGGGTTTGGACGCAAGAGACGATCCATGATCTGGTCGGCTCGCTCTCCGCGCGCCTGCCGGTGGCTCAATCTACGCTGACCAAGTTCCAGTACGCGTGACGTGGAAGCCCCTGGTTCCCCGCGGGGAGCGACCCCTCCGAGCTCCTAGGCCTCCTCGAGGGCGCTCCGCGGGCGCCCTTCTCCCCCAGGGGGCGTCGGAGTCCGATAGGCCCCCCAATACAGGAACGCGACCGCGAACGCGAGGACCGCCCCGAACAGGATGCCGGCGTTCGTCAACCCGATCTGTTCGGACGCCTCGGCGACGCCGATCGTCGGGACGGCGAGGGCCAAGTAACCAGCGCAGTAGAAGCCGGCGAGAATTTCCCCACGCTTCTCCTCGGATGGGATACGGTCACAGAGCGTGACGCTGCCCATGAACGTGAGACCCACCGAAACGCCGAGCGCCACGGCCACGAGCACGAGAAGCGTCCACATCGTCAGGGGAAGGATCAGGACCAGGGCGACGAGCGACCCGAGGAGAAGTGGAAATCCTAGCAAGAGCGCCCGACGGTCGCGGATCTGGGCCGTCGCCAGTTGCACGACCGCGGCCATCCCAAACATCAGGGCGATGATCACACCCGCCGCCAAGGGACTCGAGATCTGCAGCCCGCTCCGGAGGTACGATGGGATGAGTGCGGCGAAGAGCCCGTAGATCGAATAGCACGCGGCGATCCCTCCGGCCGCAACCCAGAACGAGCGGCGCACTTCCGGAGGTACCGAGATGCGTTGGATTCGGATTCGCAACTTCGAGCCGACCGCCGAGGCGGTCTCGGGGGTGGTGTAGACGGCCAGGAGGCCGATGCCGCTCGCGACGACCGGCAGGAGGTAGACGAGTTGCAAGGGGAATGCAGCGTACTGAACGAGGAACCCGCTCAGGACCAGGCCGATAGCAAATCCTCCAAAGTTCGCCGCGACGGCGACGCGGGCGACGTGGTGCTGGTCGCGGTCGGGCTCGAGGTCGCTCATCGCGGTGGTGGCAACGCTGGTCGTGGCGCCGACCGCCATCCCGGAGATGACCCGAGCGAGCGCAAGCCACAGCACGCCGGAGGCGAACGCGAAGACGACGGCCCCCACGGCGGTGAAGATCATCCCAACGTAGAGGAGGTTCTTCCGGCCGACGCGTTCGGCCTGCGGGGCCACGAAGAAGAGCGTCAGGAGCACGCCCAGAGTGTACGCCCCGAACACCAGTCCCAGTACCCCCGAAGAGAACTGGAAGTGTTGCTCGTAGACGGGGTAGAGCGGGGTGGGGATGGCCGCGGCAAAGGCCGTTACGGCGAGGACGTAGGCGGTCCATCGAAACGGTCCGCGCGGACCGTGGAGCATGAGTGCGGGGAGCGCGCCCGAGATGCGGTGGTCGCTCGCGTCGCTCACGTCAGTTCACCCGAAGCGCGCCCGTGGCTCCGGAAGGTTTCGCCACCGAGCACGCTCTCCCCCATTCTCCACGACGTATTCGACCTTGAGGTCTGACGGCGGCCGTGACCCGCCCCCCGAGTAAGGGGCCAACGACCTTCGGCTCCGTGAGTGACGATATGACCACCACGGAACTGCCGACCCGCATCGTCCGTAGCCACGAGGCGGGTGGTGAGGAAGAGCCCCGTCGCGTGCGGTCCCGGGACACCGGTGCATGCAAAGTCGGCGACCCGGCCCACCCGGACGAGGACCGACAAGGGCCCGGTTCTCCCGGTCCTTCGGCAGCGGGCGAAGGGGAGATCGATGGGGATCGTGGCCGATTGCGGTTCTCCTGGTAGTTTGCGGAAGATCGAGGTGGGGGTTCGAACGAGCCCATCCCGGGCCACGGAGTCCGACCCTCGGACCGATCCGGGTGCGACGCGACCGACACCGATCCCGGCCCGGGAGCAAACCTTACGTTGAGGTCGGTCGCCGCGGCCTGCCCGTGGGTACGCTATCTAGCGTACCTCACTCGCCGGATGTGGTCCGGCGCGAACTCCTCTCGCTGTCACTTTACTCGCTCTTCGCGAGCAACCGGGCCGGACTCTTCGTCGTCTTCCTGCCCATCTACCTCGTTGAGGTGAAAGGAGCGAGCCTGCCGGTCGCCCTGACGATCCTCACGCTCGCGTACGTCCCGGCCGCTCTCATCGGGCCGCTCGTCGGACGGCTTTCCGATCGTATCGGACGACGGAAGGTCTTCCTCCTGCTCGGCGAGGCCATTGCCTTCCCTCTCTTCCTCGCGATCATCTTTGCGCCGGGCTGGGCGCTCGCAGGGGCCCTCTTCATCGGGGCCGAGCTGGCGCTCGCCATCGGCAGTCCTTCCTACAACGCCTACATCGCCGACGTTACTCTCGCCCACGAGCGTGGGATGGGGTATGGTCTCCTCAACGCCACCTCCAACGCGGGAGCGGCCGTCGGATTCGTGGGGGCCGGATTGGTGACGTACTGGTACGGCCTCAACGCCCTCTTCCCGTTCGTTGTCGCCATCATGGTGGGGACCCTGACCGTCGTGATCTTCCTGGTCCCGGATGTGCAGATCCGCCCGACGGTGAAGCGGCGGCCCTGGCGCGAGATGCTGCCGGTCGCCAAGTTCTCGTTCGCGGTCTCGATCCGGGCCATCGGGAGCGGCGCCGTCGCGACGTTCTACGGATACCTCGCCTACAGCCTCGGGGCGAACGATTTCGAGGTCAGCCTCGTCGCCATCGCGGCGCTCGTCACTGCCGCAATGGTATCGCTTCCCCTGGGTCGGATGATCGATCGACGCGGAGCGATTCGGGGTATATGGTACGGTACCGCGCTCACCCTCGCCTCCTATGGGATCTTCCTCGTGTCGGCCGACTGGATCGAGATACTTCCGGCCACCTCGATACGCAGCGCGGGTCTCTCCCTGATCGGACCCGGGATGCAAGTGTGGGTCACGCACGCCGCCCCGGAAGGGCACCGGGCCGAGTACCTCGGGTTCTTCGCGCTCATCAACTCGACCATGTGGAGCGTCGGGCCCCTCGTGGGGGCGGTCGCGATCGAGCTGTACGGGTACGTCGGACTCTTCGGGATGGCGATCGCCACGACGGTCATTTCGCTCGTGGTCATGGAGATCTACTACGGAGAGATGGGGATCCGCGCACGACTCGGAGGAAGCGGGCGTGGCACCTCGCTCCCCGGCGCCGGCGTTCCACCCTAGCGTGCGGTCCGCCTACCCGCACGGGGCGGACCGGTTCGACGCGCTCACAGTCGCCGGCCGATGGGCGTCTTGCGCAGGAACGCCGTCGCCTCGGGAGAGAGTTCCGGCGACTGCATCTTCCAGGCTTCGAGCGTCCTCACGAGGATCCTCGAGATCACGAGGTTCCGGTACCACCTCCGGTTGGACGGGACCACGTACCACGGAGCCCACGCCGTGCTCGTCTCCTGGATCGCCTCCGTGTACGCCTTCATGTACTCGGGCCAGAGCCGACGCTCTTCCAGGTCGGACGGAGTGAACTTCCAGTGCTTGGAAGGGTCGTCCAGGCGCGCGCGAAGTCGACGACCCTGCTCCGCGAAATCGATGTGGAGGTAGAACTTGAGGATCGTCGTGCCTTCCTTGACGAGCATCCGCTCGAACTCGTTGATCGCCCGGTAGCGCTGTCGGATCCTCCGCTTCGGAACGAGCTTGCGCACGCGAACGATCAGCACGTCCTCGTAGTGGCTGCGGTTGAAGATGGCGATCTCCCCTTTCGCCGGGACGTGAGGATGAACGCGCCAGAGAAAGTCGTGGTCGAGCTCGACGTCGCTCGGCCGACGAAATCGCGTCACGCTGACACCCTGCGGGTTCACCCCCTCGAAGACGTGCCGGATCGTGCCGTCCTTCCCCGCCGCATCCATCCCCTGGAGCACGATGAGCAGCCGGTGCTCGTGCCCCGCATAGAGGAGTTCTTGCAACCGCTCCAGCGCCGTCCGCAGCTCGTCCAGCTCCGCCTCGGCCTCCTTTTCCCCTCGAGAGAACGTGGATCGGTCCCCCGCGCTGCGCCGGTCGAGATGCACCTTGCTACCGGGCAGGATCTCATAGGGATCCGTCGGAGCGACCATCGTGCCGACATCGAACCAACGGGGCGGAATATCCGTATCGCATGTCCGAACGGCCGGAATTACGGTCGAGGCCGGTCCGAACACGTGCGTGGATGGGTGGTGGGGAGTTCGAGCTCACCTCAAACTCGCGCCGCGATCTCCGCCCGGCCGGCGCTTCGCGGTCAACCCCATATCGAGGATCCTCATGTACGACCATTTCCCACGATGGGCGGGCACCCATCTTCGGATGACCAGCCGCTTCCGAAACCGTGGGGCGTCCAGCGCGATCGTATGGAATTCGCCTTGCTCGCCCGCGGGGTCCAGACCGGTCGATCTCGAGATGCTCGCCAACTCGCGGATCGCGCTCGGGTCGAGGATTCTGCCGAGCCAATCCTCCTCCAAACGGGTGGCATCGGTGCACGAGAAGATTACCTCGAACCGGGCCCGGAGCAGGGCACGGAGCACCCCCGTTCGGGACCTCCGCCAGAGCGGGGTGAAGACGTAGAGGCCGAGCGGCCTGGCACGATCCCGGATCCAGTTGGGATCGCCACCTATCCGGTCGATGTCTCCGGTAATGAGGGTCGTGATGCCTTCGTCCCTCAGCGCGCTCAGGGCGCTCCCGTAGGAGACCCGATATGGCCGCCGGATCGTGACGGTCCGATGCTCGAGGCCAAGCGCTTCGGCCTGGAGCCTCATCACCTCAAGAGGGTGGGCCCGGAATTGCGCACGAGGCGGGACAAACGTGACGAGCTGCCGGACGTCGTAGCCCGCTTCTAGGGCGAGGTGCAGTGCGAAGGCGGAATCCTTCCCCCCGGTCCATAGAGCCGCTGCAGTCCCTCGAGAACCCGATCGACAGCTCTTCACCGAAGGGGTACGGACTCCGGAGCGTCATAACCCCCCGGACCCGATCCGGGTCGTGCCGACCCGCGACTCCATGGGCTCGTGCGACGAACGGTCCCGGATACCGAGTCGGCGAATCTACGGGTCGTCGTTGACGATCATGATCGCGAAGCCATCGTACCCCTTGCTCCCGACGGTCTGTATGGCTGTGGCGCTCACCCGCGGTTCGGCGGCGATCCGGTCGTTCATCCGGCGCACGCCGAGCACGTTCGGGTCGGTGCTGGCGGGATCCATGACCGCTCCGTTCCGCACGACGTTGTCGACGACGATCACGCTCCCGCGATGGGAGAGCCTCAGGGCCCACTCAAAGTACTCCGGGTTGCTCGGCTTGTCGGCGTCGATGAACGTGAGGTCGAAGGGGCCGACCCCCTCAACGGCCAGCGTCGGCAGCGTCTCGAGGGCCTTCCCTACCCGGATCGAGACCACGCGTTCCAGCCCGGCTCGAGCGATGTTGGTTCGTGCGACCTCGGCGTGATGCGGGTTCGATTCGAGAGTGATCAAGCGTCCATCGGCCGGAAGCGCCCGTGCGAGCCAAATCGTACTGTAGCCCCCAAGCGTCCCGATCTCCAAGATGGTACGCGCCCGCTGGGCGCGCGCCAACAGCCAGAGCAGCTTCCCCTGGTTCGGCGAGACGCTGATCGCCGGCAGTCCCGCTGCTCCACTCTCGATGAGCGCGCGCTCCAAGGCGCGGTCTGGGGAGACCAGGAGATCGGTGATGTAACGATCCACCGCGGACCATTGGTCCTGAGCCATCGACTCACCTGGAGGAGGGAGAGCCCCTTGGCCTCATCACGGGGCGGGGCCGATATGGCTCCCGCCCGGACCCGTCACGGCGTGCCTACGTCCTCACCGAGGGAAGTAGGTACGTGCCTCGGAGCCGTGCTCGGTCGGGCGTCCCGCTCTCGGTTGATTGGCCGTCCCATCTACGCTCGGGCCGTGGTCCTATTGACCGCTGCCCCGAGCGTTCGGCCCGCTGCGCGGCCGTCCATCGCATCGACGCTCGAACCCTCCGTGGACCTGAAACGCAGCGCGAGACAACCGCCCGTCGGGACGCTCCGACGGGATCGTCCTGGCTCTCGAATGAAACGCTCAAGGTCGGCTGCGTTTCGGAAGCGTAATTAGGACGGAATAGGCTGATCGCGTCATGTCCAAGGCGACCTCCCCTGAGGGGCCGGATCTTTCTGCGATCGCGCGAGACCTGAAGGCGGATCTAGGGTTGACGGCCCCCCCGGTCCAGATCAGCTACATGGCCACGCCGCCTCACGGCGCGGTGCCCGTTTCCAACTCGCTCCCTTCCGTTTGTTCGTTCTTCGCCGCGGGAGGAACTCGGAACTTGATCGCCCCCAGGTCGGCCCACGGGGAGTGCGAGATCGGAGCCTACGTGATGGGAATCTCTCCGGAAGGCGCGCTCGGGGGCCGCCTGAGCTCAACGGTGAGCTGGATGGAGGAGAAGGGCTACCTCGCCCCCGGGGAGGCCGCCCATATTCCCCACAACGCAACCGCACCCGAGTTCGTCGGCTACGGACCTCTCGGATCGCTCCCGACCCCCCCGACCGTCGTGATGATGTTCGTTCGCCCGCGGGCGCTCATGCTCGTGGTCGAGGCCGCCGCGCGCGCCTGGCCCGGATCTCCGGCGCCCCCGTTGCTCTCCCGTCCCATGTGCTCCTTCGTGCCGGTCCTTCTTGGAGGTGCACACGTGGTCATCTCGGTCGGATGCTCCGGGTCCCGCGTCTACACGGAGATGGGAGACGACACGATGCTGGTTGGGATTCGAGCGGACGCCCTCCGCCGCTTCGCCAAGGCGGTACATGAGATCCGCAAATCGAACGACCAGGTCTGGGACCTGAACCTCGAGCGCAAACTCGCCGCCCGGTCGATGGCGGGCTCGCCGGCGGGCTCCGGTAGGTCCCCTTCACCATCTTGATGATCTCGGATGCGCCATCGGCGCCTACCGTCAGGTCGGTCTCCGAATGGCAGGCCTCGTTACGATCCCATGGCCTCGCTTGGGAATTCACGGACGGGTCGAGGTCCGCCGGATCACCCACCGCCGGTAGGTTCTCGGGTCTCTCATCGCGTGAGAATCGGCCGCGCGGCCAACGACTATCCTACACCGACAGTGGCTTCCCACACGAGGGGCAGAATGAATGCGACGCGTTGGTGGGCGCTCCGCAAGCCGAGCAGAAGCGCGCGGGAGGCAGGGGCTGCGCCGTCGGAACCGGCGGCTGGTAGGCGGGAACGGTCGGGGGAACGTACTGCGGGGTGGCGCCCGACGGCGGCATCGCACTGGAAGTTCGCTGTTCGTTCACCGCGTCGCCGAGCTTGACATAGGCGATGATGTAGAGAATCCCCGCCAGGATGCCGAGCGTAAGGAACGAAAGGATCGCGATGACGAGGGTAGGGGTCCTCGCCCCCTCATAGTTCGCGTCGCGCGTTGGGCTGTAGGAAAAGATGTACACGATGACCAGCCAGACGATCCCAAGTCCGGCGAACGCGAGGAACACAACCCCGACGATGAATAGGAGGAGGACGAACCCGATGCCGAGGAGCACAAGCACGCCTATCGCCTGAAGGATCAGGCCAATCAAAATCAGCGTCTTGGCAGTTTGCCCGGACTGAGTCGACTGGGGAGAGGCACCCCGCCATTGATTCATGATGGATGAACCGAACCCCGATACTTAATCCATTGGTCCGGGCCCGCCGTCAACAGGAACGGTCTCACGGAATCGTGAATGTGTTGCGGCCCCGCCCACGTCGGAGCAGGGCCGCGGGGGACGGTCGCTTACCGACGACCCTTCTTTCCCTTCTTCGCGGTCTTCGTTCTCTTTTTTGCCGTCTTCTTCGACGCCTTCGCCTTCGGCATGTCCGAGTTACATCCACTTGGTCACTCTTTATCCTTGGCTTCGTACTTTTTCAAAGCGCGTCCGTCTCGAGAAGCCGGTTGTTTGAGGTCTGCGGGGTCGCGCGCGGCCGTTCGACCGCCTCGGCCCGCACGTTCCCGTGATGGTCCAAACGAGTGCGTAAGTGACGTGATCGCGTCGGTTCCACCTCGATGAACGCGATGATGGCTCGCACATGACCGGCTCTCTTCCCGGCGACCAAGGGAGACGCTGCCTCTTCGCAGAGAACCGACGAGAAGGCAGCTCGACCGCGGTCGGGGGTGAACCCGTGTACTCTTCCGGCATCGAATCCGAGGCTAACGACCTGCCTCCCGGGTACGTGCGACCGACCTCGCGTTGGCGAGGGGCCTCACTACAGCTACGCCGGGCGAGGCGGGACTGTGACTCGAGCGTTCCTGCGCCCGGGAGGGAACTGGACGAGCCGATTTCGACCGTCACGACCCCCGCCCGGAACTCGGGCAATGCGCTGCCGGATCCAAGAGGGGTGCAGAGGTCGCCCCGCCAGAGCGATGTCGAGCGCCTCGTCGAACGAACGCAACCGCACGGCGATCAGTTCGCGGATCCGGTTCTCGCGGCAGGTCACCTCGGTGCTCATCCCATCGACGAGGAGCCGAGCGATCGGGGATGGGACATCCGTGACGAACCCGACCCAGTGCGCGGAGAGTCGAGGAGTTAGCAGCGGAGTCGAAACGATCCACGACCGGCCTCCGAGCCGTTCTCCGAGCCGGTTCAACATTTCGTAGTACGGCAAGATATCCGGCCCGCCGACGTCGAAGCCGCGCCCCGAGGTCCGCTCCTCGGCGAGGCAGCCGACCAGGTACTGCACGAGGTCGTCGAGCGCCACCGGTTGACACCGGGTGCGGATCCATTGCGGGCAGATCATCACCGGCAGCCGTTCGACCAGCTGGACCATCATTTCGAACGACGAGCCACCGGCCCCGAGGATGATGGCCGCCCGCAGCGTCGTCAGCGAGGAGGTTCCGCTGGCCAGGATCTCCTCGACCTGCCGCCGGCTCTCCAAGTGGGGCGAGGAGACGGCCGAGCCGGATTGAAGCCCGCCCACGTAGATGATCCGCTCGACACCGGCCGTGGTGGCGGCGCGAACGGCGTTCTGAGCCGCCCTCGCGTCGAGGCTCGCGAAATTCATCGCGCGATCCCGGCTCCCCATCGAATGGACCAGATAGTACACGGTGCGAATCCCATCGAAGGCCGGCGCTAAGGTGGACGGATCGAGCAGGTCCCCCGGCACGCACGCGAGCCCCGGTGCTGAGGGCCCGCGCGGGCCGCCCTGGGGCCGAACGAGCGCGCGCACGTCCTCCCGCCCCGCGAGCAGAGCGTCGGCAAGCCGGCGCCCGACAAATCCGGTCGCCCCCAGGACTAGGATCGGCCCGCGTCGAGTCTCGGCCACGACACGGCTACGCGTCCATAGGGGATTGCCTCTGCGCTCGCGTTAGGAT
>Ga0187848_10003589_pt1 | contig 11242 bp, 11 predicted proteins | sample June2016WEW_4_40_FD_132424 | JGI IMG/M metagenome (GOLD analysis project Ga0187848, IMG submission 132424) | Peatland microbial communities from SPRUCE experiment site at the Marcell Experimental Forest, Minnesota, USA - June2016WEW_4_40 | ecosystem: Environmental > Terrestrial > Soil >... | reverse complement strand
TCATCATCATCGTCGACTTGCCGGCGCCGTTGGCGCCGATCAGCGTGACGATTTCGCCTTCGTTGACCTCGAGATCGACGCCCTTGAGCGCCTGGATCTTGCCGTAGAACGTTTCGACGCCGCGAACGGTGAGCAGCGGCTTTGGGGCGGGCGCGGCGGCCGCGACGGCCGCGGCGCTCGAATTGGCGCTTGGCTGGCTCATGCGCCGATCTCCGCTTCCACGCTGGCGAGTTCCTCTTCGTCGGCGACGCCGAGATAAGCGGCGATGACCTTGGGATCGTTGCGCACCTCTTCCGGCGTGCCGTCGGCGATCTTGGTGCCGTAGTCGAGCACGACTATGTGATCCGAAATCTGCATCACGACGGACATGTCGTGCTCGATCAGCAGGATCGAGGTCTTGTGATCGTCACGGATCGAATGCAGCAACGCGTTCAGCTCCATGGACTCGCGCGGGTTGAGGCCGGCGGCGGGCTCGTCCAGGCACAGCATCACCGGATCGGTGCACATGGCGCGAGCGATTTCGAGCCGCCGCTGCGCGCCGTAAGGCAGCTCGCCGGCGGGGTCGTCGGCGCGATCGGTGAGACCGATCTTTTCCAGCCAGTACTGGGCGCGCTCCACCGCTTGGCTTTCGGCCGCGCGATAGGTCGGCGCGCCGAACAGGCCGAGCACGGTGAAACCGCTCGCCAGCATCAGGGTGTTGTGATGGGCGACCATGAGGTTCTCGAGCACGGTCATGCCCTGAAAGAGGCGAATGTTCTGGAACGTCCGCGCGACCTTGGCGCGCCAGGCGATCTCGTTGCCGGGCATGCGCTCGAGCAGAAACAGCTCGCCCGTTTGGGTGGTCGCATGCTTATTGGTCGAAAGCGTGAGCGCCTCGACGTCGGCGGGCGTAGCGGAGCCCTCGCGCGCCAACGCCAGACGCCCCTCGGTCGGCTTGTAGAAACCGGTCACGCAATTGAACACCGTGGTCTTGCCGGCGCCGTTCGGGCCGATGAGCGCGGTGATGTCGCCGCGACCGACCTGAAACGTCAGGTTGTTGACCGCGACGAGGCCGCCGAAGCGCATCGTCAAATGCTCGACGACGAGCAGGGGATTGTCGTCCCAACGCATCAGCCGTGTCCTTCCTTGACGAGCGAGCCAGACACCGCTTTTTTCTCCTTGAGGAAGATCGACGGCGAGCGCGTCGAAATAAAGCCCCGCGGCCGCACGACCATCATCACCACCATGGCGAGGCCGAACAGCAGGCCGCGATATTGCGCGGGATCGAAGTCGGGCATCGCGAACTTATCGAATATCGCGTCGGGCAGGAGCTGAAACGACCGCAACGCGAAAACGGCGGCGATCAGGACGATCGCGACCTGCGCGGCGAGCTTGCGCGACTGGATCACGCCGAACACGACGACGCCGAGGCAGATCACGAACACGCCTGTCCCGCTCGACATGATGGCGCGGAGAAAATCGAGTTCGCGCAGCAGTTCGAATCCGCCGATCAGGAACACCGCCGCCAGGGCGACGCCGATTTGCGAGCCCATGCCGCCGAGCACCACGATGGCGAGGATCGTCGCGGACTCGATGAACGTGAAGCTCTCGGGACTGATGAAGCCCTGCCGAACGGAGAAGAAGGAACCGGCCAATCCGCCGAAAAAAGCGCCCAGCGCGAACGCCGTCAGCTTGGTGTTGGTGGTGTTGATGCCGAGGGAGCGACAGGCGATTTCGTCTTCGCGCAACGCCTCCCAGGCGCGCCCGATGGGCAGTCGGCGCAAGCGCATGGAGACGAGGTTGGTGATCAGCGCGAGGCACAGGATGACATAATAGAGAAACATCTTGCCGTGCAGCGGCGAATAGTCGAGGTGAAAGAAGGCGTCGAAGCCATCGGGCTCATCGGCGAAGCGCAAGTTGAAAAAGGTGATTTTCGGAATCGAGGCGATGCCGGCGCCGCCGCCGGTGAAGGCGACCCAGTTGACGAGCACCGACCTGATGATTTCGCCGAAGGCGAGGGTGACGATGGCGAGATAGTCGCCGCGCAAGCGCAAAACGGGAAAGCCGAGCATGACGCCCCAAAGGGCGGCGAGGATGCCGGCGAGCGGCAGACAAATCCAGAACGAAAGGCCGAACGTCGTCGCCAGCAGCGCATAGGAGTAGGCGCCGACCGCATAGAAGGCGACATAGCCGAGGTCGAGCAAGCCGGCCAGTCCGACCACGATGTTCAGGCCCCAGGCCAGCATCACGTAGATCAGGATCTGGATGCCGTAACTGTCGACCCATTTCAGCGACCTGCCGGAACCCAAGAGCGTGAGCAGGACGAACGGATAGACGAAGAGCACCACGAGGCCGATGGGCGGCAGGTATTTCGCGGTCGCGGCGCGAACGGTCGCCGCGATCTTGGACTCGGGCCTTGCTTCTTTCTTGACGCCGGCCCCGGCGTTCGAGACGGCGAGCCGGCCGAAGAAGGCGAGAAGGGCGAAGATCGCCACCGCCCAGGGGCGCGGGTTAGCATGCAGCACGCCGTCGATGTCCGCATCGGCGTGAAGCAAGATGATCGGCACGCAAAGCAAGACGGTCAGCAGCGCCGCCGCCGTGGCGTCTTTGATCCGGTCGGCGAGTTTCGCGCTGTCCACGGTCTCGGCGACGGCCGAGGTTTGAGAAATGGCCGTCATCGTCACACCTTCTCGATTTCAGGCCGGCCCAAAATGCCCGACGGCATGAAGATGAGCGTTATCGCGAGGATGGAGAAGGCGGCGACGTCCTTGTAGTCGGAGGAAAAGTACGCCGCCCAGAAGACTTCGATCAGCCCGATCATCAGACCGCCGAGAACCGCGCCCGGCAAGGAGCCGATCCCGCCGAGCACCGCCGCGGTGAATGCCTTCACGCCGGGCAGGAAGCCGTCGGAGAAATTCACCACGCCGTAGTACATCATGTACATCGCGCCGGCGACCGCGGCGAGCGCGGCGCCGATCACGAAGGTGATGGAAATGGTCTGGTCGACGTCGACGCCGATCAACGCCGCCATCTTGCGATCTTGCTCGCAGGCGCGTTGGGCGCGCCCGAGCGCCGTCTTCTGCACCAGCCACCAGAACGCGAACAGCAGCAGCCCGGTGACCACCATGATGACGATCTGACGATATTGCAGCGTAATGTCGTGGCCCGCGCCGCCCACGTGAATGATGTTGGTGAACATCGGCGGCACCGGCTTGTTGCGCGGGCCCTGTGCGACCTGGACGAAATTGGAGAGGAACGTCGACATGCCGATGGCCGAGATCAGCGGCGCCAGCCGGAACGATCCGCGCAGCGGCCGGTAGGCGATCCGCTCGATCGTCCAATTCCACGCCGAGGTCAGCACCATACCCAACACGAGCACGATGAGGAACGCCACCGGGAGGGAGGTGATGCCGAAGACCTGGGTGAGGACGAGAAAGACCAGCAAGGCGATGAACGCCGACAGCATGAACACGTCGCCGTGGGCGAAATTGATCATGCCGATGATGCCGTACACCATCGTGTAGCCGATGGCGATGAGACCATAAACCGAGCCGAGCGTCAGCCCGTTGATCAGTTGCTGGATGAAATTGTCCATACGTCGACGCGCCCCCTAGATCTTCATCCCTATGCAGGAACCGCGCCAAAGTACGCTGGCCGGCCTGTCACCGATTGTTGTGAGCGCGACGCGCTCGAGGTCACACTTGCGAACTCCACACCGCCCGAGCAAAAGGGCGCTGGGCAATCTTAACAACCGGGCGTCCGCCCGGCAATCGCCGGAATTCATTCTTCCCACCGATCCGCGGAGCGCAAGCGCCAGGATTCGCGGCCCGTCCGAACCGCTCGCGGCCGGACCCCCGGCCGCGCCGCGACGCGCGCACCACGCCCAGCGTCGGCGCGTCGTCCGAATTTCGCCGCAATCGGTCCGCCGCTCGGCCATGGTCCGTCCCTCCCAAGACTTCACCGCATGATCGTCCCGCCGGGTCGCAATTTCCAGCGAAACTATTACCTGCGGCCGTGACATGACGCAACAATGTATGGCCAAGTTGGCGCAGATCGGCATAATGTTGCGCATATGATGGTTTCATACGAACAATCATGCTCGAATGGGGGCGGCCGTCCTTGTCCCCCAGGGCGGCCTCCGCGCGACGAATTTTTGCCCAAGCGATGGGCGGGCCATTGCCCAAAATCTCGTCGTCTGCAAAGCTCCGCGGCTCCGCCCGAGACGCTTTCCTCGGCGCTTCGCGGGAGGTTGTACTTTGGCGCCGAAGACATAGGTGAGAATCTCGCTTAGCGTTGGCTGGCGTATCGAGGCGGCGCGCGCGGCGAACAAGTCGACGGCGCCAAGAGCCGGAAGGGTCGGGGGCGGGCGAAGGTCCGCATCCGGCGAATTCGGCCGACAACGGGAAAGGAAACATCCATGGCGATGACGATGACGGGCGAAGTCACGCTCCCCGCGGATCGTTCCCGAGTTTGGGCGATGCTCAACGACACGACGGTCCTGAGGACTTGCATTCCCGGGTGCCAATCGCTGGACAAGACCAGCGACACGTCGTTTGCGGCGGTCGCCAAGGTCAAGATCGGGCCGGTCGGCGCCACCTTCAAAGGCAAAGTGCAGCTTTCCGACATCGTGCCGGCCGAGGGCTACACGATCAGCGGCGAGGGCGAGGGCGGTATCGCCGGCTTCGCCAAAGGCGGCGCCAAAGTGGCGCTGACGGACGGCGCCGGCGGCACCGTGCTCCGGTACGACGTCGAGGCGAATGTCGGCGGCAAGATCGCGCAATTGGGATCGCGGCTGATCGACGGCGTCGCCAAGAAAATGGCCGATCAGTTCTTCAACAGTTTCGCAGCTGCGGTCGGCGGTTCGGCGACGTCCTGAAGCCGCGTGGGGCGCGCCCGTCTTCGGGCGCGTCTTGAAACAAATGAAGAGCGCGGGGCCAGAGAGCCTCGTCGCCGGGGATGAAGTGCAAGGGAGGTAGGCTGATGATTCAAGTGTCAATGACGGTCAACGGGAAGGCGGTTTCGGCGCATGTCGATCCGCGCACGCTGCTGGTCCAGTTTCTTCGCGAGCACCTGCGGCTCACCGGAACGCACGTCGGTTGCGACACCTCGCAATGCGGCGCCTGCGTCGTCCACGTCGACGGCCGCGCGATCAAGTCGTGCACGACGCTCGCTGCGTCCTGCCACGGCGCGCACGTCACCACCATCGAAGGCCTCGCCCACGACGGCAAGCTTCATCCGATGCAGCAGGCGTTTCAGGACAATCACGGCCTGCAGTGCGGCTTCTGCACGCCCGGCATGATCATGTCGGCCGTCGACATGGTCAATCGCAAGGGCCCGGACCTCGACGAGACCACGATTCGCGACGAACTCGAGGGCAACATTTGTCGCTGCACCGGCTATCACAACATCGTCAAGGCGGTGAAGCAGGGCGCTCAGGAAATGGGCTCGCAGAGCCAGCCCAAGGCGGCCGAATAAGCGGCCGTTCGATCCGTCCGGCGCGCCCGATGGGGCTGCGCGGGCCGGCGAAGATCGATTCAACAATCAAAAGCGACATTAGGGAGTGTTATATGAGCGCGACCGGCATTGGCGCCTCCGTCAAACGCAAGGAAGACATTCGCTTCATCACCGGCAAGGGCCATTACGTCGACGACGTCAATCGTCCGGGCCAGGCCTACGCCTATTTTCTCCGATCTCCGCACGCGCACGCGACGATCGACAAGATCGATCTCGCCGCAGCAAAGAGCGCGCCCGGCGTCGCGGCGATCTTCACCGGCGACGACATCGCCGCCGATAAGGTCGGCGGCCTCATCTGCGGCTGGATGATCCATTCGAAGGACGGCTCGCCGATGAAGGCGGGCGCCCATCCCCCGCTCGCGCAGGGCAAGGTGCGCTATGTCGGCGACCACGTCGCCGTCGTCATCGCCGACACTTACGCGCAGGCGCGCGACGCCGCCGAAAAGATCGTCGTCGACTACGGCGTGCTGCCGGCGGCGGTCGACACCGCGAGCGCGGCCAATGCCGGCCAGCCGCAGGTGCACGACGTCGCGCCCAACAACACCGTCTTCAATTGGCACATCGGCGACAAAGGAGCGACCGACGCCGCCTTCGCCGCCGCGGCGCACGTCACCAGGCTCGATCTCGTTAACAACCGCCTGGTCCCCAACGCGATGGAGCCGCGCGCGGCGGTCGGCGAATACGATTCGGGCTCGGATTGCTTGACGCTCTACACCACCAGCCAGAACCCGCACGTCGCGCGGTTGGTGCTCTCCGCGTTCATCGGCATCGCGCCCGAACACAAGCTGCGCGTCATCGCGCCGGACGTCGGCGGCGGCTTCGGCTCCAAGATCTTCATTTACGCCGAAGAGACCGTGTGCGTCTGGGCGGCCAGGAAGATCGACCGCCCGGTCAAGTGGACGGCCGACCGCACCGAGGCGTTCCTCTCCGACTGCCACGGCCGCGATCACGTCAGCCACGCGGAAATCGCCATCGACGCCAACGGCAAGATCACGGCGCTGCGCGCGCATACGATCGCCAACCTCGGCGCCTATCTCTCGACCTTCGCTTCGAGCGTCCCGACCTATCTTTACGCGCTGCTGCTGTCGGGGCAGTACGACATCAAGAACATCTACGCCGAGGTCGACGCGGTCTACACCAACACCGCGCCGGTCGACGCCTATCGCGGCGCCGGACGCCCCGAGGCGACGTTCCTGGTGGAGCGGATCGTCGAGATCGCGGCGCGCGAGCTAGGTCGTGACCCGGCCGAATTCCGCCGCGCCAACTTCATCGGGTCGTTCCCGCATCAGACGCCCGTGATCCTCGCCTATGACGCCGGCAATTACGCGCTCGCGCTCGACAAGGCGCTGGCCGCCGCCGATTACAAGGGCGTGGCGGCGCGCAAGGCGGCCTCGGCCGCCAAGGGCAAGCTGCGCGGTGTCGGTTTCTCCGCCTACATCGAAGCCTGCGGCATCGCGCCGTCGGCGGCGGTCGGGTCGCTCGGCGCCGGCGTCGGCCTCTGGGAATCGGCGGAGGTGCGCGTCAATCCGATCGGCACGGTGGAAATTCTCACGGGATCGCACAGCCACGGGCAGGGGCACGAGACGACCTTCGCGCAGCTCGTCTCCTCGCGCCTCGGCATCCCCTTCGAGAACGTCTCGATCGTCCACGGCGACACCGACAAGGTGCAGATGGGGATGGGAACTTACGGCTCGCGCTCCGGCGCGGTCGGCATGTCGGCAATCTCCAAGGCGCTCGACAAGATCGAGGCCAAGGCGAAGAAGGTCGCCGGCTACGTGCTCGAAGCCTCCGATCAGGACATCGAGTTCAAGGACGGCAAGTTCACCGTCAAGGGCACCGACAAGTCGATCGACTTCGGCTCGGTCGCGTTGCAGGCCTACATCGCGCACAAGTTCAACGGCCAGGAGCTGGAGCCCGGGCTGAAGGAGAGCGCGTTCTGGGATCCGACCAACTTCACCTTCCCGGCGGGCGTGCACATCTGCGAACTCGAAATCGATCCGCAGACCGGCGTCGTAACGATCGACCGTTGGACGGCGGTCGACGACTTCGGCAAGCTGATCAATCCGATGATCGTCGAGGGCCAAGTGCATGGCGGCATCGCGCAGGGCGTCGGCCAGGCGCTGTTCGAAGGCGCCGTCTACAACAGCGACGGCCAACTGCTGACGGCGAGCTACATGGACTATTGCATGCCGCGCGCCGACAACCTGCCGTCGTTCCATATCGAGACGATCGAGACGGCGTGCCCGTCCAATCCGCTCGGCATCAAAGGCTGCGGCGAAGCGGGCGCGATCGCCTCGCCGCCCGCGGTGATCAATGCGATCACCGACGCGCTCGGCCACGAGAACGTGACGATGCCGGCGACGCCGCAGGTCGTCTGGCGCGCCGCGCAGAAGGCCGTGATGAAGCGCGCCGCCGAGTGATCACGACGCGGGCGGCGGAGCCAAGCCGCCGCCCCGCGTTTCCCTCTTTTCGGAGATTTCGCCATGTACGATTTCACCTACTATCATCCCACCAGCGTCGCCGGGGCGCTTGCCGATCTCAAGCACGAGGACGCCAAGCTGCTCGCGGGCGGGCAGACGCTCATTCCTACGATGAAACAGCGCCTCGCCTCGCCCGCTGCGCTCATCGATCTGGGCAAGGTCGGCGAGCTCGTCGGCATCCGTCGCGACGGCGCCGAGCTCGAGATCGGCGCGATGACGCGTCACGCCGACGTCGCCGACAGCTCCGTCGTGCAGGCGGCGATTCCCGCGCTCGCCGCGCTCGCCGGCGAGATCGGCGACCCCGCGGTGCGCAATCGCGGCACGATCGGCGGTTCGCTCGCCAACAACGATCCGGCGGCTGACTATCCCGCCGCGGCGTTGGCGCTCGGAGCGACGTTCGTGACCAACAAGCGGCGCATCGCGGCCGACGACTACTTCAAGGGCCTGTTCGAGACCGCGCTGGCGGCGAACGAGATCATTACCCATGTTCGCTTCCCGATCCCGCAGAAGGCGGCCTACGCGAAGTTCCCCAATCCCGCCTCGCGCTATGCGCTGGTCGGCGTGTTCGTCGCCAAGACGGCGCACGGCGTGCGCGTCGCGGTGACCGGGGCGGGCTCGAGCGGCGTGTTCCGCGTCAAGAGCTTCGAAGACGCGTTGAAGGCCAATTTCTCGGCTGCGGCGCTCGACGGCCTCGGCGTTCCGGCGACGGGCCTCAACGCCGACCTGCACGCCGACGCCGACTACCGCGCCCATCTCATCGGCGTGCTCGCGCGGCGCGCGGTCGCGGCGGCGCAATAGGCGCCTGTCGATTTGCCAATCCGCGCCCTCCGGCCTATCCGGAGGGCGCTCGGGCTTGCCGATCGCGTAACCGCTCACGCTCGGCGCAAGGCGATTCGGAAACGCGATGACGCAATCAACTCCCCGGCCCATACCCGCGCCGGCCTCCATCGACGAAACGCTGGCGTTGCTCAGCGGCGCCTCCTACGTCGCGGAGCGCGCGCTCGCGACCGTCGTGTTCTTGAGCCTGCGTCTCGGCCGTCCGCTGTTTCTCGAGGGCGAAGCGGGCGTCGGCAAGACCGAAGTCGCCAAGGTCCTCGCCGCCTCGCTCGGGCGCCGTCTCATCCGTCTGCAGTGCTACGAGGGTCTCGACGTCGCCACCGCGGTCTACGAATGGAACTATCCCGCGCAGATGATGGCGATCCGCCTCGCCGAGGCGGCCGGCGAGCACGACAAGGACCGCATCGAGCACGACATCTTCTCCTCCCGCTATCTGATCAAGCGGCCGTTGCTGCAGGCGCTGGAGCCTGCGGCGGGCGGCGCGCCGGTGTTGCTGATCGACGAGATCGACCGCGCCGACGAGGCGTTCGAAGCCTATCTGCTCGAAGTGCTTTCGGACTTTCAGGTGACGATCCCCGAAATCGGCGTCATCACGGCGGAAAGCGCGCCGATCGTCGTCATCACCTCGAACCGCACGCGCGAAATTCACGACGCGCTGAAGCGGCGATGCCTCTATCACTGGGTCGACTACCCCGATGCGGCGCGCGAAATGGCGATTGTGCGCGCCAAGGCGCCGAGCGCGCCCGAGCGTCTGACCGCCGAGCTCGTCGCCTTCGTGCAGAAGATCCGCAAGCAGGACCTGTTCAAGTCGCCCGGCGTCGCCGAAACCTTGGATTGGGCGAGCGCGTTGAGCGAGCTCGACGCCGTCGCGCTCGATCCCGCGCAGGTTTCTGACACGCTCGGCGTGCTGCTCAAGTACCAGGACGACATCGCCAAGATTCAAGGCGCCAAGGCCCACGAGCTGATCGAGCAGGCGCGCGCGGAGCTGCGCCTCGCCGAGCTGCGATGAAGGGCGGAGGCGGCAACCTCGGGGAGTCGCGGCCGTGAGTTACGATTTCGAGCTCTCCTGCACGCTTCCCGCGCCGCCTGAAGCGATCTACGAGGCCTGGTTGAACAGTGCCGCACACGGCGCGATGACTGGCGGCGTGGCCAAGGCGTCGAAAAAGGTCGGCGCCGCCATCTCGGCCTGGGACGGCTATATCACTGGCAGGAATATCGAACTCGTTCACGGCGAGCGCATCGTGCAGTCCTGGCGCACCGCCGAATTCGCCGCCGACGACCCGGATTCGACGATCACCGTCACTTTGACGCCGGTCAAGGCGGGCGCGTTGTTGACGCTGTTGCATCGCAACGTGCCGGATGGTCACACCAGCTACGAAGAGGGCGGTTGGCGAGACCATTATTTCGAGCCGATGAAAGCCTACTTCGCGCGGAAATTTCCGCGATGATCCCGAACAGAAGGATTAGCCGACGATGCGCAATACGACATTTCGCGCCGCCGCTCTATTTGCTTTGGTCGGTTATGCCGGCGCTGCGGCGGCCGACTGTTACGACGTGTTCGGTTGCACCGACCGCGATCGCTTCAACGTGCGCGCTCTGATGAGCGGGCCGAATTGCGAGTTCCTCTATGTGATGCGCAACCGAATCTATGCGCAGCACGGCTACTGCTTCCAGACGCCGCGCGCGATCGCGACGTTCGGCAACGCGGGCTGCGTCAGCAGCAACGCCAACGCGCTGGGGCTCAACGCGATCGAACTGGGCAACGCGACGACGATCCTTCAGGCGGAACAAGCGATGAGGTGTCCTGAATGAAAGCATCTGAACTTGCCACCGCGGCGACGAACGAGCGACCCGTTGGGTGAGGTGACGATGCTCGACAGTTCGCGCGACGAAGCAGCGGGCGGGGGCGGAACGGGAACGCTGGCGCAAAACATCCTCTATTTCGCGCGGGCGTTGCGCGAGGCGGGGCTGCCGGTCGGGCCCGGCGCGGTGCTCGACGCGCTCAATGCGGTCGAGGCGGCGGGCATCGGCGACAAGGCCGACTTTCGCCAGACGCTGCACGCCGTGTTCGTCAAGAAGCACGAGCACACGCTGCTGTTCGATCAGGCATTCGCGATCTTTTGGAAGCGCAAGGGCCTGATCGAAAAGCTCGTCGCGATGATGTCGCCGCAGGCGCGCCCCGACAAGCAGAAGAAACCAAAGGCCGAGGCGGGCGCGACGCGCGTCGCCGACGCGCTGTTCAAGGGGGCGCAGGACGAAGCCAAAGCCGCGCCGTCGATCGATCTCGACGCGCGTTTCACCATGTCGGCCGAGGAAATCCTGCGCGCGAAGGACTTCGCGCAGATGAGCGCGGCGGAAATCGCCGAGGCCAAGGCGCGCATCGCGCGGCTCGCGCTGCCGCAGGAGCGGGTCCGCACGCGCCGCTTCGTCGC
>Ga0187848_10003587_pt1 | contig 11245 bp, 8 predicted proteins | sample June2016WEW_4_40_FD_132424 | JGI IMG/M metagenome (GOLD analysis project Ga0187848, IMG submission 132424) | Peatland microbial communities from SPRUCE experiment site at the Marcell Experimental Forest, Minnesota, USA - June2016WEW_4_40 | ecosystem: Environmental > Terrestrial > Soil > Wetlands... | reverse complement strand
CGGCGGCCACGAGCATCGTCAGCGCGAGGGCCGCGAAGGCAAAGATAATCTTGTTCTTGAGTGTCTTCTTCATTGGACTTAAAATATGTGGAACCGGGTATTCTCAGATAATACTACTAAAGTATTAATGAGCTTTAATTATCAACAATGGTGGGAGTGTAAGTCAAGAACAAAATTAAATTGATCTTCTATGCGACATACCGCTTGTACCTGGAGGGACCGTCAATATCCTGACAGGCAGTCAGCTTTGTCCTACAACCGGCGGCCTGCCCGACTCAAGCCGGGGGCTCTCAGCCGCCGCCCAAGGCCTTGTAAAGGGCGATAATATCGGTGGCTATGTTGATATTACTCTGCACCAACGCGTTTTCCGCCGTATAGAGCGACAGCTCGGCTGTGACGACATTGAGAAAATCCACCTGCCCCTCAGTATAAAGCAGCGTTGACAAATCAACGGCTTTCCGGTTGGCGGCCACGGCTTCAGTAAGCGCCTTTCTGTGACGCTGTTCATTTGTAAAGGCAATCAATGCGTTCTCGACGTCCTGAAGCGCAGCCAGGACGTTTTTCCGGTACGTAATAAACGCCTGGTCTCTTAGCGCCTTTTGGATCCGCACATTAGACGCAATCGCCCCGCCCTGGAAAATCGGCCAGCTGACAGACGGGCCGATACCCAGGGACCGGCAGGACTTGCTCCACCACGTCTGCAGCAGGTTACTGTTCTCGTTTACCGTGCCGGTAAGCGTAAACTTCGGGAAGAAGTCGGCGACTGCGACGCCTATCTGGGCTGTCGCCGCATGCAGTTGAGCCTCGGACTGCCGGATGTCAGGCCGGCGGCGCAGCAGGTCGGACGGCAAACCGGCCGGGACTTCCGCCGGGACTTCGGGCAGGCTGCCCGGGGGCGAAAGCTGCTCCAGCAAATCGGCGGGCGGCCGGGCCAAAAGCACACTGAGCGCATAAATCGCCTGCCGCTCCCCGGTCTCATACACCGGGATCTGGGCCTCGGTCGTCGCCACGACGGAATCGGCGTTTGCAACGTCCAGTGCATCGGCGAAGCCTACGTTAAACTGCTTGCGCGTGATGTCCGCGGTCCGCCGCTGAGCCGTCAGGTTGTTCTTGGCAACTATAATCTCCTGCTGGTAGCCGCGGAGCTGGATGTAGTCAAGCGCGACCTCGGCGACGACGCTCACCTGGACGTCCCGGAGTCCTTCCGCCGCGGCCACTATGCCGGCGTCCGCGGACTCGACGCCGCGGCGCACGCCGCCGAACAGGTCAAGCTCCCATACGGCGTCCAGACCCGCCTGGAAGAGGTTCTCGCCGCCGGATGTCCCCGCGTTATGCACCCGCTCGTAGCCGGCGGAAGCGCTGGCCGACGGCCACAGTCCCGCGACGGCCACGCCGCGCGAGGCCCGGGCCTGCCGCAGTACCGCCTGGGCGTTTTTCAGGTCGAGGTTCGCCTTCACCGCCTCCTCCACAAGCGCGGTCATTGTGGGGTCGTTGAACTGACGCCACCACCGTGTGAGGTCCGATTCGCCTGCCGTGGCCACGGACGTCTGGCCCGCGGACGCCTTTTGGACGCCTGTCCATTCGGCGGGAACCGCCGTCCGGGGCGGAACGAAATTCGGGCCGACCATGCACCCGCTTAAGGTCAGCGCGGTCAAAAAAAGCGCTGGGACCAGGACTGAAGCACAGAGTCGCCGTGCGTTTTTATTCATTACTTTCGCCTCACTCATATCGCAGCGCATCGATGGGGTTGAGCCGGGACGCTTTCCACGCCGGATAGAAACCGAATATGACTCCTACGCTCGCCGATACGATAACGGCGGCGATTATCGCACCGACCGAAGCGGCCGTCGGCCAATGCAGGACCGACGATATGATATACGAACTGGTGCGGCCCAGTATGATGCCCATGGTGCCCCCTAGCAGGCAGATTACTACCGCCTCGGTCAAAAACTGCCTGAGGATATCGCCCGGTTCGGCGCCTACGGCCATTCTAAGGCCTATCTCTCGCGTCCGCTCGGTCACCGATACGAGCATGATGTTCATGATGCCGACGCCGCCCACAACCAGCGAAATCATCGCCACGCATAACAGGAGTTTCGTTATCATCTCCGTGGTGGAGCTCATGGCCTTTGTGATCTCGGCCATGTCCCGGACGGTGAAATCGTTCGGGTTGTCGCCTCTAAGGTGGTGGCGTTCGCGCAGCAGCATGGTGATCTGCTGGATGGCGGAAGGGATGTGGCTGCTCGACCGCGCGGCAGTAAGTATCTGGTCCACGTTGGCGAACCGTATCGGCTGCGGCGTGTCAGCCTGTTCGCTGGCAGACGGGACGGGGTAACGGGATACCTGAACGGCTCCGTAAGGGTTATTCGACGACGAGATGGTCGTGGCGCTCTCGCTCTGGGAGGAGTTGCCCAGGGACGTGGCCACCACGCGGTATTTTATCGTCGTCCACGGGGCCAGCAGGATGTCGTCCTGGTCCATGCCCATCATGTTCGCGCCCTTCATCTTTAAAACCCCGACGACCTTGAAAGCCACGTTCCGGATGCGTAGCTCTTTGCCGAGCGGCGAACGTCCGCCGAAGAGCTCCCTCACGATTGTCTGGCCGACCAGGCACACACGGTTCGAGTTCCGGACGTCGTGCTCGTCGAAGGACTCTCCCTCCGCCAGGTCGGTCCACTCCCGGACTTCCAGGAACGAGGGCGTCGTTCCGTAGATATACATCGGCGACCAGTTGCGGTTCCCGTATACTACCTGGGTCCGGGCGCGCACGATGGGCGCCACGCTGGCAAGGGCGGGACATTCCTTTCCAATGGCATCCGCGTCCTGCGGCGTAAGCGTCATGATGGTGCCGGCCCCGTAGTTGATGCCGCCGGTGTTTGCGGCGCCCGGGATCACCGCAAGCGTATTGGCGCCTATGCTGGCCATGGTCTTCCGGATGGCAATGGTCGCGCCGTTGCCGATCTCCATCATCGATATCACCGCCGCGACGCCGATTACTATGCCCAGGGTAGTCAGCATAGTGCGAAGGACGTTCCGCCTGAGCGCATTCAAGGCAGTTTTTATGGTGACGTATGACCTCATGCGGCGCCCCCGGCCGCTGGCGGCCCGGCAGCGTCTCCTATCAGGCCGTCCTTGATGCGGATGGTCCGCTGCGCCCACTGAGCGACCTCCTGGTCGTGGGTCACTAAAATGACGGTGATGCCCTCGGTGCTGTTGAGCTGCTGGAACATCCGGAGGATATCCTTGCTGGTGCGGGAATCGAGGTTGCCGGTCGGCTCGTCGGCAAGGAGTATGCTCGGCTGGTTGACCAGCGAGCGGGCTATCGCCACGCGCTGCTGCTCGCCGCCGGAGAGCTGCGACTGCTGGTGATCGATGCGGTCCGCCAGGCCTACCTTCCGGAGCAGGTCAGCGGCGCGGCGTCTCTTCTGCTGCTCGCTCAGATTTTCCCTGGAGTAGGTCAGCGGCATCACGACGTTCTCAAGCGCCGTCGTGCGCGGCAGGAGGTTGAAGCTCTGGAAGACGAAACCGATTGTACGGTTCCGGAGCCGGGCGTATTCGTTGGCGGTCAGCCTGGATATCTCCTGGCCGTCCAGCCAGTACTCGCCGGAAGTAGCGTGGTCGAGGCAGCCCAGGAGGTTCATCAGCGTGCTTTTGCCGGAGCCGCTGGCGCCCATCAGCGCGACGAGTTCGCCGCGGGCGATGTTAAGCGATACGCCCTTGAGCACCGGCACGGCCACTTCGCCCAGGTAGTACGTCTTGCTGATGTTCCGGAGCTCTATCAGGTCCATAATCCGTTACGGCCTTCCACTAACGCTCGCGCGATGCGCCGGGGTTGTCGGGGCCGGAATGGGCCGGGCGCTCTCCTCCATGGCCCATCGGCTGGGGCATCAGCGGGCTCCGTTCCGTTTCCGGACCGGATGCGGCTTCCCGCTCCGCTTCTCCGACGACGACGCTCATCCCGTCGGTCACATCCTTGCCTTCGACCTCCGTAAATGCGCCGTCCGTCAGCCCAGTGCTCACGCGGACGGGTCGGACAAATTTGCCTTGCTCGACCCATACAGTCCCGCGGGACTGCGTAGAGCCGGGGGCGCCGGCCTCGCCGCCGCCCTCTCGTCTGGAACCCTCCGCCGCGTGATGTCTTTGACGGCCGCCTGACGCGATCTGGTCCTGCCTGGGCGACCAGCGAAGCGCCGCATTCGGGACGAGCAGCACGTCTTCCCGCCGGCCGACGATGAACTTGGCGTTGGCTGTCAGATAAGGCAGGAGTTTTCCGTCGTCGTTGTTGGTATTCACCTCGACGGTGTATGTGACCACGTTCTGCGTCATCGTCGCGTTTAAGCGGACCTTCCCGACCCTCCCCTGGAACTCCCGGCTGGGAAAGGCGTCCACGGTGAACGTGACCGGCTGGCCTTCGAATATGTTGCCGACGTCGGCTTCGTTGACCGACACCCAGACCGTGATTCGCCGCAGGTCCTTGGCCAAAAGAAAAAGGCTCGTCGCACTCAGGCTCGAGACGACGGTCTGTCCGATATTCACCTGCCGGTCGATAATCACGCCCTTGACCGGCGCCTTGATGGTGCAGTACCCTAGGTTTATCTGCGCAGTGTCAAGGGCGGCCTTATCCTGCGCAATCGTCGCTATGGCCTGCACCACGGCCGCCTTGGCCGCGGCCAAGTTCGCCTTCGCGACCTCGTAGTTGGCCTGGTACTGGTCGTAATTGCTCTTGGACAGCGCGTCGGAGGGGCCGAGCTTCTGCGCCCTATCCCAGTCAAGCTGCGCCTGCAGCAGTTTCGCCTGCATCTGGAGCACATTGGCGTCGGCGCTGACCTTATTGGCCTCGGCCTGCGCCAGCTGTGCCTTGGCGGTCCCCAGGGCGGCGGCGTACAGCGAGTCGTCTATCTTCGCCAGTACCGTGCCCGCCTCGACAACCGAGGAATAGTCGATGGCCCTGCCGTTGCTGTCCTTCCCGAATGCCGTAATCAAACCGTTGACCTGTGAGCCCACGTCCACGACCACCGTCGGCTCGATTGTACCCGTTGCGCTGATAGTCGCCAGAAGATCGCCGCGCTTTACCTGCGCCGTGCGGAACACCGGATCCTGCTTTCCCCTGGACAAAAACCACCAAATTCCAGCGCAACCGGCTCCGGCCAGCACGATAATTACCACGGCGATGATTACAACTTTTCGACGCATAGTTCGTTCTCCAGAATAATTGCCCGTACCTGGGGGCATAGTTACAGTAATTTCGAATACAGCGGCATTGAATTTAATTATATGATTTAGCCGGAATTATTATATAGGGGAATGGAGGAGACGAATTCACAGAGCATCTTTCTTTTTGCAGCCAAGCTTCTCATCCCACCATATTTCTCGAAATCAAAATAAAATGCCTCTTCCCTTTTTAGACGGCGGGCGGGGCATCCTTGTTACAATAAATCTTTATCTTGGAATCTATGTCCGGCTCATGATAAGACCAAAGCCTGCGGCTAGGGTTATAAAAATATGTGTAAGAAAATTGCTTGTTTTTTATTGTATAATTGCGCTATTATAACATATTAATTCCAAAGAAAAATGATTAATTTTGTTCCAAATTGAAACAATTTGGCATTATTGTGATGGCGCCGCCATACGTTCAGGCTGCAGTATTTTAAAATGCGGACAAAAGAAGTAGAAGAACCAGTGAAACCCGTCCCAGATTTTCCGTTCCACGCCAGGAGGACGCCCCTGGCCAAGACGAGGACTTTCCTTGCCAACAGGCGTTCGCAGCTCGCGTACTTCAGGACAAGCCTGTCCAAGGGGAGGACCGGTCTTGCCGTCCTCCGGACGGGCATAACCCTGATTACCTTCGGCACCGCGCTCTACAGGATATTCGGGGCCGGTTATCTCCTCATAGCCGATGCCGCGCTCATTTTAACCGGCACGGCCGTGGCGGTTGAAGGTTTCATCCGGTACCTCCCTGTAAGGAAGCAGATCGGCCTCAAAGTGGACTGCTCGTACACGGAGCCGAGCTGGGGCGTCAGGGTGCTTACGGTATCGAACCCGGGCATAAGCCCCACTTTTTCGCGCGCTTCGTCCATAGAGGGCGCCGCCGAAATGAGGGCGGACTGGTATAACCTCGCGCCCGTCCTGAGGCGCAGGTTCCTGGCGAGCGACAGAACAGACATGGCCGAGGAAAGGGCCACCCTCGCCTGCTACCGCACGAAGATGGCCAGGGCCAGGACAGGCCTCGCATTCGCGCGTACGGGCGTCGCGTTCATAGGGTTAGGCGTCGCGTTCCTGAGGCAGTTCCGGGCCGGGCCCTGGACGTATTTTGACATATCCCTCATCGCCGCGGGGCTTATGATGGCGGTGGAGGGTTTTTACTGGTACCTGCCTGGGCGAAGGGCAGGCAGGCAGGGCGGCGAATCGGTGGACAAGGCGTTCGGCAAGGAGAGCATATGGGACGTCACGTTCCCGCCCGTCCACAAGAGGCCCGCCATCGAGGACTTTTTCCACGACCTGCCCGTGAAGGCGGGCCAGGCACCGGGGATATGGGGCACCACCGGGCACGCCCTGGAGAGGACGGTCCTGGCCGAGAGACGGAACGTAATGGCGAGGCTAAGGACGGTAATGGCCCGCTCCAGGACCGGCATGGCCTTCATGCGGACCGGCATGAGCATAACGGCGGTAGGGATGGGGCTTCTCGTCTACTTCGGCGCCGGGAACATATACTGGACCGTCTTCGACGTTTTCATGGTGGCGGCGGGCCTTTTCTTTATGGCCGACGGGCTCTACTGGCATATCCCGGCCGAAAATACAAGAAAGCAGTTCCCGTACTGCTTCACCGACATAGAGATATCGATGCCGGATTACGGCAGACCGAATAAGTACTGGAAAAAGGCGGTTTTCAGCCATGACGACATCTGACGGCGCGGGCCGGGCGCGGCCTTCGAAAAAAGAGCGGCTGCAGGCGCTCTCCGACTTGCACGGCTGCCCTCACATACAGTTTGACGAGAGGATGCCGGTGCCGCCCGAGTTGCTCGAACGGCTTCATGGAGTGGAGCTTTCACGGCTCTGGTTCCCGGTAATCAAGGACGGGGACACCGTAATAATCGCCGCCGGCGACCCGCATGACCCGAAGGTGAGGGAGGAAGCCGAGCGGATATTCCCGGAATCGGGACTTGACTTCATGGTCGCCCTGCCCGAGGACATTGAGTGGTTCCGGCAGGACTTCCTGCACGCGAAGCCAGGGCTGCTCATCGGCACGGAGAGGACGGGTCTCGCGTACTGGAGGAATACCCTTGCCCACTGGAGGACGAGGCTCGCCTGTTACAGGACCGACCTCGCCAAGGCGAGGACGGACCTGGCGTTTTTACGTTGGGGGCTGGGGCTCATCGCCATAGCAGCAGCTCTTATGCGGTTGAAGGAATTTACGGGCAAGCAGCTTTATTATCCGGGGCTTATCTTGGTCGGCGCGGCCTGCGCCCTGTACGGGGTCCTGAACTACCACAGGGTAAGGAAATCGAAGCTGAGGCAGCCGGGGCACAATACTCTGGTGGAGATAACGGCGGCGACAATCTGCTTCATCGAGGGATATCACTTCATAGACGGGGTAAAGCCCCCCTCGCCCACCAAGAAGACAATGCTGGCCCGGCTGGGCGACTTGCTTGGGGGGTATTCGACGATACTTTATCCGGACCCGCCCAGCAAGGAGCGCACGCACCTTGCCAGGGAGAGGAACGTGCTTGCGGCCCAGCGGACGGTGGACGCCTGCTACAGGACGATTTATGCCCGCGCGAGGACGGGGCTCGCCTTCATAAGGACGGGAATATCCTTCATAAGCCTGGGGCTCGGGCTCACCATTTATTTCGGGATAAGCGTCATGTCGTTCATGGACCTTGCGCTATTCGTGTCGGGCCTCCTTATGACGCTCGACGGGGTTTTGTGGTATCTCCCGGTGAGGAAGGAAAAGGCGGGGCTTCTGAGATGTCCGGTGACCGCGTGAGAACATGAAGATAGAGCAGCGGATAATAATCTCCAACGTCTTCAACGTGGGCCTCATGGTCCTGATAGGGGTGCTCGCATACCAGGCCCTCAACCTCATGCTGACGAAGCTCCGCTTCGTGGAGATTGCCGACGACTTAAACGCGTCCTTCCTGGAAATGAGGCTTTCTGAGAAAAACTTTTTCCTGTACAAGGACCCGAAGGCCTTAAGCGACATCAAGGAGAAGATCAAGGCGGCCCAGGCGACCGTATACCTCGAAAGATACGATATCGCTAGAGCGGTCGGCCAGGGCAACCTGGGCAGGATGAGCAGGAACATCGGCGATTACTCAAAGGCCATCGACGAGGCTATGAAGTCGTGTCCGCCCGGCGGGACGTGCGAGGCGGCGCTCCGGGCCAGGGGCAAGGACTTAAGGGAGTTCTCGGAGACCATCACCAGGCTTGAGAGGGCGCGGGTGGGCGACATAATCTCGGCCTCCAAGACCGCGATGCTCTTCTTCCTTATCGTGATAATCCTGTCAGCCATCGCGGTGAGCCATAAGGTATCACAAGACATTGTCCGGTCTCTCAGGAAGATCGAGGGGCTGGCAAAATCCATCGCGGGCGGGAACTTCCACCAGATTGAAAAGGCGGAGTCCGACGACGAGCTCGATTCGGTGATCGAGGCGGTAAACTCGATGTCCGCCGAGCTCAAGAACCGCGAGGAAGAGCTGCTCCAGTCGAAGAAGCTGGCCTCGATGGGCATACTGACGGCGGGGGTCGCGCATGAGATAACGAACCCGGTCAACAACATATCGATGATAGCCCAGACCTATGCCGAGGTCTACGACAGCATGGACAGACGGGACCGCATCGAGTTCATGAAGAAAGTCGAGCTCGAGGCCGACCGCATAAGGGACATAGTCAAGAACCTGCTCAACTTCTCGAAGCCGAAGAAGGCGGACCTCAAGGAATCGGACATAAACGACGTCATAAGGGACTCGATGAAGCTGGTCCAGAACATGCTGGACATAAACAAGATCGAGGTAAAACTCGACCTGAAGAAGAAGCTCCCGCCGGTCTTCATAGACGAGCCCCAGATACAGCAGGTGCTGGTGAACCTCATCGTGAACGCGGCCCAGGCGATGCCGGAAGGGGGCTGGCTGAACATCTCGTCCAAGTTCGACAAGGAGAAGGGACAGGTGAGGATCTGCGTCTCGGATACCGGGATGGGCATCCCGCCGGAATACATACCGCACGTCTTCGACCCGTTCTTCAGCACGAAGGGGGTCGGCGGCACGGGGCTGGGGCTGTCCGTCAGCTACGGTATCATAAAGAACCACAACGGGAGCATCCGCGTTGATAGCGGCATAGGCACGGGGACCACGTTCGTAGTGGAGTTCCCGGCGAACTGGAAATCGGAGGTGCTTAATTGACGGCAAGGATAATGGTAATAGACGACGAGAAGATTGTCGGGGACATGGCCAAGATATCGCTCGAACAGGAGGGCTATGAGGTCGAGACCTTCCTCAGTGCGGAGCCAGCGCTCGAACGGCTGAAGGAAAACGCGTTCGATGTCGTGGTGACGGACCTCAAGATGAAGGGGATAGACGGCATGGAGGTGCTGAAGACGGTGAAGTCGCTCTACCCGAAGACCCAGGTGATAATGATAACGGCCTTCGCCAACTTAGACTCGGCCATCGAGGCCATGAGGGGCGAGGTATTCGACTTCTTCCCGAAGCCCGTGAAGATAAAGGACCTGAAATCCGCGATAGCGCGCGCCTTAGAGAGGGCGGCTTAAATATTTTAATGTACAGCTTAGGCAGAATCAGGGACAGGCTTTTCAAAAAGGCCCTGCCCGTCAAGGATGCGTTCGGGTATTTCAAAAAGACCCTGGACAGCAACAACCATGCCCTTGAGATTATCACCGGCATGGGAGAGAAACTAGGCGGGGACTACCTCTTCGACATCAACTACATAAAGGGCGCCTGGTCGGAGCTGAAAAACGCGATAGACAGCTCCGTCGGGAGCTTCAGTTGCCTAACACAGGATAAATACAGGCGCCTCAGGCCGGCGTTTGAGCGCATATCCGGCCAGATAGAAAACGCGGTAGACGAGAAACCGGCGCACGGAGAGCCTGTAATCCCGTACGCCGAAATGACATGGGACTCGCTCCGCGACGCGGGGCCCAAGAACTTCAACCTGGCCGAGATAAAGAACAGGCTGGGGATTAACGTCCCCGAAGCTTTCGCGATAACCATCCATGCCTTCGACGCGTTCGTAAGGCACAATTCCCTCGAGGAGAATATCCGGGCCGTTTGCGAAGACCCGTCGGATGAAACCCTCTCGATGCTGCGGGATGAGATACTAAAAGGAGCGCTTCCTCCGGCCGTATCGGGCGCCATCGAAAAGGCCGTCCGGAAGCTCGCATCGGGATGCAAGGGAGCGTGTTCCCTGGCCATCAGGAGCAGCGCCCAGGCCGAGGACGGCGAGTTCTCATTCGCCGGGCAGTTCGAGACGCTCTTGAATGTACCCGCGTCGCTGCCGGACGTGGGCGAGGCCTACAAGAAAGTCGTCGCCAGCCTGTTCTCCGCCGGCGCCGCAGTATACCAGAAAAAAATCGGCATCGAACCTGGCAGGCTTAAAATGGCGGCCGGGTGCCTGGTGATGGTCGATGCCGCGGTGAGCGGGGTCATCTATACCGCCGACCCGGGGAGTCCTGGCAGGATGCTCGTAAACGCCGCGTGGGGTCTAGGGAACATCGTCGTCGAGGGGCAAACCGGCATCGATACGTACCTGGTGGACCGGGACGGGGCTACCCCCGGCCTTCAAATAACCGGCAAGACAATCGGACTAAAGACAGTTTCGTCCGGGGCGAAGGCGGGAGGCGGCACGGCCGTGTCTGCCGTCCCCGAGGGCATGGCCGCCGCACCGTGCCTGGACGACGGGCAGGTATACGAGCTTGCCCGGCTGGCCCTGTCGATAGAGAAACACTTCCGCGGGCCGCAGGACATAGAATGGGCCATAGACAGGGAGGGCAAGATATTCATACTTCAGTCGAGGCCCCTAAAGATGCCGGAGGCCCGCGGCCAAAGCCGCGAAGTCACGGTCGATGCCCCGGTAATCATGAAGGATAAGGGGACCGTAGTACAGAAGGGCACTGCCGCCGGCGAGGTGTTTATCCTGAGGCACGAGGACGAGCTGGGCAACGTCCCGAGGGGCGCCGTCGTGGTATCGGCGGCCGATTCCTCGAAGATCGTGCGTATAATGCCCTATATCTCCG
>Ga0187848_10003586_pt1 | contig 11251 bp, 7 predicted proteins | sample June2016WEW_4_40_FD_132424 | JGI IMG/M metagenome (GOLD analysis project Ga0187848, IMG submission 132424) | Peatland microbial communities from SPRUCE experiment site at the Marcell Experimental Forest, Minnesota, USA - June2016WEW_4_40 | ecosystem: Environmental > Terrestrial > Soil > Wetlands... | reverse complement strand
GGGCGTGACCGCCGGCGCCGCCTGCAGTTGCAGCGACACCGTTGGAAATCTCAAAGTCGGCCACATGGTCGGCGCCAACCCGCGGAGACAGTTCATCGCGCAACTGTTCGGCGTCCTGGCCGGCGCCCTGCTGGCCGTGCCGGCGTATTTCATCCTTGTGCCCGACGCCAACGCACTGGGCGGCGACAAGTTCCCGGCGCCCTCTGCGCTGGTCTGGATGGGCGTGGCGAAAGTGCTCTCGCAGGGTCTTCATACGCTGCCGCCCAGCGCCGTGTGGGCCATGGGCGTCGCCTTCGCGGCGGGCGTGATCGTCGTCGTCGTCGATCGCGTCTTCCCCAAGGCCAAGCCGTACACGCCCTCGCCGACGGCGCTGGGCATCGCCATGACCATCCCCGCGTCCACCAGTTTCGCCATGTTTCTCGGCGCGCTGATCGCCTGGGGCCTGGAAAAGAAGGCTGCCAAGTGGAACGAAATGTACACGGTCCCCGTTGCCTCCGGCTGCATCGCGGGTGAGAGCATCATGGGGGTGATCCTCGCGGCGCTGGCAGCGATGGGCCTGATGGACTAGATGACCTTGCACGATTCTGGAAGGGTTTCCGTGTGCCACGACCATGCTTCGCACGGTGCCCGGGGACAAGCGGTGCCGAACCCGCGGGACGCACTGCTTCTGCGAAGCAGTGGCACACGGCTGAATTCCCGGAATCGCGCAAGCCTCTTTAGGCCCTGGCCCAAGCATCGTCAGTTGACTATTATTCACGGGTCCGTGGCCGCGGGAGGCACCGGCCGCGATGCCCTCGTTAACTTTCCGCCTCCGGCCGCAGGTCGATCTTTTCGCGGAAGGCCACGAAGAAAAGGATCGCAATGACGCCCGACATCAGAGCGGGCCAAAGCCAGTACGGTATCCAGTGATGCCCCACGACCTCGGCGCCTTGCTTGATCGCATAGTGGTCGAGCATCTTGCCGCCCAACAGCGTCCCCGCCAATTGCCCCAGGCCGAAGGTCACCAGCGCGAACAACCCCTGGGCGCTGGCCTGCACCTGCTTGGGGGCCTTCTTGTCGACATACGCGGCGCCGATCGTGAAGATGAACGCGAAGGCTACACCGTGCAGCGCCAGGGCGATGAAGTTGGTCCACTCGTATGCCGGAAAGACGCCGCAGGCAAAAAGCAGGTAACGCACGCTCCAGGCGAGCAGGCCGAGGCATACCATGCTCTTGAAACTCATGCGGAGCAGGAAGAACGACAAGAACATCGTAACGACCAGCTCCGACGCCTGCGCGATGCTCTGTACGAGCTGGGGAAACGGCATTTTGATCTCGACGAGAAGATCGTTGTAGTAATTCCAATAGAAACAGCCGGGGATCATGATCAGCAGCGACGCGGCCATGAACACGGCGAAGTTCAGGTCCTTCAACAGCCCGAGCGCATTGAGCCCCAAGAGCGCGCCGACCGTGACCTTCTTGCCCGCGGCCGGCGGCGGGGTGTGGGGGAGGAAAAGATTGTAGATCCCCGTGCCGACGCAGAGCACGGCCGCAATTTTCAACGGCCACACGGTCTCTTCAATTCGCTCAATGCCGAAAGCGTAGAAACCTATCGGACTGATCAAGCTGGCCGCAATCCAGCCGAGGACGCTCAACACGCGAATGATGGGAAACTCCTTGGCGGGGTCCTGCAAATGGGCAAAGGTGATGGAATAGGTCAGCGACCACGTGGGCATGTAACAGAGGCAATGCGCCAACAGGAGCCAAAAGAACAGCCACGGCTGCGGCTTGCCGTCCGCCCCGACGACCACAGTCGCCGCCAGGTAGAGGAAGCCCCCGCCCAACAAGTTGAGGGCCGCCATGACTTTTTCGGATGCGAAGAAGCGATCGGCGATCATGCCGACAAACAGCGGCGAGATGATGGCCGCCCAGGCCAACGGGGTGTACTCCCAGCCGATCCAACCCACCCAGCTAATCAGTTTGCTCACGGTGCCCGTTTGGCCGATTTCGACGTTTCCGTAGCCGACCTTGTCCAGGCAACTTACCAGCGGCACCACCCACATGCTGTTGACGGCATACTGGAGGAACATCATTGCGCCCAGGTGGACCTTGGTGCGGACCGGGGTAGCGGGCATCGCAAGAAGCTCCTTTTCGGCGAACGGGGGCCCGTGCGTCAGAAACCGACCATTGTTCCGCAATCGTCCGGGCAGATCAAGGCCCTTGGCCGACCGCGTGCGGCAATTCTTGAAGAAAAGTCCCGCCCGGCAGGCGGGACCTACGGGCTGCACACTTGTCGGGCCACGCCACGCGGATAGAATTCCCCCGGGGCAAGGGGAAAGAACATGCTCGCACGCAGGTTCGGCCCGCTGTTTCTCGGGGTGGCGATCCTGGCGGGCGCGGGCGAGGCGACGGAAGAGCAAAAGGCCGGGCAAATCCTCCAGGCCAGCGGCGTCAAGGGCGGCCTGGTGGTTCACCTGGGTTGTGGCGACGGCCGGTTGACGGCCGCCCTGGGGGCCCATGACGGCTACCTCGTCCACGCTTTGGACGCCAAGGCGGAGAACGTGGCAGTGGCCCGCAAGACGATCCGCGGGCTGGGCCTGTACGGCAAGGTGTCGGCGGAACAATGGTCCGGGGCCGGGCTGCCGTACGTCGACAACCTCGTGAATCTGCTGGTGGCCGAGGACCGCGGCGCGGTTCCCATGGCGGAGGTGCTCCGCGTGCTGGCGCCGGGCGGGCTGGCCTATGTCAAGTCCCGCGGGACCTGGGAGAAGACGGTAAAGCCGCGCCCCAGCCAGATCGACGAGTGGACGCATTACCTGCACGATCCGAGCAACAACGCGGTCGCCCAGGATGCGGTCGTCGGCCCGCCGCGGCATCTGCAATGGACCGCCGGCCCGCGCTACTCGCGGCACCACGACCACATGTCGTCCGTGAGCGCGATGGTGTCGGGCGGCGGGCGGAACTTCTACATCTTCGACGAGGCCACGCGGGCCTCGATCCTCACGCCGCCGAAGTGGTTCCTCACGGCCCGTGACGCGATGAGCGGCGTGACTCTTTGGAAGCGGCCGATCGCGGAGTGGCACAGTTGGCTGTGGCCGTTGAAGAGCGGGCCGCAATTGCTCACCCGCCGCCTGGTGGCCGGGGGCGACCGGGTCTACGTGACGCTGGGCCTCAATGCCCCGCTTTCGGCCCTCGACGCGGCCACGGGCCGGACCCTTCACACCTATGAAGGCACAGCCGTGACGGAGGAGATCCTGCTGGCGCAGGGCGTGCTGTTCCTGGTGGTCAACCCCCGCCGGGAGCCGACGTTCACCACGCTCGACGAAACGCGGGATGCGGCCGCACGGGCGTGGCCCGACGAGGGCAAACGCCGCATCCTGGCCCTCCGCGCGGACTCGGGCGGCGTCCTGTGGGAGAAAGCAGACCGCATCCTGCCGGAGACGCTCACCGTCGGCCGCCAGGGCGTGTTCTATCACAACGGCGAGCGGATCGTGTGCCTCGACCGCGCGGGCGGCGGGCGGAAGTGGGCCTCGCCGCCCGTGGCGCACAGGTCGATCTTGCAGAGTTTTTTCACGCCGACGCTCGTGGCCTGGCAGGACGTGCTCCTCTTCTCGGGCGGCGCCGAGCCCCGCGATTTCGGCGGCGGCTGGAGCCCGGTCTTCGCCCTCTCCGCCGCCGACGGCAGGATCCTCTGGAAGGCGGAGCAGCCGCCCTGCGGCCACCACACTCCCAAGGACCTGTTGGTGGCCAACGGCCTGCTGTGGTACGGGGATGTCGCGCAAACCCGGGACTCGGGCATGATGACCGGCCGCGATCCCCAGACCGGCAAGATCATCAAGCAATTCCCGCCCGACGTGAACGTCCCCTGGTTCCACCACCGCTGCTACCGCGCGAAGGCGACCGAGAACTTCCTCCTCTTCTCGCGGACCGGGATCGAGTGCATCGACACCACCTCGGGGCACTGGATGGCGAACAACTGGGTCCGCAGCGGCTGCATGTACGGGATCATGCCCGCCAACGGCCTGATCTACGTCACGCCGCACCCCTGCGCGTGCTACGAGGAGAGCAAGCTCTACGGTTTCAACGCGCTGGCTCCGGCGTCCAAGACGCCGCGGGCGCTCCAGACGGACGAGGCTGTCCGGCTGGAGCGGGGACCGGCCTACGCCGAAACGCCGCATGCGAAGCCCCCGCCCGCCGACGCCGCGGACTGGCCGACGTATCGCCACGACGCCGCGCGGAGCGGCTCGACCCAGGTGGCCGTGCCCAGCGGCCTGAAGCGCCTGTGGCGGACCGGGCTGGGCGGCCGGCTGAGCAGCGTCATCGTGGCCGGCGGCAGGCTTTTCGTGTCCTCGATCGATGCGTGTACCGTCCACGCGCTGGATGCGCAGACGGGCAAGGAGGCGTGGAGCTTCGTCGCCGGCGGCCGGGTGGACTCGCCGCCGACGATCTGGCAGGGCCGGGCCCTGTTCGGCTGTGCGGACGGTTACGTTTATTGTCTCCGCGCGGCCGACGGTGTGCTCGCCTGGCGGTTCCGCGCCGCGCCCGAAGACCGCCGCCTGGTGGCCTACGACGAGGTCGAGTCGGTCTGGCCGGTGCCGGGAAGCGTGCTGGTACACGAAGGCGTGGCGTATTGCGTCGCGGGCCGCTCGATGTTTCTCGACGGCGGCCTGCGCCTGCTGCGCCTCGACGCGGCGACCGGCCGAAAGCTCTCGGAGACCGTGCTCGATGACCGCGTGCCGGGCACGCAGGAGGACCTGCAATCGAAGGCCGCCGGGATGAACATGCCGGTGGCCCTGCCGGACGTCCTGTCGTGCGACGGCCGCTACGTCTACATGCGCTCGCTGCCCTTCACCCTGGAGGGCAGACGCAAGTTCATCCAGTACGTGCCCGTCCGCCAGCAACAAGGCGACGACGTCCACTTGTTCAGCCCCACCGGCTTCCTGGACGATACCATGTGGCACCGCACGTACTGGCTCTACGGCCGGGCCTGGGCGTCGGGCGCGGGGGGCTACTTCCTCGCCGGCCGCCTGGCGCCCGCCGGGCGGATCATGGTCTTCGACCAGACGACGCTCTGGGGTTACGGCCGCTACTGGCAGTTCTATCGCTGGAGCACCCCCTACGTGAACCACCTCTTCGCCGCCGGCAAGCACGCGGAGATAGTCCCTACGGGCCTGGCGCCCAAGGCGAAACCGGGCCCCGCCAAGAAACCGGGCCCCGCCAAGCAGAAGGGCGGCTTGGGCCAGCCCCCCCAAACCCGCTTCGCCTGCGAGTGGTCGGACGATCTGCCGGTGCAGGTCTCGGCGATGGTCCATGCCGGCGGAACGCTGCTGGTGGCCGGGCCGCCCAGCCTGGTGAACGAGCAGGTCGCCGCCAGGTCGCTTGGCGATCCGCAGGTCCGGGCGAGGCTGGCCGAACAGGGTGCGGCCTACGACGGGCAGAGGGGAGCCCTCCTGACGGCCGTGTCCGCCGCCGACGGCAAGGGCCTGGTCACGTACCGGCTCGGCGCCATGCCGGTCTTCGACGGCATGGCCGCGGCCCATGGCCGGCTGTACCTGTCCATGGCGGACGGCCACGTCCTGTGCCTCGGCGGAGGTGAAGGCAGCCCGCTGGTGTTGGCCCCCCACGTCGTCGTGTCGGCCAGCTTGCCCGCTGAAAAGGCGGCTCCGCCGCCGGGCAAGGGCGCGAAGTGAGCCCGGCGTTCACGCCGCCCGCGGCTCGGCTGCGCGTTGTGGGCGGAGGTGGAAGAGGCCGAACAGCTCCTGCTCGGTCAGGCCGAGCCGCCGCGGGCCGCGGGCGCCGGAGAAGATCGTCTGGAACAGGGCCCGCTTCTCCTGGAGGATGCGGTCGATCCGCTCCTCGATCGTGTCCAGCACCAGCAGTCGCGAGACGGTGACCGGCCCGCTGGCGCCGATGCGGTGCGCGCGGTTGATGGCCTGGTCCTCGACGGCCGGGTTCCACCAGCGGTCGAAGAGGAAGACGTAGTGGGCGAACTGGAGGTTCAGCCCCACCCCGCCGGCCCCGTAGGTCATCAGGAGGACCTGCGCGGCGGGGTCCTCGCGGAAGCGGCGGAGCACGCCGTCGCGGCGGCCGTGCGCGACCTGGCCGTGGTACTCCAGCGGGCCGAAGCGCCGCAGGGCCGCGGCCAACCGCCGGATGGTCGCTACCCACTGGCTGAAGACGATCGCCTTCCGCCCGCTGGTGGCCGTCTCCTCGAGGTCGGCTTCCAGCCGCTCGAGCTTCGAGCTGGCCCCGCTGGCCGGGTCAAAATTGCAGATCTGCTTCAGGCGGAGGACCAGCTCGAAGACGTGCCGGATCGTGGCCGCGGCGCCCAACCCGCTCAGGCGGATCACCCCCTCCTCCTCGGCCAGCCGGTAAGCCTCGCGCTGTTGGGGCGCTAGCTCGAGGTCGGCGTCGCGGAACAGCAGGGGCGGGATCTCGCGGAGCACCTGGTCCTTGGTGCGGCGGAGGACGTAGTCGCTCACGGTGCGGCCCATTTTGCGGGGCGTCAGGTCCGGAGAGAGGAAGCCCGGCGAGAGGAACTCGAAGATCCCCACCAGGTCTTCGGCGCTATTCTCCACGGGCGTGCCGGTCAGGGCCCAACTCCGCCGCCGCGCGACGCCGCGGAGCACCGCGCTGGTGGTGCCGGCGCGGTTCTTGATCCGCTGCGACTCGTCCAGCACGACCAGATCGAACCGCACCCGTTGGCTCCCGGCGCCTTCGGGAGGGGCCTCCAGGACCTCGCGGTCGCGGACCACCAGCTCGTAGTTGGCCACGCGGACGGGCACGTCGGGCAGCCGCCACTGCCAGGCCCGCTTGGCCTGCTCCCCCTCGATCGCCAGCACGGGGATCTCGGGGGCCCATTGCTGAAACTCCCGCTGCCAGTTGGTCACCAGGGGCTTCGGGCACACCAAGAGCACGCTGCGGATCTCGCCGCGGCGCAGCAGCAGGCGGATCGCGGTGATGGCTTGCATCGTCTTGCCCAGGCCCATCTCGTCGGCCAGGATCGCCGCCTGCCGCGGATACAAGAACGCGATCCCCTCGAGTTGGAACGGGAAAGGCCGCAGGGGCATCGGCAGGCGGCCGTCGGCAAGCAGCGTTTCCAGGGGCGGCTGCAAGAGATAGTGCAACCGGTCTGCGAGCTTCACGACGTCCTGCGGCGGCCGGATGCGGGTCGGCGGGCAGTCGGCGCACCCCGGGGTACCCGCAGAGCGGGTCGGCGGGTCGGTGGGCAGTGGGCAGTCGGCAGTGGTCGGCGGGCAGTCGGGGCACCCGCGTAGCGGGTCGGTAGCCGCGGGTGTATACCCGCGGTCAGGGCCTGAAGGGTCTGAAGCGTGTGAAGAGAATGCGTCCTCGACCGGCTCGGGAAACCGGAAACTCCGCACACTCACGGGCGGTTGGCGAATGGCAACCGCAACCACCCGCGGGGGCGGCATCTCCAACGCGATCCGCAACACCGCGGGACCCGCCGCCCGACCGAGTTGGTGGTTCCATCCCGTCACCCGCACCGCCACCGGCAGGCGCAACTCGATCTGGCGGACCTCCGGAGCCGGCGGGGCAAACCAATGCTGGACCGCGGGCCGGGTCGTCATCGTACACCCTGCTGGGCCTCCTCGATGGCCTCGCGGATCCTAGTGAACGGCTCCGCCAAGTCCAGGGACTCGGCCGTCTCGGCCAGCCGCTCGATAATCCGCTGCCGGTCGCCATCGGCGCGCTGGGGCACGGCCAAACGATTACGGCCCACGGCGAACGTCACCAATCCGCTGGGTCCTTCGCCGGCCAGCAGCAGGGCGACAGGCATCTCGACCAGTTGGCGAACCGCCAGAACGGGTTCCCGGTCGGTGCAGACAACCAACGCCTCGGTCTTCGCCTGGGCGATCAATGTGGCCCCGATCTGCTCGCCGTAAAGGAAGGCTTCGAGCGTGGGGCCGTAGAGGATCTGTTGGGCCCGATTCGGGCGGATGGGGGCGGTGCAGTGGAACTCCAGGGGGCGGCCCGCCAGATTCAACAGCAGATACCCGCCGAACAGGCCGTGCTGTGGGTGGTCCAGGACGGTGAGGAAACCTAGGGCGGGATTCGATTTCGCGTTGCCGGCTTCCATCAAACGCCCTATCTCATGTATCTTTTCAAGTCGCCGGAATCAACCCATTTATTCGCGTGCGAAGGCCCGGCGGTTGGTGAATCGGGTAGAAGCGCCGCAAACTTTACACTTTGCGTGATTGGAAACGAGGCCGGCCGGCCGGAGGAGGCTTCGCTGCTAACACCCTTCACACATTTCGCACCCTCCACACTGTTCACACCCGCCGACCCCCGGACGCAGTCCGGGGGCTTTTCCTGACTGCCCACTGCCCAACGCCCACTGTTCTCCGGCGGTGGGCACGATCCCCCACTGTCGAGTGTGACCATGCCACCGCGGAATTCCGTAGAGGGTCCTCGACATTTTCCTCGCTTTCTGTTTATACTGGAAGTGAAAGGAATTGCTCTATGACGCAAGACCAGCAGCGCCCCCGGCCGCCGCTTTATAGCCAAATCGACGTCGCGCAGGCCCAGTACCACCCCGCCGTGCCGGCACGGAGCTCCGACGGGGAGTTGGCTTACTTGCTGCGGCAGATCCTGGCTAGCCAAGATCGCCAGAGCGAGATCCTGGAGGAGCTGGTCAGCCAGATCAGCGCATCGCAGCGGCAGCGGGCCACTGATCTCGGCCAATGGAAACAGGCCAATCCACACCTGGCGAGAAGTTGCCGCATGGCCGCCGAGGCCTTGGGGAAGGTGCAAACGGAGTTCCTCGACAGCCTGACGCGGGAGATCAACGAGAACTACGAGACGTTGCTGGAAGGCGACTTCATGCTCAACGAGTTCGTGGATCGTTTCGGACCGCGGATGGCCCATCTGAACGGGCTGTTGCAGGTCCTCTCGCAACTCAGCGCCACGCCGAATCCGGCCAGCGCGCCGAATTCACCGTGACGGCTCGGCTCATCGCGCCGCCCGGGCTGGGCGGTGCCGCAGGCGGTGTCTGCCGGCCAAGGGCATTGTCCCCGGCCTTTTCCCGCGGATGGGCCGCGATGTTGCCAGGTGTCAGGTGTCAGGTGTCAGGTGTCAGGACTTTCTTCCGCGCGTGGGCCGTGATGTTCCTCGGGTGGCTGGTCGTTTGCACACCGGGGTGCGCGCCGTCGGAGCCCCCCCAGGGCGAGCCTGCAGGTCCGCCGGCTGCCGCCGGCGATTCCGGCGCGGAGCCGGCGCGGATTGGCCAGCGCCCCGCGTCCCCATCCACAGCGGCACCTGGGCAGCCCCAGACGGCCCCGGCGGATGGGTGGCCCACGTTTCGCGGCTGCCCGGCCGCCACGGGGGTGGCCGGCTGCTCGCTGCCCGATCGGCTGGAGCTGCTGTGGACCTTCTCGGTCGCCAAGCACGGCTTCGAGTCGGCGGCTGCAATCGCCGACGGGACGGTCTACGCCGGCTCGACCAGCGGCACGCTGTTTGCCGTGGACCTTGCGACGGGCCGGAAACGGTGGGAGTTCGCCAGCGACTCGGGGTCGGGCTTCGCGGCCGCCCCCGCCGTCCGCGGCGGCCGGGTGTTCATCGGCCAGAACGACGGCGACTTCGACGCGATCGACGGCAAGTCAGGCCGCCGCCTCTGGAAATTCTCCGCGGAAGGAGAGATCGACTCCGGTGCCGGCTTCTACCGCGAGGGCGTGCTGTTCGGGTCTCAGGATGGGTGCCTGTATTGCCTCAAGGCCGAAACGGGCGAGCTGCTGTGGAAGTACCAGAGCGAGAACCAGATCCGCACCACGCCGACCGTGCTCGATCATCGCTCCTTCGTGGCCGGCTGCGACGGCATGTTGCACCTCGTGGATCTGGACCGGGGAAAAGACGTGGCCCAGGTGCGGATGGACGCTCCCACCTGCTGCACTCCCGCCGTGCTCGAGGGCCTGGTGCTGGTGGGCACCGAGGACGGTACGTTCCTGGCGATCGACCCGGCCAAGGGCGAGGTCCGCTGGCGGTTTGGGGACCGCGAGCAGGGTGCCTTCCGCTCTTCGGCGGCCGTGACGCCGGAGGCGGTCTTGGTGGGCTGCCGCGACCGCTCGCTCTACGCTTTGCAACCGAAGACCGGCAAGCGGCTGTGGAGTTTCGCCACCAAAGGCCAGGTGGACAGCTCGCCGGTGGTCGTCGGCCAACGGGTGTTCTTCGGCTCGTCCGACGGGCGGATCTACGGCCTGGACATCGAGACCGGCCGCCAACTCTGGCATTTCGAGGCGGGAGGGGCCGTCAACGGCTCGCCGGCGGTGGCCGCCGGGCGGCTGGTGCTCGGCAATGATGAGGGCCAATTGTACTGTTTCGGAAAGAAGCCCTGATGGCCGATCGACTGACCGTAGTGCTCTGCAAAGCCCGCAACCCGGGCCCCGCCCAGCGGCACCTGGAGGGCGGGCTGGCCGACGCCCTGGCGGCCCACTCAGACCTGGAACTGGCCGTCTTGCCTCACCTCTATGACCTCGCGCCCGATGGTCCGGGCCTCAAGTACCTGCGGTCTATCACAGGGCACGTCGCGGTGCTCGGCTGGCTCTATCCGCGTGCGGCCTACTGGGTACTCCGGGCCAATGGCATCGAGGGCCGGATGGGCCACGGCATGCTCTCCCCGGACGAAGAGATCGCAGCGGCCGGACCCGAGCAGCCCGAGCGGGTTCTCTGGTGCCTCGATCTGCGTGGGCAGGCGGATACGGCCGCAATCTTGTCGGAGGTCGAGCGGATGGTCTCCGAGGCGGCCGGCGGGGCACCCGCTTGCGGGCCGGCCGCGGCCGGCTCGGGACAGGCCCCCCAGGCCCAAGTTCCACCAACGCGGATCGACGAAGCCGTCGCGCCGCGGTGGTATCCGGTCATCGATCAGCGGCGGTGCGAGAACTGCCTGGAGTGTCTGAACTTCTGCCTGTTCGGCGTCTTCAGCCTGGACGAGTTGGGGAAGGTTTTCGTCGAGCAGGCCGACGCCTGCCGCGACGGTTGCCCCGCGTGCAGCCGGATCTGTCCCCCCGGGGCGATTTTATTTCCCGAGTACCCTGACCCGGCCATCGCCGGGTGTCCGGCAACAGTTTGCCATGAGTTCACCCAAGAGAAGGATGCCCTCGATCAGTTGGTCGACGAGCTGGACGGGTCGGACCTCTAGCCCGGATTATTCACGAGGCCCTGGCAGCGAGGGCGGAACGGCCGGGCGTCGGCGCAGGTTGGGGGCGGGCCAAGGAGCAGACAGGGTTTGGGCAGAGGGCCCCCTTTCCCCCATCGGTGC
>Ga0187848_10003585_pt1 | contig 11253 bp, 9 predicted proteins | sample June2016WEW_4_40_FD_132424 | JGI IMG/M metagenome (GOLD analysis project Ga0187848, IMG submission 132424) | Peatland microbial communities from SPRUCE experiment site at the Marcell Experimental Forest, Minnesota, USA - June2016WEW_4_40 | ecosystem: Environmental > Terrestrial > Soil > Wetlands... | reverse complement strand
TCGCCTGTCATCAGGAGCGCCCCCAGCGCCGCGAGCCTCACCCCCTCGTCCGGGTCGCCCGCCAGAAGCCCGGACAGCACAGGCACGGCCGCCGGGTCCTTAAGCTCCCCCATGCTCCTTGCCGCCGCTTCACGCACCGTCGGGTCGGCGTCTCCCGCGGAGACGGCAAGCGCAGCCAGTTTCGAGCCGGGCCTTATCCCCTGCTCCGCGCAGTGAGCCGGGCCCGACATGACCGTAAAGGAAAAAACCAGGAAGCATACTGCAAGGTTCCTCATTGGGACCTCCTTGGGACAAATGGCTCTTAACCTCCTAATTTCTGCATTAAAGCCCGGGCCTCCGGCGCCTTCACGCCAGACGGATATGCGTCAAGGAATTTCCTACATGCATTTATCGCCTTTTCCTTCTCTCCCAGGGAGCTGTAGCATGATGCCATCCCGAAAAGTGCATCCGGCTTGAAGGCCGTCTCTCCCAGGACTGAGCATTCCGTGTATTCCACCACCGCCTCCTTAAAGGCCCCCTTGGCGGCAAGCGCATCACCCGCCAGCAGGTATCCCTGGCCCCGGACCTCTGCGGTGGCGGGGTAATCGGGCGCCTTCTTAAGTGCGGCGAGCGCGTCGTCGTATTTTTTCTCCCCCAAGAGCATCTTGCCCTTTACGACCAGCGCCTCTGCGGCATAATCGTTATCCGCAGCCGCCATATCCAGGTAGGGTATGGCATCCGCGTCCTTGCCCATTTTCGCCAGCAGAGTCCCTGCCTTAAGTGCGGCCGGGGACTTAAGCGGCCCCCCAGACTGCACCGCCCCAATAAAGGACGCCGCAGCCTCGTCCTTCCCCAGGCCCTCCTGGGCAACGCCCAGCTGGTAAAACGCGTCCGCCCTGAGCGGGCTATCCGGCTTGACGGCCAGGTACTTCCCGAACGCCGCCACGACATCCTCGTATTTCTTCTCCTTATATGAGTACTCGCCCACCTTGTACCACGCGTCTGCCGCGTGCGGACCGTCCGGGTACTTTACCGTTATTGCCTTGAATGCGTCCTTCGCCTCCGGAGTCCTGCCCAGTTTGTCGTAAGCCCATGCCAGCCCATATTCAGCTTCAGGCAGAAGCTTATTGTCGGGATATGACTTGATGAACTGCTCGTACGACTTCAGCGACTCTTCGTACTTTCCGAGGTTATATAACGAGTCGGCCAGCCAGTAGACCGCGTCGGGTTTCAGCTCCTCTTCGGACGATGCGGCGACTTTGCCCAGTGATTCGGCGGCCGGCGCATATTCCTTCATATTCAGGTGGCAGAGCCCGATGAAGTATTCCGCCTTGACTGAGTATCGGCCGCCCGGGTACGAAGCGAGGAAATCCTTGAACAGCGTCAGCGACTGGGCATAGCCGCCCTCGTTGAACTTCACGAGCCCGAGCTGGAAGGCGGCCTCCTGGGCCACGTCCGGGGCCTGTCCATTCTTAAGCTGGTCCAGCAGGGCCTGCGCCTCGGAAGCCTTGCCCCCGGCCGTCAGGAGTTTTGCGAGCTGCAGCTTCGCGCGGGTGGCCACCTCTTCGTCGCCGTGGGATGCCACAATCGCTTTAAGTAAGTCAGCGCCCTTGTCGAGCTCGCCGCCCTGTACGTATATCATCGCCCTCTGGTAGTCCGCCTCCGGGGCGAGCGGGTCCTTGGGGCTGGCCGCCGAGAACTTCGCGAACCCTTCGGCGGCATCTTTGTTCTTCTGGAGCTTGAGGTCCGCCCACGCCAGCACGTAGACCGCCTTTTTCGCGGAATCGGATGCCGGGAACCTGCTTATCACGTCCTGGTATATCGCTGCAGCCTCATCGTACTTGCCCAGGTTGTACTTCGCCTCTCCGGATTCCAGGAGGGCCTCCGGGGCAAGCGGGCTGTCTTTGTACGCTGAGACCATCTGCGCGAAGTTATCGTACGACTCCTGGTACTTCTTCTGGCTCATCTGCGCCCATGCGAGGCCGTACAGGGCCTGGTCCCGGAGGCTTCCCTGCGGGTAGTCCGCCAAATATTTGGAATAGTTTCCCTCTGCCTTTGGATAGTCCTTGGCGCCGTAATACGCCTCGCCCAGGCCGAACCTGGCCCGCTCCGTGAACTCCGAACCGGGGACCTGGGTCAGGAGGTCGTTCAGCCCCTCGACCGCCTGCTGGAAATTCTCGTGCTCGAGGTAGTCGCGTCCTATATGGAAAAGCGCCTCCGCCTTCTTCTTCGTGTCCGGGTATTGGCTCAAGAGCGTCTTATACGTGTTTATAGCCTTGTACAGCTCGCCGTGGCGCTCGTATGCCTCGGCCAGGCCCATCAGGGCATCCTGCGCCAGCGGGATATCCTTTATCGCCGCTATCTCCTGGAACCCTGTTATCGCGGGCACGAAGTCGCCCAAATAGAGCCTGCACCTGGCTAGGAGATATTTGGTATCTACAACGTCTGACGCGTCGGCGCCGCCTGGCGCCGCGGACAGTATCTGTTCGAGCGGCTCCACCGCCTCCTTGAACATATGCGCCTGGTAATTCGCCCACGCCAGGCCATAGCGGGCCGTCTTCTGGTCTTTCGGGTCCTTCGTTTTCTCGAGAGCGTGCCTGAAGGCCACGGCCGCGTCCGCATAGCTGCCCGTCCGGGTATTTATCTCCCCCAGCTTCATGAGCGAGGCGACCAGGTATTCGGATTCCGGGTATGTCTCGACCAGGCGCGAGAAGCTGTCCTGCGCGCCGGCCATGTCGTCCAGCTTGAAATCGGCCCAGCCCAGGCCGTAGAGATATTTGTCGCGGCTGCCCGAATCGGGATATTTGGTCAAAAGAGCCAGGTATTTATCGGCGGCCTTCTTGAAGTCCTGCTTCTGATAGTATGTCTCGGCCAGGCGGAATTCCACCTCCGGCAGAAGCCCGCTCAAAGCGTATTTGCCCACGAATATCTCGTAGTTGACGACGGCGTTATCATAGCCGCCGGTCTTAAGGAAGGCGTCGCCCAGCTCCATCCTGGCAGCCGGGGCGTCCTCCAAATCCGGATATTTTGTTAGAAATGCATCTAAAGTGGTCTTCGCCTCCTCATACTGGCCCGCAAGGAAAGAGGCCTCGGCTATCCTGAAGGCCGCTTTCTTCCCGAATTTCCCTTCGGTATCGCTCTTAAGGACCGACTGATAAAAGCCGCGCGCATTCTGGTAGTCCCCGAGCTGTTCATACGACTGGCCGGCCATGTACGACGACTCGGTCGTCCTGGGGCTGTTCGGGAACTTCAATGCGCAGCTTCCAAAGGACTCCGCGGCCTTTTTGAAATCCCCCAGCTTGGTGTAGCTGTAGCCCATCATGAAATAGGCGTCCGCCCCGGCGTCCTTTGCCGGGTACTCAGACAGGAACGACTTATATGCCTCCGCCGCCTTTGTGTAGTCCTTCAGCATGTAATAGCAGTCGCCCCTCCTGGCCTTTGCGTCGGGCGCTTTCTCGGCCGCCGGGAACTCCGTAACAAGGCGCTCGAAGGCGGCCAGGGAATCCTTGACCGACCCCCTGGCGAAGTCCGCCTCGGCCAGCCCGTATAGCGCGTCGGGGACGCCGGGGTCCTTGGGGAACATCGCCAGGTATTTATTAAACTGTTCCGCCGAAAGGTCGTAGTCCGCGTTCTGATACAACTGGACGGCTGTCTTCATTATCTCGTCCGGCGTCTCAGCTAGAGAGCTTACGGGCATCAGGAGGGCGGCTGTCACCGCCAGTATCGTCAAGAGCTTCTTTTTCATCTTGTTTATTCCTCCAGGAAAATTCCATCCGGCATCCTGAACTTCGTCACCTCCCAGAAATCCTCGCCTGTCTTGGTGTCCGTCTGGAGGTGAGGTCCGAACACGTGCACCTGCCTCCTTGAGGGGTTGTCACCGTAAAGTATGACCTTGACAGTGGCATGGGCGTCGCCGTCGCCGCCGCTGTAAAAGTAGTTGGATTTAACAGTATATTCTCCTTTTTCGGCGCGGTCCTGCGTAAATACCTCGGGCCCGAAATTGTTCCTTGCGTCCTGCTCGAGCTGCGCGCCGAATATCGCGTCCTTAGACTCGTAGTGGTTCGGCTGCTTGGCATAAGTGTGCCCGCCGCCTGGGCCATACACATGCAGGTCGAAGTCCGCATGCGGCTTGTCCCAGGTGAGGATGATCATGATGTCCTTGGGCTTGACGTTCACGGTGTTTACCGTGACAAGCTGGCTCTTTGAGACCTGTCCGCCCGGGGTAACCGCCTCGACCAGTATCGTGTTCTGCTCCTGCTCTAACGTCACCTTCTGGTCGAAAGAACCCCTGTTGACGACGATATCCATGGGGTTTCCGTTCAAGATGAGCTTCGCCCTTTTTATATCCTGGTCGCCTATCGTGCCCCTGACGTTTATAACGCTCCGCTCGCTCACGTCGAAGGTCTGGCCGTCCTTCGGGGACGATATTGCGACGGGCGCCCCCTCCGTCGGCTCCGAATAGTCCAGGGTAATGCTGTCCTGGCCGTGTTCTCCTGTGGTCATATCGAACGCCAGCACTGTTATCGTATTCCGGCCACGGGAAAGCGAGACTACGGACTGAAATGAGCCGTTTTCGACGGATATGACGCGGGAGTCGTTGTTTACGGTGAGTGTGGCCTTCCTTATATTTACGTCGGAGACTTTGCCTATAATGGTCTGGGTAAGGGATGCGGTATCGCCGGACGAGGGGGATATTATTGATACGGAAGGCCCTGCCGCGTTACTCGCCACGTTCCTGCCCCTCGGTATGCCTGAGTGTTGTTTTTCAGTACCTTTAGGCATGGGCGCGGTCTTCGCCGAGGCGTATCTCTCAGCGGCCGTGCCGCCGGGCACTCCCAGCGCGCCTTCGATTGTCCGCTTCCCGCCGGAAACGCCCTCCTTTACCTGTCCCCCGTACACCCCGCTGGCCAAGGTCTTTGCGGGTGCGGTCACCCGGGAAGGCTGCTTCTCGCCTGTCCCGAGCTTTACGCCGCCCTCGCCGGCACTACCGGCGCCTGTTCCGCTTGCGTAGCCTTTTCCTCCGCCTCCGGTTCCCGGGGCAAGACCTGCAAGGCTCTTGCGCTTTATCAAATCTGACCCGGCCGGCCCTATGGTATTCCCGCTTCTTGTGCCGCCCCCGATGCTGAACGCGTCGGTTACTTTCCTGGCAGCGCTTTCAATTAAACCGCCTATCCCTGACACGTCTTCCCGGCCGCCGACAAGGGCCTTGCTGTTAACCCCTTTCCCGGACCCGGACGAGGCGGAGCCGCCCGCGCCTGGGCCTCCTGCGTTTGATAACCGCGTCGTGCCGGATGCCGGGCCCGATGCGCTGCTTCCGGCCCTGTCGGGCGCGGTAAATGATTCCTTGCCCTGCTGCGGACCTTTGCTTGTGTTACTGCCGGAATAAGGCATGTTGAGAGACCTTTTCATCGGGACGGCATCCGCCGCGACGTATTGCCTGCCTGCCGCGCTGCTGCCCGGTAGGGTAACCCTCCGGTCATCCCCGGTCTCTAATGCCCCCGGGCTTGCCGCCCCGTCGGGAGTACCCAGGCTGACTCTTGACTTTCCGCCTCCAAGCGCGGCCTCGCCGCCAGAAGGCCCCGTTACAAGGCCCTTGAATGCGTCTCTTCCCGTGGCCTCTGCCTCTCCCTTGTTAAGGGATTTCACCGCGGCTGAGCCCCCGCCCGCCCTTGCGCCTTCCGACCCTGACCGCGCACTCCCCAGCCCTAGCGGCCGCGACAGGTCGGGGAGGCCGTTTTTGGCCATTATATTTTTAATATTTATTTCATCGACTGCGAGCCTTTTTTCGCCGCCCTTGCCCAAAACCTTTGCCGCTTCATCCGCCGGCCCGGCCCCATTCAGTTTAATCCTCTTTTCCTTATCCCATCCCGATTTTTTGCCCGTACTGTTGTCGCCCATGAATATGCCGTCCGCCCCGGAGGCGGCCGCGCCGCCCGCGCGTTTTGCAAGGCTTGCCACCTCCGCTTCCTTCGCCCCGCCCGCGCTTTTCCCGGATGATACGCCCCCCAGGCTCCTCTTCATGAGGTCCACGTCCGGGGTCTCCACTCCGGGGGCCTGGGCCTTGATGTCCATCGACTTCTCTCCAGGCAAAGCCCTGGCCATGGTTATCTCGCCGCCTTCAGCGCTGAGGGCGGCCGTACCCTTGCCGCCTATCTGTCCCCTCTGCTCCGGGGCCGTATTGTCCTTGATGTTTGCCGGTCCCGTCCCCGGCATTTCTGTCCTCCCGACGCCCGCGGTCTGGACTTCTTTACCTTCCGATAAAGGCGCGGGGCTGACTGCTTCCGGCCCGGACTGCTCCGCCGATTCCTTGCCCGTCGCGCCCGCCTGGCTGGCTTCCTCGGATGACGGCGGGGCCTCTCCCTGCTCCATCTGGACGTACGTGAAGTCCTCTTTTTCAGGCTTCTTGAAAGGCAGCTCGTGCGTGGACAGGTAACTAACCAGTAGCAGAGCCAGGACATGGAGGAAAAGGGACGGCAGGAAGAAAGCCGTCTGCTTCCTTTCTGCCGTCCATCGGTCGGAATCGGTTATCAGGAACTCCGGCTCGGACTGCTTTTTGGACGGGTCCAGGGCCAGCACCTTCTTCCTCACCACGCGCAGGTAGTATTCGAGGGATGCGGTATGGCGGGGGTCGTCCTTCTTGTCTTTCTCGATGGCAAAAAGGAAGAGGTCTTCGGCCAGGATATATTTTCCCTGGTGTATGTAAATGACTCCCAGGCTCTCGAGGTAGTGGGTCTGGTTGTCCCTATCCATCTCGATGGCATGCTTCAGGCACGCTTCCGCTTTACCCAGGTCTTTATTCTGGTGGTAGCATATCTTTGCGAAGATCTGGCAGGCCGTGGGGTCGTCGGGCCTTATCTCGATATATTTTTCTAGGCATGCCCGGGCGGAGGGATAGTCTTTGGCCTTGAGGTGCTGCGTCCCCTCCCGGTAAAGCGCATCGGGGGAGAGTTCCAAAGTAGTGCCCAGGCTGGCGTGGTCATCCGACCCGTTCTTTATGGATTTGGACATCAAATACTACTCGAAGCGGCGGTTTTTTACATAAAACCAGCTTATTCTACGATAAATGCCGGGTGGAATTCAAGTCTTTTTGGCGGGGTAATAAGACAGTTTGAATTTATGCCTGGTCATGAAAACCGTTTTCAAAAAGCTTGACAGGCATGTTATAATAAACATAGTATAAGATTTTTTATATGCCTATAAATCTTTTTTATTGGCAAAAAGGTTCAAATAAGTTAGAATGTCCCTGTTTACAATTTGGACCGGAGCCAATTAATTTCCTTTTTCTGCTATAATTAAAGGTATCTTTGGAACAGGACACGTTCCAGTTAATTGTTAAGACTTTCATACAAATTGCCGATAAACATGGTGCATATGTAGCTCTCACCGTTTGTCAATTTGCTTTTTTTGGAAGTTTAATTGTATACTTACTTCTTAAATTAGTTGGCGCACACGAGAAAGAAATAAAAAGATTAGTCGAAGAAAGGAATAAGCTCCAAGATATGGTCTTAAATAAAAGACTAACCTCGGAGAAATCAAAATGACTCAAATTGAGACTGTTCTTTCTGTAATAACTTTTGTGTTTTTTAGTTCATTTACAGCTCTTATTTATTTTCGTTTTTATAGAAAATCGCGGGCAAGGGCGACGGAGTTTCGTTTATACGCTCTTAGAGATAAAATGATAGATTTGGTAGTGAGTGGAAAAATTAAAGAACATGACTTTGTATTTCAAGAATTTTATAAATTCATAAATTATATGACAAATCACTGCGAGGAGTTGAGCTTTAGCACCCTTATTCAAATTTCTAGGCAAAACAAAAAAGATTTTCAGCGTCAACAATATGTAGATAAGTTAATACAAGAGTTAAGCAAAAAAGACGAAAAAGTAATCGAAACGATTGCAGAGCTTTCTTATGAAATGGCGCAGATTTTTATCTCAAGTAGTCTATTGTTAAGGTTTTTGGTCACATCCCTGCTTTTTTTGCGTCTGGTTGAACGCATAGTAGAGAAGATACCCAACCCGCTCTTGATCGATGAAATTCATGCCTACGAAGAATATAAAAAATACGATACCTTGCATGATCGTATAATGAGTTTACAAGCGGCTTTGATTTAATTTCTCTTTTAAGGCCTCTCATCCGAGAGGCCTTTCTTTTTTTACCCTCCTCAAGGTTAGACTCAAACCTCCGGCCCGCGCGGGACGGGCCGCTATCTCCCGATAAGACCCTGGGCGAAATAAAGGATGTTCCTGCGCTTCTCGCCTATGCGCCTTATGCCGTACCCGTACCAGTCCTCGCCGTATGGGACGTATTCCACAACCCTGTGCCCCCGCGCCCGGAGCAACATCTTCAGCCGGTCCCTTATCCCCATCAGCATCTGGAACTCGAAGGAATGGGTTGGGGATGACATCTTAAGCATCCTGTTGATAAGCCGGGTATCGTGCGTGCCTACGGCAAAATATCTTGCATTATCAAAGAGATATTCCGTCATCTCGATGTAGCGCGCGCGGAGCTTGCCCATATCCTGTATTGCAATCTCCGGAGGCTCCCTGTACGCCCCCTTCACCAGGCGCACCGTGGCTCCGCCCGCGACCAGCGCCTTTAAGTCGTCCCACGTCCTTTTAAGATAGGCCTGGAGCGCTATGCCTGCCGTGCCGTCAATCTCTAGCATTTCCCTGTAGATATCTATCGTCGCCTGGGTATGCCGGGAGCCCTCCATGTCCACCCAGAGCCTTACGCCCCTGGCCTTTGCGTGCCGGATAATCTCCAGGGCGTTCAAAAGGGCGGCTTCCCTGCCGATATCGAGGCCTATATGCGTCAGCTTGATGGCGAGCGAGGCGTCCAGCCGCTCCCCTGAGAGGGCGTCGATTACCCTTTCATACTCCGCCCTGGCCCGCATCGCCTCCTCGCCGTCGGTGACGTCCTCGCCCAGATAGTCCAGGGTCGCGCCCATGCCCAGCGCGTTCACGGTCCTGGCGCGTGCGACGGCGTCCGCGAGCTTAGTGCCGGCGAAGAACCTCCTGGCGAACGGGTAAAGCAGGCGTTTTTTAAGCGTCATATCTCTACCGGAGGGGGAAATATTCAGATTTTCAAGCGCTTATAATAGATAAGGGAGGCAAGCCCTATGAAGACTATATAGGAGAAACGGTAGAAGTTAGCAAGCTCTTCGCCGCGGATGTCCGCGAACCGGCCGATGCCCCATATCATGAAGACGCCCATGACGGCGCCCATGAGGAAGCCCAATATGTCGAATTCATCGGCCTTTCGCAGGGGGAAACCCGGCTTTACGTCCTCGTTTTCACTATTTTTCATCCTTGGGTCCTTCTTTCGGGAGATTTATTTTCGTGCCGGTATTATTAGATAAACATGCCGGAAAGTCAAGTTAACGTTTTTTAATTTTCAAGGCTTTTGGTCGGCTTTTGGCGGGTTTAATCCTCTTGCGGGGGCCTAGCAAGAAGATGACGATAAAACCTATCGCCAGGGCGATAATCAGGCCCATCCGGACAGGAGCAGGGATAAAGCGGGGCAGCCTGAGTATCAGGCCGATTGAGACCAGTAAAATGACAACGGCCGCGAGTTTGCCTCTTGCGGCGGGGTTTTGTCTGTTCATTTATTTTTTACTTGTCAGCTATATGCAGTTTGATTTCAAACTTATTCGATGCAGTCTCCTTGCCTTCGGAGGCCTGATAATAAAGCAGTTTCAATGTCGCATCGCCCGGAGCTATAGTTTTAAAATACAAAGTTTTAAATACAGACCCTCCGGCAATCATTTTAGGCGAAATAACTACTGACTTTTCGCCAATATATTTCAGCCGGGATTGGTCAAGCTCATCTGTATACCAATCGGCACCCGTTTCGTCCAGAACTTTCAAGTCCACCATTATTATCGCATCAGAACCAACTTGTATATCTCTACCATTATCATAAACGTTTAAATACCCACCGCGGCCTTTAGCACCCGAGAACTCTTTTTGAATCTCATCGGCGGGCTCGGTAATTGCATTGCTCTTCCCGTTCGTGCCAGATATATGAAGCTTCACTTCAAATTCATCTATTGCACTCTCCTTGCCTTTCCAGCTTCGATAATGAAGCAACCTTAATACCGTGTCTCCAGGGGCGATGCCTTTAATGGACCAGATTCTAAAGAAATACCCTCCTACAGGGATACCCTTCTTATAGACCTGTGGAGAAGCATAAAGTTGCGGAGTAGCATAAAGCTCGCCAGAGTTTATCCCCCCTTTGCTAACCAATTTTATGTGGGATTCGTCAAGCTCGTCCGTATGCCATAAGTATCCTCCGTCAACCGCCTCTTTCAGTTCCAAATTTATCGTTTCGCCAAGACCCAACTGGATTTCACTACCGCTATCTTCTATGGTCAAAATCCTTGGCGCCGGTGCGGGCGCTGCGGTATTGTCTTGTTGCTCCGCCTTTGCATCACAAGTCAAAAAGAATAATCCCAAAATTAACGCTATTATTTTTAGATATTTCATTGCATACAACCTCCAAATAAAAATGCCCACCCCGTCGCCGGAATGGGCTGTATAATGGGACTTTATATTTCTTCTCGGATTATCATTATATTTTACGGGAAGCACCCCAGTTGGCAACCCTTGATGCGGATATTCTCCTCGTTGCAGAACCGGCCTAGCTCGACAAGCTGGACATCCAGCTCCGCGGAGAGCCTGAACGCCGCCTGGCACGGGAGCTTCCCGTCTTTTGCGGCATCGCGGATTTTCTGTTTCTGCTCCTCGGTCATGCGTTGTCTTCCAGTATGCAAGTAACGGGGCAGTCAACCGGGCGCGCCACTATCGGCTCATCCTCGAACGTTAAGAAAAGCGTCGGCTCCTCGACGAGGTCGAGGCTCGACATCTCCACACCGGCAAGGCCCTTGCATATCTCGTGTCTAAGCTTCTCCACCGTCTCGTCAAGCGTCTTGCCCCGGGCAAACGCCTCCACCTCGAGACATTCCGCCAGAAAATCCCCTTCGTCCCTTTTTATAAAGGCCTTGATACTGTATTTCATTACTCAACCCTTACCCTTTCCATTTTCTCCTGGTACTTTTCCTTGCCCTGGGTGACCTGTACCTTGACTACCTTGCCGTCCTGGAAGTATATATACCTGTATTCGCTCTTCACCGTGCCGAAGACCGGTACCCAGACGTTCTTGACATAGAGCCAGACCTCCTGCTCTCCCCCGGTAGTGATCACGCTGCTCATGTTCGAGGGATATCCGAGCGAGAGCTCGACCATGTCCTTGTCGAAGCCCGGCCGGACTTCAC
>Ga0187848_10003583_pt1 | contig 11263 bp, 6 predicted proteins | sample June2016WEW_4_40_FD_132424 | JGI IMG/M metagenome (GOLD analysis project Ga0187848, IMG submission 132424) | Peatland microbial communities from SPRUCE experiment site at the Marcell Experimental Forest, Minnesota, USA - June2016WEW_4_40 | ecosystem: Environmental > Terrestrial > Soil > Wetlands... | reverse complement strand
GCAGAGCACGGGACCATTCCAACAGGCGCCTGCCGAGAATATCTTCGCGCGGGCGATCTCGGTGTAGGCGGTTGGAGACGCCTCCGCCAGAATCAAATCGCCGCCGCGGGATAGGACGATCATCTTCCCGTCCGCAACCATCAGGCCGCCGCTTCCCACATCCTTCCGTCTCCAGCGGACCGAGCCGTCTTTGACGCTCACGCAGACAAGGTCGGCCCTCAGCCAACCCGATCCGAAAAGCGCGTAGAGGCAGTCGCCCACCAGCACGGGACTGGCGAAGTGGCATTCGAACCCTTTCTGCCACATCACCGCGGCGCTGCCGCCGCTGACGCCGATCAGGGCACATCCACGGCCATAGCTCGAGGTGATGAAGATCGCGTCTCCCACGATCACCGGGTCGGCGCAGTTGGCGTTGTCCAAGGTCTTCCACTCGTAAGAGGCGATCTTCCGCCCACCGGCCAGATCCACAACGACCAACTGGGTGGCGGCGAATAGCGCCACACAGCGTTTGCCTGCAAGCGTCAGCGGCACCGGCGAGGCGTAACCCGAATCCCCGTCGCTCTTCCAGACAACGCGGCCCGTCTGCTTGTCCAATGCCAGTCCCGACGCTCCCATGTTCACCAGCAACAATGCCCCTTCGACGACAGGGGAGCTGGAGAAGTTGTGGAGCGGCATGACAAGGTTCAGTTGCTTCCGAAGATTCCTGTTCCAGATCACATGCCCCGAAACCGCATCGAGGCAGAAGGCCTGGCCATCCGCGCTGACGGTGTAAACGGCCCTGCCGTCAACCGCCGGCGTCGCGCGCGGCCCTCCTCCGTAGTCCGATTCCGCGGCCGGATACGCGTGTTTCCACGCCGTCGCTCCAGTCTCCGCATCCAAACAGAGGACGGTATCCTTCTCGGCCTCCCTTCCCATGGTGTAGACCTTGCCGGCCACGACCGCCACGGACGAGTGGCCCCGCCCCAGCTCGGCCTTCCAGAGTTGTTTGGGCCCCTCCTTCGGCCAGACGGTGAGCCATCCCTTCTCCGTAGAGATGCCGTTATGGCTCGGCCCGCGCCAGTTGGGCCATCCGGCCGCCGCGGTCTGCTGTTTGTCCAGGCCTGCGGCAAGAGCCATTCCTGAGAGAATCGCCGCCAGTAGTGTACTGGCGATCGCTGTTTTCGTTGCCATTCTGTTCCTTTGCGACGTCGAAGACCGTGGAACGGGCTATCTTTTCGCCGCCCGCTCCATTGCGGCGATCTCTTCCGGCGTGGCCTCCACGGCCACGCGGAATCTCGTGAGTCCGTAACCCGTCCCCCTCCCGTCGCCGACTCCCTCACGGGTGGTGGCGAACGAAAAAGCATTGCGGCCCATGGCATTGTGCTCGCAGTGTTTCTTGCCGGCCGCCTCCTCCTTCTCGCAGGGAGTCGGGTAGTGCGGGTCAACCATGTCGTTGCGAGAGAACTGCCGCGTGTCGCCGATGATTTCCCACGAGCAAGCGATCATGTCGTGCAAACCCCACGCATTCGCCTGTTTGGATTTCACCGGCAAGAGCGTCTTACCGTCCGCGGCCACGTTGATCTGGTCCTTGTACTTGCGGACAAAAGGCGGATTCGACGTGCCTGCGCGGGCCGCGTATTCCCATTCGGCCTGCGTGGGGAGGTGAACCTTCCGCCCGCTCTTCTCCGAGAGGATCCGGCAGAACTTCTGGATATCGGTGCACGGGACGCGCAAGACCGGGATCTTGGGGCCCTTCTGGTCGCTGGGATTGTTCCCCATGACCGCCTCGTACATCTCCTGGGTCACGGGAATCTCGGCCAGGTAGAAGGGCCTGGTCAGCGTCAGCATGGCCGGATAGTCGTCGTCGTATCGCCCATCGCAATCATAGGTGGCGTAGAAGGGGACGCCTGCAAAGTATTTTTCCGGCAGGTTCCGCGTGCAACATACCTCGCACATCATCACGCCCTTGAGCGTGACCTCGTGGCCGCCTGCGACAGCCGGTCCAGCGTCCGCCGCCGACTTCGCCCCCGCCGCCGCAGCGGACGCGGCAAGCGACAAGACAATCAGCGACATCCCGGCAACCACGAACGACAAGTGCCTCATAGCGACTCCTTCCATCGTATCGTTTCGGTTCATGTGACCGCGCGAGCGGCGGAAGGGGACAGTCCCATTTTCGCGGCGAATAACGCGTTTCCAAAGGCATGGCCGTTCGCTGCCGCGAAAATTGGGACAGTCCCCCGTGAACGCTAGCTCCGCGGCGGCAAGCCGACAAATGTGACCCTAATCGGCAGAATGTGGCTTGTCAAGTCCCCAAAGAATCGGCCGGGCCTTCGCAAAGTGCAGCCGAACGGAGAGGGGAGCCGTTTGCAGAAGTGCAGTCCTACGGTCGACGCGTCACCGCCCCGCAATGCACGTGCCACTCGGGATGCTCCCGGCTGCCGACGGCATAGTACACCGTGAGGACCCGGCCGTTTGAGAGCGGCACGCTGCTGGGATACCCCGAGTCGGGGCTGGTCGCGTCGCTCGCCAGGATGAAGTGCCTCTGCCAATCGAATTTGCCGGGAGGGTCAGCATCTTGCCGTACGGGCTGCCCCAGCCGATGTCCGCAGCGTCGATCTCGGCCGCCTGCGACCAGGACTTGCCGCCGTCGGCGGATCGGGTGACCCAGGTGTTCACCGGTTTATCCGTCAAGCGCTCGTTGTAACGCCCTTGGGCATCGTAGCGCGCCGTCCGAAAGAAGGCCACCACCAGCGTCCCGTCCTTGGCCTGTCCGAAAGCCGGGTTGCGATCGTCCACGGGGGAATGGGTTACCACGGCCGGCCTGGTCCAGGTCTGCCCTTCGTCACCGGAGAAAACGATGTCCAGGCGTCCCTGGATTCCCACGTGCGGGGCGCCGCCGCGGAGCACCACGGCAATCCGGCCGTCCGCCAGCCGCAGCGCCACGGGAAAATACCCCTGGCCGCTCACCACCAGACTCCGCGCCACGGGCGGCGCGGGCGTGTCCGCCGCACGGGCGGCCGAAGTTTCAATAGAACACCCGACGAGCAGAATCAAGCCCGGGGACCAACGCCGGCCGATCATCTTGCACCTCGCTTCCGAATTTCCGTTGTATCCGGCGCCGGGCACCCGGGCGGCACACGGAGTGTGCCGGATACATTTATTTCGCGGCCGTGACGGACGCAACGGCCTCGACCACCGCCTCGCGGGAGGCGGGCTTCGTCAGATGGGCGGCGAAGCCCGCCCGGCGGCTCCGCTCGATGTCCTCTCCCTGCCCATAGCCGCTCAGCGCGATGGCGGGGAACTTGTGCCCGCGCTCGCGGAGTTGCCGCATCAGGTCGTAGCCGCTGCCGTCCGGCAGTCCGAGATCGCTCAGGAGCAGGTCGAAGGCGTGTTGGCCGGCCAATTCCAGGGCCGTGGCCACGTCGCCGGCCGTTTCGATGCTGTGGCCGTCCGCGGCCAGTACCATCCGCATCATCTTGGCCGTGACGCCGTGGTCCTCGACCAGCAAGATGCGCAACGGGCGGAAGGCACGCTGCGGGGGCGCGGCGGGCGCGGGCGCCGCGGGCCGGCCGGCGGGCGCGCAGAGCGGCAGCCGCACGCTGAACGTCGCGCCCTTGCCCCGGCCCTCGCTGTGGGCTTCGATCCGGCCCCCGTGCATCTCCACCAGCGCCCGGCTGATCGCCAATCCCAAGCCCAAGCCGCCGAACTGCTGCGTGATCGAGCGATCCGCCTGCTCAAAGGCGTTGAAAATCCGCGCCAGCGCCTGCGGCTCGATCCCGATCCCGCTGTCGTTCACCTCGACGATCACGCAGTTCCCGCTCGGTCGGCAGCGGATGCCCACGCACCCGCCGTGCGACGTGAACTTGATCGCGTTCTTCAATAGATTCCAGAAGACCTGCTGGAGCCGGGGCACGTCGACGTCGACCCAATACGGCGCGGCCGGACCCAGGTCCACGCCGAAGTGCAGCCGCCGCGCCTCGATGTCGGGCATGCAGACCTCGACCGCCCGCTGGATGATCGTACACAGCTCGATCGTGCTGCGGGTCAGTTGGAACTTCCCCTGCGCGATCCGCGACACGTCCAGCAAGTCATCCACGAGCCGCGCCTCCATTTCCACGTGGCGGCGGACCATTTCCAGGGTCTCGCGTACCGCCGGGTCGAGGCCCGGCCGGTCCTGGAGCATCGACAGGCCCATCACCACCGGCGTGAGCGGCGTGCGGAGCTCGTGGCTCAAGGCTGCCAGGAAATGGTCCTTGGCGCGGTTGGCCTGCTCGGCGGCCGCCTTGGCGTGTTCGGCGGAGTCCCGCGCCGTTTTCATCGCCTCCTCGGCCAGCTTGCGGTCGGTGATGTCGCGGACGATCTTCGAGGCCCCGATGATCCGGCCGTCTTGGCCCTTGACCGGGGAGACGGTCACCGACACGTCGATCCGCCTCCCGTCCTTGGCCACGCGCACCGTCTCCAGTCGCTCCACGCGCTCCCCGTCAAGCAGGCGTTCCAGGATTTGCCCTTCCTCCCGAATCCGCTCCGGCGGCAGCAAGAGCGTGACCGGGCGGCCGATGACCTCCTCCGCCCGGTAGCCGAACAGGCGCTCTGCCCCCGCGTTCCAGGTTCGGATGATGCCGTCGAGGTCCTTGGATAGGATCGCATCGTCGGAAGACTCGACGATCGCCGCCAGCCGCGCCAGCTCTTCCTCGGCCCGCTTCCGCTCGGTGATGTCCACCGTGAACAGCAGCACCCCGGTAATGTCGCCCCCATCGCCCCGGCAGGGAATTTTGTCGGTCCGCACCCAGCGTTTCTCGCCGCGGGCGGTTCCCATCTCTTCCACGATGCCGAGCTTGGGTTGCCCCGAGTTGATGACCTCCAGGTCGTCCCGGTAATAATGTTCGGCCTCGTCGGGGAAGATCTCGTAGGCGCTCTTGCCTTCGATCTCGCCCGGCGGCCTGCCGACGGCTGACGCCACCGCCCGATTGACTCGGACAAAGTTGTTTTTCGTATCCTTGTACCAGATCATCGCCGGCACGGAGTTGAAGATCGTCTGCTGCTCCGCGTAGAGCCGGCGGAGCTGCTCCTGTAGCCGCAGGGTTTCCAGGATGCGGGCACACTGGGCGGCCAGCCAGTCGGCCAGGCGGAAGTGCTCGGACGTCCACTCCTGCTTTTGGCGGCTGTAAATGCCCACGGCGCCACAGGGCCCTCCATCCCTGCGCATCGGGGCAGCGAGGACGGCCTGGAACGGTTGCTCGCCTGCCGGATGGACCAACGACAGATCCGGGCGGAGCGACGCGTCGGCCAGACAGGCCGCCTTGTTCTCGGCGATGACCAGCTCGACGAAGGTACACGCCGCGGGAAATGCGCCGACGGCCGCTCCCTCCGGCCCCAGCCCCGCCTGCCCGCGAACCGCCAGCCGGTCGCCTTGCTGCTCGAACACCATCACGGCACAGGCTGCCGGGCCGAACATCTCCCGGGCTGCCGCGCAGACGTCCTGCATCACCGCCTGCTCGGCGGCACCCAGCCGGGCCGCGTCCAGCAGCTTCTGCAGCATGTCCTCGCGGTGCGTCAGCTCCGTGGCGAGCGCCTGAATCTCCTCGGACTGCGTTTGCAGCTCTTCGTTCTGCTGGGCAAGCTCCTCGGACTGTTGCGACAGCTCCTCCGACTGCTGCGAGAGTTCCTCGTTCAGCCGCGACAATTCCTCCAACTGCTGCTCCTGCGCGACACTCACGGCCTCGGCCCACCGCGCCCGGCGGAGGCGTTCGGCCAGAATGCTCAGAAAAAGGCTGGCACCGGTGAAGATCCCCAGGGCCAGGACGTCATTCGGGGTGTCGATGCGGAACGACCCATAGGGCGGGAGGAACCAGTAATCGGCCGCCAGCGCCGAGAGCACGGTGGCCACGATCCCCGGCCCGCCTCCCCCGATGCTGGCTACCAGGAGGACTGCCGGATAAAAAGTGACAAAGAGGGGCATCGGGCCGAAGGAGTCGACCAACAGCCGCCGCAGCACCACGGCCACGGCAACGATGGCCACCGCGGAACCGTAGCGAATGGCGATCCCGGCCCACTTCTTCCCGGGAGTGCCGGGCGGCGCGGCGGGGCCGCTCAGTCGCACGTTCCGCATCAAGACCACGGCGGCAACAGCCAACGCCAGCAAGGCGATGGGCATCCACACGGCAACGGTCCAGATGCTCATGGGAACCTCCGGTAGACGCACCGCGCGGCACTGGTCAGCCCCGCGTCACGGGGCGGCCGGTCGGCCTTGCCGGCCACGAGCAGGCCCTCTGGGGCCAGAACCGGCGCCAGCCGCCGCCAGATCGCTTCCGCCGGACCGGGCTTGAGGTAGATGGCCGCATTCCGCCAGAAGATGATGTCCCACGGCCCATGCTCCACGCCGGCCAGCAGATCGGCGACCTTCCAGTGGGCCTGTCGGCGGAGGGCCTCGACCGGCCGCCAACACTGTCCGGCCGGCTCGAAATGCCGGTCCCGCATCGCCGAGGGCACCAGCGCCAGTGTCGTGGCATCATACAGGCCCAGCCGGGCCCGTTCGATCGCGTCGCCGCGGCAGTCGGTGCCCAGCAGGTAGCTTCGCTCCAGCAGGCCCGCTTCGCTCAAGAGGATGGCCATGCTGTACAGCTCGGCGCCGCTGGAACATGCGGCACTCCAGATTCGCAGCCGTTGGTTCCGGCCGGCCAATGCGGGCAGGATCCGGGTTCGCAGAAAGTCGAACACGCCGGGCTCGCGGAAGAACTCCGTAACGCCGATCAAGAGCGAGTTGACGGCTTTCGCCAACAGGGAGGGCTTTCGCTCCAGCAGCTCGCGGGCAGCGTGGGCCGAGCCGGCCTTCAAGGCCCGCAAGCAAGCCGGCAATCGACGCTCCAGCGGCTGGGTGCGATAGGCCGCGGCATCCAGTCCGGCGCGGCCCAGTACCCAGGCGGTGAACTCGTCCAGCCGCCCTTCCGCGGCCGCTGCCGGGGCTCGAAGGGCCGTACCGCACGCTTCCCGCCGAGCAGGGCGCCCGGGCCGAGCCGGCGTCTTGCCCTCGAAGCAGATGTGGCTCAGCTCAGGCCTTGCGCTGCTGTGCATGTGACGCCGGGGACGGTGAAGGACTCCTCTTGCGTGGTGTTCTTAAAGATAAAGATAATGGGAAGCTCGGAAAGGCACAAGCGACCGCGCCGCCCATGTTGGCGGTGTGGCCAGGCCCGCCCGCCAGGGTTCCGTCATTATTCGCACCCGCCCAATGGCGGGTAGCATAACGGCGCCCAAATCAATAAGTTGCGCGACTTCTTTTCTTCGGGCGGATCCTTATGGTGGGGCTCGCCGACCGCCGCTGCGCGTCGGTGCCCGTCGACCCACCCTACCTCTACTCCCGCGCCCGCCGTCAGCCCTCCAACTTGTAGGGTGGGTCGAGGTCGCGCGGTGATGGTGGGTCTCGCAAACCCCTGCGCCGCGACCGAAGACCCACCGCGTTTCGGGTTTGCTCGACCCACCCTACCTTTAGTCCCGGGGCACGGGGGCCGTCAGCCTTCCAGCGGTGCCAGGGCCAACTGCCGCAGGGCGTCCAGCGCGGACAGAACGTCTTCGCAGGAAACCTCCTGCCAGCCGGTCAGGCGGTGGTGGACGATGGCCAGCTTGAATGCCTCGAAGGCATCGCCGAGATCGGCCGGCAGCGGCGGCACGTGCTCCAGCGGCCGTATGGGCGAGACACCCTCGTCGGCGTAGGCGTCGGAGACATCCGGCGATTGGCCGTCCGCCGGCACGGAATCTTCGGCCGGAGCGCCCGGCGATTCGGCCCGCTGGCCTTCGGTCCCCTGGACCTCGGCGATCGCGCCGGAGATGGCCTCCGGCGCCGCGGTGGGGGAAGCGGGGGCGTCCTCGTCCAACTCCTCGGACGGCTCGGCGGGCGGCGGCTCCAGCATGTCGAGCGTCTTGGCCCGCTGGAACTGCATCTCGGCAATCGTCCAGCCGTTCTGGACCGCCCCTTCGAGCCACATCTCGGCCTCGTCCCAGTCCACGGCGACCTGAAAGTGGCTCCAGTACAGGCCGGGATAATCATCGCGCACCATGCCGAACCGCTGGTAGACCCGGCGGAGCCGGCCGGTGTGCTGCGGGGTGACGCTGCCCACGGTGCGGCTCCAGACCTCGTCGGTGTAGCTTGCGGGCGGGGCCCCGGCCGAGATCAGGGCGGCACGCCACTCGCAGATGATACGGCCCTTCTCCCAGTTGGTCGTGCTCACCAGGCGGTTCCAGCGGCCCAGGTACTCGGCCGAGGCGGCTGCGATCTGCGGCTCGGCGGCCGGCTCGGCCGGCGGTGCCCGGTCGGCGGTAAACGGTCCTTCCACGGCTGGCATTCCTTTCCGTTCCCGGTTATCCTGTGACAGAAGCCCGACGCGCAAGCGAGGGAGTGCTTTCGATCCCTCGCTCGCGCTTCGGGCTTGGATCCACAGTATAGCAAAGGCGGCGGCGGAGCGGCGAGCGACGAGCGGCGCATAGTGAACAGCCCCGCCGAGGCCCGGGTGTTCCCCGGGGAAAACCGCAGTCGCCGCCACCCCGGAAAGATTGTTGGGCCGCGGCAGGCCGGGGAAAACTTGTCGATGTGCGCGACCCCATCGCAGCGTGGGGGTCGTTGGTTAGGGATAGGGCCCATATGAAACTCCGGCACCTCGTGGAGATGATGCGAGAGGACAGCAACGGTGCTGAAGGATGGCCCGTTCTATTTGCATCCTACAGGCGGAACCCCGGGGGTGAATGGCACGAAGTTGACGGCGCCCGGTGCCCAGTTACATCGGTCGAGGTGGACAACGCCGCCGGAGAGGTGCTGCTTGTGACAGCCTCGAGCCGCCCGCCGCTCTTGCTCACAGCACTTGTCGAGGAGTTGGCCCGTTTGACGCCCCAACACGGCGAGTCCACCGTCGACTGCTGCGATACGCCCATTGCAATGGACGGTGGAATCTTTCACATTGACGTGCCGATTGTTGGTGCCGGACGCGACGAAGGGAACCGTTGCTATCTTGTCGTTTTCGCCTCAGAGCCTTCCAAGTAGCGGCGGCTATAATCTGCCACTCCCATGCCCACCCCCTCCCGCGAAGACCTGGCCACGCGTTACCTCGACCAACTTCCCTATACCCCCTACGCCGTCCAGGAGGAGGCACTCCTGGCCTGGTTCTCCACGGACGAGGGGGTGCTGGTCTGTGCGCCCACCGGCATGGGCAAGACGCTGATCGCGGAGGCCGCGCTGTTCGAGGCCCTGCACAACGGCACCACCGCCTACTACACCACCCCGCTGGTGGCCCTGACCGAGCAGAAGTTCCGCGAGATGCAGGCGCGGGCGGTCGCCTGGGGTTTTCATGCGGAGGATGTCGGGCTGGTGACCGGCAACCGCCGCGAGAACCCCGCGGCTCGGGTGCTGGTGGTCGTCGCCGAGATCCTGCTGAACCGCCTGCTGCACTCCGAGGGCTTCGACCCCGACCGCACCAGCGCGGTGGTGATGGACGAGTTCCACAGCTTCACCGACCCCGAGCGGGGGATCGTTTGGGAGTTGACGCTCGGCCTCTTGCCGCCGGCGGTCCGGTTGTTGCTCTTGTCGGCGACCGTGGGCAACGCCATGGAGTTCATCCACTGGCTGCGGCTGAGCCACCGGCGGGAGCTGGTGCTGGTGAAGGGGGAAGAGCGGAAGGTGCCGCTGGAGTTCCACTGGGTCGACGATCGGCTGCTCTCCGAGCAGCTCGAGGCGATGGCCGCGGGGACGCCGGAGGCCCGCATGACCCCCGCCCTGGTCTTCTGCTTCAACCGCGACGAGTGCTGGACGGTCGCCGAGCAGATCAAGGGCAAGCGGGTCTTGGGCGAGGGCCAGCAGGCACGGCTCAACGAGGAACTGGCCAAGCTGGACCTCACGCAAGGGGCCGGGCCGAAGCTCCGGCAGGTCCTGCAGCGGGGCGTCGGCGTACACCATGCCGGACTGCTGCCCAAGTACCGCCGCATCGTCGAAGACCTCTTCCAGCAGAAACTCCTCTCGGTGGCCGTGTGTACGGAAACGCTTTCGTCGGGCATCAACCTGCCGGCGCGGTCGGTCGTCCTGCCCACGATCCTCAAAGGCCCGCCGGGGAAGAAACGCATCCTCGAGCCCAGCGCGGCACACCAGATCTTCGGCCGCGCCGGGCGGCCGCAGTTCGACACCCAGGGCCACGTCTTCGTGCTGGCCCACGAGGACGACGTGAAGCTCGCCCGCTGGCACGAGCAGTACGACCGCATCCCCGAAGACACCAAGGACCCCGGGCTGCTGCGGATGAAGAAGGCCCTGAAGCGGAAGATGCCGCACCGCCGGGACACCGAACAGTACTGGAACGCGGTGCAGTTCCAGAAGCTCTGCGAAGCGCCGCCGGGCAAGCTGCACAGCCGCGGCCCCCTCCCCTGGCGGCTGTTGGCCTACATGCTCGACGCCTCGCCGGAGATCGACCGCATCCGCCGCCTGGTCGGCAAGCGGCTGATGGACTCCGGGCACGTCGAGGCGGGCCAGCGCGACCTGGACCGCATGCTGCTGGTGTTGCACCACGCGGGCTACGTGCGGCTGGAGCCGCCGCCGCCGGAGGAACCCAGCGGCGACGCTGCGAGCGACAAATTGCCGCTTGCGGCTTCGCCGAGCGCGCTGCCGGTGAGCTTCGGGATGGATGCTCCGCCCGCCGCGGAGGCCCCGCCGCCGTATCACCCCGCGCTGGCCTTTCCCACGGCGGAGCTGCCGAAACTGGCGATGTGGCGGAGCGTCAATCCGCTCTACGCCATGTTCCTGCTGGGCCAACTCGGCATCGCCGACCGCCCCGAGCGGCTGCAGGCCCTGGAGAGCGTGCTGGAGTTTCCGGGGTCGGTCGCCCGCTACGTCCGCGTGCCCAAGCCCCACGAGATGCCGCCGGGACCGTTGGCCACCACGCGGCTGGACACGCAACTCCTGCAACTCGGCCTGGCGACGGTGGACGAGCTGGTGCCCGCCACCAAGGACCAGGAGGAGCCGTGGCGGCCGCGCCGCAGCTATGATGCCGAGCAAGACGAGGAGCGCAAGTGGGTGCTCACGCTGGCCGAAAAGCTGCGGCGGCTGTTCGACTACGAGTGCCCCGGCGTCCGCGACCTGCGGACCCAACCGGTCTGGGCGGCCGGGGAGCTGCTGGCGGACTACCACGGCAACTTCAACAAGCACGTCACCGGCAAGGATCTGCACAAGCAGGAGGGCATTCTGTTCCGGCACCTGCTGCGGCTGATCCTGCTGCTGGGCGAGTTCCGCCAGCTCGCGCCGCCGGACCTGGACGAG
>Ga0187848_10003577_pt1 | contig 11275 bp, 9 predicted proteins | sample June2016WEW_4_40_FD_132424 | JGI IMG/M metagenome (GOLD analysis project Ga0187848, IMG submission 132424) | Peatland microbial communities from SPRUCE experiment site at the Marcell Experimental Forest, Minnesota, USA - June2016WEW_4_40 | ecosystem: Environmental > Terrestrial > Soil > Wetlands... | reverse complement strand
CTTCGGAATGCTAACTGTCTTTATACCCCTCTATGTCGTTGCTTTTAAGAATACCAACATTTTAGGTGGACCGCTGCTTGCCCTTGGCGTAATGACTTCAATAGCGATTTTCTGTTCAATCCCCGCTTCATTTCTTTGGGGGTACCTTTGCGACGCTACTCGTCATTACAAAATCTTTATTCTAATGGCTTTCGCCTCGATAGCCATCATTCTTTTCCTTATGACGCTTCCTTTCGCCCAGAACCTGATCGTGTTCGTTGTCTTGTACGTGGCTATGCAGATGTTCCATGTGGCGCATGAATCGCCCAAGAATGTCCTTGTAACTGAGCATTATAGCCGCAATGATTGGGAGAGAACCTTTGGGATTTATGAGGGCATCACCGAAATGGGCACCATCGTCGGCCTCGCAATAGGCATAATTTTATTTGCGTCTTCACTTGGCTTCTCAACCTTGTCAACTTACACCTTTTACCTTTGCAGCGGATTGAGTGTGGTGGCATTGGTTTTGGCGGTTCTACTTGTTGCTGATCCATTGCTGATTTTCGAGCGTCGGTTAGTCGGCATCGAGCGAAAGATGGATTTGGTTAATCGCGGGTTTGAAGGTTCATCGAAGCTTATGGATGGCTTGCGGTGGAATGGAAAACTTAAAGAAGACAGATTCAGCGGGTTCGTCTTTGCAATAGTTCTGTTCGCTCTCGCCACAAGCCTCTTCTTCACACCCCTGCCAATCTTTCTGAGAGAGGGCTTGCATTTGTCGACAAGCTGGGTTTATTTTGCGTACATTTTGAACTCTGTTGGGGGGACTACTGGTTACTTCCTGATTGGTCGCAAAGCCCAACAAATGAATATACGAAAACAGATGCCCCGCTTTGTGCTTCTGCGCAGCATCCTTATTTTCTCGCTTGTCGGAGTCATCTTGTTTGCTTTCCAGCCAACAATCATGACTGGGATTTTGCTGATTTTCATTGGGTTCGCTTACGCCATGTACTACATCATGATGCTTTCACTATCAATGGAGGTCATACCCCAAGGAAAAGCAGGACTATTCGACGGAATGGTCGGTTTAGGTTCAGCACTGGGCGCCTTCTTCGGACCATTTCTCGCATTCAACCTGAATTACACGTTTATGTTCGTCATAACTGCTGTGGTTTTCTTAGTCGCTTTTTTAGCCTTGAAATTGTTCAGATGAAGCACAAATTAGTTGCATATCATTTTTGTGGTAGGTTTGATTTAGGGCTTGAAATGAAACTTCGTTGGAACTAAAAAATTAGAGAACACTTAGTTGAACTGCTGCCGGCGCTTATTTTGGAAATTTGGAAGAGCCTGATTGGCAAGAGCCAACTTTTTCATTGTGAGTTTGCTGAAAAGATGGAGGATACCTGGAAATTTCGCCGAAAAAAAGGAAAAAAATAATAGACGAAAAAATTGGTGAGCTTTGTGCTCAAGGTTTATTCTGTGTGGACTCTGAAAAGGTCAATGTCTTCACGCATGGCTGGCGTCAGTTCAAGGAAGTCTCTTACTGCGCGTTCGACGTCTTTGGACTGCGTTACGTACCGTCCAACGATGAGAATGTCTGCGCCCTGCTCCAAGGCTTCTTTGGCTGTTTCAGGTACGATTCCGCCTGCAACCGCAATGAGGAATTTCTTGTCTGGGAATGCTTTGCGTATCATTTGTATGCGTTCGAGCCCGCAGGTCTTTCCGCTTTCCTGATCTATTCCTCTGTGCAGAATGATGATGTCTGGGAACTCCTTAATTGACTTCACTTTGGCCATCACGTCTTCAACGTTCATCATATCGATGACGGCGTAAATTCCGAGGCGCTTAGCTTCATGCACGAATGCGTCCAATGTTTCGCCCGGAGCAAGTCCTGAGGCAACAACTGCATCTGCTGTGTCTTCGTAGGCGATGTCAACTTCAACTTTTCCTACGTCAAGGGTCTTGAGGTCCGCAATCATGAATGTGTCTTTGGAAACTTGGCGCATGTCACTGATTACTTTTGTTCCGTACCGTTTGATTAGCGGGGTTCCTGCCTCAATGATGATTCTGTCGCTTCCTGGAAGCTGAGCCAAGACCTTTTTGGTTTTCTCAATCTCTGGCGCATCCATTGCAATCTGCAAGTATGGTGGTCTCCACAGCCGTGGAACTTTGAATCCCATGATTGGGTGTTTTGAACGATCCTTTTCGTAGATGATCTTTTCGTATGATGGATAATTTTTCAGTGCCCTTTGAAGCGCCATTTTTGTTGCGCCGTAATTGTACTGGTAGATTCTTCTGTAATCGGTTGCTTGGGGATGGATGAATACGCTACATATTATGACCCAGTCGTCAAGGTGCTCGCGGGGGATGATGCCTTCCTCGGTGGAATCTGCGATGGCCTTAGCAACTGCTGCTTGTGCGGGACCAAAAATCTTTCCGGTGTCCGCCATGTTCTTGACGGTTACTTTTGGCACGATTAGTGTGTGGGGTTTAGGCGGCAAATTAGGTCTGATAACTGCCAAGAGCGGTGTATGACCTGCGGAAAGGTTTGTCATGCCGTTGGCGAATGCATGGCCTACTGGGCCATCTTTGTCGCCGATCATTAGGTCAATGTGGGCAACTTCGTTGCCTTCCCCAACCAAGGATTCGCCGATTAAGTAAGTGCTTCCGGAACTTTCTTCTGGAGCATCTACAGCGGCTGTCGGTATGTGGTCAACGATTTCTTTAAAATCGACACTAAACTCCTTCAGCCAACTATAAAGTGTATCTCTATGAATATCCATTTCCTTTGCCGTTCCGATAACTGTCGGTTTTGCCGGCTTATTCTTTGTTCCAACCTCTTTTTTTGCTGCTTCCGTCAACACTTTCACAAGTTCTTCTCGAGTTTCTGGCTTCTTAACATCTGCTCCCGACATTTAATTTGCCCTCTGGGCTTTTTTGTGCACTACCTAATATATAAAAATGTCGGAGAATTAGAAAAACAATGAAGGTTTCCCCAACGATTTTAGCGCTTTGTTGTCGCTTTGATGTTGCATCATTCGGGGGAACCGCGTTTTTCTCTTTACCGAAAGATTTGGCGTTAAATCTATATACCTTGAAGTTTTATCTGTTCCATCCCGCGAGGTAGGTTTGATGTCTTGGACTGACTATGCATGTTTAGGCGCTTTCATTCTGGGGTTTTTGCTGTTCATAGTGGGCGCAAACATCTACAATGCAATCGTTGGCTACGGTGGCCTATACCTGTCGATCGGTGCAATCATGGCGTACCTCATTATATTCATATACAAAGAATTCACTAAGCAACCTGATCAGCAACCGTTGACTACAACCACTTAAAAACCGTAGATCGCGCCGTATTTCTCGTTCAAGTAAGAAATGAAAGCCTCACAGTTCAAGTTTTTCCCTGTTGCTTTCTTGATTAGTTCCTCTGGTTCGTAAAGGTTGCTTTGGCTTTGAACGTGTTTTTCCAGCCATCCATTGGGCTGGTTTAGCTTCCCCTTTGCAAGTTCGATTCGCCATTCTGGCATGTCTTTAGTTAACGCCGCTAGTATTTGCCCGCTATAGATGTTGCCGAGCGCGTAACTTGGGAAGTAACCATAAAGGCCGCTTGCCCAATGGGTATCCTGCATTACTCCTTCAGAGTCATCCTGAACTTTTATGCCCAAGTAGTCAGCATATTTCTGGTTCCAAATCTCAGGAAGTTCATCGACTTTGATTTTGCCGGAGAACAGGTCTCTTTCAATTTCGAAGCGGACGACGATATGCAGATTGTAGGTTACTTCGTCGGCTTCTATCCGAATTTTTGAGAGCTCAACCTTGTTGATCGCCTTCACAAACTTGTCCACTTCAAGGTTTGAAAGGCTAGGCGCTATTTTTTTGATTTTAGGCGTAAGACCCATCCAGAATTCTTTTGAGCGTCCGATTATGTTTTCGTAGAAGCGCGATTGTGATTCGTGTATGCCAAAAGAGCATGGGGACCCTATCGGCTGAAACTTCCATTTAGGGTTAAGGTTCTGCTCGTACTTAGCATGCCCACTTTCGTGAAGAACAGAAAAGATCGAGCTTGCAAAATTGTTCGAGTAATAATGCGTTGTTATGCGAACATCATCGTAGTAACCTTCAGTAAAGGGATGTTCCGCTTCGTCAATTCTTCCTCGCGCCTCAGGAGAAGAAGTGTCGTAACCTAAAGCATGAGTAAGAAGGTGCGCAATTTGCCGTTGGTTCTCAATTGGAACTGGCTGGCGAAGTATTGATGTTTCAGGTTTGCTTTTGCTGGATTGAATTTTATTTATAAGCTGTTTTAATCCGCTTTGAAGCTTGTTAAACGTTGAAGTGATTGTTGATGCGGTCATTTTGGATTCAAAATTATCGATCAAAGCTTCATACGGCGTTTTGGTTTCCTTCACTTTCATGAGAATTTCTGACGCTTCAAAGCTTAAGTCCAAAAGCTTCTGTAAGGAGGGTTTGAAAACGTTGAAGTTCTTTTGAGACTTAGCCTTCTTCCAAACATTTACAGTTATTGCTTCTTGTTTGGCAATTTCAGCGACCAATTTTTCCGGCAGGCTTGTTTGCTCCCGGTAACTTTTATTGATTAGGTAGACGTTTCGTTTTTCAGCTTGCTTCATTAATTCGAACTCAGGGTTCGCTTGTATGGCGCTTAGTAGGTTCCCGATTTTTGGGTTGGTGCTCATTTGATGATTGATACGGCTAAGTAGGGACAACTGCATGCTTCTTTGTTCAACGGCTCCAGGCGGCATCATGGTTTCCATGTCCCAATGAATTATACCTTCGGCTGTTACTAGAACAGAAATATCTTTAATTTTCGATAAAAGTTCTTTATAAGCGCTGGAGCAGTTCATTTTTGGTCACTTCTGATTTATAGTGAAATTCGGTGTATTTATTTTTCACTTAGACTGGCTAACGCTTATCTGATTGGAGGCTCTACAAATATTAGCTGTCGAATTGTTGAAGGAAAAATCAAATGAGTAACGCAAGTAATGTAGAATCCAGTAAGACATTAGCTGGCCTTGGCTCCATACTCTTAATACTCACACCTATCCCATACGCAGGTGTAGTTTTAGGTATAATTGGTGCTATCCTGCTATTAATTGGAATTAAGGGTCTCGCAAGTTACTATCAAGACAACGGAATCTATGAAAACGCAGTGATGGGCGTTGTATTCTTAATAATCGCCGTAATAGCGTTTGCAGTTGCCATTGCAGCATTGGCAATCGGTTTCGCAACTATAATCGGTTTCGGCCTGGGCATCCTAGCATTTTTGGCGGGTTTGGTCATTGCTTTCGTTTTCTATCTAGTTGCAGCCATGCGCTTAAGAAAAACTTTCGACACACTTGCACAGAAATCGGGAGAACAATCGTTTACGACCGCCGGGACTTTACTTTGGTGGGGCGCTATTCTGACAATAGCTCTTGTTGGCTTTATACTAATATTCCTCGCTTGGATATTTGCCACTGTAGGCTTCTTCTCCATGAAAGCGCAACAACAACAACCTTATTCTTCACAACCGTACGTCTCGCCACCGCCATCTGTTCCTCCAATAGCCTCGCTCACCGCAACTCCATTGACGATGGCACGTTATTGCCCTAACTGCGGTGCGCCGGTAGCACCAGATGCAACTTTTTGCTCCCACTGCGGAAAACAATTGCCACCAGCTTAAGACCTGTTTTGTTTTTTATTTAGCAATTTAATAGATAACCGACATGCCACAGATATAAAAAACAGATTCTTTAGTTCGCGCTTGTGGTTTGGGCTTTGTTTTTAGGGAATTTGTAGTTTTTGGCTAATAGACTCAGAGCGAGTATGACAAACATTAAAGCGATGCCAATTGCGAAAATTGTATTGAAGGCTGTTTTGTCTCCGAACTTGATGGCATATGGCGGCACGGGTAGCTTTACAGTGGCGTAGTAGGTTGATATTATCGTTGTAGCAAGTACGGGGCCTATAGCTCCTCCTAAGTTTCTCAACATAGTGTTCATCCCTAAACCTACTGCTGTGTTTTCTTTAGGCACTGAAACCGAAATCATGTTCACTATTGGGATGATCAGGGAGACGAGTCCAATGAGGCTGAATGCTACATCAATGGTTAGTTCCATTGTAGTTCCCCTAAAGAACGTAAAAAGCAACAGACCAACGATGCTCACTGATGCTCCCAACGCGAGTATAGGTTTAGGTCCAATTCTAGTTACAAGCCTGCCCATAACAGGCCCCACTATAAGCATCACAAGCGTTGCTGGGGCAAGCGTCAATCCCGTAGTAATGATGTCGAGTCCTAACCCGTAGGGTTTCGGGTACTGAGCGTAATAGATGACAGCGAAAAACAAAAGAAACATTCCCATACTGGATAGTATGCCAACCAAGTTTGCCACAAGAACGTTCCTGATCTTCAGGAGCCCCAAATGAATAAGCGGGCTCGTGCGGGTGTTTTCAAACACAAAGAAGCTGACGATCAAGATTAAGCCAGGTATGAGGAAAGCAATGTTTTCCAGTGACAACCAACCCAAGTTTGGTGCTTCTGTCAGGTAAAGCAGCACAAGAACTATGCCCGCCATAAGCATTGTTGCGCCCGTGAAATCTACTTTGCTTTTCACGCCAGGCACATCTTTTTTGAGCATGACGGCGACGATAAGGAACAAGATGATACTCAATATGAACGCCGTGTGGAAAGCCCATTCCCAACTGAGATCTTGAACGATATATGCCCCTATGATTAAGCCTGCGGCAGCTCCTATAGCGAAAGTTCCGCTTATGATGCCTTGTGCAGTAGCTACGCGCTCTTTGGGGAAAATGTCAGTGATAATCGCTAAGCCTAATGGAACAACAGCGAAGCCTACGCCTTGGACAGCTCTTGAAGCAATCAGCATATAGATGCTTGTCGAAAACCCTGCTAATCCTACTCCGGCAATGTAAAACAGCAGGACTGTGAGAAAAATCTTCTTCTTGCCATATATGTCGCCTAGTTTCCCGAAAAGCGGCGAAACCGCTGCTCCGACGATTAGGAAAGCGGAGGTTATCCATGAGGCAATTGTGTCTGTGGTTGAAAAATGGTTTTGGATTGTTGGGATTCCTGGGATAACCATTGTTTCGACGTAGTTGATTAAGAGTGCGACTGAGGTTACGGTCAATAGGACTTTTGTAGGGTAGCTTAATCGGCTGTTTGTCGGGATACTGTTTGCTGATGTTGTTTTGTTTGTGTTCATTTTTGCCACCGTCATCTGAAAATAGCGACTCAGTCAATTAATATACTTATTGAAAAGGCGGAATGGCACTTTTCTGATTCAGCAATTTCTCCACTAAAATGCAGTTTTGTCTATTACTATTGCATAATTCAGTGGAACTAGAATAAAGGCTCCTAAATGCTCCGGCCGGGATTTGGACCCGGGTCGCCGACTCGAAAGGCCGGCATACTTGACCGGACTATACTACCGGAGCGCTTTTGCTAGAAGCATCAAGCAGAATGCTTTTTCCCTCGAATAAACCTTACCCTTCCAGAACTTGATCTCAGCTAGCTTGGGGTTTTTTGGTTGCAGACTTAGGTTTAAACAAAAATCCCGTTATCTGTTCAACAAGCTTAGCTTGGGTTTTCACGGTTTTTTCAAGTTCTTGGATTCTTTTTTCCATGTCGTTTGAGAGGATTTTCCCTTCGATTCTGTTTGCTGAGCGGAACATCAGCAGCATTTTGAAGACATCAGCGATTGCTTTTTCCTGCTCCTCGGCAGATGCGGGTTTTATTCCGGCTATTACGGAAAGTTGATCTACGTAATGTTCTTTGATTTTGAGTTCTGCGTTCACTGAAGGGTCAGTTGGAAACGCGATGCTGAACGGCGTTTGCTTAGCTAATTCCGCTGCTGTGGGGAAACGGATTATTATGTCTCCTCTTATCCAGGAGGCAACGAATTCAGTCACGTAGCGTCGAATGTCAGCTGGGCTGAAGAGCAGCGAAGGTTCGATTTTGGTTTCAGGCTTTCCTTTGATCCTCACGCTAATGACTTTTTTGTCTGGGCTGCTCGACATGGCTTAATCCTTCCCATCAACAGTTCTTCTGCTTTTCTTCTTAGCATCAACTAGTATTTAAGAAAAGATGCAGCAAAGATGCTAAAAAGAGATTTTTGCTGCTGACGGAATTTTGCCTAAAATCTTCCTCGTTGCCTTCTCCACCTTGTCACGATCAGTCTCGTTAGTGTAGACCCGCAGTATGTTCATGAATCCTTTAAGGGTTTCAAAAATCTTCGACATCTCGCTAAGGCGTTCCTGGCTTCTTTCGCCCGCTTGGTTCTTGGTGAAGACCGGAATTTCCATAGATTCCATGAGCACTGCGTGGTGGTATGGTACAGAGGGCACTGTAGGCACGTCGATTATGACGGATTCGATATTGACGCTTGCTTCTTTAGCGATTTCGCTTTGCATTTGGCGGCGATAGGATTCCCTTCCGAAAATGTTGCTTATCATGGTGTCTTTATCGTAGAAAGTGCGTTCGTAGGCGCATTTTAGCATTTTGCGTCTTTCAAGGTCTTCGATTATTCCTTTAGAAGCTGCGCATTTCTTTAGTGCAGTCCAAACTGAGTAGTCATCAAGAGCCATGTACTCTTCCGGACTCTTGAACGCCGTCAACCCTAATTCGCTGTTGGCTTTTTCCATTGCGGTTGCCAGCATGATCTGGGCTGCTCTTCCGACTCGGTGGAAATAGATGCTCTTGAAAGATTCAATACGAGCTATCATGAAAGCTTCAAGGGCTGAGAGGGCGCCAAGTTCCACTGCCAAATTTTCGCCTAAGACATCAAGTGCATGGATGAGTCGGTAAACATCGATGAAGCCATATTCTGCGCCTGTGTGGTAAGTGTCCCGAACGATGAAATCTTGTTTGTCAACGTCTACTGCGCTGCTGATTATCTGGTCCAAGAACGCTTTGCCTGGCTTGTGGAGTTTACCCACAGCGAGGCCTGCCACTTCATTGGGTTTGTACCCCATTTTTGAAAGCTTGTCGCCGACTTCGCTTTTCTCAATAATCCACGAGGTGATGTCTTCATGTGTTTTCTCCAAATCCTTAATCAGCAGTTGCTCAAACACGTGGGAAAATGGTCCGTGCCCTGCATCATGGAGCAATGCGGCGATTCTACACATGTCAACTTCCTCTTTGTCAAGAAGCCTTGAAACATTAGGGTTCTCCAAAACTTTACCTGCCAAATACATCACGCCAATGCAGTGTTCAAAACGTGTGTGGTTCGCCCCGGGGTAAACGAATTCTGACCCTGCCAGCTGCCTCAGGCGCCTTAGCCGCTGCATCGGATATGAGTCAATTACGCCTTTTTCTTCTTCAGAAATGTACACGTACCCGTGCACAGGATCCTTTATTTCTCCCCAGTAAGCATTGGGCACAAGCAATCCTCCAACTGCAAGTTATATTTATTTATCTCCCTATAATGTTAACGCTGACTAGGCGGTTGCAAAAATGAGTGAGAAAGGGATGTTTATTTGTGTTGAAGGCTTAGATGGCAGCGGAAAAACCACACAGGCCCAAATCCTAACGGAACGACTCGGCAAAAACTACCGTACAGTTCTGACGGCTGAGCCAAGCCGAGGCAAAACGGGAACCTACATCCGCGAAAGCTGCCTCTACGAAGAGAACCGTTTGCCAACCGCAGCTGAAGCATTGCTATTTGCCGCTGACAGAATAGAACACGTTGAAAACGAGATTAAACCCGCCTTAGAGCAGGGAAAGGTTGTGATTTGCGACCGATACATCTACTCGTCCTACGCTTATCAGGGCAGCGACGGTCTTAATTTAGGTTGGATCAAAAGAATTAATTCCTATGCTCTTAAGCCTGATTACGCTGTTTTTATCGATGTGACACCTGAACGAGTGTTAGAGCGGTTGCGAAGAAAGAAGTCCGTGATGGAGACCTTGCAAATTCAGCGGAGCGTTCGCGAAGTCTACTTGAATTTTGTGACAAAAGGGGAGCTTGCCTTGATTAACGGAGAAGGAACAAAAGATGAGGTGGCAGACACCTTATTTTCTAAAGTTCAAAGTTTCTTTGCTAGTCGGTTAAAGTAACGTTTACCGAAGACAAAGAACCCGTTGCCCCCATAGGGCTGCAGAAGAAAGGGAAAATACAAGGTTTTTTGGTTTAGTCTTCTCTCCATTTGAAGAGTCTGACCGCAGCCGCAAATATGACGACTGTTATTACTGCGACGACTGCCAGGTCGATTGCTGCGCCCACATAGTTCGAGTAAACCATGACGTTGTTTAACCCTTCGATGATGTAGAACAGCGGCAGCACGTGAGCGATTGTTTGCAAGTATTGCGGCATTATGCTGATTGGGAAAAAGGTGCCTGAAAGGAACATCATTGGAAACGTCACTATGTTACCTATTACACCCGCCGTCTCAGGGTTCTTCGTCACTGTTCCGACAAGCATGCCTAGCGAGGCAAAGAGCGTTGGACCGATAAGCAGGAAGGGTATGAGCCAAGGAGTCAGGGTGATGTTTGCCCCGTAGACCCCTATTCCCACGACTACCATAAGCACGAAGCTTATAACGGTTAAAACAATGTACCAAAGAATCTTTGAGGCGAGCCACTCGAACTTTGTCAGCGGCGTCAGTGACAGTTGCTTGAATAGCTTGGTCTTCTTGTAATCCGATGAAATGTTGACGAGGCTGAACATAGGGCTGACAAGGATAGCGAAACCAATCAAGCCAGGAACAAGGAAATCGATGTATTTTGTCTGATGAGTATTGACTGTCGTCGGTGTAATGCCTATGATGGGTATTGCGTTCTGCTTGTAGTAGTTGAGGTTGAAGTAGTTGATGACTCCGTTTACGGTGCCGCTTACGATGCCGCTTGTAGTTGACGTAGGGTTCCCGTAAACCGTTACGTTCACTGGTTGACCCGCCCCATAATTGGCGGAGAAGTTTTCAGGTATGACAATGCCGTCAGAGGCCGAATGGGAGGCGAGGTACTTTGAAAAGTCCTCCGTAGGATTAACCATTGTTATCCTTATTGTACTGGAGCTGTTGAGTGCATCTAAGAACTGAATTGAAACTGGACCGTTGTCTTTGTTTTGGGCATAAACGTTGATTACGCTTGAGCCGCTGCTTGAGAAAATGGCGCCGAAAATCAAAATCAAGATAACTGGGAATATGAGCCCGAAGAAAAGTCCAAATCTGTTCCTTAGGTATCCGCGGCTGAAAACTTTGAAGTCAGCAATTGTTCTTTTTCCACTAGACATCTTTCATACCCTCCCCATGTTCATGCTCATCCAGTATCTCTCCATGATCACTTAAT
>Ga0187848_10003575_pt1 | contig 11281 bp, 10 predicted proteins | sample June2016WEW_4_40_FD_132424 | JGI IMG/M metagenome (GOLD analysis project Ga0187848, IMG submission 132424) | Peatland microbial communities from SPRUCE experiment site at the Marcell Experimental Forest, Minnesota, USA - June2016WEW_4_40 | ecosystem: Environmental > Terrestrial > Soil >... | reverse complement strand
GGTATTTATCTGCACGACCGGCACGCCCAAGCTCTCTATCCTGTCGGCGTCCGCGGTGGTGGCGACGTCGCCCTCGATAACGCCGATCCTGATTTTATCTTTCAGAGCCGCGAGCGTCCTCTCAAGAAGCGTCGTCTTGCCCGCGCCCGGAGACGACATTATGTTGATTACGAAGACGCCGTTCTCCTTGAATATGCGCCTGTTTTCATCCGCTATCCTGTCGTTTGCACCAAGTATGTCGGCGACAACTTTTACTTTCATCATGCCTCCATGTCTATGTCCTCTATCTGCAGTTCACGTCCGGATATTACTTCGATCTCGGGGCTTTCGCAGTGCTTGCACGAGAAGGCGTACCCCACGATGTGGAAGGTTTTGCCGCACGACCTGCACCTTGCCGTCAGCGGCACGTATTCCATGACCAGTGTAGCATCCTGCGCAATGGTGCCCATGGCGACCGCCTCGAAGGCGAAGCGCATGGCGTCCTCGACTACTCCGGCCATTTCGCCTATCTTCAGCGTGACAGACGTCACCTTCGACGCCTTATTCTTTACCGCCTCTTCCTTTAAAATATCCAGGATGCTTTCGCAGATGGAGACTTCGTGCATTGGTGGAGTTTATATCATGGAAGGGACTGCTGTCAAGGGTTTTGACGCCGGTAATAAAACATCGTAAATCCAAGTTAATATTTTGAAATTTGAACAATTTATATTATAATTGTAACCGTTTTTAAAACCAGTTCATGTAAATGATAAAATCAGCGCGGAGGTTCACGAGAGCTATGTCCAAGCCGGATTTGATACTGCTTCACCCGCCTAGCGTATTCAACTTCAGAGACCTGCCGATCTTTTCCGGCCCGGTCGGCGATGTGATCCCTTCGACGCCCGTTTTCGAGATTTACCCTATAGGGTTTCTTACCCTGTCCGAGTATCTTACGAGGCACGGTGCGAGCGTTCGGATCATAAACCTCGCCCTTAAAATGCTGCGGAGCCGGTCGTTCGATCCCGGCAGTTATGTGCGGAAGCTCAATGCACTTGCCTTCGGGATTGACCTGCACTGGCTTCCCCATGTAGACGGCAGCCTTAGCCTTGCCGAGCTCGTCAAGAAACATCATCCCGACAAGCCGGTAATCTTAGGCGGCCTTTCCGCGACCTACTATCACGAAGAGATCATGCGGGATTACCCCTTTGTTGATTTCGTCGTCATCGGAGAATCCACGGAGGAGCCCATGCGGCTGCTCATGGAGGCGATAAAGTCTGGCAGCGGCTATCAGAACGTCCCGAACCTCGCGTGGAGAGACGGGGAGGGGCGCGTGGTGGTGAACGAGCGCTCCTTTTCGCCTGAGAATCTCGACTATGTCAGTTTTGATTATACCCATCTCCTGAAGATGGCCATCAAATACCGCGACCCTTACGGCTATATACCTTTCAAATACTGGACCAACTACCCGGTCACCGCGGTCTTTACGTGCAGGGGGTGCTATCACAACTGCGGCTCATGCGGCGGTTCGGCTTCCGCCTTCCACAAGGTATGCCGGCGTCGGCAGCCTTGCCTCCGCTCGCCGGAGCTTGTTGCTGATGATATACGCAGGATATCGGAATACACTCTCGCACCCGTAATGGTAATGGGGGACCTGCTCCAGGCGGGGAGGGAATACGGGGAACGGTTCCTGGCCGCAATAAAAAAATATCGCGTCAAGAACGAGATAGCCATAGAGTTTTTCAACCCTCCTCCGGTAGAGTTCCTGATGAAGGTCGCAGACTCAATCGAGAAGTTCAACGTCGAGATTTCCCCTGAGTCCCATGACATCCACGTCAGGAGCACGTTCGGGAAATGTTACACAAACGCTGAGCTTGAGGCCATGATCGAGACGCTCTTCCGGGTCGGGTGCAAACGAATCGACCTGTTCTTCATGGTAGGCCTCCCGCACCAGGATTACCAGTCGGTTATCAAGACCGCGAATTACTGCGGGGAGCTTCTGGCAAAGTACGGCTCGGGCGGCAGTCTCTTGCCTTTTATCGCCCCGCTCGCACCATTCATAGACCCTGGCAGCGGCATATTCGAGGACCCTGATAAAAACGGTTACCGGTTGTTCTACCGGACGCTAAAAGAGCATAGGCAAGCGATGCTCATGCCGACATGGAAGTACACCCTGAACTACGAGACCAAATGGATGACGCGGGAAGAAATCGTCAAGGCTACGTATAACGCCGCGCTCATACTGCTCGACTTCAAGGAAAAGCATGGGGCAATCGGGAAGAAGAAAAAAGAGATGGTGAGCAGACATGCCGAGCGGGCGCTCGAGCTGGTCGATAAGATAAATGGCTCCGGGTGCATTGACGGGAATCTGCGGGACGAGATATACAGCCTTAATATGCTCGATTCGCTCTGCTATAAACACGAAATCGACTGGCCCATTAAGGGCTGGAGGCTGAACGTGTTCAAGATGGCGGGGATAATAATGGAAGATTGGTGGAGGCGGATTACTGCGGCGTCTTCGGGATAGCCTTTACGCCCAGCGATTCAAGCTCTTTTAATACGAATGACATGAGTTCCGGGACCTTAGCTTCTATCGTCGGCGTAAGCTCCAGCCCCCAGCCCGACATGTCCTCCGGCTGAACCGCGATAATCACGGCCTTCATCTTTCTGCCCAGGGCCTCGGCAATAGCAAATACCTCTACCATGCCTATCTGGTGCAGGGAGGTCTTGTACGGCACCTTTATATCTATATCGTCCGGGGTGAACCTGAATATCGCGCCGGGCGGCTCGTTGGTCTTGACCGTATCGACTATTATGATATGGTCGAAGCCCTCCACCACCGGCAACAGGTCGAGTCCGGCGGTGCCTCCGTCAACAAGCTCGACATTATCCGGGAAGGTGTATTCGGAGCGGAGTCTTTCGACTACCTTTACTCCGGCGCCCTCGTCCTTCAAAAGAATATTGCCGACCCCGAGCACCATGATCTTAATGGGCCCGGGGCCGGCTGATAGGTTCAGGTCGTTCAAATTATATCTCTTCCTAAGTTACTATTCGCTATCTTTAAGACAATAACCGTCGATCATGGACATTAGACACCTGTCCTTGTCGCAAGCGTTCTGTCTGATCGCGAAGTACAAATGCACGAGCGTGACTACGATCAGCAGCCACATCCCCAGGAAGTGCACGACCCTCGTGTTGGGCTCGCCGCCAAGTACGCCGTTCACCCAGTCGAAGCTGCTGTGCAGCCAGCCGGTATGAAGCGCGAAACCGGTAACCGCCATCACGAGTATCATCACGCCCATGAAGACATACGCAAGCGCCTGGAGCGGGTTGTACCGCTCGTAGTGCTTGTGCTTGTTCGTCACGAACATGTAATACAGGACGACGTCCGGGATGTTGGCCAGGTTCCTGGGCAGGGGCAGCAGCTCCTTCCAGTCCGCCGCGGCCCTGGAATTGAACATCAGGTATATCCTGACTATCAACGCGAAGACGACCACATAGGCGGCCAGCAGGTGAAACCACCTTATCCAGCCCATGGTCTCCGTCCCGCCGGACAAGAACGGGGAGTAGATGTAAAATCCGGTGAAGACCAGGACCGCGAGCGCCAGCAGGTTGATCCAGTGGTGCAGCCTGATGGTAGTGGTCCAATGGTAAACCTTTTGTTTTGCCATTTATGCCACCCCCTTTCTCAGGATACCCTGAACTTATGGATTTCGTTGCTGACAGGGTCAATGACATGCACGGTGCAGGCGATGCACGGGTCGAATGAGTGGGCGACCCGCAGTATCTCCAGCGGCTTCTTCGGGTCGTGCACCGGCGTCCCGATGAGGGCCTCCTCTATCGGTCCGCGGACGCCCTTCTCGTCCCTCGGGCAGACGTTCCAGGTGGTCGGGACGACGAGCTGGTAGTTCTTCAGAACCTTCCCCTCGATGACGTTCCAGTGTCCCAGGGCGCCGCGCGGGGCCTCCCAGAGGCCGATGCCGCTGCCGCTCTCGGGGATCTCGTATTGCTGGAACTGCGCGGTATTGCCCGCGCCCAGATTGGATGCGAGTTGCATGGTCCAGTTTATCATGGAATCGGCTATCATCTTCGTCTCGAGTGCCCTTGCCGCTATCCTGCCCAGGACGGAGAGGAGCACTTCCGGCTTTCCGGCCACGCCTAGCTTCGACAGAGTTCCGTCGATGAGCGCCTTTGCGGTCGGCTGGCCCGAGGTATAGGCGACCAGCATCCTGGCGAGCGCGCCGACTTCCATCGGCTTGCCGTTAAGCCTGGGCGCCTTGGCCCATGTGTATTTGCCGTTGGTGTCGTAGCCGGTGTATTCCGGGTCGGTGATTCCCTCGGCCGGGTTCTTCGTGCCACCCTTATACCAGGCGTGCGAGAGGTCTTCGGTTACCATCTCGGGGCCGACCTTCTGCGTTACCAGCCCCTTGTCGGCGTATACCGCGCCCCTCGGCAGGAGCCTCTTGTACGGGTCGCGGGTGGCCGGGTCCTCGAATACGCCCCAGGCCAGGAAGTTCGCATGGCCCTTGCCTATCGCGGCATAGTCCAGGTAGAACGGCGCGACGGCCAGGACGTCAGGGATGTAGACGTTGTCGACGAACGCCTGGACCTGCTTTATCTTGTAGAGGAAGTGCGCCAGGATATCGACGGACAGCATGGCGTTGGTCCCGCCCGGGGGCGAGGTCATGGTCATCGGCATCTTGCCGCCCAGGAGAGCCGAGGCGTTTGCGGCAAGGGCCTGCATCTCGAGCGCGTCTAAGTAGTGCGAGACCGCGAGGAGGTTTACCTCCGCAGGGAGCTTGTAGGCCGGGTGGCCCCAGTAGGCGTTTGCGAATGGCCCGAGCTGGCCCGATGCGACAAAGGTCTTCAGCTTGGCCTGGACCGCCTGGAGCTTCGGGTCGTTTGTCTTGGCCGAAAGGGCCGAGACCACGTCAACGTAGTCGAGAGCGGCCAGGTGATAGAACCAGAGTATGTGCGAGTGCAGGAACTGGCAGCCCTCGATCAGGTTCCTGACGATGAGGGCGTTCTCGGGAGGGGTCACCTTAAAGGAGTCCTCAAGGCTTAAGGTGGAGGTGTGGCCGTGCGAGGTCGGGCAGACTCCGCATACGCGCTGGGTGTATTGCCAGGCGTCCCTGGGGTCGCGGCCCTGCAGGATTATCTCGAAGCCGGTGAACATCGTGCCGCTTGTCCATGCGTCTTTTACCTTGCCGCCCTCTATCTCGACCTCGACCTTCATGTGGCCTTCAATTCTACTGATTGGGTCTATGACTAATCTGGCCATTTATTCGTCCCCCCCTTTCGTGTTGCTGCCCTTGGCAACTGTTCCGGCCGCGTGGGCTGCGATGCCTACTACAGTGGCGGCGCCCATGACCTTGCCTATCTTGTCCGCGGAAGCGTCGCCTCCCAGTCCCGGGATGCTGACGTTCTTCAGCTTTGCATAGAAGGGATGGAAGCTGTCCGGCCAGGCCATGTCCATGCAGCCTGTGCAGGGCGCGCCCGCGTCGATGCACCAGCTCGAGTTGTCGTTGTACCTGATGGTCGCGCACGGGGCCTTGGTCTCCGGTCCCTTGCAGCCCATCTTGTAGAGGCAATAACCTTTCGTCATCTCAGGAGTGCCGAAGGCCTCGACGAACTTGCCCGCCTCGAAATAGGCGCGGCGCTCGCACTGCTCGTGGATGGTCTTGGAGAAGAACATCTTCGGCCTGCCCATCTCGTCGAGTTCGGGGAGCTTGCTGAAGAGCAGGAAATTCACGACGGTGCCGACCAGTGTCTTGTCGTTGCAGGGACAGCCGGGGAGGTTTACGACCGGGATGTTCATCGGCTTTAATATCTCCGCCACGCTCTTCATCTCCGAGGGGTTCGGCTTCGCGGCGCGGACTCCGCCGTTCGTGGCGCAGGCGCCTATTGCGATGACGCCGGCAGCCTTGGATGCGGTCTCCTTGAGGATGTCGTACATCTGCCTGCCGCCGACCATGCCGTAACCGGGCTTCGTCGGGACGGCGCCCTCTACTACCAGGATATACCCGCCCTTCTCTACCGCGTTCTTGAGGTTGTCTTCGGCCTGCTCGCCCGCGCTCGCCATTATGGTCTCATGATAGTCTACGCTTAAGATGTCAAGGATAAGTTCCGCCGGTCCGGGGTTCTTGGCCTTAATAAACATCTCGGTGCAGCCAGTGCATTCGGCAAAGTGGAGCCATACGACAGACGGCCTTTTAGCAGCGGAGGTCACTGCCTCGGCTATCTTGGGGGCGTAAAGCTCGGATAGGCCCATCATCGCGGCGGTAGCACTGCAGAACTTAAGGAAGTCCCTTCTGTCAAGCTCAGTAAATGTACCTAATGATACTTTCCGCATTATACCCGTCCTTTCTTTAGGTTGATAACAGTAAACCTACTTCACCAGTTTACTATTCGCCTCCTTTCTCTAAATTTTTCATAATGTATCGGGAAAAGCTGGAATGTAGATAAACGGTGTCATTAAAACATTAAAATTATTCTTTGTCAAGAATATCTTTATATAGGCATTTGTAATTTTTATAGCCAAAAAAAGAAATTATTAGAATGATTCAGTTGTCAAACATTTGACATAAACCTATGCCGTTTATAATCAACCTAATTTGGCCGTTTACTTAAATTATGGGATCCGGTTATGTCAAAAATATAACGCTTTTGCTATGCAGTTCCGGCTGTCCAGAAGTTTTGCATATTGTAACTCATTGATAAATTAGTGAAAAGATATATTATGAATAACTGGCATGTTCCTTGCTAACTTTGTATCATACGTTCGGAGGAACGACAAAAGAGCCAAAAAGTAGAAATTTCCAAAAATGCAGCGCAAACTTGAAAGGGGGATGAGATTATGAAATGTCCAAAATGTGGCGGGTTGATGGTGTCTCAGAGGTTCGCTGACTACTTCATAACCTTCTACGGGTGGAAATGCCTGAACTGTGGGAGCATAGTAGATAAGACCATAGTGCAGAACCGTCTGAAAGCCAATGTACTCTAAAAAGGATAGATTGAAAACCGAGTTAATAGGGGCCGGTCAACTCCGGCCTCTTTTTTTGGCGCAATATGGTAGTTTTTTTGATAAATATTCATTTCGGCATTGACAATTCAGGGATTCCCTGTTATTCAAATTTATAGTACCATCGTATCCGGCCAACGGATGAGGCGATATACTATTTTAAATGGTAAACATCTGTGAAATGCCCCGTCTGCAAGAAAGAAACAGAATGGGAGGGCAACACTTTCAGACCCTTCTGCAGTGAGCGCTGCAAGATTATAGATTTAGGTACCTGGGCTGATGAAGGCTATAGAATAGCCGCGGGAGACAACGACGATGACAACTACCCGGGTGAAAATTGCGCCGACGAAGAAGCGGGAGAGGGATGAGCTGCGCCGAGGCTTCACAACAGGGGCGTGTGCCACGGCTGCCGCAAAGGCTGCAGCATATGCTCTGATAAGCGAGCAGGGCGTGGAAAACGTGGAGATTACGCTCCCGGTTGGGCACAATGCGGTCTTTGAGGTGGCTCATATAGAATACTCAAACGACCGTGCCGAGGCGTCTGTAATAAAAGATGCCGGCGATGACCCCGATGTTACCGGCGGCGCGGAGATATGCGCCGAGGTGAAGTTCTATACCAAGGGTTTTGGCGTCATCGTCAAGGGCGGAAAGGGCATCGGCATGGTGACTAAACCGGGGCTCTCAGTTCCGGTAGGCCAGCCGGCGATAAACCCCGTCCCGCTGAAGATGATAAAGGACGAGCTTTGCAAGGTCCTGAAAGAAACCGATTGCCCCCTGGGCCTGGAAGCGACGATATACGTGCCCCGGGGCGAGGAGCTCTCCCGCAAGACCCTGAACGAGAGGCTCGGCATACGGGGAGGGATCTCCATACTCGGCACCACCGGGATAGTGGAGCCCATTTCAACCAGGGCATGGACGGACACGGTCGTGGCGGCCATGAGCGTCGCCAGGGCATGCGGCGTCACCCATCTGGTGCTTACGCCGGGTAGGACGAGCGAATCGGCGGCTATGAACATATTCAGCGACCTGCCCCAGGAGGCTTTCGTGCAGATGGGGGACCATGTAGGGTTTTCACTCGCGGAAGCAAGGAAAAAAGGGTTCAGCAAGGTTACGCTGGTCGGGCAGTTCGGCAAGCTGGTGAAGATGGCGATGGGGGCGACCCGCACCCATGTCAAGGATTCGACGCTGGAACTGGGCTTCCTTGCCGAGATAGGCCAGGAACTGGGCTATTCCAGGAAGAAGGTCGAGAATATCCGCTCGGCGAACACCGCGCGCGAGGTATTCCTGAACATCAGCAAGAACCATAACAGTTCCGAGCTGTTCCACCGGATATGCGAGATGGTCGAGAATACAGGGCGTGAAATCCTCGGGAATAAGATAGAATTCAAGTGCATAATGGTAGACTATGAGGGAAAAATGGTATGATCCATATTATAGGTGTAGGAATTGAAGGAGTCAAAAGTCTCAGCGAGTCATCGCTTGAGAAAATCAACAATGCGAAGCTGATAATCGGAAGCGAAAGACACTTGAAACAGCTTCCGGACATACCCGAATCCCGGAAATATTCCCTGAAGGCCGACCTCTTCAAAATGGTTGACGTCATCAAGAAGAGGAGGAAGGCTGATATCGTCGTCCTGGCGTCAGGCGACCCCAACCTCTACGGCATCACTAATTACCTGCTCAGGAACTTCGACAAGGAAGACCTTACCATAACCCCCGCGGTAAGCTCCATGCAGTGGGCGTTTGCCCTGGCGAAGGAAACGTGGGACGACGCCGAGATAGTCAGCGCCCACGGACGCGGCGTGGACGACGTGGTGAAGGCGACGCTCCTCAGGGAGAAGGTCGGGGTATTCACGGACGAAAAGAACAGCCCCGACAAGATAGCGTCGGCGCTTATGAAAAGCGGGATTGAGGACAGGAAGGTGTATGTCTGCGAAAATCTCGGGATTGGCGAGCCGAAGGTCTACGAGGGCACGCTCAAGGAAGCGGCCTTGAAGAGGTTCTCACCGATGAATGTGATGATAATAAAGAGGGAGAAACCGGAAGAGATCCAGACAAGGACATATTCAAAGACTATAGGCATACCCGATTTTCAGTTCCTGCACAGGGAGGGGATGATCACAAAGGCGGAGGTCAGGGCCATCGCGATATCCAAGCTCCGGCCGGACCGCGGCAACATAATGTGGGATATAGGCGCCGGCTGCGGCTCGGTTTCAATCGAGGCGGAGCCGCTGCTTGCGCCCGGCAAGGTCTTCGCGGTTGAAAAAGACCCGAGGCAGATAAATTTCCTGAAGAAGAATATCTCCAGGTTCATGGCCTCGAACGTAGAGCCCATAACCGGGGAGGCCCCGGAGGCGCTGAAGCCGCTGCCGGACCCGGACCTTGTCTTCATCGGGGGCAGCAGCGGCGTGCTCACGGATATCCTGCAATACGTGGATGGACGGCTTAAGCCCGGGAAAAGGATAGTGACCAACATCATCACCATCGAAAGCTTCGTCGAGGTCATAGAGTTCATGAAGGCCTACGACTATGCCTTCGAGATAACATCCGCGAGCGTTTCCCGCTCGAAAGAGCTGGCCCAGAAGCTTTTTATGGTCGCAGCCAACCCGGTCAGCGTAATAATAGGCGTGAAGAAGTAACCCCCTTTTATGCCCCCGCTTTAGCCTGGAGAGATATTTAAAAAGCAATCCTGAAAATCCGGGATTGCTTTTTTTATTCCAGGGATATAAAATCTTTCCCATGATTGGAAAAGTATATGGTGTTGGCGTGGGCCCGGGCGACCCGGAGCTTTTGACCGTGAAGGCCTTAAGGCTTATCCGCGAGGCGAAGGTGATATGTTCCCCGAGGGCGGGAGACGACTCGGAAAGCTTTGCCCTTTCGATAGTCAAGGACTATATAGACCCGGCCAGACAGAAGATAATGACGCCCGTTTTCCCGATGAGCATGGACAAGGAAGTACTCGGCAAGGCATGGGACGGCGCGGCCGACCAGGTCCTGGCGGAGCTCGAAAAGGGCAATGATTTAGTCTTCCTGACCCTGGGCGACCCGTCGCTTTACAGCACCTATTCATACATCCTGGAACGGATTAAAAAGCGCATAAAGGACATAAGAAGCGAGACGGTATCCGGTGTGAGCTCGATAAACCTCGCGGCCGCACGCGCCGGGATAGACCTTGCGCTTGGGCAGGAGAGGCTGGCGGTAATGCCCATGGGCCGGGACTTGGAGCCTGTCCGCAGCGCCCTCGCGGATTTCGATACCGTAGTACTGATGAAGGTGAACAGGGGATTTGGCAAGCTCGTATCGCTCCTTGGCGAGATGGGGCTGCTTGGGAAGGCAGTATATGTCAGCCGCTGCGGGACGGACAGGGAAAAGATAATACGAGACCTGCAAGCGATTAAAGCCGATGAGCTGGATTATTTTTCGATAGTTATAGTAAGGAAATGGATTGCCGCCGGATAAAATTGTTTTGAGGGCCATTACGACGCTCCATAAACGGCCAGCGCCTTAAGCAGGGCACCTGGCCAATTCACTCGTAACAACTCTCAAAACAATACTATCCGGCGGCGGGAGCTGAAATGACGAAAGTCTTCTTTATAGGCGCGGGGCCGGGCGACCCCGAGCTGATGACGGTAAAGGCGCGGCGTATCCTCTCCGAAGCCGGCCTCGTGATCTACGCCGGCTCCCTGGTGAACCCGGAAGTCTTGAAATTCGCGAGGCCGGACGCGGTCCTTAAGGACAGCGCGAGTATGGAGCTGACGGCAATAGTTGAGACGATGTCCGCCTTTGTGTCCGCCGGGAAACTCGTGGCGCGTGTGCATACCGGCGACCCGAGCCTTTACGGGGCGATAGCCGAGCAGATGGCCGAGCTCGACAGGGCCGGCATCCCGTACGAGGTCGTCCCGGGCGTAAGCTCCGCGTTCGCCGCCGCCGCCGAGCTTAAATGCGAGCTCACGCTCCCGGAGGTGAGCCAGACGGTGATATTCACCCGACTCGGGGGCAGGACCAATGTCCCGGAGAAAGAATCGCTTGCTTCTCTCGCCTCGCACCAGTCTACGATGGTCATATTTCTTTCGGTGAAGAACATTGACGCCGCCGCCGCCGAGCTTATGACCGGCTATCCGAAGGAGACGCCCGCCGCAGTCGTGTACAAGGCGTCGTGGCCCGAGGAGAAAATAATCCGGGGGACGCTCGCGGATATCGCGGGGAAGGTGAAGGAGGCGGCCATAGAGAAGACCGCGCTGATATTCGTCGGCCGGGCGATAGACAGAGAGTCGATGCGGGTCT
>Ga0187848_10003570_pt1 | contig 11292 bp, 7 predicted proteins | sample June2016WEW_4_40_FD_132424 | JGI IMG/M metagenome (GOLD analysis project Ga0187848, IMG submission 132424) | Peatland microbial communities from SPRUCE experiment site at the Marcell Experimental Forest, Minnesota, USA - June2016WEW_4_40 | ecosystem: Environmental > Terrestrial > Soil > Wetlands... | reverse complement strand
GGCGGGCGCGTACGTCCAAGGAGTGCGGCGTGGAGGCGTCCTCGTTTTCGCGACAGGATCGAACGAACAGGTGGACAACGCGGCTGAGATCATGAACCGCCACGATGCGATGAGAGTTGAAGAACTCGTGGGCAGCGAACCGAATACTGGCAGCAGTATGGTTGGCGAGAGCGGCGAGAGCGCGGCGCCAGTACACGATAGTTTCACCCAAACCGGGCGGACCCGCCAATCTGGCGGCGGCGCCCGCATGTTTGTTTGGTAGGTCGCGCCGGCGCCTCCAGGAAACGCAACCGCCAATTTCAACGCACCGGCCGAGGAAACCGGCCATCTCGCGGACATAAGGGGACCATGGCTCGGCCGGCTGCCGAGAAATCCGCGGGAAAAAGGATTTTACGAAAAGCAGACGCTCAGGACCGGGATGTGCGATTCCCGAATGATCCCATAGCCTTCGCCGTTGTCCCCCAGATGGCTTTGCCCGGGGCTGTGTCCGATGACCAGGACGTCAGCCTCCGTTTGCTCCGCCGCTCGGTTCAACAGCTTCGGAACATTGCCGCTATCGATGATGACTTCGGCGTCGGTGCCCACGTCCTGCTGAAGCTTAGCGATCTCTTTGGTGGCGAAGCCGACGATCATCTCCTTCCACGCAAAGTCGACGTGGGATCCGCCGGGGCCCCAAGTCTCCACTCCGGCCGTGATGTGGACGAGCGTAAGCGCTGCATCGGCAGCCGCGGCAAACTCGGCGGCCAGCGACAGGGTGTGCTGGCTGTGAGGGCTCAAATCCACCGAGCAGAGGACGCGACGGATCGAGAACTCGCGCGCCGGCGCCTCCTCCATATGAGCGCCTGTCCAGACCGGGCAATGGCTTTCGTGCAGCACCTTCGCTGTCACTGAGCCCAGCAGAAAGCGGTAGAACGCCCCATGGCCATGGGTCGACATCACGATCAGGCCGGCGTTGCGGTCGCGAGCTGTCTTCGCGATTTCTTGGGCCGGGTCGCCTCTGACCAGCACGCGTGTGACAACAATCCCATCGAGCTCTGGCCGTAGCGCCCGATCCAGATCCTTCTCAGCCAGTTGGACGATGTGCGCGTGCAAATCCCGCGCGGTGATCTCGTCCCCGCTCTCCAGCGCGCCGACGGGGTAGCTGAGAGGCGGTACGACGTGCAGCAGGATCACCTCCGCATGAAAGAGGCGCGCCAACCAAGCGGCCTGGCGGACGACCTGCTTGGAAGTATCCGTGAACACAACAGGGACAAGAATTTTCCGGATGCTCAGCATCACCCCACCTATCCATTGACGGAACGGAAGACCGACCAGAAGCGGTATCGCCGACAGCCGAACCGTTCCCTTAACATACGAATTCCACTTTCTCACCTCCACGCGGAGATCAGTGGACCGCCAATGGTTGCTAGCACGAGATGCTCCAGAACGGGACCAGTTCGGAGGTGTTAGGCACCTGGGCCGGGGCAGCGGGAGGCCACCGGATTCGAAAGCAATATCTGCACCTGAAAGTGCGGGATTTGCCGACGCCATCTGCGAATGCCCGGTTCCATACCCGTCCGTTGCATAGCTCGCGAAGAAACGAGGAGCGGTTTACCTCTGCGACGCGGGTCTCGCAGGCCGTCAAGGTCAGGCGGTTCTTGGCCTTTTCCTAACATAGCCCCTTGGTCTTCCCCGCTCCACCGCCTCCAAGTGGCGAATCAAGTGCTCATAATCGACTGGAGATTCGCCGTTGCGCTTCCAACTGCATCCAGCTCGTCGAGGGGCCGCTTCCAAATGCAGCAACGGCGCACGGCTGGCGGGTTAAACGGTTTCAAGGCAATGCTCATTCGCCTAAATACCCCGACGATGGCCTGCGCCCCTGAAGCACACCGGATGTCTAAAGAAGCGAATGCCGTGGACCGTGCAGTTGTATCCGCTGGAAGTGTTGTCACGGTCCAGTCGGACGCCTGGAACCTTGTTGGACCGGCCCGTAGTAATTGGCCCGTGTTTCGGACCAAGAGAAAGGTGGTACAGGAATGATCGAGCAACCAACTCAGGTCGAGCAACCAATGCAGGTGGAGAAACCAATACACGCCGATCAGCCAAGGCTGCCTTCAGGCGAAGAGGGTAGAGGCATTGGACATTACGGCATTTTCGCGCGATGGCGCACGCTCAAACTCATCATTCTTGCAACGGCCGCCCTCATTGCTATCCTGGCCGTCATCTCCGGATATGTGCAGAAGGGGCTGTGGATGGGGCAGCTCGGTTACTCGGGCGTCTTCTGGACGCTGTTCTCCCTGCGATGGGAACTGTTTGCCGCTGCCTTCGTTGTCGCGCTGCTATACCTTTGGATCAATCTGCGCTTTGCGGCGAGAAACGGCGCCACTTTTCGAGCGGGTAATTTGACAAGCGAGTCTGCCGTTGCCGCGAAACTCGGCTTTCAGATCTCTCCCGTGGTTTTGAAGGTGGCCATGGCCGCGATCGCCGGCGCCGCCGCCCTAATCTTTGCGGTTATCTTCTATGGGCAATGGGACACGTATCTCCGCTTTCGTTATGGCGGCTCCTTTGGATTGCCCGATCCTCTCTTTGGGGTCGACGCCGGGTTTTATCTGTTCCGCCTACCCTTTTATGAACTCTTGCAGAGCAGCCTGACTGCATTGGCGCTGATCACGCTCCTGGCCGTCCTGGCCTTCTACGCGTACTTCGGGTACCTGCGGTTCAGTCGCGGCGGACGCATGGAGGGCCGAAGCGTGAAGGTCGTTCCACATCTATCCATCCTGTCCTTTGTCCTAGTCGCAAGCTGGGCATGGGGATTTTGCCTGGGACACTATGAACTTCTGTACTCCACCCAGGGAGTAGTTTACGGAGCCGGTTATACGGCGGATCATGTGACCCGCATCGCCCTCTGGATCATGACCGGCGCCGCCGCGGCGCTATGCACGCTGCTGGTTCTCAATATATTCCGGCCGCGATTTAGAGCAGTAGTTATTGGATGTGGAATTTACGCTGGCTTGTACTTCATCGCCCTTTGGCTCGCGCCGGCTCTCTTTCAGAGGTTCATGGTACAGCCGAACGAGCTGGCTCGCGAGACTCCGTATCTGACACACAACATAGAGTTCACCCGAAAAGCCTACAGCCTCGATACGATCGAGGAAACCTCCTACCCGGCGCTGTCGGATCTTACATCCGCGGTGATTGCGAGAAATCAAGACACAATCCAGAACATCCGTCTCTGGGATTATCGCCCGTTGCTTCAGATGTACCAACAAGCCCAGGAGATACGGCTCTATTATCAGTTTTACGGGGTTGATGTGGATCGTTACCACCTTCCGGACGGTTATCACCAGGTGATGCTTTCGGCGCGCGAGCTTTCCGCGGAGCTTCCTGCTGAAGCGCAAACCTGGGTCAACCAGAAGTTGCAGTTCACGCATGGCTTTGGCCTGGTGATGAGCTTCGTCTCGAAGACCATGGGGGGAGGCTTTCCGCAGTATGTGCTTGAGAATCTTCCGCCCGAATCCACCTACGGCCTAACCATAAACCAGCCTGCCATCTATTACGGCGAGTCGGCGCCAGGATATCGGATCGTCGCTACGGGCGTCAAAGAGTTCGACTACCCCAAGGGTAACCAGAATGTGTACACGAGTTACAGCGGCACGGGAGGAATCCCCCTGGACAGCTTGTGGAAGCGGCTGTTGTTCACCTGGACTCAGGGCGATGTCAACATACTGTTTACATCCTATCTTCGCCCGGAAAGCAAGATTCAGATCTGGCGGCGCGTTCAGGAGCGCGTGCAGCAGGTTGCTCCGTTCTTACGGCTCGACCAGGATCCCTACGCCGTGGTAAGCGAGGGCAAATTGTACTGGATCCAGGACGCCTACACCGTTTCGGATCACTTTCCCTACTCCACCCCCCACGCGGCAGCCTTTGAGCAAGGGCTGAACTACATTCGAAACTCCGTCAAGGTGGTTGTCGACATGTACGACGGGACCGTCCGGTTTTATAGCATGGATCCGAACGACCCCGTTCTGGCGGTCTACTGCAGTGCGTTTCCGGGCGTTTTCAAAGATCTGAATCGGCTCTCGGCGGATCTGAAAACGCATCTACGGTATCCAGAGGACCTTTTTTCCATCCAGGCCGACCAGTACACAACATTCCACATGACGGTTCCGCAGGTCTACTATAACCGCGAGGACCTCTGGGTGCTCCCCAACGAGACCTACGCAGGCAAGGTGGCGCCGATGGAGCCCTATTACATCCTGATGAAGCTTCCCGGAAGCGAGCAGCTTGAGTACCTTCTCATGACGCCTTTCACTCCTCAGAAACGAAACAACATGATCTCGTGGATGGCAGCGAGGTGCGATTTCCCCGCCTACGGGAGGATGCTCTTTTACCAGCTTCCCAAGGAGAAGCTGATCTACGGTCCGATGCAAATCGAGGCGATGATCGATCAGAACACTACGATCTCCCAACAACTGAGCCTCTGGGACCAAAAGGGGTCGAGAGTGATTCGCGGGAACCTGATCGCGGTGCCGATTGAGAACTCCTTTCTCTATGTAGTGCCGGTATACCTGACGGCGGAAGGCACAGACTTCCCCCAACTCAAGCGCGTCATCGTGATTTCGGGGGACAAAGTGGCGATGGAGCCTACACTCGATGAGGCAATCCAATCCGTCTTCGGGGAGCAGCAACCTCGAACTCCTGGGCAGGCGCCCAGCCGGCAACCGGAATCGAGTGAGGCGAGGGCGCAGTTCGAACAGGCCCAGAAGGCCATGCAGCAGGGGGACTGGGGAAACTTCGGCAAGGCGATGGACGCGCTCAAACGCTTGCTGACCGGACCGGCACAATAGGCGGCAGCGGGGGATCTAAGGCAACGAACTCGAACTGGAAAGAAAGGAACATAAGGCATGTCTGAAACGAACTCGGTTGTAGCCATTTACGAAACTCACGCTCAAGCAGAGGAAACGGTGATGGAGCTGCAGCGGTCTGGGTATGACATGAAGAAACTGTCGATCGTCGGCAAAGACTATCATACCGACGAGCAGGTCATCGGTTACTATAACGCCGGTGACCGCATGAAGTACTGGGGCAAGCTGGGGGCCTTCTGGGGCGGTCTCTGGGGGATGCTGTTCGGAGCGGCTTTCTTCGCGATTCCTGGAATCGGGCCGATATTGGTCGCCGGCCCGCTGGTCGCCTGGATCGTCGGCGCGCTGGAAGGCGCCGTTGTGGTGGGCGGATTGAGCGCGATCGGCGCGGGGTTGTACAGCATTGGAATCCCCAAGAACAGCGTGGTGGAATACGAGTCGGCGCTCAAGTCCGACAAGTTTCTTCTTTTTGCGCATGGCACAACGGACGAGGTGGCCAAGGCTAAGGACATCATGCAGGCGACGAACCCCGTGCGGATTCGAGTACACGCCGCGGAGGCAGGGCAACTTGCCGCGGTAAGCGCCAAGTAGTTTGCGTTCACTAGCCCGAAAACAGTGTAGTTTTTAAGGAGAAATATCATGTACAAAAACGTGTTGGTTGTTTCAATTGCGGGCCTGGCTTTGGTCCTGCCCGCTTTGGCGTCGGATCGCGAGGATGATATTGGGCGTGTCGAAAAAGCGACCCGGGTCTTCCACGAGATCATGGCAACGCCCGACAAGGGCATTCCCCAAGACCTGCTGGAAAAGGCGAAATGCATTGCCATTATTCCAGGAGAGGAGAAGCTCGCCTTCATATTCGGAGGCAACTACGGCAAGGGGCTGGCAAGCTGCCGAACCGCCAATGGCTGGAGTGCTCCGATGTTTGTGGCTGTCGGAGGCGGGAGCGTCGGCTTCCAGATTGGCGGCTCCTTCACCGACGTGGTGATGCTATTCATGAACGACCATGCCTTGCAAAGCCTGCTGAGTGACAAATTCAAGATCGGCGGCGACGTAACCGTGGCAGCCGGGCCGGTGGGGAGACAGGCATCCGCCAACACGGACTTGAAGCTCAATGCGGAGATCCTGAGTTACTCACGCAGTAAAGGAGTCTTTGCCGGGGCCAGCGTGGATGGCGCTGTCGTGCAGGCCGACCACAGCGGAGACAAAGCCATGTACGGCTCCGATGTCACCCACCAGGAAATCCTTCGCGGCGGAGTTGTGGCGCCTGAGTCGGCGCGCCGGCTGTTGGAGGAACTCGGCCGTTATTAGGCAAACCGTGAAAACGGCGGCCGTTAAAGGCGCCACTTGCGGCCGCCGGCATTGCGACGGCGCCGGAGTTCCCACCCCCTCCGGCGCCATTGCGGGATTGCGACTTGACCGCAGCGAACCTAAGGAGCAGGGAAGAGTAACTTCACAACCGCCGCCGTGGCGCGCGCACTCTGGCGTGCCGCCTGGAGTCTCTGCCTGCGATACCGGCCTTGACCGGCACGGGATTGTCACCAGGAGCACAGGGCTACTTCCACCCAATCATTACCTTTCCGCCGCGATCTGCCACCTCTTCCGACACCGGCCGAAATGGAGCGAGGGGGCAGCGGTGGGTAAGACGGTGGTGAGCAGCCAGACGATTGACCGGGTCACCGCGAAGGTTGGCCGCAAGCTCTACGGAGTGCTGTTCTGGCCGGTCTGCGCCGCATCCTGGAGGCAGCACAGGCTATGGTCGGCGATGCTTTGGCGGCAACGCCGGATCGGAGCGACAAATCATGAGCAAACAGGCCCGTGCCGGCCACCCCATATACAGTCTCCTACCCACGGAAATCGAGGGGTTCGACTCCCTGGCGGAACTCGCCCTGGATATGCGCTGGTCGTGGAATCACGCTACCGACGAAGTGTGGCGGCAGCTTGATCCCGACCTCTGGGCGATCGCGCATAACCCCTGGGTCGTGCTGCAGACGGCCTCGCGCGACCGGATCGAACGGGTGTTAGGAGACCCGGTTTTCCGCAAGAACGTCGATGGTTTGGCCGAAGCCAGCCGGCAGGCGGCGGAAGCGCCCGCATGGTTTCAGCGGAATCATGCGGAGGCTCCACTGACCTCGGTCGCCTATTTCAGCATGGAATTCATGCTGAGCGAGGCTCTGCCCATCTACTCGGGCGGGCTCGGGAATGTGGCCGGCGATCAACTCAAAGCCGCCAGCGATCTGGGTGTGCCGGTGGCCGGCGTGGGACTGCTCTACCAGCAGGGCTATTTTCGCCAGGTGATCGACAAAAACGGAGAGCAACAGGCCCTCTACCCGTATAACGATCCCGGACAATTGCCGATCACGCCATTACGCCAGCCAAACGGGGAGTGGCTGCGGCTGGAGATCGCGTTGCCTGGATACTCCGTCTGGCTGCGCGCCTGGCAAGTCCAGGTCGGCAGGGTGAAGCTCTACCTGCTGGACAGCAATGACGCTGCGAACTTCCCAGTTCATCGGGGGATTACCAGCGAACTCTACGGGGGCGGGCCCGAGTTGCGCCTTAAGCAGGAAATGCTGCTCGGGATCGGCGGATGGCGACTGCTCCGCGCGCTCGGGCTCCAACCGGAGGTCTGTCATCTGAACGAAGGGCACGCAGCCTTCGCCGTCCTGGAACGCGCGCGGAGCTTCATGGAGGAGACGGGACAGCCCTTCGAAGTGGCCATGGCCGCTACCCGAGTCGGCAATCTTTTTACCACTCACACGGCGGTGGCTGCCGGTTTTGACCGCTTTGCTCCGGCCCTCATCGAGCAATACCTCGGTGGATACGCCAAGCAAAAGCTCGGCATTTCGCTCCATGACTTGCTGGCTCTTGGCCGTCAGAACGCGGACGACTCGTCGGAGCCTTTCAACATGGCCTATCTGTCCATCCGGGGGAGCGGGGCCGTGAATGGCGTGAGCCGCTTGCACGGGAAGGTGAGCCGGCACCTCTTTCTGCCTCTATTTCCGCGATGGCCGGAGGACGAAGTCCCGATCGGACACGTGACTAATGGAGTCCACACACCCACCTGGGACTCGGCCGCTGCCGACGATCTTTGGACCGAGACTTGTGGAAAGGACCGCTGGCTGGGGACGACGGAGACCCTGGAACAAGACATTCGCCGGGTCTCCGACGCCAGGCTCTGGCAATTTCGCAGCGCTGCCAGTAAGACTCTTGTCGAGTACGCTCGCGAACGGTTGTCCCGAGACCTGGCCGCGGCAGGGGCGCCCCCAGAGGATATCGAAGCCGCCAAGCATCTCTTCGATCCCAACACTCTGACGCTGGGCTTTGCGCGCCGCTTCGCGACCTACAAGCGACCGAACCTGCTCCTGCACGACCCCCAGCGCCTGCTTCGCTTGTTAACTAATAAGCAGCGCCCGGTGCAGCTCATCATCGCCGGCAAGGCGCATCCGGCGGACCAGGCGGGACAGGCCCTGATTCGGGAATGGATGCATTACATCCGGCGGCCCGAGACGCGCCCCCATGCGATCTTTCTCAGCGACTATGACATGCTTCTGACCGAGAACCTGGTGCAGGGGGTGGATGTCTGGATCAACACGCCACGGCGCCCCTGGGAGGCTTGCGGAACGAGCGGCATGAAGGTTCTGGTCAACGGAGGCATCAATCTATCCGAGTTGGATGGCTGGTGGGCGGAGGCCTACGCGCCGGAAGTCGGGTGGGCATTGGGAGATGGCCAGGAACATGGCGACGACCCAGCCTGGGACGCTGCCGAAGCGGAAGCCCTGTACGATCTGTTGGAACAGGAAGTAATTCCAGAGTTCTATACGCGCGGCGAGAATGGTATTCCGGCCGCCTGGGTAGCACGGATGCGGGAAAGCATGGCGCGGTTGACGCCGGCCTTTGCCGCAAGCCGCGCGGTGCGCGAATACTTGGAGCAACACTACCTCCCGGCTGCAGCCGCCTACCGTGAGCGCGCGGCAAATAAGGGCGCAGGGGGCAGGCAAGTGGTCGATTGGCGGCATGAAGTGGAGCGGAAGTGGGGCTCGTTGCGCTTCGGCGACTTGCGCGTCGAAACCAACGCGGACCACCACGTGTTTGAAGTCGAAATCTTTCTGAACGATCTCGATCCGAACGCGGCGCGAGTTGAGCTCTATGCGGACGGAATCGACGGCGGCGATCCCGTACGGGTGGAAATGAAGTGCGCGCGACCGCTGCCTGATGCCTCCCGCGGTTGTGTCTATCGCGCGACGGTACCCGCTACACGTCCAGCGCGAGACTACACCGCGAGAGTGGCGCCTCAGTGTTCCGGGGTGGCGGTTCCGTTGGAATCGGCTCGAATCCTATGGCAACGATGATCAAAACGGACCCATGCATCCTGACGATCAATGGCGGCTCCTCGAGCATCAAGTTCGCGGTGTATCGGCCGGCGAACCGCTGAAGAGAAGGCTCTATGGAACGGTAGATCGCATCGGCATGAGCGGAACGAATCTGACGTTCCATCTCCCGGCCACAAATCGGCGGGACACCCGCAGCCTCGACGCTTCCGACCACAAATCGGCAGCGACTTTTCTGATGGATTGGCTCGAAAAGCAGCATGGTTTCGAATCGGTCCGGGCTGTGGGACACCGCGTCGTCCACGGCATGCAACACACCGCGCCCGAGATGGTCACCCAGGAGTTGTTGGATGAACTGCATCGCATCAGCCCGTACGACCCGGACCATCTGCCCAGCGAAATCGAACTGATCGAGACGTTCCGCCGGCGTCATCCGAAGCTGCCCCAGGTGGCCTGTTTTGACACGGCGTTTCACCGCACCATGCCGCGTGTCGCCAAGCTGCTTCCCATCCCGCGTTGCTACGACGCGAAGGGAGTGCAACGTTACGGCTTCCACGGCTTGTCCTATGCCTTTCTGATGGAAGAACTCGCGCGCTTGGGCGACCCGGCGGCAACGAGTGGCAGCGTCATCCTCGCTCATCTGGGCAACGGCGCAAGCATGGCCGCCGTGCGCGACGGCAAGAGCATTGACACCAGCATGGGCTTCACTCCGACGGCGGGATTGGTGATGAGCACCCGCTCCGGCGATCTGGATCCTGGGTTGGCGCCATATCTGGCGCGAACCGAGCACATGACCACAAAACAGTTTTACGAAATGGTCAACCACAAGTCCGGCCTGCTCGGAGTTTCTGAGATCAGTTCCGACATGCGAGACTTGCTCGCTGCGGAAGCCCATGATATCCGAGCCGCGGAAGCCGTGGCCCTGTTCTGTTATCAGGCGAAGAAGTGGATTGGCTCCTTCGCCGCCGCGCTCGGTGGGGTGGATACGCTCGTGTTCGCCGGAGGTATCGGCGAAAATGCCCCACTCGTCCGCGCGCGCATCTGCGATGGACTGGGCTTCCTCGGCATCGCGCTGAGCGAGTCGCGCAATGTCGAAACTCCCGGGGTGATTTCTACGGACGCCAGCCGGGCCACGGTTCGCGTCATTCGAACGGACGAAGATCTGATGATTGCGCGGTCGGTGTGCCGCATTCTCGGACTTGGCATGGCCAGCGCCAAGAGCGAGACGAAAGGGACTTTATGATGAACCACGGATACGGATGGATGGGCGGATGGGCGGGCGGAGGAATGTGGACATGGACCGTAATTGTCGTAGTGGCGGTGCTCCTGCTGGTCCTCGTGATCAACAAGGTGTCCCACAAATGATCGTGCGTTTGCGACCCGCCCGAGATGGCAACGGTTCGGCAGGAAGGAAAGTCTGATGCCGGTCAAATTATCCAGCGACGAATCCGCGAGTAAAGTGGAGCACGGCAACCGCTCGACGGCGAAGGTTGAATCCTCCACGGCCAACCCCGTCTACACGTGCCCAATGCACCCGGAAGTCCAGCAGAACCATCCCGGCGAGTGTCCCAAATGCGGCATGACGCTGGAGCCGAAGACGGTGACAGCGGGTACGGATGACGATGAGAACGCCGAACTGCGCGACATGACGAAGCGCTTCTGGTTCGGCGCCGCGCTGGCGTTGCCGGTGTTCGGCCTGGCGATGGCTCACTTAATCCCGGCACTGGCCAGACAGTCCTGGGTGGATAGCAGCGTCTCACGCTGGGTGCAATTTGCGCTCGCCACACTCGTGGTCGGATGGGCAGGCTGGCCGTTATTGCACCGTGGCTGGCGCTCCATCGTGACGCGTCACTTGAACATGTTCACGCTCATCTCCATCGGCGTGGGTGCGGCATTCGTCTTTAGCGCCGTCGCGATGCTCATGCCCGGCATATTCCCTCCCATGATGCAACACGAGGGAAAGGTTGCCATCTACTTTGAATCCGCGGCGGTGATCGTTGTGCTGGTGCTCCTCGGTCAGGTGCTCGAACTCCGAGCCCGCAGCCGCACGGGCAGCGCCATCAAAGCGTTGCTGAACCTCGCGCCGGCCACCGCGCGGCAGGTCGCACCGGGAGGCGATCATGAAG
>Ga0187848_10003568_pt1 | contig 11294 bp, 3 predicted proteins | sample June2016WEW_4_40_FD_132424 | JGI IMG/M metagenome (GOLD analysis project Ga0187848, IMG submission 132424) | Peatland microbial communities from SPRUCE experiment site at the Marcell Experimental Forest, Minnesota, USA - June2016WEW_4_40 | ecosystem: Environmental > Terrestrial > Soil > Wetlands... | reverse complement strand
GTTTACCAACACCACCGCGGCGGGCATCGAGCTGTGGATCGGCGACACCACCGGGAAAACGCACCGGGTGGAAGGCGTTCGCATCAACAGCGTGATGGGAGGCGGAGGCCGGGGCGGCGGGTCGAGCGACGTGCAGTGGATGCCGGACAACAAGACCCTGCTGGTAGAGATCGTCAGGCCCGGCCGCGGCGCCGCCCCGCGCGAACCGGTACCCACCGGGCCGCACGTGCAGGAGAGCTTGGGCGGTGGCGCCCCGGCTCCGACGCTCGAAGACATGCTGGCCAGCCCGCACGATGAGGACCTGTTTGTCTACTACGCCACGTCGCAGCTTGCCATGGTGGATCTGGATAGCGGCAAGCTGGCGCCGTTCGGCAAGGCGGGCATCATCGCTTCGGCTCGCGTCTCGCCGAATGGCAAGAACCTGCTGGTGACGACCATTCACAAGCCGTTCTCGTATCTGCACTCGGCCGGCTCGTTCCCGCGGGAGATCGAAGTCTGGGATCTGACCGGCAAGGTCCTGCACAAAGTGGCGAGCATTCCCCTGGAAGACAAGGTGCCAATGAACGGAGTGATGACCGGCCCGCGAAACCTGATGTGGCGGCCGAGCGAACCGGCCACGCTGGTTTGGGTGGAGGCGCTGGACGGCGGCGACTTGCGGAACAATGCGCCCTTCCGCGACCACATCCTGGCGCTGAAGGCGCCGTTCACCGGCGAGCCGCGCGAAGTCTTCAAAACCGAGCAGCGCTTCAGTGGGATCCAGATGGGCGCCAAGGGCGGCTTCGCGCTGGTTTCGGACTCGGAGCGCAGAACGCGGCGCGTGCGCACGTTCGAGATTGATATGGACCAGCCCGACCAGGCCGCGAAGTTGATCTGGAGCCGTAACAACCAGGACCGCTACCACGATCCCGGCACGCCGCTCGGCAAGACGATGCCCAACGGCGAATCGGCCATCCTGCGGGACGGCGACAGCATTTTCCTGGCCGGCCCTGGTTCTTCGCCCACCGGCGACCACCCGTTCCTGAACCGGTACAACCTGGCGACCCGGAAAACCGACCCGCTGTTCCAATCGGACGACGACCATTACGAAACCGTCGTCGCGCTGCTCGACGACCACGCCGGCAAGTTCCTGACGCGGCGCGAGAGCCCCACCGAGCCGCCGAACTATTTTGTGCGCACGCCCAACGGCGCGCCGGCAGCGGTGACCCGTTTCCCGGATCCGCAGCCTTCCATTCGAGGCATCCGTAAGGAGTTGGTCAAATACAAACGGGCCGACGGCGTGGAACTTTCCTTCACGCTATACCTGCCGGCGAACTACCAGCAGGGCGTGCGGCTGCCGACGGTGATCTGGGCCTACCCCTACGAATACAACGACGCCGATACCGCCAGCCAGGTGAGCGGCTCGACCAAACGCTTCACCGAAATGCGCGGATACTCCGAACTGTTTTTCGCGCTGGAAGGCTACGCGGTTCTGGCCAACACGGCCATGCCGATTGTGGGCAGCGACCCCGACACCGTGAACGACGGCTTCGTCGACCAGGTGGTGATGGACGCGAAGGCGGCCATCGATAAAGCGGTCGAGATGGGGGTGACCGATCGCGCGCGTGTCGGTGTGGGCGGCCACAGCTACGGCGCGTTCATGACGGACACTCTGCTGGCGCACTGCGATTACTTCCGGGCAGGCATCGCCGAGAGCGGTGCGCCCAACCGTACGCTGACACCGTTCGGCTTCCAGAGCGAGCGCCGGACCATCTGGCAGGCGCCCGAGACATACCTGAAAATGTCGCCCTTCATGTACGCCGACAAGATCAAGGCGCCTGTTCTGTTCATTCACGGCGAAGCGGACGATAACAGCGGCACCTTCCCGATTCAATCCGAGCGCATGTATGAAGCGGTGCGCGGCAACGGCGGCATCGCGCGCCTGGTGTTCCTGCCGTTCGAAGCCCACGGCTATCGCGGCAAAGAGACCATTGAGCACGTGCTGTGGGAGAAGTTCACGTGGTTCGATAAATACGTGAAGAATGCGGGCACGGCGACAACCCCGAGCGCGAAGGATCGCTAGCGCCCGCTTGCGCATCGTCCCAACGAGAATTTTGTTCTCGTTGCGTTAGTTACGCGGCAACCTTGAGGCCAACAGCGTGCAGGAGTGCATCCAGAACGTCGCGGATGCGTTGATACAGGCGGTCCAGTTGGCACCTCCGTCGAGGAATGCCGCTACTTTCTGATCCTCGCCAAGGACCTCGGCTACGGTGATGTCGAAACGCTCTCCACCATGCTGGAACAAGTCAGCCGACTCCTCGGCGCGCACGCCGCTGCCATTCTGGCTTCTGTCTCCTGACTTCCTCGACTCCCATATCCCGTTAGCCGGGGCACGAAGCCGCAACACCGGCAAGTTCAACTCCGTGACCGTCGGAGAGCGATCTCAGAATTGCAGCCGGACCGCCATCTGTATCTGTCGCGGATCTTTCGCCGAGAAGATTCTCCCGAACGTCGAGGGTTGATCCGCGAAGGCCTGTGGCAGATCGAAATTCGCCCGGTTCAGCGTGTTGAACGCCTGAACCTCTCCCACTAACCTGAGTCTCTCCGCCAGCGCAAAATTGCGGCGCAATGAGAAATCGGTTGTGAACAGTCCCGGCCCCCGAAGGATGTTGCGTCCGGCATCGCCCCAGGTGTACTGCGGTGGAACCGCAAAAGCGGTGACGTCGAACCATTCCTGCGGCGAGGGGTTCGCCAGTGAGGGTTTATGCACAACGTTCGGACGGTCGACGCCAAAGTTGCCGCCGGAGTTGCCGGTGTTGCTGTTGTCCGACGAGAGCATCGGCGTGAATGGCTGGCCGGATTGAGCGGTAATAATCCCGCTGAACTCGAATCCGCGCGTCCAGCGTGTCGCGCCGGGGATCTGATAAACCAATGCGATGGTCGCCCGATTGGGCATGTCGTAACTCGAAAGACCTCGCTCGAGCCGGTAGTTGTGGCTGTCCTGCGGAAAGTTCTGATCCGATGTAGTGGGCAGGAAGGCCGAAGTGTCGTCGATGGATTTGGAAATTGTGAAAGCTGCCAGCACCGAAAGACCGCGCGCCATGCGGCGATTGAACGACATTTGCAACGACTGGTACTCGGAATTTCCACCGCTCTCCGTCATGAGGATGTTGCTGTAACCCGGATAAGGCGAGCGGGTCGAGATATCCGCCGGCCCGGGCAACACAGGCTGGTTGATGTCGAGCGATCGCGGCAGGTGCGTTCCCTTGGATGCGGCGTAGGCCGCGCTGAAAACGCCCAGGTGCTCGACCTCTTGCTGGACGTTCAGATTCCAATGCTGCGTGTACGAAGGCACGAAGTCGGGGCTGACGAAACTCAACTGGGCCGGGGGCACATACCCGTTACTGGTGTCGAACGGGTTTGCGAGCGTGAGGAACGACGTCTGCGGGAAGAAGACCGATACCGTAAAGTACGGCGGATTGAAGTAGAGCGACGAGTTCACCACGAACATTCCGGAGTCGTAGTACAGGCCGTACCCGCCGCGCACCACGGTGTTTTTCAGGGGAGACCAGGCGAACCCGACGCGTGGAGCGAAGTTATGAGGAGCCGGCCGCGTACCTGATCGCGACAAACCATTGGTGCCCACTTGTTCGGTCGTGCCGTCTTTGAAATCGAAGGTCGCCATGCGGTTCGTCGGATCGGTTGGCGGAGTGTCATACTCATACCGCACACCCAGGTTGAGCGTCAGGTTCCGCGTCACTTTCCAGTCATCCTGGAAATAGCCGCTCCAGGATTGTCCGCGCAGCGTTTGCGGGCCGGTGTATTGAGACTGAATGCCCAGTGTCGGCAATCCCACCAGCAGGTCGCCGATTCCTGCGCCGGTCATGGCGCCGGTGAAGTTGATCTGGCCGCGGCTGTAAATCTCAATGTAAGCGTTGAGTTGCAGAATGCGCGCTTCGCCGCCGGCTTTCAGGCTGTGAGCCCCGCGAATGACCGAGAAGTTGTCGACCAGTTGGTACGTATTGTCGTGGCGGTCGATGGGCAGCGAAGCAACGTCCCCCACGCGCGAGTAACCGGTTATCGAGATTCCGGGGTAGCCGAAATCCCTGGGAACGGTGGGAAGGTAGTTGACGCCCCACAGGCTGTTCACGTTCACCTGATTATTCTGGACCAGGATCTGCCGGATCTCGCGGCTAAAACCGGCGATCAGTGAATTCACGGCGCGCGCGCCAAACGTCTTCTGATAATGGATCATGGCGTTGTGGCCGCGATCGTACACGTAATCGCCGAAGCCCGGCAGTTGCACCTGGTTTTCGGCAAAAGGCTCGAAGAGATCCTCGCGGCCGTAGGTATAACGGAAGGTGAGTTCCGCGGAGCCGGAGAGACGATGGTCGATGCGTGCGCTGCCCTGGTTCTGATTTCCCGTGTATACGGGTGAGCTCTGGTAGTTTCCGCCGGTGCCCGGCAGATTCGGCAGCGGGAACAATGCCAGCACCTGGCTCGCATGGGGAGAGATTTCCGAGCGGGGAACGATGTTGCCCGGAAACGGATTTCCGCTATACGGATCGGATACCACCGTGCCGAGGCTCGAAAGATCTCCGGTCCTGACCGCGGCGGTGGGCACGGTTCCCAGTTGAGTCTGTCCCTGCAGTTCCCGCAGCCCTTCGAAGCTCACGTAAAAGAAGGTGCGGTCTTTGCGGATCGGACCGCCGGCCCCGGCGCCGAACTGGTTGCGGATGTATTGCGCCCGGTCGGAGCTGTCGAAGAAGTTCCGGGCGTCAAGGTCGCGGTTCCGCAGGTAGTCGTAAAGCGTGCCGTGAAGCTCATTGGAACCGGAGCGGGTGATCACGTTCACCTGGCCCGCCGAAGCTTTCCCGTATTCGGCGTTGTAGGAGTTCGTGGCGATTTTGAATTCCCGAATCGCGTCGATTGAGGGCTGCAACACATAGCCGCCGTTGTCCGAATCGCTATTATCGACGCCATCGAGAAGATAGTTGTTGGCTTCTTCGCGGCCCCCGTTGGCGTGCATCGCGAAAGTGCCGCGGGTGGATAGTTCCGAATCCTGAACCGGCGGAACAACGCCGGGCGTCAACAAGGCGAGCTGCAGAAAATCGCGCTCGTTGAGCGGCAGCGACTCAATCCGGGATTGGTCAAGCACGGCGCCGAGTTCGCTCGACTCGGTGTTGATATTCAGCGTGCGGCCCTGCACCACGATCTTTTCGCCTTTGCCCGCCAGAGCCACCCGCACGTCAAGGCGCGCGCGGTGGTCTACCTCGACCCGCACGCCTTCTGTTCGCATCGGCGCGAAGCCAGTGGCGTTCACCGACAATTGATACTCGCCGGGGGCCAGTTCCTCGAACAGATAAAAGCCCGCAGGGTCAGTCTGAGAGGAACGCTGGAAGGAGCGCCCGACGCTCTGCAGGCTGATGGACGCACCCGGAACAACCCGTTCCGAGGGATCGAGAACGTAACCGGAAAGCGATCCGGTGCTGACCTGTCCCCACACCTGAGAAACAGACAGCAGCAGAAGACTGATGGCGAGGCGCATATGTTTCTGGCAAGTACCCGGCAGCCCGAACCCCCCTGCCAGTAATGCGCCAAAACCCAAAACCAAAACGGCTCTCGGGGCAAAACGTGGTCAGGTAAGGACAATATAACATAGCGGCGGTGAATCCTTCCGCGCCCGGTGCGGACAGCAGCCATGTCCGGCCGCCTACGCCGATTGCGGCAGGACCACCGACACGGTCGTACCGCGCCCTCCCTCACTCGATATCTGCACATCGCCCCCGTGCAGGAACACGATCTGCCGAACGATCGCCAGTCCCAATCCCGCGCCCCCTGAGTTGCGTGAGCGCGCCGGGTCCGCTCGATAGAAACGGTCGAAGACCCGGGGCAGGGCGTCGGCGGAAATTCCCGATCCCGTGTCGCGAACCTCGATCCAAATCTGTCCACCCTGCTGGCGCGCGCTTAGCCAGATGCCGTCGCCCGCCGAACAATGCGCCAGCGCATTTGACACCAGGTTCCCGATCGCTCGCTGGAGCAACGCCCGGTCCACGTCTCCCCACACGCTGTCCCCGACGCTCGCCGTCAGCGTCACGCCCATCTCCGTGGCCGTCGCCTCGTAATAGTCGCGAAGATCCGTCAGCAGCCGGCCGAGATCCTCCCGCGTCCGTTTCAGGTGATCTCCAGGGCTTTCCGACCGCGCCAGGAAAAGCAGCGACTCGATCAGTTCCGAGAGCCGCACCGATTCCTCCAGACACGATGCCAGCACCTCGCCGTACTCCTCCGGCGTACGATCGCGCGCCAGCGCCACTTCCGCTTCACCGCGAATGTTGTTTACCGGAGTTCGCAGTTCGTGAGCGATGTCCGCCGAGAAGCGGGATAGGCGGCCGAAAGATTCTTCCAGCCGTTCCAGCATGGCATTGAAAGCCTCGGCCAGCACAGCCACTTCCACCGGATAACCCTCGGCCCGGATCCGCTCGTCGAGCGTGCTCGAGCTGATGTGGCGGGCGGTTTCGGCGACCTCCCGCAACGGCCGCGTGCCCCTGCGGGCGATTGCGACACCCACGCCCGGACAAAAGACGAGGGCCGCAGCCAGTACCGCCCAAACCCAGACTCGTTGCCTCCCAAGCACTTCCTGTTCTTGCGTCAGGTCCACTGCCACCTGGAGCGTCCACACGTCCTTATGCGTTGAGTCGCGCGTCAGCCGGGCCACAATCGCCCGATACGGCGCGCCGCCGGGAGAATCGATCCAGAAGATGCCTTGCTGACCCGCCGCCTGGGCGAGGCGCGACGTACTCAGATCCCGGTCCATCCCCGGCGTGGTTGACAACGCCGCGCCGCTTGCGTCGAGTACCCGGACGTAAAATTTCTGGTACCGCCGCACCGCCGAATCGATCTCTACTTCCTCGTGCAGCGCCTGCGAATCGCTACCCCGCTCGCGCACCAGGGCCCGGCACACGTCCAGTTCATCCAGCAGCGATTGCTCCGAGATCTTTCTCAGGTTATTCGCCAGGCCCAGATAGAGCAACCCGGTGGCCGCGGTCACCACCAGGAAAGATGCCATGGTGTACCACGCGGTGAGCAGCAACGCCAGCGACGCGCCGCCCGGCCTTCCTCCGCGCGGGCTAATTCCTCTCAGGGTCTTCGAGAACATATCCAACCCCCCGGACCGTGCGCAGCAGCTTTCGCGGAAAAGGGTCGTCCACCTTGCTGCGCAGGCGCCGCACGTTCACATCCACCACGTTGGTATCCCCGTGGAAGTTCATGTCCCAAACCGATTGAGCGATCAGCGTACGAGTCAAAACTTCCCCGGCTCGGCGCACCAACAGCTCGAGCAGTGTGAATTCCCGCCCCGTGAGGTCAAGGCGCTGACCGGCGCGAGTGGCTCTGTGCCCGTCCATATCGAGTTCCAGGTCGGCCACCCGGAGCGTGCTCGCTTCCCGCACCGGCGGCCTGCGCAATATGGTCCGCGCGCGCGCCAGCAGTTCGGAGAAGGCGAACGGCTTCACCAGGTAGTCGTCGGCTCCCAGCTCCAGTCCCTTGACCCGGTCCCGTACCTCGTCGCGCGCCGTCAGGATGAGGACCGGCGTCTGCAGTCCGGCTCCGCGCAGCCATGTGAGAACGTGCCAGCCGTCCATACCCGGCAGCATGATGTCGAGCACGATGAGGTCGAAGGCCCCGGCCTGGATCTGCCGCATGCCATCCGGGCCATCCAACGCCACGCTCGCCACGAAGCCGGCCTCGCTGAAGCCTCGCTTTAGGAAACTCGCCGTCTTTACTTCATCTTCTATGATCAGCAGCTTCATGGAGCGGACCAGAACCGCCATTGTACAGCGTGTCGATTGTCTCCGCCGTTGGCGGGAGTCTTTTCGTTCAGTAAAATGACAATATCCGCTCAGAAGATTGACAATATTTTAATCTTTACGTAATCTGGTTGAGCGGAGGATAGACAAATGAGGAAACGAGTGATTCCGCGGCTGGCCCTTTGTCTACTGTTTTGCGTGGCGCAGGCAAGTGTGTGGGCGCAGAATGCGCGAAGCACCATCAACGGCCGAATCCTGGACAGCAGCAATTCCGCCATTCCAAGTGCTACCGTCACCGTGACCGAGCAGAACACCGGCCTGCGTTTTACGGCACGCTCTCAGATTGACGGCGAGTTCCTGGTGCCCGATCTCCTTTCCGGGACGTATCGCATCTCCGGCGAGGCGAAGGGGTTCAAAGTGCTGACCGTGGAAGGTCTGAAGCTGGATGTCGGCACGACATTGACGCAGGACCTGAAGCTGATAGTCGGGGACATTACGGAGACCGTCACCGTCGCGGGCACGACTAACCTGACGGAGAGTACAGGCAACACCTCCGGCACAACGGTCGACGGGAGCCACGTGCTGGAGATTCCCATGATTGACCGGCTGGCATTCAGCTTGATGAACCTGGTGCCGGGAGCATATTACCAGCAGGTGGTGGTGGATAATCCCTGGTACAACACGTATTCCGGAATCGTGATTGGAGGGGCGCGCCAGCAGGACGTCATGTCGACGCTTGACGGCGTGGACATCCACGGCAACGTAGGAATTGCGGGCGCGCTCGGTCCGGTCATGATCAATCCGCCGCCGGACGCGATCCAGGAATTCCGTGTGGAGACCAATAACCTGTCCGCGGAATATGGCCACGCCGCCACGTCCTGGGTGAACGCGGTCATCAAGAGCGGGTCGAACGCGCTGCATGGCGACGTTTACTGGGTGGTCCGGAACGATCTTTTCGACGCTGCCGGTTGGGGGAATCCGAGTAAGCCGAAGCTGCGGCGCAACACCGCGGGCGGCACGGTCGGGGGCCCGATCCGGAAGAACAAAGCGTTCTTCTTCTTCGCGTACGAGCATGTCTGGAACGACCTGGGAAGTTCGACACTGTCCAACCTGGGGCTGCCGGCCTGGCGCACGGGAGACTTCTCGACCGCGACGCGGGATGCCGGTGGTTCGGCGGTGCTGGTTCCGATCTACGATCCCGCCAGCGGCGGGAAAACGCCGTTCCCACAGAACATTATTCCCACCAGCCGTTTGGACCCGGTGGCATTGAAAGCGGAGGCGTACGAACCGTATGGGAACCAGGCCCCCACCGATCCGTTCAATAACACCGGTAATTATCAGAGCTACCCGGTGGGCCTTTACCGCGAACCCTCCTACATCGGGCGCGTCGATTACAACCTCGATTCGAACACCAAACTGTTCGTGAGGAGTCTATACCAGCACGTCCTGGCGAATTTCGGCGCCGACCCGGCGTACGGCCCGGCGAGCTCGGCGCAGGTGGACACCCAGGTCAACCAAAACTATGCGTTGAGAGTTACGCACCTGTTCTCTCCGACATTCTTCGGGAGCTTTACAGCCGGATTCCTTCGCGGCGCCCAAGTGGTGGGAAACATCGACAACCCAAGCATCGACTACCCGCAACTGTTAGGGCTCACGAACGTTCCCGGGCCGCAATTCCCGAACTTCGGGATCTCGGGAGGCCTGGTGCCGGTGACGTTTTCCGGAGGCGGTCCGAACCGCTTCGCGAAAATCGACAGCACGGACTTGACCGCCAACTTCACCAAGACCCTCGGCCGGCACACCTTGAAATTCGGAGGGCAGCATAACCGGCTGAGCGCGAACGTGAAGACGGCCGACGGTTCGTCGGGGAGTTTCTCCTTCAATGGCCAGTACACACAGGGCGTGGGAAGCAATGGGTTGCCGTTAGCCAACACCGGAATCAACCTGGCGGATTTTCTGTTGGGCGATTATGTCAGCGCGACGGTTAGCGCCACACCCCCGACGGGACAGCGGGTGCGAATTTACGGCGCCTATTTCCAGGACGAGTGGCGCGCCACTCACAAACTTACGTTGACCCTGGGGCTGAGATACGAAACCGTGTCGCCGCCCTTCGAAGTCCACAACCGAATGCAGAGTTTCGACCCGTCTGTGCCCAACCCGCTTGCGGGACAAAACGGCATTCCGGCCGGCGCGATGGGCATCACCATCTTTGAAAATCGAAACGGACAGGGCAAATACCTGTGGAACTGGGACAAGAACGGCCTGGTGCCGCGGGCCGGTTTCGCCTACCGGTTAGCGAACGAAACGGTGATCCGCGGCGGCTTTGGGATTTACTTCGAAAGTCCGGTTCTGCCGGAGGAGTATTCCGGCCTGTTGGGCTTCTCCCAGAGCTATACGGCTACCTACAGCCCCTCGAATCCCTCGCCTCCGCTGAAGAACGGAATTCCCGCGGGAGCGATCCTGTTTCCTCCCGAATCGAGCCTGACACCTACGTTCGGCGATTTGGGGACAAGTTTTCCGCAATCCTCGATCAGCTTCGTGTATCGGAATAAAGCACTTTCTTACGTCGAGCAGTTCGACTTTATGTTGCAACACCAATGGAGGGGCATGCTTTTCGAGGCCGGTTACCTGGGGACGCTGGGACGCCATCTCACGGGCAATCTGAATCTCAACGCGGTGCCTCAGGGACTGCTTTCACAGACCAGCGTTCCCATCCAGTTGCGGCGGTCTTTCACCGAGTTTTCGGGATCGAACGCTACGGTTTCGGCTTTGCAGGACACCTTCGGAGTTTCCGACTACAACGCCTTCACGTTCAAGTCCGAGCGACCGATGAACCACGGCGTGGCATGGGCAGTGGCGTATACGTGGTCGAAGTGGCTCGACAACCAGCCGCCCGGCGGAGTTTCCTCCGTCTCTCCGGTGCTTACCACGGCGAACCTGATGAACATATACAACATCGCCGGGGAGAGATCGCTTTCGACGAACAACATTCCGCAGCGCCTGGTGTTCTCGCCGATCGTGGAATTACCGGTGGGAAAGAACCGGCGCTTTTTGGACCGGGGCGGTTTGACGAACGGCGTCTTGGGCGGCTGGGAGGTGTCCCTCATGGGAACCTTGCAGTCGGGGCCGACGTTGAGCCCGGTGGTTCTGAGCGGGGGATCGAACATCCTGGGTGATCCGGAGCAGACGGAGCGGCCGAACCTGGTCGGAAACCCGGCCTCGCCGAACCAGTGGAAGCCCGCCGCGGGCGTCCGGGGAATTCAGTTCTTGACCGCGGCGGCGTTTGCCGTCCCGTCGGCTTACACTTACGGCAACTCGGCGCGCACTCTGCCGGATGTTCGAGGGCCCGGCATGAGCCAATACAATATTATGCTGAGCAAGAACTTCCGATTCGCGGAGCGGTACCGCATGCAGTTTCGATGGGAGGTGACCGACGTGTTTAACACGCCCATGTTCGCATTGCCGGATATGAACGTGGGGGACGGGACGTTCGGCGTGATCACCGCGACTGAC
>Ga0187848_10003565_pt1 | contig 11298 bp, 8 predicted proteins | sample June2016WEW_4_40_FD_132424 | JGI IMG/M metagenome (GOLD analysis project Ga0187848, IMG submission 132424) | Peatland microbial communities from SPRUCE experiment site at the Marcell Experimental Forest, Minnesota, USA - June2016WEW_4_40 | ecosystem: Environmental > Terrestrial > Soil > Wetlands... | reverse complement strand
CTCAAGCTGCCGCTCGTTGCCATCGTGGACACGAATTGCGATCCCGACCTGGTGGATTTTCCCATTGCCGCGAACGACGACGCCATCCGGTCCATCCGCATGATTTTGGCCACGGTCGGCCAGGCCATCACGCTGGCGCAGGCGGAGTTTGAATCCAAACGTTCGCGCCGTCCGGCGGCGGAAGAAGCCGCGCCGGCTGAAGCACAACCCGCCGAAGCCGCGCCGGTTGCGGCGGTTCCGGTTGAAGCCGCTCCGCAGGCGACGGCTTGATTTGCCGCGGCCCGGGAGAATTTCCGGCTGCTTTTAACTTAACCAACAACTTATTCTATATGTCTCAAATTACTGCTGCTGATGTTGCCAAGCTTCGTGAAATGACGGGCGTGGGCATGATGGATTGCAAAAAGGCGCTGGCCGAGGCGAAGGGCGACCTCGGCGCCGCCGTGGACATTCTGCGCAAAAAAGGCCGGGCCACCGCCGCCGTGAAATCCGTGCGCGAAGCGCGGGAGGGCTCCATCACCCAATATATCGCGCCCGGCGGAAAACTCGGCGTGCTTCTGGAAGTGAACAGCGAGTCCGATTTCGTCGCGCGCAACGAACTGTTCCGCGCGTTTTGCGAGGAAGCGGCGAAGCGGTTGGCCGCCGATGCCAATGCCAGTCTGGAAACCGAACGCGAGGCGCTCGTCGCGAAAATCCGCGAGAACATCAAAATCGCCCGGTACGCGCGGATGGAGGTCGTCGGCAATGGACTCATTGCCGGCTACATTCACACCGGCGCGAAGGTCGGCGTGCTCGTCGAAGTCGGCGCGGGCAGGGCGGAAACCGCAGCCAAGGAGGAATTCAAGCAGCTCGTCAAGGACATCACGCTTCAAATCGCGGCAGGACATCCGCACGTGGTTTCGCGCGAACAAGTGCCGGCGAACGTGGTGGCGAAGGAAAAGGAAATCGCCGCCGAGCAGGTGAAGAACAAACCACCACAGGCCATCGCCAAAATCGTCGAAGGCAAACTGGAGAAATTTTACCAGTCTTATTGCCTCGTGGATCAGGGTTTTGTGAAGCGGAACTCCGAGGTCAGCCTGAAGGAACACGTGGCGCAAATTGCCAAGCAGCTCGGCGATGAAATCACCATCCGCCGTTTCGTGCGGTTTCAGGTCGGTGAAAGCGCCGCGTAAATCTGCAAAGTAAATCATTCAAAAGGCGTCCATCCCAGACGCCTTTTTGTTTTTAGCCGCGGAGCGGCGACCGGGAGCAGCCCACGGCGAAAAGCCGTGGGTTCGTTCATCAATAGCGTAAAAGCCCGGTAGGGACGACAGATTCGTGCATTAGCAAGGCCATTTCTTTTGCCCCTTCCGGGGCTTGGATGCATCCCAACCATTTTCCCACGGTTTCACCGTGGGCTACTGTCTGCCGCGCCTCCGGCGCTTACAAAATTACCAAAGGCGTCCGCGCGGGCGCCATTATTTTTGATTAGGATTAATTGACTTTAACTTGAATGAAATGTTTCTTTCCTTGTCGCGGACAACAACAAAAAGCTGCCTCTTCTCAGATAACTCGAATGAAATCATTACATCCAAAGTTTTCTTTGTTTTTGGATGGCCAATAATTTGAAACTCACCGAGGAAGAAATTGTTTGCCGCTATTTCATTCGTTCCACGGTAAACTCCGATTTTTGGTGCCCCTGCGTTGAGATCAAAAGTCACGTCTTTAAAACGCCAACCAGGAGATGGCCATCGCAAAAACATAACTGGCACAAATTGGCCATTTGTTTCAATTCCCACCGCTTCATATGCGAGAGGAAACTGTGGCTTACGGCCACTATCTTGCATTTCTACCAGTGGCGGTTGTTGTTCGACTAAAATCGGGCGGTCACGGATGTAAAATACATGCCCCGCTATGAGCAAAAATCCTGCAATAAACGCACATGTTTCTGCTAGTAACACCCGCGTCACGCTCGAATCAAGACACCGATATACAATCCAAAACGAAAATAAAAAGGGAAGAGACCAAACAATTATAGTCAAGACCCACACCGAATTGCTCCAATGACCACCGCTGTCTGACCAGCCCCAACCGATAAAAATGAATGCGTAAAGAAAATAAACGAAACCGAATGCCAATGCGACTAATGCCCCTGTGATTTTGAGGGTTTTCTCAAGCATTTGTTTTGGACACTAATCATTCACTTTCAAATTGTCCAGACGGCTTTGATTTGACCTCGCGTCGCCAGAATGTTAACAATTTCGGTGATGCCGCGCGCGCTTCCAGTTTTATGACGACCGCCAAAAAACCGAAATTTTCCCGGATTCTGCTCAAGCTCAGCGGCGAGGCGCTTGGTGGCGAAAACGGCGTCGGCATTTGCTCCCAGGCGGTGCGCCACATGGCCGGGCAAATCCGCGAGGTGCGCGAACTTGGCGTGCAAGTGGTCGTGGTCGTCGGCGGCGGGAACATTTTTCGCGGTTTGTCCGGCAGCGAACACGGCATCGAGCGCGCCACGGGCGATTACATGGGGATGCTGGCCACCATCATCAACGCGCTGGCGTTGCAGGACGCGCTGGAAAAGCTCGGCTCGCCCACCCGCGTGCAAAGCGCCATCGCGATGTCACAGGTCGCCGAGCCGTTCATTCGCCGTCGCGCGGTGCGGCACCTGGAAAAGGGCCGCGTGGTCATCTTCGGCGGCGGCACGGGCAATCCGTTTTTTTCGACTGACACCGCGGCCGCGTTGCGCGCCAATGAAATCGGCGCGGAAGTGATTTTGAAGGCGACGAAGGTGGACGGCGTTTACGATTCCGACCCGAAGAATAATCCGAAGGCAAAACGCTTCGTGGAAATCACCTATCTCGAGGCGCTGCAAAGGCAGCTCAAGGTGATGGACTCGACGGCGTTCTCGCTCTGCATGGACAACAAAATGCCCATCATCGTTTTTGATTTCTTCAAGCCGCATAATCTCCGTCGCGTGGTCATGGGTGAAAAAGTGGGCACGCTGGTGACGAATTGAAATGGCCGATAGGAGATGGAAGATGGGAGTTGGGGAACGCAGCCCATGCGGGCATTTAAATGTTTTGCCCCATCTCCCACCGGCAATCTCCCAACTCCTGATACCAATTCCCAGCGGGAATCAGTATATTGGCAGGGCGCGTCACTTCCGCCTTCGCAATGCTACGGCGGGACAAGCCGTGCGCGCCGCGATCGTTGTGCGGACGAAGCGGCGGGCAGCCGCCGTCGCGCCGTAGCGGCGCTTTGGCGCGCCGCGAAGGCGGAAGGACTGCCCGCCCTACCGGGATTTGTTCCGGTTGTCATTGAGAAATGGTATAATTTCCCATGCCTGAACTCCCGGAAGTCGAAGTGCTTGCCCGCCATTTGCGCCCGCTGATTCGCGGCAAAACCATTCGTGGTGTGAACGTGCGGCGCGCAAAGGTGCTGGCTCCGGTTTCGCTTCGCAAATTCCGCCAAACTTTGCTGGGCGCAAAATTCACCGGGCTGTCGCGTCGCGGCAAATATCTTCTATTTCAGCTTCGCGCGAAAACCGGCGGGGAACCGGTGACGCTGCTCGGACATCTGGGCATGACCGGCCGGATTTATCTCGCGCGGAAAAACGGGCGTCCGCCCCGGCACGCGGCGGTGGTGCTCGATTTGGGGGGAGAAAATTTGATTTACGAGGACACGCGCTATTTTGGCCGGTTGACGCTGGACACTTCCGCCGTGAAAAGGCTGGGGCCGGAGCCGCTCGACGGCGCCTTTGACAAATCGGCGTTCGGGCGGTTGCTGAAACGGTCGCGGCAGGCCATCAAAATCAAACTGCTGGATCAAACACTCGTTGCCGGCATCGGCAACATTTACGCGAGTGAAGCGTTGTTTCGCGCCCGCATCCCGCCGCGATTGCCGGCGCGAAGACTGACCGTGTCACAGGTCGCGCGGCTTTGGCGGGCGATTCGCAAGGTGTTGGCCGAAGCCATCGAATGCGGCAGCACCGTGCCATTGAACTTTGGCGGGGGCAGGTCGGACGGACTTTTTTATTTTGGCCGGGCGGCGGGTGCCCCGGATTATTACGAGGAGCGGTTGCGGGTTTATGATCGCGCGGGGCGGCCTTGTCCGGATTGCGGCGGCTTGATCAAGCGCATCCGGCAGGCTGGGCGGAGCACGTTTTATTGCCCGCGCTGCCAGTGCGCATGACGTGTGGTGGTGTCCAAATTTGGGTTGTAGTGTCGGCGCTGCGCGCCGATTCATTCGAGCCACCCGCCTGCGTCATGCTCCGGCGTGGCAAGCAGGCTCGACGCTACAGCAATTTGGGACACCGTCTGACGTGGAATCGGTTTGACGCGCAGTTCATGGGCTTGTAAATTCATTCTCCTTTGGATTCCAGAGTAGCTCAATGGTAGAGCGCGCGGCTGTTAACCGTGATGTTGTAGGTTCGAGCCCTACCTCTGGAGCCATTTTAAAAGCCCAATCTTTTCAAGGGTTTTTTCAAGGCGGGTAGGCAGTTTGAAGGCCAGTGACAGCTAAAGTGACAGCAAAAAATGATTAGCCGCGCTATCTTGTGCAAAACCCTTCCGAAATGAACACGCTTGTCCGGACGGCAGCATATTTTGATCAACTCAACGAACCTGTGTAGTAGAATGAACCTGATGGTTGGCTGCAACCCGGCCCTGAACCGACTCGACTACGAACTCCGCCGCGCTCGCCAGCGCCTGATGGACTATCAAGCCCTGCTCGAACAACAGAATTGAAGCAGGGGCCTTCCCAAGACTAACCCACGGAGTGGTATAGAAAAGTGAAGCCGGTCACATGCATCACTGCAGAAGAACGCGATAAAAGCGCCGTGGACTAGGGCCGATGGTGTTGGTCACGCTGAGGGTCGGGCTGGTGGCGGTGTTGGTGGCGAGGTTAAACCAATTGGTTGAAAGGAGATTGGTGGAATACTGGACCTGATAAACCAGACCGGTGAGCGAATTCCAAGTGAGTGAGACGGCGTTGGGGCTTGTTTTGGAGATTCTCGGGTTGAATGGTGGAATCGATATAAGAGTCACGTCGTCGAGGCCAAACAGGTTGGGGTCGTTTCGGCCACCGAATTGGAGGGTTGTATTGGTGCTGGTGGCAATGACATAGAAAACGAGGTTGGACCAATCGAAGGCAGGGGGATTTAGCAAATTGTAAATTGTGTTTGTGGTGACGCTGTTTGTGTTCCAATTGACAAGGAATTTTTCGGTAGTCCCATTCGTGGCGTTCATCAGCCAGAATGAAAGCACATAGCTTTGTCCCGCGACCGTCGGAATGCTTTGGGAAATGTAGCCCATAGCGCCGGCGGTTCCAAACACGCAGAAATTGGCGCCGGAATGAGGATTGAAGCCGGTATAAGTGCCGTCATCAACAAAATCGTAATTGAAAGTGGGATAGGGAGTTTCGTCATACATACCAATGTCGCCGGTTTGAGCCCAGTCAGGAAGCGAGTAAGGATAGCTTTCGAAGTCGCCGTTCAGGACCAAATTCTGTCCGGCCAGCAGGACAAATTGACGCGTACGGACGGCATGGCTGGTCTGGTTGGAGAACAGCACGCCGGTGGTGTAAGTCCCGGGAGACAAAGAGTAAGCGGCGGCATTCAGGCTGACTGTTACATAGGTTGCGGTATGGGAGGCCAACAGACCACCAGAGAGAGACGCAGTGAGCCATGAGGAGGTATTGATGAGGGACCAGTTCAGGGAGCTTGGGCTGGAATTGGTAAGCGAAAATGTCAGAGTATTGGCAGTAAAAGCGCCGCCAGCGGGACCAAATGCGACAAATCCCTTGCCCAGGACAACCGCCAGGGCGTCCCTCACTCCTGCCAGGGTGTCAATCAGGTCGTCGCCAGCCGGCGTGCCCCAGCCGGTACAGAGGTCGTAACCGGAGACGGCGGGGAATTCATTCACGCTGAAGGCCCAAAAATTGTTGCCCGTGGTAATGTCGTTGAAATCGGAGAGATAGCTGGCGCTTTTGCCAGTGGCATAGATGACCGGGTTGGCGAAGCCCACGGATGGGTAGCTATAGGTGGCGGCTTGTTGATTCGCCAGCGCAGCGAAGGCGGCCCATGCCGGCGCGGCGCAACTGGTGCCGCCAGCGGTATAGTCGCTGCCCTCGTCGGCCACGACAAAAACGTTGTCTGCGGTCATGGCCACGTCGGGAACGTTTCGCATGGTGGTGGAACCTTCATTGGCTGCCATGCTGATGCCTTGTTGCCAGCTAGGAATGGGAAAATTCTCGCTGATGCCGCCGGACACGCCGGCGCTGGAGTCTCCAGCGACAGCGCCACCCCAGTTCCAGGTGGTTTCCGAAACCCACGCCCCGCCCGGACCGGTGGTCGTCACGGTTGTTCCGCCGACTTCGGTGATGTTGGTGCTTTCGGATGGAAAGGGAATCCCGTTCACGAAGGCGTCCCCATCGCCCGAGGCATTGAAGAACGATTGCCCTTGCGCGTCCATTTGTTTGAAGATGTTTTCCGCCGTCAGATCCGGCACGTCGGGAGCTGAATCGCCCCATGAGCAACTGAATTGTTTCGGTGAATTAACAGTGTCATTGGCCATGGCATCTAAAAGGTCCTCCCAACTGGCGGTTTGGGGAGCTTCATATACGACAATTTTTGACAACCCCGGCGCGATGGACATGGCCACGTCAATGTCCAGGGACACTTCGTCGTTGCCACTCCCGGGTGAACTGATGCCACCGGCAACGGGGACAGTTGTCAGCGGAACTGACACGCCGGCAAGACTTTCGTAGGAAGAGACGTCACTTGGGTAATAATCGTCAAATTCCAGCAATCCTACAGTTTGGCCGGCGCCGGTCAGTGAAACGCCTGGAATGTACGCGGCCCTGAAATCGTTTCCCATGTAAGCGCCTTCCGGTCCGGAACCCGAACCGACTTGGTGGGCCATGTTTGCGGATGGTTTCAAGAAGGGTTTTTTGATTAGTTTGCTGCGCTTTAGCGCGTAATTATCCAGACCGCTGATATGAAGGATGGGCACGCTCAAATTGAGCGAGGGGACACTGTCCGGGCCGAAAAAAGTCCGGTTCTCCGTCGGATGCCGGTAGGTGCGCATGGTTAAATGAAAAACGCGTTCCACATCCGCGACAGAGCCGCTAATGTCCAGGACCATACGGTCGGAATGCTCCACAACAGTAAAACCGTTGGTGCCGAAGAAGTTCGCGACCGCTTGGTAATCCGATGCCGAGGGAGCGAATTGTTCGATGAATTGCTGCGGAGTGAGGTAGTGGCGATAATTAAGGCTGGCGGGGTCGTAAAGTTGACGCAGCAGATTGTCGAGGGCGCTTTCATTGCGCAAGGGCAGGCCAATGGAAAGATTCAAGCGCGTTTCCGCGGTAAGCCGGCCACTCGCGGACAAATGTGGGATCACCGGGGGCACGGAGCCTTGCAGAAATTGCGGGCCGGCGTTTTCCGCGTGGGCTGGAGTGCAAAATGCCGCCGCCAGGGCAATGACCACAGTCCAGTGCGCGGCCTTAATAAGAGATGGTTGTTTTTTCATGGCGTCTGAACGCTGCTGTTTGAGCCACCTCAGAGTAGCAGACATTGTCATGGTATTCAACGGGAAAGGAGTGACACAAAAGTGACATAGGAATTGCACCCAGCGTCATGCAGGACGAAACATTCTTTAACGTTTCAGTGCCATGTCAATGCCAGGGAAAAGACGATGATAGGACCCGGTGACTGGTTATGAAGATTTGGACATCATGCTTGCAGGCCACGTCTCGCTCCGGCGGCAGTGGCTGAGCTTGGACGTTAGGCGGCACTATAAGGTTTTCCACGCCTCGAATTACCCAGCGATATTCTTAAGGAAAAAGTTCTTTCTATGGAATGAGCAAGGGAGCCAATTTAAGCCGATTCGGCGGTTCTTTTCCCGATTTTGACTTCGTCTTCGTCAGGGATATTTGAGCCGGAAGAACTGGCTGCTGTTGGATCGTGAAAGCGTCACTTGATTCTGTCCGTTCGTGACCGCCGGGATGTTCGTTACGGTAAGCCAATTGGTCGTGGTCAAATCGGAATTTTTTTGAAACTCAAAACCTCCCGGAGGCGACACCCACGAAAGGACCACGTTGGTGCCGGAGGGCGCAATGCCCAACGCCGCCGGGGGCAGGGAAACCTCGAATATCGGGCTTATCAGATCGGTCACCGCAAAAATATTCGTGCCGCCCTGGATGGTGACGAAGCCGAAATATTGCCCCGGTGGGGTCGCCGGGTCGATCGTGATGCCAAAGACGACGTCGCTGTAGGTTTCAAAGGGCAACAGAATGCCGGGAACGTTCGCAAAGAACGCGTTCGTGTCCGCCGCGAGATGGCCGGTCGCCTCATCGATGAAATCGAACTGGATGTCGTTCAGGAACAGATTGTCGGTCAGGCTCGTGTTGATCAGCGTGCCAGTGAAGAAGACTTCATTGCTGCCAACGTCCGACTGCACTGCGGGGGTCAGGACGAATGCCAGGTCCGCCCGTGTTGGTGCGATGGACAGCAGCAGCGCCAGGCCGGACAAAAGCATGAATGGTTTCAGGCGCATGGTTCGTGTCCGTCAATGGCCCACCGCATACAACGTGGCGTTGTTGATCGCGTAAACGATGCCATCCACGCCGACGAGAGTGGGGGTATAGGCCTCGCCGAGGCCCGAGGTCAGCGTGTTCGTTTCCGAAAGCGTGTTGGAGGTCAAATCCCAGCGGTAGAGCTTGCCGTCCTCGTTGTTGGCCAACACGGATTTGGTGAATGGGTCAACGGCTGCCGTATTGATGCACCACTCATGCACGGCATTGGGGTAGGTGGGACGAAATTCGGCATCCGGCGTGGGCCCGGCAATGGTGATGACTTCCTTCATCACGTTGGTGGCTCCGGAGATGGGGTCCGTCATGCCGTTCTGCGGATCGAGGATGGCGATTTTATTGACGCCGTTGCCGCCGGTATCGGCGTAATTGTTATACTTGGTCATCAGCAAATACGGCGAACTGCCCTGGTAGGCAGAAACGAGTGAGGCGGATACGACGGATGCCGTGTCATCCCAACCGAACGCGCCGGGCACCTTGGTTTGGGTGAGTGTGCTGTTGAAATGCAGCAGCCAGCCGCGATCATGATTTGAATACCACGGATTCTCCAACACACCAAAATAAACGTCACCATCGGGGCCGACGGTGGGTGAGGCTGTCCCGTCGTCGGGCACAATGGAGTCATTGGCGGGATTCTTTACATCTTTGAGGCGAACCCTGGCCAGGGGCACGAGTGTCCGGCTATCCACAGCGACGAGATAACCGTAACCGTAACTGCCGTTGTTGACGGCGACATACAGCGTCTTGTGATCGTTGCTCAACGCCGGGGCGCAGTTCATAACGACATTGACAATCCCAACGTCGCTTGCGGCGTTGGTGGCGGCAACCCAGGCGCCAGTTCCATTGTAATCAATACGGGCGATGCCGCTGTGAAGATTCAACGGTGTGGAGCCGGTGACCTGAAACCCGAAGAAGATGTTTCCATATCGATCCGAAGTGATGGGCGTGTTGATAAAGACGTTGTTCAGGTAGGCGTTGGTATTGGCGGTGTAGTTGGTCAGCCCGTAAAATACGATTTGCCCGATGGCCGGAGCGGCGTTCGTCGTGTCCGGAGTGTCGCAATAGTAAACCGTCCCGCCGCCGCCGGGAAAATAGAGCCGGTTCTTGGGGGTTAACGTAGGTGAAAAACTCGGGGTCCAATTGTGGGGCGGCAGAATATAATCCGTGGAACACACCCAGTTCGTCGCGCCGGTGGCGCCGACCAGTGCCTCGACCTCAAATCCGCCTGATGCGCCCGTTTTCACCGGCACGATGACCGTGTTGGAGCGCGTGACGAGGGGCGAACCGTAGTGGATGAGCAGCTCGCTTCCGCTATACTGCGGATTCAAGTCCACCGGCGTATGCCACAAAATGTGATTGAGCGGTTGGGAGGCCACGGACGCGATGGCGTCATGTTGGGGCTCCTGCCCGTAACCGCTCCACGGAAACCGGATGCTCTGCGCCTCGTTACTCTCCGCAACCAGCAAGCCGCAAACGGTCACTGCGATACCACAACAAACACTTCGTCTCCAGGCGGTGGTGGAAGCTTTTTTAAAGGTCTGCATCACGATACTTAATACAGTAGCAGGAAAACATTGGCTGGCAAGAACAAGCCGAACAGCGGTTTTGATTTCAACTGCCGGGCAAAATTTCCACCTGCTGGCGCTGGAGCCAGCCGATTCTTCCGGAGCCATCGGTGACTTGCAGCCAGTTGTCGCGATGGTCCAGCACCGCCAGTTCCGCGCCGTCATGCACAGTAAACGTGCTCTGGGCCTCGTCAAACGGCCCGCTGCGCGCGGTGGCAGCTTGAGCGACGACCACGGCAGTTTGCTTTGAAAAATGGATTGCGGCGTTCACGCCGAGGCACGCACACGACAAAATGGCAACCACCACCGCGCCCCGGGTAAAACCGCCCAATGCCGTTTTGAGCGGCGGCCGGATTTGCCTCGCCACCAACAGGGCAAACGTCAGCCAGAAGGCGGCCACGGCCAGTTCCGTCCACTCATTCAAAGTGAGCATGCCGAGCCATCCCGCACTGCGGGACCAGCGGCTTTCACGGAGCGTCGGGTCTTGCACCTGGTTGCGCGCGAACTCCAGATTGGCCTGCACCTCCGCGTCGCGCGGCGTTAATTGCGCCGCTTGGCGATACGCGGCAATCGCGCGGCCCAAATTGCCGGATTTGAATTCCGCGTTGCCGTAATTAAAATAAAGCGCCGGGGAAACCGCGCCGGATTGAAGAATTTGTTTGTAGGTGGTGGCGGCGTCGGCAAATTTGCCCTCGGCGTAAAGTTTGTTCGCGGCATTGAACTCAACCGAAATGTCGGCAGCCATCGCACTGCCGGTGAGAATCCAGGCAGCGGCCGCCGCCGCCAGCAAAATGCGTGGAAACACTTTCAGGTTCCTCGATATTTTCAGTGGATGACATGATGTGAAACAGAACACTTCGGGTGCGACCATGAAATCAGTGGTGACGTCCGCCCTCACCCCCAGGAGAGGGGGAATCGTTCGCCGTGTTTTGAGCCGTGCAACAGGCCGTGTAGTTGTGCCTCTCACTGCCGATGACACAAAATCAGTGATGGCACCAAGGATCGGGAAATTATCCGGCGTTGTAACGCTGCTCACCCTCTCCCCGGGGGAGAGGGCCGGGGTGGGCACGGGGCATAGACATCGTTGACACATGAGGGCATAGACATGGTTGACAGTTTTCATTTTGGTTCGAGGCTGCTCTACGGTTTGAATGCCGTGGAAAATCCT
>Ga0187848_10003564_pt1 | contig 11305 bp, 13 predicted proteins | sample June2016WEW_4_40_FD_132424 | JGI IMG/M metagenome (GOLD analysis project Ga0187848, IMG submission 132424) | Peatland microbial communities from SPRUCE experiment site at the Marcell Experimental Forest, Minnesota, USA - June2016WEW_4_40 | ecosystem: Environmental > Terrestrial > Soil >... | reverse complement strand
CGACCCGCTGATTAAGAGTCAGCTGCTCTACCAACTGAGCTAACGGCCCATTCTTATTCGGCAGCCAACGCCGCCTAATCTTTTCAACCTATCAAAGGGAGGCTCCGATATGTTCCCCAGGGCAATATGCCCGTAACTGCTGGCGCGCCTGGAGAGACTCGAACTCCCGACACACGGATCCGGAATCCGTTGCTCTATCCACCTGAGCTACAGGCGCGTTCAAAGGCCTTAGACGCCCCATATTTGGTGCGCCCGGCAGGGCTCGAACCTGCGGCCTGCGGATTCGAAGTCCGACGCTCTATCCAACTGAGCTACGGGCGCATATCCGGTAAAAGGCCCAGGGACTTGCCATCACTCGTCCGGACGGGTGAGGCAGCAACAGGAGGAATTGGGGTGAGTGATGGGGCTCGAACCCACAACGCCCAGATCCACAATCTGGTGCACTACCATTGTGCTACACTCACCATAAATATCGCCGTTCGGACTCTTGCCGCCGCTTCCTCTTTTTATACTGGCGCGCCCGGCAGGACTCGAACCTGCGGCCCACAGCTTAGAAGGCTGTTGCTCTATCCGCCTGAGCTACGGGCGCCAATATAGACAAAGGCCTGCCGGCCAAAGTCGCCGCCCGGTCGGCCCCGTCGCCTACATTGGTCGGGGCGAGAGGATTTGAACCTCCGACACCCTGCTCCCAAAGCAGGTGCGCTACCAGGCTGCGCCACGCCCCGCTCAGAAAAATATCTTATACTATAGCATCTTTAAAAAGTCAAACAAAAAGAAAGCCCGGATGCCATCTACCTATTGAGCAACCAGCTCGCGTCCGGTCTCGTACGCCTCTTTAAGCGCGGTCGGATGGTCTTTAATCGCCCCTTTTTCATCTACGTTATGATAAAGGAGGTTTTTGTACGGTACGACGCCTATGGCATCGAAGAAGAACTTTACCGTGAATACCGCGCCGTCGAATGCCTGCTTCACGTTTGAGCCGGCGGTTGAGATGAATATGCCGCGCCTTTCAAGGTTGCCCTTGTAATTCGGCACGGGCTCTTTGAGGACGTATTTCTTTGCCCAGAAGCACTGGCACCTGTCCACCAGCGCCTTCGCCCATGCGGTGAGACCCATGAAATATATGGGGGAGGCTAGGACAATATGGTCGGCTTCTATGATTTTATCGTATATCGGCTGGAACTCGTCTTCGACCTCGCAGCGGCCCGTCGCGAAGCACCGGTTGCAGGATATGCAGGGGTCGAATCTTACCTTCCGCACCTGGACCATCTCCGTATCCGCCCCGGCGTCCGAAGCCCCCCGAAGAAGCTCCTTCAGAAGGAGCTCCGTGTTGCCGTTTACGCGCGGGCTTCCGGAAAAACCTAAAACTTTCATATTGTCTTTATTTAATCATGGAACGCATGTACATCGCCATCGACTTCGCCTCGACGGAACCCTCCGGCAGGGCTTTGCCCGCAAGCGGGCCGGTAATGCAGACGTTTATCGCCTGCTCGAGGGTCTTGGCTTCTTCGCCGAACCAGGACTTCTTTGCGGCAAGGCCGCCGATGGCATCGGGCTTGTGGCACGAGGCACAGCTCTTGCCGCTCGTCCCCAGGGACTTGTCCTCGAAGAGTTTTTTACCGAGCGCAATGGATGGTTGTTTTTCGGCGGCGTATGCGGGGAGCGTTGCTAAAAACAGGGCGGAGATGGCAAAAAGAGCTGCTGCTGAATTGCGTATTAACATGGCTGCCTCCGGATGTTATGGATTGCACTTTCCGCAGATGGACTTGAATAGCGTGGTGCTCAGGTACCGGTCGCCCCTGTCCGGGAACAGCGTGACGACGACGCCGGACTCGACGGACCTTGCGTAATGTATGGCGCCCGCCATGGCAGCCCCGCTAGACATCCCGACGAAAATGCCTTCCTTGAGCGCGAGGTCCCGCGCGGTGGCGTAAGCGAGGTCGTCGCCGACTATAAGCCTGTCGTCCAGCTTCGACGGGTTGAATATCCCCGGGACGATAGCCTCCGTCATGTTCTTGAGGCCCTGTATCTTGTGCCCCTTCACCGGCTCGATGCCGATTATCTTTATGGACGAGTCATATTCCCTTAGCCTCTTCCCGACGCCCATTATGGTGCCCGTAGTGCCGATGCCGGCCACGAACGCCGTCACTTCATGCCTTGTCTGCTCGTATACCTCGGGCCCGGTGGTCTCGTAATGAGCCAGGACATTGTAGCGGTTCTCGAACTGGTTCGGCATGTAATAGATATCAGTAGCCTCGTCCAAAATCTTGTGAGCGGCGCGGATGGCGCCGTCCGTCCCTTCCTCCGAAGGCGTAAGGACTATCTCGGCCCCAAGGGCCTCAAGGATGCTCCTCCTCTCCAAAGAGACGCAGGCGGGCATGGTTAGCTTAAGGCGGTAGCCCTTTGCGGCCGCAACCATTGCCAGCCCTATGCCGGTGTTGCCGGAGGTAGCCTCCAAAACCACCTTGTCCTTTGTAAGGAGTCCCTCTTCTTCGGCCTTGTTTATCATGTAATATGCAGGCCTGTCCTTTACCGAGCCGCCGGGGTTGGCGCCTTCGAGCTTCGCAAAAATCCTGACCTTCGGGTTCGGATTGATATTCCTTATCTCGACAATCGGCGTGTTCCCTATGGAATCAAGTACGCTCATGGTCGTCCTCTCTGCAATTAAATAATGATAAAATCTATCCGTCTTTAGTATAGTTTCTATAAAATAGGCTGTCAACTGCTTAACCATGCATTTTTCGTTGACAAATTTGTCGTAGTGGGTTATTAATCAGAATTATAGGTGTAAATGAAAAGCTGTTCTAAAACCACAATCGATATCCCCAGAATAACGGTATCCGCCCCGCACAGGAGCTCCGGCAAGAGCACGGTTGCGACCGGGCTCTCCGCCGCCCTTTCGGCGAAGGGACTGAAAGTCCAGCCATTCAAAAAGGGACCGGACTTTATCGACCCGATGTGGTACGAGGCCGCCTCGGGCCGAAAATCGCGGAACCTCGACATCTTCATCATGGGTAAAGAAAAGGTGCTTGAGAGCTTCGCCAGGCATTCCGGCGGCGCCGACATCAGCATAATAGAGGGCAACATGGGCCTATACGACGGTCAGGACCCCGAAGGCTCGGATTCCACCGCCGGCCTCGCCCGCCTTATAAAATCGCCTGTTGTTCTGGTGGTGGACTGCCACGGGATGACCCGCGGGATTGCGCCGTTAGTCAGGGGTTTTGAAGATTTTGAGCCTGAAACTACAATTTTAGGTGTTATACTAAACAATGTGCGCGGATCAAGGCACGAGAAAAAGCTTAGGGACGCGGTCGAACGCTATTGCACGGCCGAGGTGATAGGGGCCATACCGCACTGCGGGGAGGCGGGAATAGCTATGCGGCACCTGGGGCTTATCCCTCTAAAAGAAGACCCGGCGCTCCTTCCTACTATCGAGGCGCTCCGGAAGGTTGTGGCCGATAACGTTAACCTGAGCAAGATATTAAGCATTGCCCGTGCCGCGGAGCCGCTCCCGGACATGGACCTCAAAGAGCCGGAACGGGCGGCGGCCGAGGTGAAAATCGGCGTGGCGGCCGACAATGCCTTCACTTTTTATTATCCCGACAACCTGGAGGCCCTCGAGGCGGCGGGGGCGGAGCTTGTTTATTTTTCGCCGATGAAGGATACGGTTTTGCCTGATGTAGACGGGATATATATAGGTGGGGGGTTTCCAGAGGTGCACATGGCGGCCCTGGAGAAGAATATCGGCATGAGGAGGGCCATAAAGGAATCCGCAATGGGAGGGATGCCCGTTTATGCCGAGTGCGGCGGACTGATGTATCTGTGCAGGAGCATCTCCTGGCAGGGTAAAACCTTTGAAATGACAGGTGTTTTCCCTTATGATATCGTAATGTCCGAGCGCCCGGCCGGGCATGGGTACCTGGTGCTGAAACCCTCGGGTATAGGGGCATGGCCGCCGTTTGGAGAGGAGATAAGGGCCCACGAGTTCCATCATTCGAGCATAGGGAACCTCGGCCAGGCGGAATATGCCTACAGGGTCGTCAGGGGGAGGGGCGTGGACGGCGATCATGACGGAATGACTATATTTAATACATTGGCATCTTATGCCCACATCCACGCACTCGGCACGCCGGATTGGGCCAGGACCTTTGTCGGTTTCGTTAAAAAACATTCAAGAAAGCGATAGGCTGATAAAACAAATTTATGACATTATAACTAATTATATAATAAGAAATAATTATAACCTATTCAGTAAAAATAACTTGACAATTAATAGGGCAGAAGATATAGTACCACTCAAAACATAACACTGTTTTAAAAAGTGTCCAACCGATAAAACTCCGGCGTCTTCGCCGGCTTTTGAAAAGTCCCGCAGGACCCGGACGGTTCTGAATTATGATATTGGCTAATATAAGGTACACAGGTGTCATTTGGGGCGTCTGTGGTGTCGTAGACAACTCAACTTACAGGAGGGTGGTAAGATGCCGAGCTTAGAATTCAAGGGCAAAACCTACGAAGTGGATGAGGATGGATATCTGCTTAACCTGGACGACTGGAACGAGGATATAGCCAATTACATTGCCACGCAGGAGGAAGTCGAGATGACGCCCGCCCATTGGGAAGTGATAAATTTCCTGAGGGATTACTACGCCGAATATAAAATTGCGCCCATGATCAAGATCCTTGTCAAGGCCCTTGGACAGAAGCTTGGGCCCGAGAAGGGCAACACGAAGTATCTATACGAGTTGTACCCGGCCGGCCCTGCCAAGCAGGCCTGCAAGATCGCCGGACTTCCGAAGCCGACAGGCTGCGTCTAGCCATTTGGTCAGTCCGTTGCCTCCGCCTTTAATCAGGCGGGGGCAACTCATATTATAAAAATATGGGCTGGAAGGAAGGAGATCGATGGAATTCCCGATTCTTACAATCGTGTTCTCGCTCATAGCCTACGGCGCGGCGGCGATCTTTGCGGTCGGGTTCGCGGCCAAGGTCATAAAATATGCGAGGACTCCCTCGCCCCTTAAAATCCCGACCACTCCTGCCCCCACGACTTCATTCGGCGTGGTGCTCAGGGTTCTGGGCGACGTGCTCCTATTTAAGAGCCTCTACAAGGGCAACAAATGGACTTGGGTAGGCGGCATCATATTCCATTACACGTTTCTGCTAGTGGTACTGAGGCACCTGCGTTATTTCCTCTATCCGGTGCCGGGCTTCATAATGGCCTTGCAGGACTACGGCATATACGCGGCGTATATCCTCCCGCTCGCCGTCCTGTACCTGCTGATGAGGCGCACCACGGTGGACAGGACCGTCTTCATCTCCTCCCTTGCCGATTACTTCGCGCTTGCGCTTATATTCGGGATAGCCGTAACCGGCCTCCTCATGAAATATTACGTCAGACCGTTCATGGTGGACGTGAAGGGCTTCATCTACGGGCTTGTAACCCTTAACCCATCCAGCGTGCCGCTCGAGCCGGTATTTCTCCTTCACCTCCTGCTGGTCTGCACGCTGCTCGCTTATTTCCCGTTCAGCAAGCTGATGCACGCTGGCGGGATATTCTTCAGTCCGACGAGGACGCAGACGGATACCCCGAGGGAGAGAAGGCACGTCAACCCCTGGTCACCGAACCTGAGCGCGTAAGGAGAATAAAAAGTGGCAAAGGTAAAAGTAGAAGTTCCTGAGCTGACAGGTGAAATAAAGATACCTAGGCTGAAGGAAGGGGCGTCCATTGAGGGCAAGTCTCATTTCGCGCCTGTAAAGGACATGACCGACCTGGGTTTCCCCACCGAACTTGTCCCGGACTGGCAGGAGAAGGCGGTGGCGAAGCTGGCCGAGCTCCTCAAAAAATATAAGTCGCTTCAGGTCTATCTCGACATATGCGTCAGGTGCGGTGCCTGCACCGACAAATGCCAGTTCTACCTGGGCACAAAAGACCCGAGGAACATGCCGGTCGCGAGGCAGGAACTCCTCAGGAAGGTTTACAGGCGCTACCTGACACTGGGCGGGAAGTTACTGGGCCCGCTCGCGGACGCCGAAGACCTCACGAAGGAGCTTCTGGACGAGTGGTTCGTATATTTCCACCAGTGCTCCGAGTGCAGGCGCTGCTCGGTATTCTGTCCTTACGGGATAGACACGGCCGAGATAACCATGGCCGCCCGGGAGATAATGGACACTATAGGTTATGGCGCAAAGTACCCGCTCCAGACCGTCAATAAGGCCATTACCGTGGGAAATAACCTCGGCATGCCCGGGCCTGCCATACGAAGCACGCTGGACTTCATGGAGGAAGAAGTCAAGGAACAGACCAATGTAGATGTGAAGTTCCCCATGGACGTCAAGGGTGCGGACGTGCTCTTGATAACTCCATCCGCTGATTTCTTCGCCAGCCCGCATATCGAATCTCTCGCGGGTTATGCGAAGGTATTCCATCAGGCCGGGATTTCCTGGACGCTTTCCTCGTACGCCTCGGAGGCTGGAAACTTCGGCCTGTTTAACGGAAACTTCGAACATATGCGTAAGGTAGCCAGCAGGATAAGGGTGGCAATAGATGAGATAAAGCCCAAGAGGCTCATTCACGGCGAATGCGGCCATGCGTGGCGTGTAGCCTACAGCTTCTGGAACACGCTCATCGGGCCGTTCGATTCTCTCGACCCGAAATACCCGGCCCCGCAGCATATCTGCGAGTTCACGAACGACCTCATAAAGAGGGGGGCGCTGAAACTGGACAAGACAGCGAACGACGATTTCGTCGTCACCTTCCACGACTCGTGTAATGTCGCGAGGGGCGCGCGGATGGGTAACAGGCCCGGCGGACAGTTCGAGATACCGAGGGAGATAATCAAGGCCACCTGCAACAAGTTCGTTGACATGCACCCCGATACCATCCGCGAGAAGACCTTCTGCTGCGGTGCGGGCGGAGGGCTCCTTGCCGATGAGATCATCGACCTCCGCATCAAGGGCGCGATGCCCCGGATGCAGGCATACAAGGCCATCAAGGACAGCCACGGCGCCAACTTCTTCGCCCTTATATGCGCCATATGCAAGGCCCAGTTCACCAAAATGTTCCCGTATTACGGCTTTGAGATGGAAGAGGTGGGCGGAATCCATCAGCTAGTGAGCCGGGCGATAGTCCTGGGCGGGAAGGAGGGCATCTGATGAAGAAAATAATCATACTGTCGGCCCTCCTGGTCTTTATGGTCTTCGCGGGATGCTCGAACGAGCGCGTGACCAAGCCCGAGCTGAAGGGAAAAGGCCCGCTAGCCTTAAAGCTCCCGGCGGGGGTCCTTTCTCCCGAATACCACCAGCCGGTCGATTACTGGAAGCAGCACCACATGGACATCCTTAAGAGGGGCGACTATAGCAAGCACGAGTGCATGCTGTGCCATGACGTAAACACCTCCTGCAACAACTGCCATGACTATGTCGGCGTAGTCAAGGTCGAAGGTTACGAATAAGGAGCCTTTTAAATGGAAGAGACTAAAACCACGCAAGATGCGCCCGAACAGGCGCACGAGGACCACGGCGGGGGCAAATGCCTCACCAGCCGCAGGAACTTCCTGGGGGCCTTTGCCGGGATAGCGGGCGTCATCGGCGCCGGCATCGTCGGGGTCCCCTTACTCGCCTCCTTCAAACCTGTGCAGAGGGGAAAGCCGGAGCCGGCTGTTCTCGCCTTAGGCGACATACCCGCGGAGGGCTTCGTCCAGGGCGTATATGCCGGGAACCCGTTCCTGGCCTTCAACAGGAAGACGGGCATAGAGTGCATATCGCTCAAGTGCACGCACCTTGGGTGCCTCGTGAAATGGTACGAAGCGGATAAAAAATTCAAATGCCCCTGCCACGACGGCTGGTTCGACGAGCACGGCATCAACAAGGGTGGGCCTCCTCCCGTTCCGCTCGTGAAGCTGGAGTACAAGATAGCCGGAGAGAAGCTCATAGTCGGAGGAGGTGCATAGATGGCAAACCTGGTCGAATGGGTAGACTCGCGCACGGGGGTTTCCGAGCTCCTGGAAGACGAGGTGTTCTCTAAGAAAGCGCCCAAGCTCAAAAAATGGTACGAGTTCTTCGGGTGCTTCGGCGGCATGTCCCTGATACTCTTTATAATCCAGGTGCTGACCGGCACTTTCCTGCTTATATACTACACCCCGTCTCCGGCCGACGCCTTCTCGAGCGTGGTGTTCATAGACAACGGCGTCGTATTTGGCTGGCTCTTCAGGAGGATTCACGCCGTAGGCGCAAACATCATGATACTCCTCGTGATGATACACATGCTGAAGGTGGTGGTTACCGGGGCATACAAGGCGCCCAGGGAACTCCACTGGATATCCGGCTTCGTCCTGCTCCTTATGACCATGGTGATGGGCATATCCGGTTACCTGCTGCCGTGGACCCAACTCTCCTTCTGGGCCGTCACGGTCCTTACCACGTCGTTCTCGGTCATACCCGTCATAGGTCCCGACCTTATGAAGATAGTCAGGGGAGCGGACGCGGTCACGGGCGCAACACTCGGGAGGTTCTTCGCCCTGCACCTGGCTATCCCGGTGGTGATGTCCCTGTTCTTGGCATTCCACTTCATGATGATAAGAAGGTCAGGCATTCAGGAACAGCTCTAATAAAGCGAGGTATAGGGGCATGAAATATAACAAGGACAACTGGCACGGAGAGCTTGAACCTTTCTGGCCGAACGACGTGATCGACAAGGGTATAATCGCTTCGATAGTCATCGGGGTTTTCCTGGCTGTCGCCTTCTTTTACCCGGGTCTCTTCCTGCCGCCCGAGATGCCGGCGGACCCGACCAACACGCCGCTCGCCGTCAAGCCCGAATGGTACTTCCTTGCGGCATACCAGACGCTGAAACTGTTCCCGACGAAATGGTTCGGGGACGCCGCGGAGCTTATGGGAATGGGGGTGCAGGTAATAGCGATAACCGGCCTGTTCTTTCTTCCGTTCCTTGACCGCTCGTCCGAGAAGAACTTCCGGCGCAGACCATATTTCCTGAAAGTAGTAATAGCGGGCGTGGCGGTGTTCATCGGGCTTACGATATGGGGGCATTACTCTTAATAATAATACTCCGTCATAATTGCAGCTACCCCGATTCATCGGGCAAATTCAAGGAGAGCAAAGTGACCGGCAGATATATGAACAAGATAATGAGTGGGCTCCTGTTGGCCGGGCTGGTTCTGGCCTCGTCGCAGGCCTTCGCCAAGGACAACCTCTGCACCGAGTGTCATACATCCAGGGAGGTAGCCTCCTTCGGGAACGTGATGGGCTGGGACAGGAGCATATACCAGGAAAAGGGAACGCTCTGCCCCGGGATCATCGAACTGAAGAAGGAGAACTACTTCACCGAGAGCAGGCTCGTAAAGTATAACGAGTTCCTCACCCACCTGGAGCACCAGACCAGGCGTTACCCGGAGTACCTCCGCGAGGACCTGGTGTCCTACGGCGTGAAATATGCCGACCTGGCGAGCGGGACTCCCGCATCCATAGACGAGTTTGCGGTACCGAACCTCAAGATTAAGAAGAACATCCATTCAGTCTACGAAAAACTCAATAACCTGCGCGACGACTACAAGATGGAGAAGGTAATTGGGCTCGGCCTGCTAGGGGTTACGTTAATAGCGTTTCTGTTCTTCCTTGGCCTAAAAAACACTATCAAGGAATAGGGGTAGGGGATGCGAAATTTTCTGCTTATTCTTATATTGATGCTTTCGCCGGTGATACTTTTTTCTTGCAATGAGAATTCGGTCGAGAAGAAAATGGACCCGAAGGTGGTGGCCGCCGTGGTTGAAGGCGCAATGAAAACCGCCGACAGGCTGGACGGGATGAACATGAAGGCCTACGAGATGGGACAGGTCGGGACGGCGATGGCCGAAAACGGCGCTGCCGGTGCTGCGGAGGTGCTGGACGGGGCGCTAAAGACCGCCGACGAGGTGCATTCCCTTTCGAACAAGGCGGTTGCAGAGAAGCTCAGGACGCAGACGGCGGACTGGTCCGCTAAGGACCTGGAACAGATAACGCCCACGATTGACAGGATAGAGAAGGCCACGGCCCGTGTCTGGGTCATCCGTTCCATCGCCGAGGGCATCGGGATACTTGACAAGGGGAAGGCCATGATCGTCCTCTCCGATGCGGCGCGCGACGCCGGACAGATGACGGATATGAAGTACCGCGACATGGACCTCCGCTCCGTATCGGCCGCGATGGCCCCCATCAACCTCGAAGCCGCGGTCGAAGCCGCCGGAAGGATTTCGGACCCGAGGGTAAAGGCCTGGGCCCTGACCGAGGCAGGCAAAGAGGCCAGCGAGCCGGCGGCGGCTGTGAAGATATTAGCCATGGCGGGGGATGCCGCCCTAGCCATACAGCAGTCGGAGCCCGAGTCGGAGCTTTTATGCGACCGGACGCCTGCATCGGCGAGGGACAAAGTCCTTTCCGCCGAAAAATCCAGGCTGGTTGCCGCGAGCGCCAAGGCGCTTGCTGGGGCGGCTCTTGCGATGAACAAGGTAGACGCCCAAAAGGCGCGGGCTATGTTCGGCACGGCTGTGGAGACAGCCGCGTCCATAGAACACCCGTACACGAAGGCCTATGCCATGAGCGACGTGGCGATGGTTATGGCCGAGGCGGACCCTGCCCAGGCCTCCCAGCTCTCGGAACAGATTGAGCCGGGCCATGAGGACGCGAAGTTCGCGGCCATGATGAAGGTCGCATCTGTGAACGCCAAGAACAAAGGCAGAGCCGACGAGGCGGAGATAGACAAAGTGGCCGAGGTAGCGAAATCAATATCCGATCCATATGACAGGGCAAAGGCCCTCCAGGCCGCGTGCACGGCGATGGTCCCCGTGAACAAGGACAAGGCGGCACAGCTCGCAGCGGATATAGACTATCCCGAACTCAGGAACACGGTGCTGGCGGCGGTCGCCGTGGAGTACTCTAAGCAGGACGACGGGCTCGCCAAGAAAGCCCTTGACAACATAGCCGAGCCCAGGTTCGCGAAGGCGGCAGTCCTGTACGTAAAGGCCGGGGCGCTCTCGGAGATGGCCGCCATAAAGGCGCAGAAGGACCAGGCGGCCGCGATTAAACTATATGGCAAGGCGGCGGGCGCGGCTGCCGAGGCCAAAAGTCAGGCGCTCCAGTGGAAGATAGCGACGGCCCTTTGCGCCCTTGACCAGAACAAGCTCTTCGACATGGCCGCCAAGATAGATTCCGACGACTCGGCCAGGGCCGTGGCGCTTTCCGACATAGCGGCGGACTGGTCCTCCCGCGGCGACCAGAGGGCCGGCATGGTCTGGGATCTGGCCGCCAAGGCGGCGGG
>Ga0187848_10003562_pt1 | contig 11306 bp, 11 predicted proteins | sample June2016WEW_4_40_FD_132424 | JGI IMG/M metagenome (GOLD analysis project Ga0187848, IMG submission 132424) | Peatland microbial communities from SPRUCE experiment site at the Marcell Experimental Forest, Minnesota, USA - June2016WEW_4_40 | ecosystem: Environmental > Terrestrial > Soil >... | reverse complement strand
TTCCCTTCGCCCTGTATGCCTCTCCCAGGTTCTTAAGAATCTGCCGCCATATTCGGTCCGCCACATTCTAGCTTTGAAAGGATAGTAAAGATTCCGATGTGGTCAATCTGGGATGCCGATTCACCGCAGATGTGATAAAATTCATATGTTGAACATACACCCGCGCATCATATCGACAATTAAAAGGAGAATAAACGATGAAAGTTTCAGTCTTGGGGTTAGGCATTATCGGAAGCGCCTGGGCGAGAAATCTGATCGCCGATGGCCATGACGTTCGATGCTGGAACCGGACGCCCAAAGATTTTCCCAACTTTCACGCATCTATTCAGGAAGCGGTTGAGGGAGCGGAGGTGATATTCATCATCGTCGCCGACCCTCCAGCAGTGCAGTCCGTACTGGATAAGATTCAACCCAAACTTGGCCGCGGAATATTGGTAATCCAATCGAGCACAATTTCCGCCAAGTGGACTTTACTCTTTGCAGAACAAGTGCAGCGGACTGGTGCTTTGTTTTTGGAAGCACCCTTTACAGGAAGCAAACCCGCTGCGGAGCAGCGGCAAACCATTTATTATCTGGGTGGCGACCGGGATGTCGTCGAAAAGGCGCGCCCAATACTGGAGCCTATATCCAGTGCTATCTTACATATCGGGCCGCTGGGCTCGGCCTCTTCGCTGAAGCTTGCAATGAACTTGAACATTGCCGGCGTCGGCCAGGCTTTGTGCGAGAGCCTTACTTTATGCCGGGCGGCAGGAATCCCTGATGAAATCTATTTCAATGCGCTGGCGCGAAACGCTGCCCGCTCGGGAGTTTCGGACCTTAAAGAACCCAAGCTGCGTCAGCGCGATTACACCCCTCAGTTTTCACTCAAGAATATGGCGAAAGACCTGGGCCTGGCACTAGAGTCTGCTGCCGATCTCTCGGTTTCACTCGAGCAAACCGGGCATCTAAAAAAAATCTACGACCAGGGGATGTCCGCCGGTTGGGCGGATGATGACTTCATTGGACTCATGCGGCTACTGGATAAAAAATCGTAAAACGCGGAGAGAAAATGGATATCTGGGGGCACAACATGGAAACTGCCAATAAAATAATCATTATCACGGGAGCATCGCAAGGCATTGGCCTGGCAGCAGCAAGACTGTTGTCGGCGCGGGGCGGAAAAGTAGTCCTGGCGGCGAGGAGCGCGGATGTGATTGATGCACTGCAAAAAGAACTGCCTAATTCTTTGGCGGTTACGACGGACATGCGCAAACCGAGGGATATTGTGAACCTCGTCAACAAAACGATTGAACGATTCGGACGAATAGATATTTTGATCAACAATGCCGGACAGGGGATGAGCGGGCCTGTTGAAAATATCGACATCGAGGAGTATAAATCGCTCATGGAATTGAACGTGTACGGCGTGCTTAGGGCCATGCAGGCGGTAATCGGACCAATGAGAGCGCAGGGAGGAGGGATGATTTTGAACGTAAGTTCAGGAGTGACGAAGCGGTATATCCCGGACATTGCGGCATATTCTTCTACCAAATATGCGCTCAACGCGCTTTCGCTGATTGCGCGCCAGGAACTTGCAAAAGACAATATAGTGGTAAGCGTGGTGCATCCGCGCATGACCGCTTCTAATTTCTTTCAGAACATGGTCGGAGGTCCGCCTGATTTCGGCTCAAGAGAATTGCCGCCTATGGATAGTTCTGAAAAAGTAGCTGCGAAGATTGCCGAACTTATTGAAAGCGGCGAAGCGGAATTGGAAATAAATACTTAATTACGTTTTGACCGCCGACTCAAGGACATCCAGGATGCCTTTTATGATTGCCGACGGGCTGGGCGGGCATCCGGGTATATGCCCGTCCACCGGCACGACATTGCCAGCCCCCTCCAGGACGCCGTAAGCCCCCTTGTAGACGCCGCCGTTTTTCGCGCAGTCGCCACAGGCTATAACGATTTTCGGCTCCGGCGTTGCCATGTATGTCTTCTTCAGCGCCTCGGCCATCGGGAGCGATACCGGCCCCGTTACCAGCAGCACGTCCGCATGCCTGGGCGACGCCACGAAATCTATCCCGAAACGCTGGACGTCGTACACCGGGTTCGAAAGGGCCGTGCATTCCCATTCGCAGGCGTTGCAGGAGCCCGCGTCCACCTGCCGTATCCGTATGGAGCGCTTGAATATCGCGCTTAATCTACCGGCCTCTTCCGCGACGTCCGCCGCCTCCTTTGGGATGGCTGGCATCTCGTCCAAGCCGAGCGCGGGTTTCTTTCGGAACAGGTTCGAGAGGACTTCCTTAATCATGTTGAATCCTATAAATCGCAGCCCGAGTACGAGAGGTTGAAGCTCTTGTTCACCAGCGGGAAGTCGGGCACGATGTTCCCGTTAATGGCGAACGGCATCAGCGGCCAGTTGCAAAACGAGGCCGAGCGCGCCTTCACCCTGAGCGGCCTTCCGTCCTTGCCGGACTTTACCCAGTAAAATATCGAACCCCTCGGCCCCTCAGTATACCCAAGTGCCTGACTGCCCGGCGTGAACTTATAATCCGGTACAAGCAACCCGCCCCCGTGGCGCTGTTCAAGAAGAGACTCGATGATGGAAAAAGAAGATTCGACTTCATCCGCACGTACCATCATCCGGCAATACACGTCCCCCGCCCGGCGCGTTTTGGTATCGAACGCGAGGCTGCCATACATGAGGTGCGGGTGAGCCTTCCGTATATCGTCGTCTATTCCTGATGCCCGCGCGGCCGGGCCCGTCGCACCCATCTTGCGGGCTATCTCTTTTGGAAGCACGCCCGCGTCCTCCAGCCGCTCAATGTGGGATACGCTATTCTGCAGGAAATCCATAAACTCCTTAAATTCGTTTTTCACTTTATTCAGCGTGGGCTGCGTCTCGTTTGTTTTTATGAATACGTCCCTTGTCACGCCGCCGATTACGTTAACGTCCCTCAGGTACCTGCTGCCGGTCAGCCGCTCGTTCAATGCCATTAGCGTCTCTTTCAGGAGCGCCCCTTTCGCATACCCCACGGCGAAACCCGTCCCAGCGCAGAGGTTCCCGATGTCCCCGATATGGTTATACAGCCTCTCAAGCTCAATAAGCAGCGTCCTTACCGCCGTGGCAAGGGGTGTGATTTCCGCGCCCGCCATCCGCTCCACCGCCATGCAGTAGGCAGAGGAGTGGGAGAACGACGCTACTCCGGATATCCTCTCGGAGAGGAAGACGCCGTCCTCAAAACTCCTTGACTCGAAGAGTTTTTCCGTACCCTTGTGCGTATAGAACAGCCTGGGGTCCAGGTGATATATCGTTTCGCCTACCGCGCTGAACCGGAAGTGCCCCGGCTCGATTACGCCCGCATGGACAGGGCCGACGGGAATCTCGTATACCCCCTCGCCTTTCATATCCAGGAAATGATAGTCGTCCTCTCTTGCCAGGTCGGAGGCCTTTCTTATTTCGTCCACCGTGACGTCTCGCCTGAGAGTATAAATAGTTCTGTCGTACATACCGTGGAGGCAAAGCGGCCTTAAGTCCGGGTGGCCCGAAGGCACGATACCGAACATGTCGCGCATCTCGCGCTCATACCAGTGCGCGGCGGGGACTAAGGGCGTAACGCTTTCATAAGAGAGGTCTTCTTCCGTCAACCCGAAGGTGAGTATATTGAAGACGTCTCCCTCCGACGGGGAGAACACGGCATAAACCTTTAACCGCCCGTCGAGCTCCCGCTCGTCCGAAGCGAAAATGGCGCGCAGCAGTTTCTTTTGGTCGAATAGCCCGGCGCATGCGCTCGCGAAAACCGCACGGTCTATCTCTATGTATCTCTCGTTTGCCGGATTCATGTCAACCCCCGATTATCCCGGCGGAAAGGGTTATCAGCCTGTCCAGTGGGCCGGGTATGTATATGCCCATGACAACAAGCGCCATCGCCATGCCGAACATCACCGTCCCCGTGATAAAAGACGTCTTCGATTTATATACGGCGGCCCCTACGGGAAGGGGCATAGAGGGCGCGCCTAGGAACATCCCGCCGAAGTTCTTCAGGAGGCCGTAGAATACCAGACCGCCCGTGGCCAGGAATACGCCCATTACATACCAATAGCCTCCCGCAGCCAATGCCCTGAGCATCAGGAACTCGCTTACGAACATGGAAAAAGGCGGCGCCCCGGCAAGGGCCATTACACCTATGAAACCGATGACGCCCATCAAGGGCATGGCTTTCAATATGCCGGAAATCCCTTCGGACTCGACGGAGTTGTACAGGCCTTTGATGCGGCCCGTTACAAAGAACATCAGCGGCTTACCTATCGCGTGGTTGAGTATATGCAGCAAAGAGGCGTAAAGTCCAAAGGGCCCGCCGACTCCGAAAGACAGCGCGATAATCCCCATGTGCTCAATGCTGCTGTACGCGAGGAGCCTCTTCACGTTCCCCTGGATGAGCATGAAAACGGACGCCACGACGACAGACGATATGCCGAACAGGAACATCATGTCCCGGACAAAGGCCGGACCGCAGCTTGCCCTCGCGATGACGGCGAACCGCATCACCCCGTAGAAGGCGCAGTTGAGCAATATCCCGGAAAGGAGTGCGCTTATCGGCGTCGGGGCCTCGCTGTGGGCGTCCGGGAGCCAGTTATGTACCGGCGCCAGTCCCGCCTTCGTCCCGTACCCCACTATAATCAGTATGAAGCCGAGTTTTATCGTCGCCGGGTTCAGTCTCGAAGCCATTGAAGTCAGCGCAGTCCATTCCAGCACCCCCTTGCCCTCTCCCAGAGCGCCCGAAGATGCGTAATAGACTATAAACGTGCCGAGAAGCGCGAAGGTTATCCCCACAGTGCAGAGGATTATATATTTCCAGGCGGCCTCGACGGATTCACGCCTCCTGTACGTCCCGACGAGAAGCGCGGAGACGAGCGTGGTGCCTTCGATGGCCATCCAGAGAATGGCCAGGTTGTTTGCCATCGGGATTAAGACCATGGTGAATATGAACAGGTTGTATAGCAGGTAATAGTAGCGGTGCGCCTTCTTGTCCAGATGTCCTGCCGTCAGTTCGTTCCCCATGTATTCGACCGAATAAACGGCCGCAACGAACGAGAGAAGAGCTATTATCACCAGCATGAAAGCGGACAACGCATCCACATATATCATGCCGCCGGGCGATTTTATCACTAAGCCGCGCAGTACCCCGGCGGCTATCGATAATGCGATAAACACCATGGCTGCCGCGCCTGCAACCGTGGCGTATTCATAGACCCGCCGCTGCCTTGTCAGGAGGCATATAAGGGCGGCCGCGGCCGGTATTATCATCAAAAATAAAAGCATCTATCCTTTCAATGTATTGAGCTTGTCAAGGTCAACCTTTGCAAACGACTTCTTTATCTGGGTCAGGAACACCCCCAGGATTATTACGCCCATCAGCACGTCGAACACCACCCCAAGCTCTATTATCGTGGACATTCCATAAGTAAGTGAAAACCCTGCCAGGAACACCCCGTTTTCCATGAGCAGAAGCCCGATCACCTGCGTGACGGCCTTTCTCCTGGTTATCATGATGAAGAGGCTTATCAAAATTATCGAGACCGAGACCTTGAGGGTGTTCTCGGTGAAGCCTTCGATGAATATCCCCTTGGAAAGTGAGGAATAAACGACTACCACCAGAACGGAAGTAATCACAAGCGAGAGCGGGGTGTTTATATTCGGCTCCACCTCGCGGGTTATCTTGAGATCCCGCACCACCTTCTTCAAAAAAAGCGGTATCGCTATCCCCTTGGAGACCAGCGTGAACGCCGCGGCGACGTAGAGATGGGCGGCGTCCAGGTAGAAGGCGCTTATCGCCATCAGGAGGGCGAGCAGGAGCGAGTTCAGGGTATACGCCCGGAGGCAGGTCTCGATGCGTTTTATGGAGTTCATCGCCACTACCGTCAGCAACATCCCGATAGTTATGAAATCTGTTATGGAGTAGACGACAACCCACTGCCTGGGCATCTTATTTCCCCGTCATTATGAACGTTATTATGGAAAGCGCGGAAAGCACGAACGCCGCACCCAGGAGAGAGGGTAGCTGGAAAAAACGCATCTTCGCTCTAGTAGATTCCGCAAACGCCACCCCGGCGCATAACATGAATATCTTTACGGCATAATACCCGAAAGCCTCGGCCGCCCCGAACCCGCTACCCGCCCCGGCCATGCCAAATGGGAAGAAGAGGTCCGCCGCCAGGGTAAAGAGCAGCATCTGCTTCATGTAGTGCGCCCATTCCATAAGCGCCAGGTATTTCCCGGAATACTCGAGCAGCATGCCCTCGTGTATCATTGTAAGCTCCAGGTGCGTATCCGGGTTATCCACTGGTACCCTGCCAGTCTCCGCGATAACTGCCACAAAGAACGCGGCCAGGGCAAGGGCGTGCGCGGGAGAATAAAATACGCTGCCCGACCTTGCTATAACGGCGAGACTGGTCGATCCGCTCGCAACGGCGGCGGTGAAAATCGCCAGCATCATGCTTGGCTCGACGAGTATCGCGACGGTCATCTCGCGGCTTGACCCTTCTCCGCCGAACGCCGTGCCTGCGTCAAGCCCGCCAAGAGCCATGAAGAACCTGCCTATTGCGAGCGTGTAGATTATGGCTATGACGTCTCCCGTCCTGAAAATAGACCCCTCGGCGGAAAATACCGGCACGAGCATGGAGGCCGCGAGGACCGAGGAAAAGACGACGTACGGCGCGGCATGGAATATCCATGACGCGGTCCGGGGGATCACCATGTCCTTTTTGAAAAGCCTTGCAAGGTCGTAGTAAGGCTGAAATATCCCCGGCCCCACCCTCCCCTGGCATTGGGCCTTGATCTTCTTTATTATCCCCTGCGCGAGCGGGGAGAGGACCAGTATTGATATGAACTGGAGGTTTGTCATTCTATCCCCATACCACCAACAGGGTTACGAGCGTCACCAGTATGTACCCCAGGTAGAGCTGAAGATTACCGGACTGGAGCCGCCTGGCGGACAGCGCAGTATGGTTCAGCGCCCGGATTAACGGCCTATAGAAGTACGAATCGAAAAGAGGCGTTATCTCCGAGCGGTACTCTATCTCCCGCACGAAAAAGGGCTTTACGGTATATTCTATGCGGACGTCTTTCCTGGGTTTGTATATCTTCTTGAATATGCGGCGCAGTGGGTGGGTGAAAGCGGTCGCCGTGTACTGCATCCGGGGCGTCAGCCTTATGATGCCGCAGTCCCAGGGGTCGGCGATGACAGATTTCCTCCTGCCGTTTAAGAGCAATGGGAAAACGAAAATAAATGCCGCCCCGACCAGCATGGCCATAAGGAGCGCGGCCGGGGAAACGCTGGACGAGCCTGCGCTGACAAGGGTTAAATTACCCGGGGCGTACTGCTGCACACTGCCGAGTCCGCCTAGCGGCACGGAAGAAATAACCCTCAGGACGTACCCTGGAAACACCCCTAGCAGAAGACAGAGGAGCGCCAGCGTCCCCATCCCGAGGAGCATTGAAAGTGACGCCTCATGGACCTCGCCGGCCTCCCGGCTCCTGGGGAGCCCAAGGAAGGAGACGCCGAACGCCTTAACGAAACACGCCGCCGCGAGGGCCCCGGTGAGCGCCAGGGCCGCCCCCGCCAACAGCATGATCGTCTTGGTAAGGACGGTAGAGGTCTTGATGCCGAGGACGAGGGACTGGAACGTCATCCATTCGCTGACGAAGCCGTTGAACGGGGGCAGGGCGCATATCGCGACGCAGCCCACAAGGAAGAAAAGCGCCGTCCACGGCATCCGCTTTATCAGGCCGCCCATCTCCTCCATATTCTTGGTGTGCATGGAGTGGACGGCCGAGCCCGCGCCCATGAACAATAGGCCCTTGAAGACCGCGTGGTTTAGAGTGTGGTAGAGCGCGGCGGCTAGGGACAGCCCGGCCAGGGCGGGGAGGTTATTTGCAGAGAATATAATGGACGCGCCTACGCCAAGCAGGATGATGCCTATATTCTCCACGCTGTGGTAGGCCAGGAGCCTCTTTATATCGTGTTCCATCAGCGCGTACAGCACCCCCATCACCGATGATACGGCGCCGAGGAATAGTATCGTGACGCCCCACCATAGGCTCCCCCCGCCCATGAGGTCGAGCGATACCAGCAGTATCCCGTAGATGCCCGACTTTATCATGACGCCCGACATGAGCGCCGAGACGTTGGACGGCGCGGCGGGGTGCGCCCTGGGTAGCCAGGTATGGAGCGGGACGATACCGGCCTTTGTCCCGAATCCTATCAATGAGAGAACGAAGACGGTGGACCGTAGGGCATCGGAGGACTTCAGCGCGGCACTCATGGCGGAGAACTCAAGGGAGCCGGTGGCGAAATACAGTACCATGAAAGCGGCAGCGATGAAGGCGGTGCCGACATGGGTTATTACGGCGTAAAAGAGCCCTGCGCGCGCCGATTCCCGGTTTTCCGTGTCGGATATTACCAGGAAATATGAGGCGAGCGACATCGTCTCCCACGAGATAAGGAAGGCAGGCACGTTTGCGGAAAAGAACACAGCGTACATGCTGAAAAGGAATATACCGAAGAGTATCGCAAAAGCCGTCGGGACCTTGAAATCGCGGGTATAGCCGAAGGAGTAAACCGAGGCGGAGAAGCCAAGAATTGAGAGGATGAGTGAAAAATACGAGCCGAGCCCCCCTCCCCTGATGCTTAAACTGAGGGCGCTCGACAGGGCTAGGGCGAACGACCATTTATTGCCCAACAACAGGTCCTGGAGGGATATCGCCCCAAGGAATAAACAACCGGCGGCGTAAATAACGTAAAATGCGCTGGAAAGTTTCCGTGGACCTTCCTTAGGCGAGACTATTTCCGTGCTTTCCGTTTCCATCTCAGAGCATTTCGTTTCCCAAAGAGCAAAAATAGTGTGCGAAGTTTAATCCTTAAGCCTTGCGCGTGTCAATAAAAAAATTGACTGGGCAACCTTGATAAAGAGGGGGGGCGAGAATATAACATTAAGCAGATATTGCTGGAACTTGGTGATCCCTACGGGACTCGAACCCGTGTTTTCGGCGTGAGAGGCCGACGTCCTAGGCCGCTAGACGAAGGGACCCTGGCGGCAAGACAAGTAATTTAAGATATGCCGCCCCGGATGTCAAGACAAAACTACAAAAAACCCTCCAAATGGAGGGTTTTTTTGGGAAATTCTTCTTTTTAGGATTTTTATTGTCTATTCGCTCCTCCTGATGCCCTTCCTGCTCTTGGACGGGTGGAACTTCCCTTGAAGATTCCCGAGCCTGTGTGTCATCCGGAGCTGCTGCGAGAACCTGGCCGCCCCGGCGACAAGGAGCGTCCTTGCTGTCTGGGAGATGAGGTTTGTCATTTTTTCGGCCGGTTTTACCTCCCTGCCGGCACTTTTTTGCGATTCACGGATTTCAGGTTTCTGGTTCCTCAACAGCTCTTCGGTACTCCTTTTATTTTCGGTTTCACCGTTTTTTTCTTTCTTCATGGCCCCTCCTGGTATTACCGGGCTGGGGGCACCTTTACGCAAAAGACGGGGCATTTGGATTTTCTCAGCACCTTAATGGCCGTCGAGCCGAAAAGGATGTCCATGCCGCTCTTGCTCTGGGTGCCCATCACGATGAGGTCGACGTCCCCGGAGTCGGCATAATTCAGTATTTCTTCATCGGGCCTGCCCTTCAAGACGACGCGGTCCGTTTCGATATCCCTCATCTCCTCGTAGGAGCAGTGTTCCAGCTTCTTCTTCGCGTTAGCCTCCATTTCCTTGTAAAACTCGTCCAGCGAGATGTGCGGCACGTACCATCCCTGGGTCTTGCCGAACTCTTCGATGACGTACAAGAGCGTCACCTTCGAGCTGTACTGGGCGGCCAGGGACTTCACATAATCGACTGCGGCTTCTGAACCCTCGGAAAAATCAGTAGGAAAAAGAATGTGCTTGATCTTCATGAGCAGACTGCTCCTTTCGGAATGGATTACCTTCTTAATTAAATCATAGCGTTTTAAATATGCGATGTCAATACAAACAACAAAATGCTTGCCATACCCCGGGCGGATGTGGAAGAATATCGTTATAATTAAAAAAGAGGTGCATATGGAGCCGAAACCGCTTTCAGAGATAGGCCCGGATGAGATAAAACGGGCGGTATCCGAACGTTACGGCCTGGTCGCGACCGACCCTTGCGGCAAGTTCAATTTCCCGGTCGGCCGCAAGTTCGCGGAGAGCGTGGGCTACTCTCCGGAGCTTTTGGACGGGCTGCCTGCAGGTTTTTGGGAGTCCTTCACCGGCGCGGGCAACCCGCAGGAGTTTGCCGACGCGAAGGAAGGCGAGACTCTCCTTGACATCGGCTGCGGCGCGGGCCTGGACCTCTACATGTATTCGCGCAAGGTCGGCCCTTCTGGCAAAGTATCGGGCCTTGATATTTCCGGCGATATGCTCGGCAAGGCCAGGGCGAACCTCCTGGCCGCCGGGGTCGCCGGTTTCGAGCTAATCGAGGCCCCTTCCGACAATATCCCCCTTCCGGCGAAATCGGTCGATATAGTCACGGCAAACGGCATATACAACCTGTCGCCCGACAAGGATGCGGTGATGCGGGAGGTGTACCGCGTGCTGAAAGACGGCGGAAGGACGGTTTTCGCCGAGATAATGCTGACTGAGGCCTTTAAGATGGATGAGCGTAAGACCATGGACGACTGGTTCCGATGCATCGGCGGAGCCCTCCCGATGGACGACTTTCTCGGGAGGATGAAATCTCACGGGTTTAGAGACCCTAAGGTGCTGTGGTCCGGCAGGAACGCGCGCACCGGGCATAAACTGGCGGTATGCGCCGTGATAAAGGCATGGAAATAATAGATAGAATAGAAATTGTCGTAGACGATATAACCGCGCTGGAAGTGGACGCCATAGTGAACGCGGCAAACTCCACACTGCTTGGCGGCGGGGGCGTGGACGGCGCCATACACCGCGCTGCCGGGCCGGAGCTGCTTATGGAATGCCGTAAAATAGGCGGCTGCCCCACCGGCGAGGCGAGGATAACCGGCGGGTATAACCTCCGCGCGAAGCATGTAATACACACGGTCGGCCCGGTATGGCGCGGCGGAGGAAGGGGCGAAGAGGAACTTTTGGCCCGGTGCTACAGGAATTCGCTTGAGCTTACCGTGAAACACGGGATAAAGACCATCGCCTTCCCTTCCATAAGCACGGGGGCGTACCGGTTTCCGGTCGAACGGGCCTCCGGGATTGCAGTAGCCGAAATCATAAAGTTCCTCGGGGAAAACGACACGATAGAGAAGGTTTTGCTGGTCTGCTTCAGCCGGGAAGTTTACCGAGTT